>Ga0247823_10004258_pt1 | contig 11489 bp, 8 predicted proteins | sample 13C_PalmiticAcid_2_FD_192426 | JGI IMG/M metagenome (GOLD analysis project Ga0247823, IMG submission 192426) | Soil microbial communities from agricultural site in Penn Yan, New York, United States - 13C_PalmiticAcid_Day30 | ecosystem: Environmental > Terrestrial > Soil > Agricultural land...
TTCCTGCTGTTGGCGACACCTTCCGTTACAGCTATCCTGATGCAAGCGTTACTGTAGACGTTAACCAAACCGGCGCCAACCATACCTGGAACTTTGCCAGTTTTACTGCTGAGTCGCAGGATTTACAGAAATGGCAAACCGTAACCCAGGTTAATCCAGCCTGGGCACTGACCATCCCCGTAGGTGCGATGGGTTTCAAACTGCTCGATTCTATTGATTTCGGCGGTGTTTCTGCACAATCACCTTATGTGTTTTTCCAGAAGAAAACCACTCCTACCACTACCCTTTCTGCTGTAGGTTATGGTATTACCTTCAGTGGTATTCCCATCTCCGCAGCTTACAGCGATCCTGATGAGTGGTTTTTCTACCCCATCAACTATACCAATGGTACCGATGTCCAAGCATCTACTTACCGACTCACTGCCAACATCCTCACCTATACCATGCTGATGAAAGGCGAGCGCGAAACCGTTGTTGACGGCTGGGGTACCATCACCACACCATTTTACCCTTCTGGTGTAAGCGCACTGCGTGTAAAAAGCACAGTTAACGAAGTAGACTCTATCGATATGGGTGGTCAGACCATGGCCATCAACCGCCAGACTACCGATTATTTCTGGCTGACAGCCAACGATAAGTTCCCTGCCATGTGGATCACAGAAAACTCTGTTTCCGGCCAGGCTTCTCCTGCTGTAGTGCGCTACCGCGACAACTACCGCACCATTACCACCGGTATCAAAAACGTAAGCAAAAACCGCGAAGCCATCAAAGCTTCCCCCAACCCATCCAATGGCGTATTTGCCATCAGTGTTCCTAAGGATTGGCGCGAGTTTTCTATCGAAGTTTACGATATGACCGGTAAAGTGATCACCCTCCAGAACAACAACGCAAACATCGATCTGTCTGCCCAGCCTGCTGGTCAGTACATGGTTCGCGTGGGTAACTTCCAGAACCAGGTAGCTTTCTCCCTGATCCAGAAGTTATAATCTGCTGAATATTTTAAAAGGAATCCCCGCTGCATGGCTGTAGCGGGGATTTTTTGTTGGTATGAGATGAGGGTCCTTATTACTCGCGCCGTCTCGCCTCTCACCTCTCACCTCTCACCTCTCACTTTTGACGAAAGAACGAACACGTTCAGTTCTTATAAGGGATCGTGGAAGTGCTTCGCTTTGGGTGCTACGGATGGCTCTTGTTCTGAGCAGATCCTGCTTCCCTCCTGCGTCGGGTGCAGGATGACCGACGGGGCTGTTGCTCCCCTTCCCGCGCCGTCTGACCTTTCACCTCTCACCTTTGACGAAAGAACGAACACATTCAGTTCTTATAAGGGATCGTGGAAGAGATTGGCTTTGGCTCTACGGATGGCTCTTGTTCTGAGCAGATCTCCACGGGAGTCCTATGGACCTGCTTCCCTCGTACCTCGGGTGCAGGATAACGATCATTCTATTCGTCATCCTGCGTTGTGTGAGGCACGAGCGCAATGCAGGATCTGCTCAGGGAATAAAGGATCGTGGAATTATGGAAGAGCTCGTTTATCAACCTAAAGAGTGCCTTCGTTCCGACCAGCTCCTGCACTTCTTGCCTTCCCGCACCTGCAGGACAGGTCCGCAGGACTCCTTTGGAGATGATGGTTGGGGATGTTGCTCCCTTTCTCCCGCCTTCTCACCTCTCACCTCTGACCTCTCACGACAGACCAACGACCACCGCATCCCCAATTCGCAATCCATAATTCGTAATCCGTCACTCTTCCAAACAAAAAAAAGAGGAACGATCAGATCGTTCCTCCTTTTATTATACTAGCAGCAAAAGTATTATTGGTTGTCCGGAGCCTGGTTGTCAGGATCCATGTTTTCTACCTGGTGCGCTCTTTTGCGAGCTTCAGCTTTGCTACCAGACCTGTCGATATACTCAGGACGGTTTTTGTCGTACACGACACGTACACCGGGAACTTCGCCAACAATGCGGAACTCGGTACGGCGGTTGTACTGACGGCCTTCTGGGTTATCGGCTTTACCGATAGCGTTAGCTTCCAGCGGCATTTTAGAACCCATACCACGAGCGGTCAGGTGACTGGCTTCAACACCTTTAGATACCAGGTATTCTACTACTGCTTCGGCACGCTCCTGAGACAGGGTCATGTTGTAAGCGTCAGAACCTACGTTATCGGTGTGGGCTACCACTTCGATCTGAACGAAAGGATAAGATTGCATGAATGCAGCTACTGAATCCAGGGCTTCGAAAGACTGAGGTCTCAGGGAAGCTTTGTCGAAATCATAGTACACGTTTTTAACGTACATGATATCGGGGATTTTTTGCAGGTAAACATCACCGGAGAAAGTTCCACCTTTATCGGTGTAAGTTTTATCGGTAGTGCTGATGTTGATAGAACCAGGATAGTAACCAGATTTGTCGGCACGGATAGTGTAAGTGCGGCCAATTGGCGTACGGAACTGGTAAGCACCATCTTTAGAGTTGAAGGTATCGTTGATGGTCATTGTAGCATCATGCAGCTGCATAGATACTTCATCGATAGGTTTACGGGTTTCTTCGTCGTAAACGCGACCTTTCACGATGTACTCAGGCTCAGCCCATACTCTCCAGATATCATCGCAACAAGTGGGGCTTTGCAGGGCGATAGAACCCATACGGTTAGAAACCAGCCATCCGTCGCTGCTGCCTGAAGGATCCTTGATATAGAACATATCATCGGCAGGTGAGTTGATCGGAGTACCCATGTTACCTACTTCGGTATAACGGGAAGGACCACCTTTAGCATAGAAGATATCGAAACCACCGATGTTCTTCATACCATTAGAGGCGAAGTACAGGGTACCGGTTTTGGTATCATAGCTTGGAGAGATTTCATCACCCCAGGTGTTGATTTTTTTACCGCAGTTCTGAGGACGACGGAAAGTACCGTTTTTGTCAATCGCAGAATACCACAGGTCATAACCACCAGCTGTTTGTCCTTTACGGTTAGAAGAGAAGAACAGAACTTCTTTCTTGCCGATCATACAAATGTGCGGATGCGTGTTGGAAGACTGAGGATCGTTGATGTACTGATCCAGTTCTCTTGGAGTTTCCCATTTACCGGCTTTGAACTCAGACATGAAGATTTTACACTTAATCTGGAAGCTGTCGCCTTCGGTACATTTGGTGAAGAAGAACTTATCGCGGCCAGCGTTGAAGGTAGGGTTACCAACGTGGTAGCGGGGATCGTTGAACTTACCGTCCATGTACTCGGTGGGTACCATGAAGGAATCTTTATCGGCTACGTGCATAGCGCGGGGAGAAACCATCAGGCGGGAAGTATAGTTTTTATCTTTTTTGGTACCTACTTCTACCAGGCTGTTGCCCAAGGGCATGGAAGAGTACAGCAGTACGGTATCTCCCAAAGGCAGTGGTGAAGTTTCGGTATAAGGCTTGTTAACGTTGGGACCAGCGTTCTTTACATAGTAAGGACCGGGGTTGTTGGGTGAAACGATACCCAGTTCGCAACCTTCGATTTCGCGTGTGGCAGATTTGCGCAGCACTTTATCCTTTACTTTGGCATGGTCCAGGTAGTATTGGAATGCACCTTTTGCATCTGAGTAACCACCAGCCTGTTTCAGCATCAAACCTTCTTTGTACTTATCTGTCTCATAATCACCGGGATTCAGTGCGTAAGACTCCTTATAGTTTTGCGCAGCAGGAGGATAGTTACGGGTCATCATGTAACATTCTGCCAGCTGGTGCACGATGTAGGAGTTACGGGGTTGTTCGTCCTTCAGCTCCTGGTAAAATTCAATGGCATTGTAAAAACTTCCAGATTTGTACAGGTCGTCTGCAAACTTCATTTTCTTGGCAAACGGCAGCTTATGGGCAGGAGCGTCGTCTTTGCGCTGCGCCATAACCATATCCGGAGTTCCTGCAAGGCAAGATGCAAGAAGGGTGAATAACAGAATGTTTTTTCTCATCTTATCGGATTAAAAACAGGTTAGTTGTAGAATTATTAGTCGCTGGGAAATATTACGTTACGTTAAGATTAAAAACGCTGACAAGGATACAAAACTTTTCTCGCAAAGTCCATAGGATCCGGAGCAATGTAACGCAGCGCGATTTCGAAACCGCCATAGTTTTTAGTGGCTTTGCTCAGGTCGCTGATATTGTAATCATAAGCCACACCTACGCGGAAACCTTTGAACTCGATACCGGCAGTAGCCATGATCGCATCATTATTGCGGTACCAGGCACCCAGGAACAGGCCGGTAGCCACACTTGGAATTTCGTAATCGCCAACGATAACGTGGAACTCGTTACCCGCAACCAACTCCTGTGCAGAAGACTGGTATTGGTACAAAGCACCTGGACGCAGGCTGAAACGGTTGCTTACCTGCCAGATGGCACCCAGCTGACCGGTGTAGCGCATACCCAGACCCACATCTTTGTTTTTCTGTTTCATGAACGACTCTTTCGGCTGGTTCAGGTTGTTGGCACCAACACCCAGCTGATAACCAAAACGCTCGCCTGTGCGGTGAGACCAGCTCAGACCTGCGTTGATGGTCATATAGTTCACACGGTTGGTCAGCTGCTCGCCGGTAGTACCAGGCTGGAAGTTGCCGTTGATGAACTCATCACCGAAATATAATTTGGAGAGGTCAATAGACTTTTGAGTATAACCGCCCTGTACACCAAATGATAATACTTTATCAAGGTTGGTACCCAGGAACTTGTGGTAAGCTACAGACAGCAGACCGGAAAAGTTGTTGAGGTTACCATCACCGGAACGGTCATTATACAACTGAGCACCCACTGCCAGGTAATCGTCCTGGCTCAGGTTATGAACTACAGGCAGATCAAATGAAGCGCCATAGGTAACAAATGGTGTCGTTACAGAGTTCCATTGGTTACGGTAAATGGCGGCAGCTCTCCATGTACCGCTGAAACCACCGGTAAACGCGGGGTTTACAGTAAGCGGAGAGGAGTTAAACTGGGTAAAGTGAATATCCTGCGCCTGGGTTTCACTCAGATTCAGTAAAGACACCAACCCTAGTAAAGCCGCTGATTTAGTAAAAATTTTCTTATTCATACCTGTGCTGTTAGTTTATGTTAGGTTAGTAATTAACGGTTTAAGCCAATTTTTTTTCTTTTTGTTAAATCTTTTGCCTGGTTCCTGCACTTCGACTGCCCCGGTCCTTCTACCCCAAAATCGGGCTCAAACCAACAACAGACGGCCATTCCGGCTTTTTTAATCATTTGTGGGCACTCCTGTTATTTAGTCCCCAACGGTTAAAAATAAAAAACGAATTCAAAGAAACCAAGCGTCGCTTAATGATTTTTATTGGATTGTTATCAGTTAAGCATGAATACGGCACCCCAGGAAGGGTTTGCCGCATCTCCTGGCGGGGAAACTTCTTCCCCGGTTGGCCGGTCTGTACCGGCAGATGGTCGTGTTATTTAAAGAACGGTGTACCTGGGTACTTTTCATTTTTCCGGGACATCATGCATACAGCCTCCTTTTTTATTAGGTATCCGAATAAAATTTTGCTACTTGCCCGGTGTTTTCCCAGCGACCGGTACAACTAACGATCCGATACTTGTTCAGACCACAGTTTGTTGCTAAACGTTGGGTAACAATGTGCATTTATTCCTTTAACTATATAGTTGCGCCGGGCAACTGTTTTTAAACGCTCAAATGTGTCAGCTGCCAGCCATCTGAAAACAGGCCGGGATCAACACCCGGACAGACCATTGTAATTTGAAAACACCCGCATAGAAAGATTCCTGTGAAACCCGCTTAGTTTGTATATTCGGGCCATTAATCGGGTGTAATTAGATCTATGGCCAAGCAAAAGAACGTAACCTCAAAAAAAGCAAACAGCAACTCCGGTAACCAGTTAAAAAAAGACAAGACAGTCAAGCTCAATTTCTGGCAAATCGTGCGCGACGAACGCACGCGCAAGGTATTTGGCCTGCTGTTTCTCGTATTCGCCATTTTTTTGCTGGTTTCCATGGTGTCGTATTGTCGCAGCTGGCAAAACGACCAGGACAAAGTTTTCCAGATCACCAAGTCGGTCCAGTACCTGGGCGATAAAACAGAAGTCCCCGATAACACAGGCGGCAGGCTGGGCAACTGGCTCTCGCACCTGCTCATTTACCGGGGTTTCGGTCTGGGCAGTTTTGCCTTCGTTTTATTTTTTGCCGGCCTGGGCATCAACCGCCTGGGTGGCTATAAAAGATTTCGCAACTGGAACCTCTTCCGCCTTACCATTCTCAACCTGCTGGTCATCGCCCCTATCCTGGCGCTTTGTTTTTCGCATGCCGTGTTTCCGGTGGGTGGTGCAGTAGGCAGGGCCATTGTAGACTGGCTTTCACCGTTTGCAGGCAAGCTGGGGACCGGCATGCTCCTCGCAGCCTTGTTTCTCTGTTTCCTTATTATTCAATACAATATCAGTTTCAGGGTTCCTAAAAAAGTAAAAGACCTTGCTGCCAAAACCGGCGACAGGCTGGCCGAAATGCGGCAGGGAGAAAACGAAGCACCTTTTCCGCAGGATGCTGATGCCCCCGCCCCTGGCTACGAGGAAACGCCTGTGCCTGCCAACGAGCTGGTAGCCGATCCTGAAGCACCGGAACTGCCCTACTCCATTTTTGTAGAAGAACCAGTGCATCATTTTGAAACGTTTGAAAGATCCGAAAATCATTCGCACCAGGTAGTGCAGGATGAAGCCCAACAATATATCGTAGACGAGGATGGCGTAGTGTTCGAACCTCCCGTACAGGAAGATCATTTTTACCCTGCCGAACCTGTTGCTGAAGAGCAGGAAACAGAAATGCCGGTATATTTTGAAGCCCCGGAAATCATTCCCCAGCCGGAGTTAATTCCGGTGCCGCCGCCGCATGTGGATGTAACCCGCATCGAAGCCCGCGATGCCGATGATTTCGACCTGGAAGTGACCACGATGGTAGAAACCGAGGAGCCGGTAATGGATGTAGAAGACAACCGCTCTGTAGCCGGCATGGACCCTTACGACCCTTCGCTGGACCTGCGCGACTATCGCTTCCCCACCATCGACCTGCTCGAAAACCGCCAGCAGGAAAGCATTTCGCTCGATAAGGAAGAACTGGAGCGCAACAAGCAGCAGATTATACAAACGCTCAAAAACTTTGGCCTGGCCATTCAGCGCATTTCTGCTACAGTGGGCCCCACCGTTACGCTCTACGAAATTGTACCCGCCGAAGGCGTGCGCATCAGCAAAATCCGCAACCTCGAAGATGATATTGCCCTGAGTCTTTCTGCATTGGGCATCCGTATCATTGCCCCTATTCCGGGCAAAGGCACCATTGGTATTGAAGTGCCCAACCTCAAGAAGCAAACGGTGAACATGCGCAACCTGCTGGCCTCCGAAAAGTTTGCCAACAATACCATGGCCCTGCCCATTGCGCTGGGTAAAAAAATTGACAACGAAAACTATATTGTAGACCTCGCTACCATGCCCCACCTGCTCATGGCCGGTGCAACAGGCCAGGGTAAATCGGTAGGCCTCAATGCGATCCTCGTATCGCTGCTGTATAAGAAACACCCTTCGCAGCTCAAATTCGTGCTGGTTGATCCCAAGAAAGTGGAACTGTCGCTGTACCGCCAGATCGAAAAACACTTCCTGGCCAAACTGCCCGACGAGGAAGAAGCCATCATCACCGATACCAAAAAGGTGATCAATACCCTCAATGCATTGTGTATTGAGATGGACCAGCGTTACGACCTGCTCAAAGAAGCGGGCACCCGCAACATCAAAGAGTATAACGATAAGTTTATAGCCCGCAAACTCAACCCCACCAAGGGCCACAAATACCTGCCCTACATTGTGCTGGTAGTGGATGAGTTTGCCGACCTCATCATGACCGCCGGCAAGGAAGTGGAAATGCCCATTGCCCGCCTGGCCCAACTGGCCCGTGCAGTAGGTATCCACCTCATTATTGCCACGCAGCGTCCGTCAGTGAATGTGATTACCGGTACCATCAAGGCCAACTTCCCGGCGCGTATCGCCTTTAAGGTGTCGGCCAAGGTGGACAGCCGCACCATTCTTGATACCGGCGGTGCCGAGCAGCTGGTGGGCCGTGGCGACATGCTCATTTCGCACGGCAGTGAAGTAATCCGTCTGCAATGCGCCTTTGTGGATACCCCGGAAGTAGAAAACGTGTGCGAATTCATCGGCAACCAGCGCGGCTACCTGCATGCGTTTGAACTCCCCGAATATGTAAGTCCCGAAGAGCGCATGGAAGTAAGTGGCGGCACCGATCTGCGCGACCGCGATACCATGTTTGCCGAAGCCGCACGCATGGTGGTAGAAAGCCAGAGCGGAAGTACCAGCATGCTACAGCGCAAATTTAACCTGGGCTACAACCGGGCCGGCCGCATCATGGACCAACTCGAGGCTGCAGGCATTGTAGGCCCCACCAACGGAGCCAAGCCCAGAGAGGTTTATTTTAAGACCGTGATGGAATTGGAACAGTTTTTGGAAACACTGGGGTAGAAATAATTTAACTGTTAATTTTGCAACATGAAGAAGATATTATTACTGGGTGCTGTAGCCGGCATCTTTTCGATGAACGTGTGGGCACAGAAAAATGATCCCGCCGCTAAACAGGTACTGGACGCCACCTCGGCCAACTTCAAGAAGGCCAATTCCATTAAGGCCGACTTTACCCTGAAGGTGGAAAGCGCTTCGGGCAAAACCAAGGATAGCCGCAAAGGCACCATCTTCCTGAAAGGCCAGAAATACAAAATAGCCATGGCCGGCCAGGAAATCATCTGCGATAACAAAACCGTTTGGACCTACTCCAAAGAGAATAAAGAAGTACAGGTAAACGCTTATGATGGCGGTGATAAAACCATTACCCCTGCCAAACTGTTCTCCAACTTCTACGACAAGGAATTCCTGTACCGCCTGTCCGGCGAAACCGCTGAAGGTGGCAAAACCCTGCAGATCATTGAACTGACCCCGATCGATAAAAGCAAGCAGTTCTTTAAAGTAGAACTGTACATCGACAAGGCTAAAAAAGTGATTGCGAAGGGTAAAATGTTTGAGAAAAACGGTAACCGTTACACCTACGAGGTAACCAACTACACCCCCAACGCCAACCTGACTGATGCAACCTTCTCTTTCGACCCCAAAAAATACCCTGGTGTTGAAGTGGTAGACCTCAGATAATTTTGGTCATATCACAATTTTTCCGTTACTTAGAAGTAGAAACAAAAACCAATAATTAGGCCGATATGCGTCTGAAATTAAATTGTAACAATTCCAATAAGAACTGTAATCAACATTACAGATGGGAGGTTATGAAATAAGGACAAAACGCATCGACATATGTGGAAGCCTCCCTTTCTGGGAGGCTTCTTTTTTTGCCCATACCTCATCCGTTTATCTTTTAAAATCCAATACCATGTTCACACAACTTCGCAACAATCGTCGCATGAATAATAATCCCCGCCGGGGATTCAACTTTCTGTACAACAGCCAGCCATTTATTCATTTTACTCATTCCTCAATCACACGACGATGTTGACATACACACCCGCTGCCGTTATCGATTCACTTGAAACCGAGCAGCAGATCCGACTGATCAAAGAAACCTTTCTCTCCGGCCTCAAATCGGCCCTCTCGCTCCACGAAGTATTTGCCCCGCTTTTTGTGAAACAAAGTACCGGTCTCAACGACGACCTCAACGGTACGGAACAACCTGTTTCTTTTCGCCTCCGGCACAGTGCCGAAACTTACGCCATTGTACACTCCCTGGCCAAATGGAAACGGCAGCGCATACAACAACTGTCCATTCCCTGTGGCGAAGGCATTGTGACCCGCATGCTGGCCCTGCGCCCCGATGAAACCCTCTCGCCCACCCATTCTGTGCTGGTAGACCAGTGGGACTGGGAGCAACGCCTGCACCCCGATCACCGCACGCTTGACTACCTCAAAGCCACTGCACTGCGGATTTACCAGGCCCTGACCACGACAGCTGCCCGGCTGCAGGAACTATTCGGCATCGAAACCCCGGCACTACCCCCACTTACCTTTATACATACCGAAGATTTACAGGCACTTTACCCCAAAGCCACGCCCAAAGCGCGCGAATACCTGGCTACCCGGGAATATGGGGCCATATTCCTCATCGGTATTGGTGCCCCGCTGGCAGATGGTGAGCCGCATGATGGTCGCGCCCCCGATTACGACGACTGGACCACGCCCACCTCTTCCCGTCACCAGGGACTCAACGGCGACCTGCTCGTTTGGCATGAAGCCACCGGTCAGCCATTGGAGCTTTCCTCAATGGGCATCAGGGTGGATGCAGCCGCTTTGGAGCGCCAGTTACAGTATTCGGGAACGCAACACCGCAGCCGTTTGCCCTATCACCAGGCCCTGCTTGCTGGTGAATTGCCCCAAACGATTGGCGGAGGCATTGGCCAATCGCGCCTGGCCATGTTCCTGCTGCAAAAACAACATATTGCCGAAGTACAAAGCTGTGCCTATTAGCTGTTGTTTAAATGCTGCCCCCGCCTGCTTTTGCTGCCGCGGGGGCTTTTTCTGACCCTGTTTCAGCTGTTTACAAAATATTAAAGCGGCAATATGCCGTCATTTGCCCAATTGCTTTACAATTCTTAAAAATTTGGCTACTTTTGTTCGCTTATAAGAAATTATAAAACAAATAAACTCAACCGTATATGGCATACGACGTAATCGTAATCGGTAGTGGTCCTGGTGGATATGTGGCTGCTATCCGTGCTGCTCAACTGGGTTACAAAACCGCTATTGTAGAAAAGGAAAGCCTGGGTGGTATCTGCCTCAACTGGGGTTGTATCCCTACCAAGGCACTGCTCAAAACCGCTCAGGTATTTGACTATATGCAACACGCTCAGGACTTTGGTCTGAAGATCGAAGGTGAAGCTAAAACCGACTTTGCTGCTATCGTTAAGCGCAGCCGCGGTGTAGCTGAAAAAATGAGCAAAGGTGTTCAGTTCCTGATGAAGAAAAACAAAATCGAGGTGCTGAACGGTATGGGCGAACTCACAGCTGCCAAGCAAGTGAAAGTAACTGCTGCTGATGGTACATCTGCTACCCACGAAGCCAAGCACATTATCCTGGCTACCGGTGGCCGTGCCCGCCAGCTCCCCAACCTGCCTATCGACGGTACCAAAGTAATCGGTTACCGCGAAGCAATGGTACTGCCCGAGCAGCCTAAATCTATGATCGTTGTAGGTTCTGGTGCAATCGGTGTAGAGTTTGCTTACTTCTACAACAGCATTGGTACCAAAGTAACCATCGTTGAATTCCTGCCCAAAATTGTTCCTGTAGAGGACGAGGATATCTCTAAAGAACTGGAGAAAAACTTCAAGAAAAAGGGCATCGAAGTAATGACCAACGCTTCTGTTGAAAGCGTGGACACTACCGGCGCTGGCGTAAAAGCCAAAGTTAAAACCGCTACCGGCGAGGTAATCCTTGAAGCCGATGTGGTAC
>Ga0247823_10004259_pt1 | contig 11489 bp, 12 predicted proteins | sample 13C_PalmiticAcid_2_FD_192426 | JGI IMG/M metagenome (GOLD analysis project Ga0247823, IMG submission 192426) | Soil microbial communities from agricultural site in Penn Yan, New York, United States - 13C_PalmiticAcid_Day30 | ecosystem: Environmental > Terrestrial > Soil > Agricultural land...
CCAGCACCGCCTGCGAGACGATGTTTTCCGAAGCGATCAGCTCGATCTGCTCCTTCTGGCGGCCAAGCTCGCCCTGGATGCCCTTGAAGATCGCCGGATCAGCGTCGGCGAGGCTCTTGGAGAAGTACGAGTCGTGGGTGAAGGCGGTCACTGGCGGGCATCCCGAAGGCTGAGGGCGGAAACGGCGCCCCTATCTAGGCCGCGTCGTCGAACACCACAACATCTAGGGGGTCAGCGCTGTGACAACGCCCGCTTCAGCTTGGCGATCGCCACGCGTTCGACGGCGCGCGGCTCCAGCGCCGGGCCCATGGCGGAGACCTCGACGCCGGTGGCCGTGTGGACGGCCGAGCATTTCACATAGGTCCCGTTGCGAACGAACTCGACGATGACCTCGCCCAGTTCGGGGTCGGTCGTCATGCGGCGACCGGACGGCGCGCGACGTTGCAGTGCGAGAACAGCCTGTCCATCGCATCGACCAGCTTGTCGATCATGCCGTCGTCATGGTTCGGCGACGGGGTGAAGCGCAGGCGCTCGGTCCCCTTGGGCACGGTCGGATAGTTGATCGGCTGGACGTAGATGCCGTGCTCTTCCAGCAGCATGTCCGAGATCAGCTTGCAGTGGACCGGGTTGCCGACATGGACCGGGACGATGTGGCTGACGCTGGGCAGGACCGGGATGCCGGCCTCCAGCAGGCGGCGCTTCAGGGTCTCGGCGCGCTCCTGATGGGCGACGCGCAGTTCCGGGTGAGCCTTGAGGTGGCGAACCGAGGCCAGGGCGCCAGCGGTCAGGGCGGGCGGCAGGCTGGTGGTGAAGATGAAACCGGAGGCCCAGCTGCGCACGGCGTCCACGATCACGGCGTCGGCGGCGATATAGCCGCCCATGACGCCGATGGCCTTGCCCAGGGTGCATTCGATGATGTCGATGCCGTCGAGGACGCCGTCACGCTCGGCCACGCCCGCGCCGGTTTCGCCGTACAGGCCGACCGCGTGGACCTCGTCCAGATAGGTCATGGCGCCATATTTCTTCGCCAAGGCGATGGTGCCGGCGATGTCGGCGATGTCGCCGTCCATCGAATAGACGCTCTCGAAGGCGATCAGCTTGGGCGCGGCGAGAGGCGCGGCGGCCAGCAGTTCCTCAAGATGTTCCAGGTCGTTGTGGCGGTAGATGTGGCGCGGACCGCCGCCGTGGCGGATGCCCTCGATCATCGAGGCGTGGTTCAGGGCGTCAGAGAAGATGATCAGGCCCGGCAGGATCTTCTGCAGGGTCGACAGCGTCGCCTCATTGGCCACATAGCCCGAGGTGAACAGCAGGGCCGCTTCCTTCTGGTGCCAGCTGGCCAGCTCGGCTTCCAGGTCGACCGCCGAACGGGTTGTGCCCGAGATGTTGCGCGTGCCGCCCGCGCCCGCGCCCACGGCCTCGATCTCGGCCGTCATGGCCTCGACCACGACCGGATGCTGGCCCATGCCCAGATAGTCGTTGGAGCACCAGACCACGACGTCCTGTTCGGAGCCGTCCTCGCGCCGACGCACCGCCTGCGGGAACTGACCGCACACGCGCTTCAGATCGGCGAAGACGCGATAGCGACCCTCGCTGCGGACCTGCTCGACCGAGTTTTGAAAGGCGGACTTATAGTCGAACAAGACGGCAGTTCTTTCGCTTATACAGCTTTCCCCGCCTAATTGCGCTCGCCGACCAGCCTTGTCCATGTTCAGAGCCGGACAAAACGTCTCAACCCCTTAATTGATAACGGTTCTCACTTTAGCCGCCCGCGGTCAGAAGACCCCGCCTTCTCGACCCGACGCGGGCTTTTGGGTTGCCCGCAGTCGTCGGCCCTGCGGGACCTCCCGACCCGACGCGGGCTGGCAGCCCCTTTCCTCCCCATTCTATGGGGAGGTGGCGCGGCGGCCAAGCCGACGTGACGGAGGGGCGACTCGACGGCTGATGTCTGCGCCGCCCCCCCCCTCCAACGCTACGCGGTCCCCTTCGCTACTCTGTGGGGAGGAAAAGATCAGCCCAGGGTGTCCAGTCGCCCGCGAAGCATCTGCACCATGGCCGAGAAGTCCTTGCCGCCGTAGCCGAGGCCGTTGAACAGGGCGTACAGGGCCTCGGCCTGAGCGCCGAGCGGGGTCGTGGCGCCGGCCTTGGCGGCGGCGTCCTGGGCCAGCTTCAGATCCTTCAGCATCATGGCGGTGGCGAAACCGCCTTCATAGTCGCGGTTGGACGGGGCGGCCGGGACCGGGCCGGCCCAGGGGTAGTAGTTGCTGACGCTCCAGCACTGGCCCGAGGACTTCGACGCGATCTCGAAGAAGCGCTCCGGCTCCAGACCCAGCTTCTCGGCCAGGGCGATGGCTTCGCAGGTGCCGACCATGGAGATGCCCAGCAGCATATTGTTGCAGATCTTGGCCGCCTGACCCGCGCCGTGGTCGCCCGCGCGGATGGTGATGCGGCTCATGGGGGCCAGGGCCGGTTCGACGCGGGCGAAGTCGGTCTCGTCGCAGCCGACCATGAAGGCCAGGGTGCCGGCGTCAGCGGCGGCGGTGCCGCCCGAAACGGGGGCGTCAGCGAAGGCGTAGCCGGCCTCGCGGGCCAGACCGGCGACCTTGCGGGCCGTCTCCACATCGATGGTCGAGCAGTCCAGCAGCAGGGCGCTGGTGGGGGCCGCGCCGATGATCTGTTCGGAATAGACGCTGAGGACGTGCGGCCCGGCGGGCAGCATGGTGATGACGATCTCGGCGTCCTTCACGGCCTCGGCGACCGAGGCGACGGTGCGGCACCCGGCCTCGGCGGCGCGTTCCAGCGCGGCGGGCGACAGGTCGAAGGCGGCGACATCATGCCCGGCCTTGGCCTGATTGGCGGCCATGCCGCCGCCCATGTTGCCGAGACCGATGAAGGCGATGCGAGTCATCTGAGCGTTTCCCTTATGGATTTTGGGGCAGGGTTAGCCCCTCCCCGCCCGCTTCGCCAGTCACCTGTTCGACAGTTTCGGCTCAGGCGGGTTTTCTGAACCGCAGCATGAACTGGCTGGTCTTGCCGCGAATGGAGGGGTCGAAGACATTGGCCGTGCGCGGGTCGTCAGGCCGGGCCAGAAGGTCGCTGGAGCCGTCCAGAACAAAACCCGCCGCCTCGACCTCGCGCCGGACCTGATCCACCTCGATGCGGTGCAGGCTGTCAGGCGCCTCCGACCCGGCGCCCGCCGCCGCGTCATGGTCGATGACGACATAGAGGCCGCCCGGCTTCAGGGCCTTGAAAGCTGCAGCATTGACCTTGGCCGCCGTGTCCGTGGCGAAGGGCTTGAGGTGCAGGTCGTGATAGTTCTGGGCGGTGAAGATCAGGTCCAGGCCTTCGGGCCATTCCGGCGCCCCGATGGGCGAGCTGATGGCGTCGGCGTTGTCGAGCGCGGCGGCGGCGGCCAGGGCCTCGCCATAGCTGGCCTGGAAGCCGATGAACTCGGCCGGTTGCCAGGCCGTGACGTGGCCCTCGGGGCCGACGGCGGCGGCGAACAGGCGAGTGAAATAGCCGCCGCCGATGATCATGTCGCCGATCTTCTGACCCGGCTTCACCCCGGCGAAGGCCAGGGTCTCGGCGGCGTGGCGGGCCGTGTCGCGCGCCCGGTCCTCGGTCGTGCGGATGGGGCTGGCCAGGGCGGCCTCGAAGGCGGCGGGCGCCGTCTGGGCCGAGACGACCGGGGCGGTCGTCGCCAATGAGGCGGCGAGGATGACTACAAGGAAGGGACGCATAGGCTGATCCTCCTGTGATTTCAGCCGGTTCAGCCCGGCTTGCGGAAGCGGTAGACGAACTGGTCGGTCTTGCCGCGAATGGCCTCGTCAAAGACGTTCAAGCTGTGGTCGTCGGCGGGGTTGGCGACGGCGGAGGTCTCGCCGTCGAAGACGAAGCCAGCGGCCTCGACTTCGCGGCGCAGCTGGGCGCCCTCGATGCGGTGCAGGGTCTCGACCACGGTGTTGCCGGCGCCGGGCGCGGCCTGATGATCGATGACCACGAACAGGCCGCCAGGCTTCAGGGCCTTGAAGATGTCGGCGTTCATTTTCGTCACATCCACGCCGAACCGGGGGATGTGGAAGTCGTGGTATTCCTGGCTCATGAAGACCAGGTCCAGCGGGGCGTCGAAGGCCATGGCGTCCAGGTCGCCGTTGACGCGGCTGACGTTGGGATAGGCGGCGACCAGGGCGTCGGCGCGCGGGTTTTCGCGCTCGGCCGTGCGGTTCGGCACGAAGGCGTAGACGTGGCCGCCCTCGCCCACGACGCGTGCGAACAGGCGGGTGAAATAGCCGGCGCCGGGGCGGATGTCGGCGACCTTCTGACCCGGCTGCACCTGGGCGAAGGCCAGCATCTCGGCGGGATGGCGCAGAGGGTCGCGCGCGACCTCATCGGCGGGGCGCAGGGTGTCGGCGACGGCGTTCTGATAGGCGGCGGACGGTGCGGTCTGAGCCAGAACCGGCGATGCGGCGGCGACCAGCAGGGCCGACAGGGCGGCGGCGAGCAGACGGGACTTCATGGGAACCTCCGAAACAGCTGGCCGCATAAGGCGCGTGCAAGAGGCGACTGGCAAGCCGCCTCTCGCCATGAAGATCAGCCCGCCATCGCAGACGGCGACTGCTTCTCCTTCAGCGTCACCAATTCCTCGGCCATGGTCGGGTGGACGGCGCAGGTGGCGTCCCACTGGGCCTTGGTCAGACCCGCCTTCACGGCGATGGCCGCCAGCTGGATCATTTCCGGGCTTTCCGGGCCGACGATGTGGACGCCGACGACGCGCTGACTGTCGGCGTCGACCACCAGCTTCATCAGCACCCGCTCGTCCGAGCCGGTGAAGGCGTACTTCATCGGGCGGAAGCGGGTGACATAGACGTCCACCTCGCCCGGACAGGCGCGGCGGGCCTCGGCCTCGGTCAGGCCGACGACGCCGACCGGCGGCTGGCTGAAGACGGCGGTGGCCACGGCTTCGTAGTCGAAGTGCTGCGGATTGTTCCTGAAGACCGTTTCGTGGAAGGCGACGGCCTCGCGGATGGCCACCGGGGTCAAGTTCATCCGGTCGGTCACGTCGCCGATGGCCCAGATATTATCCGCCGAGGTCTTGGAGAAGGGATCGACGGCGATGGCGCCCTCGTCGTTCAGCTCGACGCCGGCGTTCTCAAGGCCCAGCCCGCGCACATAGGGGACACGGCCGGTGGCGAACATGACCACGTCGGTTTCCAGCGTCATGCCGTTTTCAAGATGGTTGACCAGGCCGGTTTCGGTCTTCTCGATCGACGCATGCTGGCAGCCGAGGATGACCTTGACGCCGCGCTTCTCGATCTCGCCCGCCAGATGGGCGCGCACGTCGTCGTCGAAGCCGCGCAGGATGTTGGGGCCGCGATAGATCAGGGTCGTCTCGACGCCCAGACCCGCAAAGATGCCCGCGAACTCGACCGCGATATAGCCGCCGCCCGCGATCAGGATGCGCTTGGGCAGTTCCGGCAGGTGGAAGGCTTCTTCGGACGTGATGGCGTGTTCGACACCCGGCAGGTCCTCGGGCTTCCACGGACGGCCGCCGGTGGCGATCAGGATTTTCTCGGCGGTGAAGGTCTGGTTCTTGCCGATGATCTCGACGGTGTGGGCGTCCTTCATCACGGCGCGGCCGTGGACCAGATCAACGCCCGCCTTGCCCAGGTTGGCGGCGTAGATGCCCGACAGGCGCGCGATCTCGACGTCCTTGGCCTGAAGGAAGGTGGGCCAGTCGAACTTGGCGTTGTCGAAAGACCAGCCATAACCCTCGGCGATTTCAAGCGCGTGGCTGACCTCGGAGGCCATGACCATGAACTTCTTGGGCACGCAGCCGCGAATGACGCAGGTGCCGCCGACCCGATATTCCTCGGCCACGGCCACCTTCTTGCCGCCCAGGGCGGTCAGGCGCGCCGCGCGCACCCCCCCGGAGCCTGCGCCGATGACGAAGAGGTCATAGTCGTACTGGGTCATCGGGGTCTCCGGGAATGGACTCGAAAACATGAGTCCAATTCGTCTGAATCGTCTGAAATCCGCGCGGCTGAACCGCAGCGCTGCCCCGACTTAGGCGCCGGGGCGACGGGGGGCAAGGCGAGAGAAAGGAGCACGGCCGTTTGCCGCATCCCTCGTTCGTCATCCTCCGGCGAGCGCAGCGAGACCGGGGGACCCAGCGGCGCCGGAGTCGATCTTACAGCGGAGCGCGGCGCGTGGACGTTTCGCGCTATCGCGCGCCGCTGGGTCCCCGGTCTGCGCCGCTGCGCGGCTTGCCGGAGGATGACGGAGAGAGGGTAAGGACTAGGGAGGGCCTTCGCCGGGATGAGCGGAGTGAGAATCAGAGACAGCCGGTGTCGCCGTAAATCACGCGGCGTTCAGTGAGCGTGCCTTTTGCATCGCCCTTCCACATGACCCGCACTTGAGCGTCGCAGACCAGCGGGATCAGGACCCAACGGAACTCCGCGTCACCCGTCACTGATCCGTCCGGATTTGATATCCGCTGCGGCTTCAAGCCTTGGGACCGCAGCCAGGGCGCCAAGGCGTCCTCCCTCGATCCTATTGGAAATTGCGTCTCCAGCCGGTTGGCGATGACGGTGCGCGCCTCGGCAGCGCCATTAGGAATATCTGCAAATAGTGGCGATGAAGGCGGCCCCATTGCACACCCTGCCGTCGCAAAAGCTAGAATTGTAACCAGAAATTTTCGCATGAAATTGCGATATCACGGTTACAAATGAAGCACACTTCCAATCAAGGTGCCCTACGGATTGATCGTCTCGAACCCGCCGTCCGTGCCGATGATGGCCAGGTCGGTGAGGTCGAGAAAGAGGCCGTGTTCGACCACGCCGGTCAGGCTCTTGAGGTCGGCGGCCAGGCGGGCCGGGTCGTTGATGACCTTGCAGGCGGCGTCGTAGATCAGGTTGCCGCCATCGGTGCGGACCAGGCCTCGCTCGGCCTGACGGACGCGGGCGGGCATCGGGATGTCGTGGTCGGCCAGGACGTCGGCGATGCGGTTGGCGGTCGTCTTGTGACCGAAGGCGACCACCTCGATCGGCAGGGGGAAGGTTCCCAGAACCGGGACCACCTTGGCGGCGTCGGCGATGCAGATGCAGCGGGCCGAGGCCTCCCACACCAGTTTCTCGCGCAGCAGGGCCGCGCCGCCGCCCTTGATGAGGGCCAGGCCCGGGCCGATCTCGTCGGCGCCGTCGACGGTCAGGTCGATGCGCGGCGTGTCCTCCAGCGTCGACAGGGTCAGACCCAGCTCGCGCGCCAGATCGGCGGTGCGTTCCGACGTCGGGACGCAACGCAGTTCGGGCAGGTTTCGCGCCGCCAGAGCTTTCACGAACCAGGCGGCGGTGGAGCCGGTGCCCAGACCGACCACCATGCCGGCCTCGACATGGGCGGCGGCGGCTTCGCCGGCGTTGCGTTTCTGGATGTCAGACATGGGCGGGCTTCCAAAGAAAGCCCTTCCCCCTTGATGGGGGAAGGGTTGGGATGGGGGTGAAATCAGTGGCGATGACCCGCCACCTTAAACATCTGGCGGCATCACCCCCAGCCCCGGCCCTTCCCCCATCAAGGGGGACGGGAGCTGAGAGCGACCTCACTTCTTCGCCGCCTTCTTTGCGCGCATCTTGTCCATGAAGCGGGCAGCCCAGCCCGGCTTCGTCGTCTGTTCGGCGCGGCCCAGCGCCAGATCGCCGGGCGCCACGTCCCTGGTCACCACCGAGCCGGAGCCGACCATGGCGCCCGCGCCGATGGTCACGGGGGCGACCAGGGAGGAGTTCGAGCCGACGAAGGCTCCCTCGCCCACCGTGGTGCGGTGTTTGAAGAAGCCGTCGTAGTTACAGAAGATGGTTCCCGCGCCGATGTTGGCCTTCGCGCCCACATGGCCGTCGCCGAGATAGGCCAGATGGTTGGCCTTGGCGCCTGCGTCCATGCGGACGTTCTTGACCTCAACGAAGTTGCCGATCTTGACCCCCTCGCCCAGGTCCGCGCCGGGGCGCAGGCGGGCGTAGGGGCCGACCTCGGCCTTGGTCGCGACCTTGGCGCCTTCGATATGGCTGAAGCTGCGGATGCGTGCGCCCTCGGCCACGACCGCGCCGGGGCCGAAGACGACGAAGGGCTCGATGGTCGTGCCGGCGCCGACTTCAGTGTCCCAGGCGAAGTGGACGGTGTCGGGGGCCGACATGGTCACGCCCTGCGCCAGGAAGTGCTCACGCTGGGTCTGCTGGAACAGGGCCTCGGCCTGGGCCAGTTCGGCTTGCGCGTTGACGCCCATGACGGAGTCTTCAGCGGCGAAGACGGCGCGGGTCGGGGCGCCGCGCTTGCGGGCCAGCTCGACCACGTCGGTCAGGTAGTATTCGCCCTTGGCGTTGTCGTTCTTCACCTCAGCCAGCAGGTCGAACAGCAGGCCGACCGGGGCGGCCATGACGCCGGAGTTGCAGGCGGTGATGGCCAGCACGTCTGCGGACGCCTCCTTGGCCTCGGTGATGGCCAGCAGATGGTCGCCCTCAAGGATCAGACGGCCGTAGGCGCCGGGATCGCGGGCCTCGAAGCCGATGACGGTGACGCCCTCGTGGCTGTCGGCGAAGACCGGCTCGATGTCGGCGGCCTTCAACAGGGGCACGTCGCCGTAGGTCACAACCACATGGCCGACGAAGTCGCCCAGAACAGCCTCGGCGGCGCGCACGGCGTGGCCGGTGCCCAGCGGCGGGTCCTGAACGGCGATGCTGTCGGCGCCGAGGCGCTTCTCGACATGGGCGCGGACTTCCGGCGAATGACTGCCGACCACGACCACGATGCGCTCGCAGCCCAGGGCCTCGGCGGCGTCGATGGCGTGGTCCAGCATGGCGCGCTGGCCGACCGGGTGCAGGACCTTGGGCAGGGGCGACTTCATCCGCGTGCCCTGGCCGGCGGCGAGGATAATGGCGGCCCTGGGATGACTATGGGGATGAGGTGCGGTCATGAATCGATCCGGCGGCTTGTCGTCCTGCGCGATCTAGCCCATTGCCGGGGTCTGCGCGAGCCGGGAGACGACATGAGCACTGAACGCGATCTGGAAGGCTGGACCATCGCCTTCGACCTGGACGGAACCCTGGTGGACTCGGCGCCCGACCTGATCGGCACGCTGAACCGGATGCTGGCGCAGTATGAGCTGCCGCCCGTGCCCATGTCCTCGGCCCGGCATCTGGTCGGACACGGCGCCATGGCCCTGTTGCGTCACGGCTTCATGGAGGCGGGCGCCGTCTGGGACGAGGCCCACGCCCCCGGCCTGTTCGAGCGCTTCATCGAGGACTATCTGGCCCACATCGCCGACGAGAGCCGCCCGTTCGACGGCGTGGTCCCGGCGCTGGAGCGACTGGCCGCGCGCGGCGCCATCCTGTGCGTCGCCACCAACAAGCGCACCGACCTGTCGGTGGCCCTGATCGAGGCGCTGGACCTGACGAAGCATTTCGCCTTCATCGCCGGGCCGGACGCAGTCTCGGCCCGCAAGCCCAGCGGGGCGCATATCCATGAGGCGGTGCAGAAGGCGGGCGGCGATCCGGCGCGCTGCGTCATGGTCGGCGACAGCACCACCGACACGAAGGCGGCGAAAGACGCGGGCGTGGCCTGCATCGTCGTCGGCTTCGGCTACAACGACGTGCCTCGCGAGGAACTGGGCGGTGATGTGGTGATCGACCACTACGACGGCTTCGAGGCCGCGCTGGCCGAGGTGATGGGCGCCTGAACATGAGCGTCAAGAACTTCTACCTGGCCATGGCGGTGGTCGGGACCGTGGTCCCCTGGCTCTTCTTCGGGTCCTTCTTCGCCCTGAACGGGTTGGATATTCCGCTCTTCCTGAAGTCGCTGTTCGTCAACGGCGCCGCCGGCGGTTTCTCGGCCGACGTGCTGATCGCCATCGTCGTATTCTGGGTGTGGTCGTGGCGGGATGCGGCCCGGCACAGGGTCACGCGCTGGTGGCTGGTGCTGCCGGCCAGCTTCTGCGTGGGACTGTCGCTGGCTCTGCCGCTCTACCTGTATCTGCGCGAACCGGTCGAACCTCAGAAAAACTAAAAGACGGCTCAGAACTTCTCAGCGTCAATCGCTCCCGGCGCGGTTGCCGTCGTCTCTTGCGCCAAACACATAGGACGACCGTTCCTCCCCCAAGGTCGTCATGTTCCGTCGCTTCTTCGCCATCCCCCTCTGGCAGCGCACCGCCGCCGGTTTCGCCCTGGGCATCATCGCCGGTCTGATCCTGCGCGAGCAGGCGACCGTCTGGCTGCAGCCGATCGGCGACGTCTATCTGAACCTGATCCGCATGGTGGTGGCGCCCCTGGTGCTGTTCACCATCGCCAGCTCGATCGCCAAGCTGGGCGAAGGCGTAGGCGCGGTGCGGCTGGGCGTGCGGACCATTGTCTGGTTCGCCATCACCTCCCTGCTGGCGGTGCTGGTCGGCTTCGCCTTCGGGCATCTGATCAATCCGGGCGTCGGCCTGGCCGACCTCCCGCTGGGCGAGGTGAAGGAACGGGTGATCCCGACGCCGCTTCAGGTCCTGCTGGGCGTCGTGCCGACCAATCCCTTCGCCTCTCTGGCCGAGGGCAAGGTGCTGCAGATCATCTTCTTCTCGGCCCTGCTGGGCGCGGCCCTGGTGGCGCTGGGCGACCGGGCGCAGAATGCGCGGCGGCTGGTGGACGAAGGCGCCGCCCTGATCTTCCGCATCACCCGCTGGGTGATCCAGTTGACGCCGTTTGGCGTGTTCGGCCTGATCGGTTCGGTGGTCGGCGGCTACGGCTGGGAGGCTCTGCTGCCGCTGGGCAAGTTCATCTTCGCCATCTATGCGGCCTGCCTGTTCCACATCCTGATCGTCTATTCGGGCCTGCTGAAGCTGCACGGCCTGAAGATCCGCAGCTTCTTCCGCGGGGCGTTTGCGGCCCAGCAGACGGCCTTCGCCACCTCCTCGTCGCTGGGCACCCTGCCGATCACCCTGCGCCAGACGGTCGAGCGCCTGGGCGTGCCGCAGGCCTATGCGGCCTTCGCCGTGCCTCTGGGGGCCAATGTGAAGATGGACGGCTGCGGCGCCATCTATCCGGCCATCGCCTCGATCTTCATCGCCCAGTATTTCCAGATCGACCTGACGCTGACCCAGTACGTCCTGATCGGCCTGACGGCGGTGCTGGGCTCGCTGGGGACGGCGGGGGTGCCGGGGACGAGCATCGTCATGCTGACCCTGACCCTGTCGACGGCGGGCCTGCCGCTGGAAGGCGTCGGCTACATCATCGCCATCGACCGGATCATCGACATGATGCGCACGGCCACCAACGTCACCGGCCAGATGGTCGTGCCCGTTCTGGTCGCCAAGGAGGAAGGCGTCCTGAACGAGGACATTTACAACGGGCACGTCGCCTGGCTGCCCGGCGATCCCGAGGCGGAGACGCCTGAAGGGGTCCGCACCGCCGGTATTTGATCAAAGAGGCTTGCCGTCGTCGGAATCGCGGGCTACATCGCGCCTCCCGACGGCCCAA
>Ga0247823_10004260_pt1 | contig 11489 bp, 12 predicted proteins | sample 13C_PalmiticAcid_2_FD_192426 | JGI IMG/M metagenome (GOLD analysis project Ga0247823, IMG submission 192426) | Soil microbial communities from agricultural site in Penn Yan, New York, United States - 13C_PalmiticAcid_Day30 | ecosystem: Environmental > Terrestrial > Soil > Agricultural land...
CAGCCAGCGGTCGGAAGCGAGGCCGAAATCTTCCGCAGCGACTCGAAATCGTGGTATTGAAACGCGACCGCCTCGACTACCCGCTTTGCGGCGGGAGAACCCCCTGGGTTCTTTTCATCGAGGCGGAACCTTTAGTGCGTTGGTCTCAATTATCGGCAATCGCCCGCCGGCGGGTCAAGGAGTATCGACCCCAGATCGAAGGTCAGAACTCGACGTTTTCGAGCGCCAAAAAGTGGATCCCTCGATTTGCCCCGCTTCACTGCAGGGCTTTGCTCCGCAAGAAAGCTGCCAATCTGGCAATGATTGATGATGGTTTCAGAGTGTCGGAAGAATTCAAATCTTGAGTCATAAGGCATTAATGCCAAATTACTTAGGAGATTGAACTCAGCTGCATTGCCGATTCAATCCGCAGGTCGTCGCACTCGGTATATGCTTTGCGTCCAAGTCTGGGCAGTCGTCATGCATTCTGGATCTTTTAGCTCATGGCCGTTTTCCGCTGGGGATCGCCGCTCGACGCCTTTCGCGACATGGAACGCGAAATGGACCGCGTCCTGCGCTCCGTCAACCAGGCGTTCGAGGGGCTCCGGATCGGACGGCCGTATCCCCCCGTCAATGTCTACGAACGGCCCGAGGAATACCTGATCACGGCCGAGCTCCCCGGCGTCCGGACGGAGGACCTGGAGCTGAGCGTCGCGAACGGTCAGCTCGTGATGCGCGGCCAGCGCGTCGAGCCGGGCGAACTCCCGCCGGAGCGTTATCGCCGCAGCGAGCGCCAGCACGGACAGTGGGAACGCGCTCTGCCCCTCCCCGAGCGCGTCCAGGAAGAGTTGTTGACGGCCGATTTCATCAACGGCGTCCTGACGATCCATCTGCCCAAGGCCCCGTCGGCTCAACCGCGACAGATCCCGATCAGCGAGAGTGCACAATGATCCGCGAACTCGAACCGCAGGTGCCGTCCCTGGCCGCGGCTGTTCCGCCGCCGCCCCCCGAACGGTTCGTCTGTACGCCGCCGATCGACATCTTCGACAACGGCGAAGGGCTGGTGTTGCGTGCCGACCTCCCCGGCGTCTCCGGTGACACCCTCGAGCTGCAGGTCCAGGACAACAAGCTCACGTTGTTCGGACGCGTGGCCGAACAGGCCCCGGTCGACGCTCACCTCGTGCACCAGGAATACCGCGTCGGAGATTACCTCCGGTCGTTCATCCTCAGCGAAGACGTCGACCACGAGCGGATCTCGGCCAAGCTGGTGAACGGTGTCCTGGAAGTCACCCTCCCCCGCGCTCCCCAACCCGAGCCGCGGCGGATCCAGGTCAAAACGCAGTAACCGGGCTGAAGGGCGTGAACGGCCCGCGTGCCACTGGCTCTGCCAGGGCAATGCCTTTTGCGACTCCAACGAATCCGCCATGATGGTCGCGGTTCCTGAGAGGGCGGGCGTATGTCGGAAGTCACGATCACATTCCGGATCCCGGGCGCCTGGGACGATCCCGGAGAACTCGTCGAACGGCTTCCCGACGGCTATCGAATCGACGGCGATCTCCTGCAGCTCCCGGACGGCGGCCAGTTCGAGTTCTTCCCGATGGTCCCGGACTCGCAGTTCCCCGGCATTTTCCGGTCGTCCTGCCGGCAGCCGGCCACCGCCAGCGAACTCGAGCTCCTCGATCGCTACAGCGTCAACATCGGCCTGACAGGTCCTGGCGGCTCGATGGATTCCGCCCTGGCCATGATGCAGGCGGCCGCGGCCCTCGTCCGCGCAGGCGCCGCAGGGGTGTTTATCGACAACTGTGCCGTCGCCCACGGCGGTCAGGCCTGGATCGGGATGACCGAGGATGCGAGCTCCGACGCCATCAGCTACGCGTTCGTCTCCGTGATCGCCGGCGGCCGGGACATGTCGACGATGGGCATGCACGTGCTTGGTTACCCCGATCTGCTCCTGGAATCGTCCGACGTCGAAGCGGCGGGCGACACGATCGTCGATGCCGTCCGGTCCCTGTGTGCCGCGGGACGCGAAATCGGGCCCGGGCATCTGCTCGCCTTTGACACCGGCGCCAGCTTCCAGTTGTTTCCTGCTCCGAGCCCCGAATTTGCGGCCGGCTCGCCGCTGCACAACCCCTACGGCCGGTTGAAGCTGGTTTCGACAAGGGACCTCGCCCAGGGCAACTGATCGCCGCCCAGACGGCTCTCGCACAACCTCGCGATGTCCCGTACACTGCCCGAACCGTGAGCCGGCCCTCGTGTCGAACACACGGAAAACAAGTCGCGGGGCGTAGCTCAGCTTGGCTAGAGCGCCAGCTTTGGGAGCTGGAAGTCGCAGGTTCGAATCCTGTCGCCCCGACTTTGAGGAAACAGTCGGCCATCAGGTCGCGGTCGTCTCGACCGGCGCCGGTGGGAAGTGCTCGATGTGCGAATCTCCGTCGCGTCCGAAATAGAGGACGCGACGCCCCGTGATCTGAACGAAGTAGCCGACGCAGCCTGCGGCCATCGTCTTGCGGATGAAGTCGAGATAGGTGTGCTCGTTCCGCTGGCTCTGCCGGACCGCGGTCTCCACGGCCGATGCTGAAAACTCCGCCGCCGTTGCGTGGGCCGGGTGTGGCGAAGCGACCACCAGCGAGTCGCCATCGGCCAGGTAGTAGGTAACTTCCTGGCGGCTGTAGTCCGCGTGATACCGCTCCACGCCGATTTCAGAGAGTCTGCCGACGATCTCCGGAAAGGTCATCTCTCCACGCAACGATCCCCGCGAGCAGGCCTCGATCACTTCGATTTGTTCGGAGTTCATCATTTTTCCCTGTGTGGTTCCGAAGGTCTGGATCAATCGACGGGTGATTCTTTCCACCCCTGCCGGCGGACAATGTCCCGCAGCAGGGTCACCAGATCGGCTCTCCCTTCGGGATGCAGGTGTCCAAAGAACTCGCGATCGTTTTCGTCGGCCAGGCGGGCCAGGACCGGCACGAGCCGCTTGCCGGAGGCCGTCAGGGCGACCGTCTGATAGCGGCGGTCTCCCTGCGGAGCAGAGCGCGCCGCCAACTTCTTGCGAGTCAGCCGTTCGACGAGTTTCGAGACGGCCCCGCGGGTCATGCCGATGGCGTCGGCCAGGTCGCTGGGATTGGCCGGGCCCGCATCCAGCATCTGCCGCAGGAGCACCCACTCCGCGACGGTGACGCCCAGGGCCTCCATCTTCCGGGCGAAGGCCTGCGACACGTGGTTGGAGACGTACCGCAGCCAGTACCCGGCGTGATCTTCCAGCGTGCTCGGCGTCTTCGTGGCCATTGGCGTCCTGATAGTTTCCTAGGAAACTAATTGGGCTAGGGAACGGAGTCAATCCCGCGCCTGGCTTCACGCTGCGGACCGCAGCGAGGTAGAGTCCGATTCGGCCTGGGAGAAACGACGATGAGCAAGCTCGCGAAGAACACCATCTGCATCTGGTACGACAACGGCGCCGCGGAAGCCGCGCAGTTCTATGCCCGGACCTTCCCCGATTCGTCCGTCGGTAATGTCCACCGCGCGCCGGCCGATTTCCCCTCGGGTCAGAAGGGGGACGTCCTGACGGCCGAGTTCACCGTCCTCGGCATTCCCTGCATCGGCCTCAACGGCGGCCCGGCCTTCAAGCAGTCGGAGGCCTTCTCCTTCCAGGTCGCCACCACCGACCAGGCCGAGACCGATCGCTACTGGAACGCCATCGTTGGCAACGGCGGACAGGAGAGCGCCTGCGGCTGGTGCAAGGACAAATGGGGCGTCTCCTGGCAGATCACCCCCGTCGTGCTCACCAGCGCCGTGATGGGAACCGACCCCGAAGTCTCCCGCCGCGCCTTCCAGGCCATGATGACCATGAAGAAGATCGACATCGCCGCGATCGAAGCCGCCATCCGCGGCTGACTCTCATGACAGTTGTGGAACGGTCTCCCGACCGTTCCACCCCGGCCGACCGCCAGGTCTCCAAACGCGATCTCGCACCGCTCAGACGTTGTCCCCTTCCGTCGAACTCCTCCCGGCCGACGCCGCGGCCGCTCCCCATCGCCAGCCGACGATGTCCGGATGGTCCTCGCCGTGCTCCTCGATCCAGAACTTGTGGTCGAGCAGCCGGTCGCGAATCGCCTGCTTCGCATAAGCGGCCCGTGAACCAAGCTGCGGCAGCCGGTCGATCACGTCCCCGAACAGGTGGAACCGGTCGAGCTGGTTGAGCACGCACATGTCGAACGGCGTGGTCGTCGTTCCCTCTTCCTTGTAGCCGCGGACATGCAGATTCCCGTGGTTCGTGCGGCGGTACGTCAGCCGGTGAATCAGCCACGGATAGCCGTGGAACGCGAAGATGACCGGCTTGTCCTTCGTGAACAGGACGTCGAATTCGGCATCCGTGAGGCCATGCGGATGCTCGCGGTCTGACTGCAGCTTCATCAGATTCACGACGTTCACCACGCGGACCTTCAGCTCGGGCAGGTGCCGCCTGAGGAGGTCGACGGCGGCCAGCGTTTCCAGAGTCGGCACGTCGCCGCAGCAGGCCATCACGACATCCGGCTCATGCCCCTTGTCGTTGCTCGCCCATTCCCAGATGCCGATGCCGGCCGTGCAGTGCTTGATCGCTTGGTCCATCGTCAGCCACTGCGGGGCCGGCTGCTTCCCGGCCACGACGACGTTGATGTAGTTCCGGCTGCGGAGGCAGTGGTCCGTCACCGACAACAGGCAGTTGGCGTCCGGCGGCAGGTAGACGCGGATCACCTCCGCCTTCTTGTTGACGACGTGATCGATGAAGCCCGGATCCTGGTGGCTGAACCCGTTGTGATCCTGCCGCCACACATGACTCGACAGCAGGTAGTTCAGCGACGCGATCGACCGTCGCCAGGGGATGTGCTTGCACACCTTCAGCCACTTGGCGTGCTGGTTGAACATCGAATCGATGATGTGGATGAACGCTTCATAGCACGAAAAGAACCCATGCCGGCCCGTCAGCAGGTAGCCTTCCAGCCACCCCTGGCACTGGTGCTCGCTCAGCATCTCCATCACCCGGCCGTCGCAGGCCAGGTGGTCGTCGTAGTCGTACTTCTCCGCCATCCAGGCGCGGTTGGTCACCTCCATCGCGTCCTGCCAGCGGTTCGAATTGTTCTCGTCCGGACTGAACAGGCGGAAGTTGGCCGCTTCCATGTTCTGCTTCATCACGTCCCGCAGGAACCGGCCCATTTCACGGGTCGATTCGGCGTTGGTCGCCCCCGGGGACGGGACGCTGACCGCGTACTCGCGGAAGTCCGGGAGCTTGAGGTCCTTCAGCAACAGGCCGCCGTTGGCATGCGGATTGGCGCTCATCCGCAGCTCGCCCGCCGGCGACAGCTCGCGGAGTTCCTCGATCAGCCGGCCGGTCTCATCGAACAGCTCCTCGGGCCGATAACTCTTCAGCCAGTCTTCGAGAATCTTCACATGCCCCGGATGGGCCATGTCGCCCATCGGCACCTGGTGCGACCGCCAGTAGTTCTCGGTCTTCTTCCCATCGACCTCCTTCGGGCCCGTCCAGCCCTTGGGACTGCGCAGGACGATCATCGGCCACAGCGGGCGTTCGATCTCTCCCTTCTTCGCTTTCTCTTTGATCGACTTGATCTCAGCCACGACCTTATCGAGCGTCTCGGCCATCAGCTGGTGCATCTTCTCCGGCTCGCTCCCCTCGACGAAGTACGGGGTATAGCCGTATCCGCGCATCAGCGATGCCAGCTCATCGTGGCTGATGCGGGCGAGGACGCAGGGGTTGGCGATCTTGTAGCCGTTGAGATGCAGGATCGGCAGGACGACGCCGTCGCGGGCCGGGTTCAGGAACTTGTTGCCATGCCAGCCCGTCGCCAGCGGCCCCGTTTCGGCTTCGCCATCGCCCACCACGCAGGCCACGATCAAATCGGGGTTGTCGAACGCCGCTCCAAACGCATGCGACAGCGCATACCCCAGCTCGCCGCCTTCGTGAATGGAACCGGGCGTCTCGGGCGCGACATGGCTGGGGATGCCACCCGGAAACGAAAACTGCTTGAACAGCCGCTTCATCCCCACGGCGTCTTCGCTGATGTTGGGATAGACCTCGCTGTAGGTCCCCTCGAGATACGTGCACGCCACCACGCCCGGGCCGCCATGTCCCGGCCCCGCGATGTACAGCATGCTCAAATCGTCGCGCTTGATGACGCGGTTCAGGTGCGCGTAGATGAACGTCAGGCCCGGGGTCGTTCCCCAGTGCCCCAAGAGCCGCGGCTTGACGTGCTTCAGCGTCAGCGGTTCCTTGAGCAGCGGGTTGTCGAACAGGTAGATCTGTCCAACCGACAGGTAATTCGCCGCCCGCCACCAGGCATCCAGCTTGTAAAGTTCATCGTCCGAGAGCGCCTGGGCGCTGGATCGCGACTTCTGACTTCCCGACTTGAGTGCAGTGGTGGACACGGCATGGACTCCTGATCTCGGGACGCAGGAAATGGGAGACTCAATCGCCAGCCTGTTCGCTCCAGACGCCGGATGAGAGAATTGTCCCGCTGCCGACTTCACTTGTGCAACTCAGGGAGGCCGTCGCGTCAACCGGCGGAATGGAAATGAGCCTTCTGATGACCCTCTGCCACACGACCGTCGATTCACCCGTCGGCCCGCTGCACATCGAGGGCGACGGCGAATCGGTGACCGGACTCTATCTGCCCGATCACAAAGGCTGGACAGGCCCGGTGGCCTCCTCCCGCGTCTCCGACGTCGCCTTCCGTGACGTCCGCGAGCAACTGGCCGAGTACTTCGCCGGCGAACGGCAGGAGTTCAACGTCCCGCTCCGCCCCGAAGGAACACCGTTCCAGCGCACCGTCTGGCAGGAGCTCGAGCGGATCCCGTTTGGTGAAACGATCACCTACGCCGAGCTGGCCCGCCGCATTGGCAACCCGTCCGCCTCCAGGGCCGTCGGCGCCGCCAACGGCAAGAACCCGATCTCGATCATCATCCCCTGTCACCGCGTCATCGGCGCCGCCGGAGCTCTGACAGGCTACGGCGGCGGGCTCGCGAACAAGGAATGGCTGCTGGAGTGGGAACGAAGCTGCAAGGGGACGGCAGCCTTGCTGTTTTGAAATCACCCAGACCGCTTCGCCCACCGGCTCGCCAGCATCGCCGTGATGATCAGCTGCAGCGGGTGATAGATCATGATCGGCAACAGGTAGATCCCCAGGGCCGGGTTCCCCTCGAAGATCAGCTGTGCCATCGGCACGCCCGTCGCCAGCGACTTCTTCGATCCGCACAGCTGCGCCGCGATCCGGTCTTCCATGTTCAGCCGCATCACGTCGCAGATCAGCCCCACGATCGCGAATACGGTAAAGAAGATCGCCACTGACCCGACGGCCGACAGGATCAGCGTCGTCGCCCCGCGGCCCGTCCACACGCCCGCCACCACGCTGTCGCAGAACGACGTGTAGACGAGCATCAGGATCGTCCCCCGGTCCGCGAGCTGAATGACCTTCTTGTTCCGCTTCGCCCACTCCCCGAGCAGCGGCCGCATGAGCTGCCCCACGATCAGCGGCAGCACCAGCCATTTCACCAGGTCGAGAATCACGTCGCCAATCGGAAATGCCGCGGCCGTCGTAGACTTGCTCTCCAGCACCAGGCTGACCCACAGCGGCGTCAGCACCACGCCCAGCAGGCTCGACAGCGTCGCGTTGAACACCGCCGTCGGCACATTGCCGCGGGCGGCGGCCGTCATCGCCACCGAGGACGACACCGTCGACGGCAGTGCGCACAGGTAGAAGAAGCCCAGTCGCAGTTCGGGCGTCAGCCACGCCTCCGGCAGGCTGTGGTAGATCGCGAGACCGATCAGCGGAAAGATCCCGAACGCCGTCCCCTGGACGAGCAGGTGCACCCGCCAGTTCATCGCGCCGGCCCGCATCGCCGCGAACGACAGCGCGACGCCGTGCAGAAAAAAAATCAGCGCGACGCCGGCCTTCGTCAGGATCTCCGGCTGCAGCCAGCCACCCTTGGCCCCCGGCGCAGGGAAAAACCACGCCAGCGCCACCGTGACGAACATCCCCGTCAGGAACCAGTCAATCTTCCACTTCACCGACGTTACGGCTCGTTCGCCGGGCGGGCGGGCCGATTGCCGGGATTCGGTCGATTGCGGCCTGGTCCGCCGCCTTCACCCCGCGGCGGTCCGCCGGGACCCGGCTCTCCGGGCGGCGGCCCCACGTCGTTCAGCATCTGCTTCTGTTCCGGCGTCAGAATGCTGTTGAGCTGGGTATCAACGATTTCCTGCAACGCATCGACGCGTCGTCGCTGCTCCTCGCTGAGCCCCAGTCGATCCTGCAGACCCGCGGGGAGAACCTGACCTGGCCGCGGCCGTTGTCCCCGGGCCTGTCCGAATCCGCCGCGGTCCCCGCCCTCACCGCGCGGTCCGCCAAGGGGATTGGACGGCGGCGGGGGCGGAGGTCCACCAGGACCACGCTCGCCGGGGCCACCCGGTCCGCCCTGCGGCGGACCTCCACCGGGACCGCCCATCGGTCCGCCGCCGCGACGGTTCGCCGCGAGCGCCGCACTCTCCTTGGTGAACAGTTCCCGCAGCTCGCCGCGGCTGACCTTCCCGTCCTGATCGGCATCCGCCCGGCCGAACAGCGCGTGCAATCGCTCGTCCGTCACTTCCGACTTGAGCAGCGAACCATCCTTGTTGGCGTCGAACGTCAGCATGCGTTCGATCATCGCATCGACGCCGGGGCCAGCATTACCGCCGCCGCGTCCGCTGCCAGGAGGTCCGCCGGGTTGGGCGAAAGCCGGAGAGGCGGCGACGACGAATGCGCCGGCGATAAGGGCGGAATGAATGCGAGGCATTACGGCGGCCTGTATGTGAAAAAGGAAAGTGGCACGGCCATCTTGGCCGTGGCGTGCGCGATGTGTCAGCGAATCAGGACAGTCCGCGACATCCGCACGGGCTGGAAGTCGCATCACCTACGAACGCAACTGCCGTTCATCCGGCGTCCGACCCAGCACGATGTCGAACCGGGCCGAGAACTCGCCCGTCTTCGAATCGGGAACCGGCTTGAAGTCGGTCACCAGCAGTTCGCGATCGATCAGATCACGCGCGCCGCTGAACACGCCGTCCTTCAGGTTCCCTTCGTGACCGCGGATCATCAGCTGCGACGTCAGCAGCTCGCGATCCCCCTTCTTGATCTTGAAGTGGATGTGCGGAGCCGGCCGGCCGGGATACGGCACCGGCTTGATCGTCCGGAACCGGTAACCGCCGTCGCTGGCCGTCGTGAACCGACCGAAGCCCTGGAAGTGCTTGTCCTGCTGGGCCGCCTTGGGCTGGCTGTCACGCGTATGCAGGTAGACGGCGTTCGCATCGCACTGCCAGATTTCGACCGTCGCATCCTTCACTGGCTCGCCCGAGGCCGTCAGCACCCGGCCCGTGAGGTGGGTGATCTCTCCCACCGCCGGCGTGATGCTGTCGTTGATGATGATCAGGTCGTTGTCCTGATCGAGCGGCAGCTTGTCGGGATAGAACGGGCCTTCGGTGAGGGCGGGCGTTGCGAACAGCTGCTCGGCGAACGCGCCCCGGACGGTGAAGAACGACGCGGCCAACGATCCGAGAAACAGCCGGCGATCCGGCACGAACAACTGGGACATGCGAGCGATCCTCTCAAGACCCGGCCAGAGGTGAGTGGGGGCCGGTGGTCCCTATTGAACAGCGTATCACCCGGCCCGGAATCGCACAAAAGCGGAGCGAATCGCATTTCCGCCAAAGTCGGCACGAGCGGCGGGCCGCGAATAAGCGCTGTCCAGCGTCCAATCGAAATCGCCCTCGTCCTTTGATCGCCGATTCTGCCGGGCGCGCTGTCAAGTTTTTCGCAGCGCTTCGATGACCGATCACGCGATCAACCGACTCGATCGCGGCTGGCGACCGCGCGACCCCAGCCGCCAAAGTTCATGCAGCCCCCCGCCAACGTCGTCGAGGATGTTCCCTTGGGGTTTCCCCCACCGCCGGTCGCCCTGGAGCGACCCGAGATCGCACCCGCAGTCGAACGTCCGCCCGAAGTCGCTCGGCTCATCGACCGCCTGGTCGCCAGCGAACGCATGGCGCTCGTCGGGCAGGCCGCTGCGCAGGTCACTGGCCACCTCACCAGCCACCTGTCGATCCTGCCGCTGATCCAGCTCATGGAGAAGCAGTACGCGGACGACCCCGAACTGGTCGAATTCCTCGCGATCTTCCGCGAATCGTTCCACTCGATCCACGAAACCGTCCAGCTGCTCCGGCGCGTGGTGCGGTTCGAATCGATGGATGCCCCGCCCGGACCGGTTTCGATGGCCGAAGCGATCCGCGAGCTGACCCAGTTCCTGCGGTTCCAGAAAAACTTCCCCTGGAGCTACGTCCGCCTCGACCTCCGCACCAATCCGGTCGCCTATTCGAACCGCATGAAGGTGCACCACGTCCTGGTGAACCTGCTCTACAACGCGGCCGACGCCATCGCCGGGAACCCCGACGGCACGATCATCGTCCGCACCGGCGTCGATGAAGGCATGGCCCGCATCACCGTGGAAGACAACGGCCGCGGCATCGCCCCCGAGCATCTCGACCAGGTCTGGGAACCGACCTTCACGACCAAGCAGGGCCCGAACCACGGGCTGGGGCTGCACCTCGTCCGTCAGTTCGTGGTGAGCGACGGCGGCAGCGTCAGCTGCTCATCGACCCCCGGGGTTCGAACCGTCTTCACGGTCCGCCTCCCCATGGCCCCCAACCTGCTCGAGCAACTCGGCGCCCCGATCGACGACCTCGATATGGCGCTCAGCGGCGGCACCTCCGGCACCCGCCTCAGGACCCGCGCCTCCCGCCTCCGATGACCCGTCGCCGACGCTGCCAGCGTCGGCAACGGCGCTCAGCGACCGCGCCATTGTTCATGCCGCAGCGTCCCGCGGCTCGCGGGCACGCCGGACCAATCGTGCGTCCCCTTCCACTGCCCCTGGAACCGGTCCACATTCTCGCCGCTGAACAGGAAATTCTGGTCGGCCGCGGTCCACACCATCTCCATCTCGTCCATCGGCGTCACGCCCAATAGCCTCCGGACCATCCGCGCCACGACCAGCATCAAGGCCAGCAGCGCGACGGATACCAGCGCCAGCGGAACCAGCAGCGGACCCAGGCTGAGCACCCGCTCGCACACCTCCCAGATCGGCTTCCAGAACAGCAGCGTCACCAGCGTGGCCAGGCTCAGGTAAGGCCCGTAGGGAATTGCCCGGTCCCGGCGGAACAGCAGCCGTGCGAGGACGACCACAATCGCCATCACCGGCGCCAGGAAGAACACGATTACCGAGGCCTGCCAGCCGATGAAGCTGCCGATCATCGCCATCAGGACGACGTCGCCAAACCCCATCGCCTCCTGCTTCAGCGCCCACTGACCCAGGATCCGCACCGTCCACACGATCCCCCCGCCCACCACAAACCCGGCCACCGCCACGAGTAACCCGTGCAGGTGTGGATGCTGCGAGAACCACGCCGGCACATCGGGAAGCGACTCCGCGAACAGTGA
>Ga0247823_10004261_pt1 | contig 11488 bp, 11 predicted proteins | sample 13C_PalmiticAcid_2_FD_192426 | JGI IMG/M metagenome (GOLD analysis project Ga0247823, IMG submission 192426) | Soil microbial communities from agricultural site in Penn Yan, New York, United States - 13C_PalmiticAcid_Day30 | ecosystem: Environmental > Terrestrial > Soil > Agricultural land...
ATGTGGTCGTCGGCGCCGGTAGAGGTGCAGGCAGGCGCCGACGACCACATGGGCCAGCCCGGTCACCAGGCCGGTCCCGACCACCTGGCCCCAGTTGAGGTCCGCCACCGTCCCGCCGACGCTGGAGAGGCGCAGGCCGCAGAAGGCGGCGACCGACGCTGTCCACGCCATGATGTCGGCGAGCGCCAGGATCGTGACGAGCGGAACGGTGCCGAGGTGCCTCGGTGTCATTCGCTTCCCCTTGGATCGAATGGATCGTCTTCGACGGACCCAGGCGGGTGGGGATGGCTGCGGGCCGGCGCATGGGGTCACCGGCCCGCAGCCTTCAGGCCCGCTCCTGAGGCCCACCGAGGAGGACCGGAGGTACGGCGGGATGTGACACCTCGATGCTCGATCCCCTCGGCCTTGCGGTGCCGTCAGAGGCGGCTTCCCCCGTGGTCCTGCTAGGCGTGGACTCGAACAACGCGAACCGGCCGATCGACCTCGTCGTGGTCGGTCTCGGCTACGTGGGCCTGCCCCTCGCCCAGGAAGCGTGCCGTGCCGGCCTGCGGGTGCTCGGGCTGGACGTCTCGGCGAACACGGTGACCGGCCTGAACGCCGGCCGCAGTCATGTCGACGATCTCTCCGACGACGACGTGGCGGCCATGCTCGAGTCGGGCTTCCGGTCGACCACTGACCCGGGGGTGCTCGCGCAGAGTGCGGTGTGCGTCATCTGCGTCCCTACACCGCTCGGCGCCGCCGGCGGACCGGACCTTTCGGCGGTCACGGCCGCTGTGGACGCCATCGCCGACCATCTGCATCCCGGTCAGCTCGTCATCCTCGAGTCGACCACCTATCCCGGCACCACCGAGGAACTGGTGCTGCCTCGCCTGGAGTCGCGATCCGGACTCCGGGCGGGCCAGGACTTCCACCTGGCGTTCAGCCCGGAGCGGATCGATCCAGGCAACGAGCAGTGGACGCTGGTGAACACGCCGAAGATCGTCGGCGGCCTCACGCCAGCGTGCCGCGACGCCGCCATCGCCTTCTACGGCAAGTTCGTCCACCACGTCGTGCCCGCTGCCGGCACCAGGGAGGCCGAGACGGCCAAGCTGCTGGAGAACACCTACCGCCACATCAACATCGCGCTCGTCAACGAGATGGCGAGGTTCTGTCATGAGCTCGGCATCGACCTGTGGGACGTGATCCGCTGTGCGAGCACCAAGCCCTTCGGGTTCCAGCCCTTCTTCCCGGGGCCTGGCGTCGGCGGGCATTGCATCCCGATCGACCCCAACTACCTCTCCCACAGCGTCCGGGCCCGGCTCGGCTACCCGTTCCGCTTCGTCGAGCTCGCCGAGGAGATCAACGCGACGATGCCGGCCTACGTCGCGCATCGGGCGCAGAACCTGCTCAACGAGCACGGACAGGCCATCCATGGCTCGACCGTGCTGCTGCTGGGGGTGACGTACAAGTCCGACATCGCCGACCAGCGGGAGTCGCCGGCAGTTCCGCTGGCCCGCCACCTCGCGGGGCTCGGGGCTCACGTCGTCTTCCACGATCCGCGGGTCGACGCCTGGAACGTCGACGTCCCGGTCACGCGCGCGGACGACCTCGACCGCGCTGTTGCCGCCGCCGACCTCGTGATCCTCGTTCAGGCCCACCGGGAGTACGACGTGCCGCGACTGCTCGCGAGTGCGGCGCTCTTCTTCGACACCCGCGGCGTCACCACCGGCGCTGACGGACACCGGCTCTGATGAGCGAGGCTGCTATCGACGAGGGCGTCGCGCGGGAGCCGGACTCGCAGGCGTCCCGTCCGAGTGGGCGGCGCTCGAAGCCCCGCCGTCGGCGTCGGCGTCGGCTGTTCCGCGCGCTGGTGGTCGTGCTCCTCATCCTGGCGGGCCTGGTCGTCGGGCTCGCGGTCTATACCGAGCGCCAGCTCGGCGACGTCACCCGCTTTCCCTTCGACATCGACCGCCCCGGCCGACCGGCCCGCACCCAGGGGGAAGCGCTGAACATCCTGGTCGCGGCGGTCGACGAGCCGGAGGGTTCCGGCGACGGACCGTCTGTCTACGAGGCGCTGGAGCGGCGGGAGTGGACGCCGGGGGTGTTCCGCAGTGACGTGATCATGGTGCTCCACCTTCCCGCCGACCGGAGCAGCGCCCAGCTGGTCTCGATCCCGCGTGACTCCTATGTCGACATTGCCGGGCACGGGCGGTCCAAGATCAACGCGGCGTTCTCGTGGGGAGGCCCGCAGCTGATGGCTCGCACGGTCGAGGACCTCACCGGGGTGCGGATCGACCATGCGGTGGTCGTCGGCTTCGCCGGTCTGTCGAAGATCGCCGACATCGTGGGTGGCGTCGACCTGTACCTCAACGAACCGACCTTCAACCCTGTCGACTCGACGACGTGGCCGGCCGGAACCCATCGCTTCACCGGCGAGGAGGCACTCGCCTACGTGCGGGAGCGTCACTCACTTGCGCGCGGCGACTTCAGTCGGATCCAGCGCCAGCAGAACCTCCTCCGCGCGCTGTTGGTCCGGCTCACGGCCTCGGGGACGATGGCCAATCCCGGACGCCTGGTCCGATTGGTCGCCAACCTGTCCGACGCGGTCGCCGTCGATGATGGTCTCGACAACGGTGCACTGCGGCGTCTCGCGCTCCAGAGCCGCGGGATCCGGGCCGGCGACGTCACCTTCGCCACGGTGCCGGTCACCGGCACGCCCACGATCGCCGGAGCCAGCGTCGTAACCCTCAACCTGCGCGCCACCGCGTCAATGTTCGCCGCGTTGGACTCCGACCGGCTCGACGACTGGCTCGCGGACCACGAGACGGACGTGCTGCCCGGGCCGCGAGAGGTGGAGTGAGAAGGATGTCGATGCGTCGGATCGACCTGGTGATCCGCCTGGGCGGAGCGTCGGTCCTCGTGGCGGCGTTGGCAGTGGCGGCCCTCAGCAGTCGAGCACCGGCGCCGCGCAGCCCGGACCACGATGATCCCGCCAGCGGCATCTGCCACATCTCCCCGGGCCACCCGGCGTGGGCGTCGTTCGACGCGGACGCCTGGCTCGTGCACCGGGCGCACGCGCGCGACCACGTCGCCCGGCCCGCGGCCTGCCTGGCGCTCGCGGACTGACGGCGTTCGAGCGAAGGTGGACGCCGCTGGAGCCTCAGTCCTCGCCGGAGGTCGGTTCCGTCGGATTTTCCAGCGGGACGGCCTGGTACGTCCCGGTGGTGGTCCCGAGCATCCGGTCCCGCCGGCGGAGCTCCTCGGCGGCGCCCACGGCGGACAGGCTGTCGCGGAAGGGGCCGACCACGAAGCCCACCGCGGAGTCGCGCACGTCGCCGACCACCACGACGTGCGGGCGGTCGAGGTCGGCGACGAGCTCGGACACCATGAACTCGTAGAGCGCCGACACGGCTCCGGGCGTGCTGGCCACGTTCTTCCACGGTCGTGTCTCGTGTGAGGTCATGACGTGTCCCGTTTCGACGAGGGGGGGTGGGACGACGCTCGTGCGCGCAGGCACGTGCTGTCGCTGTCTGGGAGGACTGCCGCCTGCTCCGTGTGTGACACGGGCGAGGTGGATCGGGGCGCTGTCACCGGATCTGACGCCGCGTGAATCGGGGAGGTGCGGACGCCTCCCGCGTCGGCAGCTGCCGACCTTCGACGGCACCGCGCCGACAACGCTGGCCATGGCATCGGCCACCTCATCGGCTCCGCTCTGCCGGCCGGCCGGACCCCGCCTCAGTACCGACGCCCTCGCTTACGCCCGCAGGCAAAACCCGGCGAGATGGTGCCAGTTCCGATAACGCCCACGAGGATTCGGGATATCGGCCGCCGGCACGGGTGTTGTACTGAGCTGGACGAGGGTGGGGCCGCGGAGCCGATGTGCGGCGATTCGCGAGGGAGGCGACCCGCACGCTTCCTTGCGTCGTGAGCAGGTCCGGTCCGGGGTCCCGTGCCTGACACCTCCCCCTTCGTCCGGCCCTTCGGCGCCCCGCGTCGACGGCTGTGGCGCAAGTAACTATGAGGAGGTGGAGATCGATGGACAGTGGCGCTGTGACCAGGTCGGCAGCCGAGGACTGGGCGACCTGCAACTTGCCCGCTGATCTCGCAGACCTGCTCGGCCAAGACCTGGCGCCATCCCACCCCCATGCGCCTCTCCGAGCCTTCCTGCGTGCGGTCGGCGGTGTGCGCGGTGGGTGGTCCGATGTCGAGAGGGTGGTCGCGGAGCCGACGGACACCATCGATCGTGCCGCGGAGGTCGTCGTGCTCCGGCTGTGGCACTCGCTCCAGGAGCGTCGTCCCGACGACGCGGCGCTGAGCCTCGCCGAGGCCCTTCTGGTCGCGGTGCCGCTCCCCTCCGTGGAGCGTCGCGCCCTGTTGCACCTGAACATCGCGGCAACACTGCAGGAGGGGCTGAAGTCGTTCGACCCTGACGTGTGGCGGCGTATCGACCTGCACTTGGCCCGTGCGCTCGCGCTCGGGCAGCTGACCGGCATGGTGCGCGTGAGTGTCGCCGCGCAGTCGCGCCTCGCGCTCATGGCAATGCTGCGAGGCCAGGTGCCGACCGCGGAGCACCTGGCAGCGGCGGCGCGTCGAACCAGGGGCGAGTCCGCCAGCGACCGGACGGAGGCGTGGGAGTACCGGGTGGTCGCGGTCGAGCAGTGGGTGCTGCACTGCCGCAACCAGAGTGTCGACCTCGGCCGGATCAAGGAGCTCCACTCCCGAATGGCGACGCTGGGCCACAGTGCGTTGAGCCGTGCGGTACTGGCGAGTGCCTACTGCCTTGCTGCGATCGACGAGCTGGGCATGAGTGCCACCCGTCGTCTGCTCGACGTCCTGGTGTGCGACGCGGGGGTCGAGGCAGCCGGGGTGTGGCAGCTCATGCTGGACCTGCTCGACGGGTACCTGGCGATCAGCAGCGACGACGGCCGTCGGCGTGAGCAGGCCGTCGCATCCTTGCGGCGGGTCGGCGCTGAGGCGGAGGCTCGGTTGCTCGAGGCCACCGCCCTTGCCCGCTCGCGTGACTACCGCGGTGCGGCCGATCTTCTGGACGACGTCACGAGCGAGCGGGTTCCGTCGCTGAGCATCACCTACCCGTCGGCCTGTGTCATTCAAGGCGTGGCGTACCACCGAAACGGCCAGCTGGAGGAGGCGCGTCGATGCCTGACTCGCGCTGTCGCCGACACCCAGCGCACCGGAGTGCTCCGGACCTTCACCATCCACGAGCCGGGTGTGATCCGCGAGATCCTCGGGGGCCTTCAGATCGACAACGCCGCCACGGCCGACTGGGTCAGGGAGATCAGGCGCGCCGTCGATGCGGCCGAGGCGAGCGAGGTGTTCCAGACCACCACGGTGCCACTGCCCACCGCCGACGGGGCGGCTTCCGCTGTCGTGTCGCCGCTGACCGCCCGGGAACTCGACGTCCTCAGGCTCGTCGCCAGCGGTCACAATCACCAGTGGGTCGCCCACGAGCTCCACATCTCGCTCAACACGGTCAAGACCCACCTGCGATCGCTTCGGCACAAGCTCGATGTCGCGCGGACCGGCGAGGCGGTGGCGGTGGCGCTTGCCGCGAGATGGATCGACGTCCAGGGCTGAGTGCGGGCCGCGACGTGCTGTGTGCCGTCGCCGGGCGAAGGACGGCGGCTCACGTCGTCTCAGGGTGCTTGGGGTGGGTCAGCCCATCCAACCCTCGCGGCTGGCGATGGTCACGGCCTCGGATGTCCGATCGACGTCCAGCTTTCGGCGTACGGCCCGCAGGTGGGTCTTGACGGTGTTGACCGAGAGGTAGAGGTTGCGGGCGATCGCGGCCTGGTCCGCGCCGGCCGCGGCGAGTGCGAGTACCTCTGCCTCCCGAGGCGTCAACGGTGAGGGCTTCCTGACAGAGCCTTGTTCCGTCGGCAGGGGCACGGACGTGCGCCCGTTCAGGGGGCTGGCGAGCATGGCATCGACGGCGCTGCGCACCTGCTCTAGCCAGCTCCGCAGCGCTGGGGTGTCGGGGTCCACCGACGAGAGGATCGGCCGGATCACGTGCGGGTCGTGGATGGTGAAGGGACGTAGGGCGCTGGTCCGCTGGGTGTCGGCCAGTGCCTGCGCCAGCAGATGGCTCGCCTCCCGGCTCTGACCGACGCGGTACAGCACAACGGCGTGCAGCACGCAGGCTGAAGGGTAGGTGAGGGACAGTGCCGGCAGTTCGCCGGAGGTGACCTGTTCCAGCAGCTCCAGGGCCCGGGGGTGCTCGGCCCGCTGAACGAGCACGGTCGCCTCGAGCAAGTTCGCCTCGGCCAGCGAACCGAACTCACGCAGCCGCCGAAGTGCGCTCACGAACCGTCGGTCGTCTTGGCTGTTGATCGCCAGGTAGCCGTCGAGGATCGCGAGAACTACCAGCCACGGGCCCGCCTCGCGCGCGATCGGCTCGTCCAGGACCCGCTCCAGCATCCGTCGGGTGACCTCGAGGCGGCCTTGGTCGATCAGTGCCAGTGCGGTCGCCGACGCTGTCGTCGCACACACGATCACGCTGCGGCGGTTGCTCTCCAGTTCTCGCATGAGTGATAGCAGGGTCTCGACGTCGGTCGGGAGGTTGAGGGCGTGGAGGCCCCACTGCTCCACGGGCACGATCCTGTGCCGCCACGAGTGGCCGAAGTCCGTCCCGCCCGCCGCGACGAGAGCTCGAACCGCTGCGGTGTGGTGCAGCGCCGCCGGCACCCGGCCACGGAGCATGTCCATCAGGGCGAGCCGTGACAGGGCGGCCGCCTCGATTCTCGGCAGCCCGAGGAGCTGGGCCAGGTGGCGGGCTGAGGACAGGTGGTGCTCGATGAGGTCCATCTCGGCGAGATCGACACGGAGCAGGTGCTCTTGCAGGGTTGCCGCCAGGTTCAGGTGGAGCAGCGCTCGCCGAGCGCTGTCCGGGGCCGGTGTCGTTGCGAGCAGCAGCATGGCGTCGCGGATCGCCTCCTGGTCGTGGCGGTGCTCGACCAAACCCGCCCACAGACGCAGGATCGCGATCTCCGCTGCGTCCTCGGAGTCCAGTGGACGATCTCCGTCACGCTGCCTGGCGATCAGCTGTCCGACCAGGCTGAGTCCGCCGATCGTGTTGCCTGAGGCCACCTCGAAGAACGCGACCGACGGCGCATGGCGATGTCCGCCATGCATCCGCGACCAGTCCAGCTCGTCCAGCTCCTGACGCAGGTTCCCCGGCAGTTCCCATCTACCCAGTACCTCGTGGTCCATCGTTTGCCCTCCCGATTAGAGCGACGGTTACCCGCCTCCCGCGGCGCCCCTCCACGGCGCCCCTCCACGGCGCCCCTCCACGGCGCCCCTCCCGCGGCTGAGCCGTCCCCACGGCCTCCACGGGGTGCGCTCCGCGCCCGAGCGGAGCGACCCGACGTCGTGTCAGGCGGCTGGCTCGGTCATCACGGCCCGGAGGCCCCGGCGAGCGCGGTAGGCCAGTGCAGCCATCGCGTTCGGCGTGCGACCTTGGTCCCGCGCCAGCGAGGCCAAGGGTTCGCCGAGGACCTCGATCTTCCAGATCACCTCGCGCCAGGGTGGCGGCAGTGCCATCAGTGCAATGAGCACCTCCGAGTCGGCCAGCTGCTCGGTGAAGTCATCGGGGTGGCCCTGGTCGAAGGGCGACCAGTCGTCGACCAGTACCTCGCGACGGCACCGCTGGAGGTGGGTCCGGCTGAGTCGTCGCACGACGGTTGCCAGGTAGCCGCAGAAGTTGTCCGAGGGGCCGCTGCCGTGTCGCAGGGCGTGCAGGATGCGGGTGAAGGCCTCCGACGTCACGTCCTCGGCATGGACGCCCGTACAGCCGGACGCTCGCGCAAGCGCCATTGCGGAGGTCCGGTGACGCAGGTAGAGCAGCTCGACGGCACCATCGGCACCATCGGCACCATCGGCACCGCCGCAGAGCGCACGAAGCAAGGCATCGTCGGACATTTCGGCCTGGGGGGTGGCATCAGAAATCACGCGGTGAACAACCTGCTGACTACTCGGTGAACTGAGCCTGAGCATCACCCGCTCCGAGTGACGGCCGCATCCTCCCTCAAGGATGAGAAAGGGATGAGATCTAGCCGGCGCCTGGCCCTTGGGGGAAGCCCCCCGCCCTCATCGGGCGCCCCGGCCCCCCACGACTGCGCCGACGGTTCGGACGAGCACGGCCAGGTCGCCACGGAGGGACCACCCGTCGACATAGGCCAGGTCGAGGCCGATGGACCTGTCCCAGTCGAGGGTCGCGCGCCCGCTGACCTGCCAGGGCCCCGTCAGGCCCGGCTTCACGTCCAGCCGACGCCGCGCGCGGGCGTCGTACTGAGCGACCTCGCGGGGGAGCGCCGGGCGAGGACCGACGAGCGACATCTCGCCTCGCAGGACGTTCCAGAGCTGGGGCAGCTCGTCCAGGGAGAGTCGCCGCAAGAGTCGCCCTACTCGAGTGACACGGGGGTCTGCCGACAGCTTCACCATCGGTCCCGAGCCCCGGTCGAGGTGCGAGAGAGCGGGCAGCATCTCCTCGGCGCCGACCGCCATGGTCCGCAGCTTGAACATGGTGAAAGGTCGCCCGCCGCGGCCGGTGCGGGTCTGGCGAAAGAGCGCGGGCCCAGGGGAGTCGAGTCGGATCACCACGACAAGCAGGACCAGCAGCGGAAGCACCGGGACAAGGAGGACGGCGGCGCCGACACGGTCGATGACAGCCTTGACGTGCTCCGGCCACGCCGCCGAAGCGGCACCCGTGTGTGGGGGGCACGCCGGCCGCAGCGGTACCTCGACGCGGTCGGTGCAGTGCCCGGCGCGCGCGATCGTCTCGCTCGTCATCGGGGGGCTCGGTCCAGGAAGTCGCGGAGCAGGGTGCTCGAGGTCCGGTGCGTGTAGGGCAGGTAGACGACAGGGACGCCGATGTCGCACAGCGAGTTCTCGAGACGCGCCCCTTTTGCCGTCCCCTTCCAGTCGTCCCCCTTGAAGAAGACGTCGAACCGGTGACGGGCCCAGGCGCGGACCTTGTCCTCCGAGTCGTCCAGAACGACCTCGTCGACGATTTCGAGCGCCTCGACGATGGCGGCCCGCTCGTTGAAGGGCACTGCCGGCAGGTGTCCCTTGGCCGCGAGGACGTAGTCGTCGGTGGCGATGCCGGCCACCAGGCGGTCACATTGGGCCCGGGCGCCCTTGAGGAGCTCGAGGTGGCCGATGTGGAAGAGGTCGAAGACCCCGCTGGCATACCCGGTTCGGAGGTGCATGGTCGTTCCTCAGGTGGTCCGAGAGTGGTCCGGTGGCGGATCACGTCCTGTCATGGGTTACAGATCCCGCGGTGGCCGGACTGTGACGCGTCGGAGCAAGGGGCGCTGCCGGGATTGCTCCATGTCGAACGCCGCGTCATCCTCGCCCGGCCGCGCGCTCCTTGTTGGTGGCAAGGAATCGGGGGCGGGCGAGGAAGGGATCGGGTTGTCGAGACGCAGGAGCCCGTCGGGGGCGGAACCGGCCGCTCCGCAAGCGGTCGCGGTGCTGCGGCGCCGCTGGGTTGCGGCGGTGGTGGTGTTGGTGGCCGGCGGCGCCGTCGGTTTGCTCGCCGCCGCGGCGGTGCCGACGAGGTGGTCCACGACGGCCGAGGTGGCGCTGTCGCCCTCCGGCAGCGGCTACGCGGAGGTGAGCGCGCAGATGGCCACCGAAGCGCAGCGGGTGCGCTCGACGGATCTGCTGTCCACTGTCGGACGTCGACTGGGTCTGGAACCCGCGGAGGTGGACCGGTCGCTCACGGTGGATGTCGTCGCCGACTCGACGGTCCTGCGGATCGGCTTTCGGGCGGCGAACGCCGCCACCGCAGCACGCGGGGCCAATGAGGTTGCCACGGCGTTCCTCGAAGAGAGCAGGGAAGCGGACCGTAGAGCGATCGAGGCCCGGCGTACCTCGTTGCGCGCCACAACAGCCTCCGTCCGGCGGCTGTTGCGAAGGAGCAGCGATCCGGACCTCCGCGGAGGCTACGCGCAGCGGCTGGTCGACCTCGACCGCCAGCTCGGCGAGCTCGACCAGCCGGTCGGCGGTCCGAGCCTGGTGCGCGAGGCGTCCCTGCCGACCGCCCCTGCCGGTCCGCCGTGGATGGCCTACCTCGCCGGGGGCGTGGTCCTGGCCGCGGCGCCCGCCTTCGTCGCGGCGCACTGGCGCGACCGGGGGGCGCGCGCGATTCAGGACGAACGCTGGCTCGCCGACCTGCTCGGCGTGCCCGTGGCGCCGGTCGAGCGGGGCCTCGCGGGTGAGGACATCGCCCGACTGGTCACTCTCGGGCTCCGGGCGCGTCGGCCGTTGAGGCTCGTGGCCATCGCCGACCCGGTGGGCACGGACCTTGGCGACGACCTCGCCGCGCTGCTCGGGACGGCCGAGAACCCTTACCGGCGGGTGGTGCGCTCGGAGACGGAGGCGGCGAGCGCAGATCCCGAGTGGCCGTGCGCCGGCGACGAGGCGCTGATGATCGACCTGCCCGAGGACTTCGACGCACCGGGTGCCGTCCTGACCGCGAGCCGCTGCGATGCCGTCATCGCGGTGGCGGTGCGCGGCGAGGGCGTCGACCGTCTCGAGCGATTCGTCGACCAGCTGCGCTGGGGTGGCCGGGAGCCGACGCTCGTCGTCCTCCTCGACCCGAACCACGAGCTGAGCCGCAAGCCCGAGGGAGCTGTCTGATGGCCAGGGTCCTGCTCGTGGCGTCGACGGGCGGTCATCTCGCCCAGCTCGTGGCCGTCGGCGAGGCCTGGCGCGACCACCAGCGGCACTGGGTGAGCTTCGACAAGCCGGACGCCCGGGCAGCGTTGGCCGGAGAGCTGTGCACCTGGGCCTTCCACCCCACGACACGCAACCTGCCCAACGCCCTGCGAAACCTGCGCCTGGCCTGGCGGGTGCTGCGCACCTGGCGTCCGGATCTGGTGGTCTCGACCGGGGCCGGGGTGGCTTTCCCCTTCTTCGTGATCGCCCGTGTGCTGCGGGTCCGCACGGTGTACTTGGAGGTCGTCGACCGGATCACCCGCCCGACCCTCACCGGTCGGCTGTGCTATCCGCTGTCGGACGCATTCGCGCTCCAGTGGGAGGAGCAGCTGCAGCTCCATCGTCAGGGCACGGTCGTGGGCAGCACGCTGTGAGGCAGGAGGACGTGAGCGTCCTGGTGACCTATGGGACCGACCACCACCGCTTCGACCGGCTGTCCCGCTGGATCGAGGATTGGCTCGCGACCCGTCCGGGCGTCCGCTGCGCGGCCCAGGAGGGCGCGTCCCGGCCGCCCCAGGGGGCGCTGGCGCTCGGCCTCGTCGCGCGGGAGGAACTGTTGGCCCACATGCGCCAGGCCACCGTCGTGGTGGGCCAGGCCGGGCCGGGCACCGTCATCGATGCCCATCAGTGCGGCGTCCTCCCGCTGTTGGTGCCGCGCCTGCCCGCCCTCGATGAGGTGGTCGACGACCACCAGGTCGCCTTCGCGCGCACGATGGCGGCATCCGGTCGTGCTCTGGTCGCGGAGTCCGCCGGGGTGCGCACCATCGCGGGA
>Ga0247823_10004262_pt1 | contig 11487 bp, 19 predicted proteins | sample 13C_PalmiticAcid_2_FD_192426 | JGI IMG/M metagenome (GOLD analysis project Ga0247823, IMG submission 192426) | Soil microbial communities from agricultural site in Penn Yan, New York, United States - 13C_PalmiticAcid_Day30 | ecosystem: Environmental > Terrestrial > Soil > Agricultural land...
AGGTAGGGATGGGCGTAGCGGTGGGCCCAGGCGGTGGTGGTGGCGGCGAGGGCGTTGGTGCGGGGCGCGGCGGTGATGGCGTCGTCGTGGAAGACGCGGCGGCCGATGTGGGTTTTGCAGTAGGCGTCGTAGGAGACGGGGTGGAGCTGGTGGGTGTGCCAGAAGAGGTCGATGTCGAGGGTGGGGACGAAGATCGGGACGGCGCCGTCGGGCATGAGCTGCAGGAAGCGCAGGTAGCGCTTCTGGGCGGCCTGGAGAGCGGCGGTGCCCCCGGCGGCGTCGCCGTCGCCGTCGAGGATGTTGAGGACGCTGGGGATGAAGCCGTTTGGCCCCAGCTGGCGCATCGGCTTGTCCCAGAGCGGGAACAGGGTGACGTCGAATGCAGCTTTGGCTACCGCGTCAAAGTTGCCGTAGCTGGAGATGTGAGCTCGCGCAAAGAGGGTCTTGCACGACGGGCACTGTGCCCACGACCTGTTCAGGCGGATCTCGGACCACTGCGCCATGGGCATAGTGTGCCGCCGCCCAGTGCCCTGGTGCGAGCAGGGCTCCGAGAGACACCGGTACCCATGGATGTCGAGGGCGCCTTCGGCAGTAACGAATGTGTGGTCGCCGGCGGGGGTGAATCCGACCACCTGGTACGGGTGATCCGGATATTTCTTTTTCCACTCGAACTCTGAAGCGGCGTCGGTGGCGTCGGGAGCACCGCGAGCCAGCTTGGCGAGCGGGAAGCGGACCTTGCCGTCCCAGAGGGCCGGGTAGATCTTCGCCACGTCGTCGGCGAAGGAGACAGGCATGAGAAGGTGTGCGTAGAAGATCATGGCCACGTCCCTAGTACACCACAGTTAGACACAACGAGGCTTGCGCATTCAGTGCTGGGTCATGGGTGAGAGACTTACCAAGGGGGCAACGGCCAGTTGTCGGCAGTGACTCCCTTGCCCTTATTTGCGACGACCCAGTCGTTCAGGAGGCGAAGGTACAGCGCGTAACGAACCTCGGCGTTCAGGAGAAGGCACTGCACTCGCCATGTACCCGCTTCGTCCTCGTTCGCGAGGCGGCGTGGCGGCGCAGGAAACCTGTTAGGGTGGCGTCTTGGAGTGGTAGTATCTTGGATGATGCGGCGGAACCGTCGCATGAGCGCGATGTGGTCCTGACCAGGGATGCGCTGTCAGCATTCGTCCACCTCGACTGTGTTTCGAGTGCTTCACTAACTGTTACTCTCTCGATGGAGAAGGCATCATGGGCCGGAAATGTGTCGGCCGGTATGTCGGCGGCCTTTTCCATTTCGTCTGTGAGATTTACGGCGGGAGATGGGTGTGCAGTGTGGTCGTGCAGTGTGCAGTGTCGATGTGTGGTTGTAACTCATGAACGTCGTAACGTCGTACGTCTGAAAGTCATGAGTCCAAGATTCCCGATTGCTGGTCTGCTGCGTTTATATGCCAACTCTCTCTTCAAGGCGCCTTGCAGTCCAGCTGGGCTAGCCTCGGTCTCAAATCCTCGTTAGCGCCCCTGCACCGCCCTGCGACGACACCGAGGGACAGAGGCAGCATCGGAGCCTTGCTGTCGAGCTTGGCAGTGATAAGCGGCCCAAAGATGGCCCTGCGGCTCTGCGCTGGCGGGGCGGACCGCGTATTCCCACAGGCAACAAAACAAGGCTTGCACAAAAGAGTGTGCGGAGCGCATTGCAGGTCGCGTGCCCACCTTATCCGATGATGCCTTGTGTGTGGTGAGGCGCAGTCACCGCGGTATCCATTCTTGGCGATTCGGTAGACACTTCTGGGCAAGCTGGATGCTCGATTGCCGCCATTGCGGGGTTTGACTCATTACACTCGCATCAGGGATTGGTGAGGTCAGGTTGCCAGCTGGAAAGATGGCATTTCAAGTTCGGTGACACACGCGACAGATGAGTGCTTCGCGTTGCGGGCTGGAAAAGTGGAATCCCTGATTTATGCGGATTCAACTCGCGAGCCAAACCCGGAAGTGCTCAACAAGCTCAATCGCGACTAGGTTTAAGAATCCGCCAAGAAACGAGTAGGGGCCTCTGACTTGAATTGTACTTGGATTCACAACCTCAGCCTGAACGAGCCTCTCCCTTCCCAGGACTGTTAACCAGAGAGTCCGCATCAGGTTTCCTTTTTTCTGGTAGCCCTCACACCATTCCTAGATTGTGGTCAAAGATCCGAACTTCCACAGAACTCAACGTTCTTGACAAGCGAAAATGGAACCAGTGAAGTCGCGAAGATTATCAGTGTACGCTCAAGGAATGTTGCAGAACGGCGAGCCTGGAATAGTCGTATTGTCGCAGATCAACCCGGCTCCGCTCGGGCAGCATGCGGCGCCACACAAGCTGGTAGTGTATTGTCAGCTCCCTCATTCTCTCAGACCACTTGCGAGACGATGGCCAGTCTACACAACCAAGGAAATGGAGGCCACTGAACGGGAGATGGAGAGGCTACTTACAAGTCCGCTCCAGGGCAACTGGTTGGCGTCGTGTACAACGGATTGCCGGGTGCAACACCTGTGCAGATGCCGGATGCCTGGCCTTGACGGCCGGGTGTTGGGCTGCAGACAGCTGCGGAAGAGACAAATGTTAGTTAGTTCCAACATTCAATACGTAGGTCAGCATGTAGTGTTCTTACGCTCTCCAATGATGTCCTGGTCCAAGTCGCAGCATATTCCGTAACACGACCTAGGGAACGCAGCGTCAGTTGATCCACACATTTAATGAAGAAAGAGGATCAACACACAATGTGCATCCTGGGATTGGAGCCGTGTCGCATGGGGCATCACTTTAGACATGGCATTAGCCTCTTGTGTCATGCGCGTCGCGACAGAGGAGACTGGGAGACGCATACAATGTGCAGCACCCGAGAGTTCCACCTTTTATACCACAGTAATCCCCAATAGGGCAACAGCCACCATCGGCGCACTGTTGGTGAGCAAGCCGCTATTCAAGGTTGACAACGATCCATGGAAGGGACTTACTTGAACGCTGGTGGGGCCTGCATTTGCTGTCAGTACATGATTCCCGGCTGAGTCCTGACTGGAGATGCCACGACATCGACAAATTCTGGACCCAGAAACTTACAGCGAAATGTATAGCAGTCCCCAGAATCGCAGTTGAATGTACCGGAGGAAGCGCTGGCCTGGGGAGCCCGACGCTTCAGACCCATTGCGTACGTTCTAGTCGGTGAGAAGTCGTCGGACGTGTGCGTAGGAGGCAAGGCATCCTCTCTGTCCGAGTCTGCCAGTCCGACGGGGCTCTGTGGCGCCCGTGAGAAGAAGCCTTCCTTGCTGTATTCTTCCCAAGGAAGCCCGCGGTACGCCTCGCGGTTGAAGCGTTGGTCGTTTTGCTCACGAGCCCACTCCTCAGGGGTTGAATCGCGAGGCGCAGAATGCGCTCCCATCGCAGCGGCGAGGGTGAGCAAAAGATAGCTCTGAAACATATTGACTATTCAGCTCTTTGAGGTAAAAATAGTGAAAGGTTTGAAGGTTAGATGTCTGAGCAATCGAAGCAGTCTGCGCAAGCTCAGCGTTGTGCGGCCTCGTCGTCCTGTAGGAATAAGCTCTAGATGGAATTCAACTCCTACTCGAAAACGAACGCGAGATAGAAACCCCCTACTTTTAAAGCTGAGTGATCGTGACGACAAAATGACCGTCCCCGCGTTGCCGTGTTATTTGCGTGTACTCTGGACCTTACCGATGACCGGGACACCAGCGTGTACCCCGGGAGTCACGCCTCTTACGACACGCAACAGACGCTATCGGTCTAGACCACCGCATCGTTGGCTTCATTTTCTTACGGTTTACGTCATATAAGCGTCCCATTTTCTTGTCGTGTTGAGGCGCCCCTTATCCTTCCACTGGATGTCGTATTAGAACGTGCTAACCAGTAGGTACTTACCATCGAACCACTGCCCAAGCGGTTCATGAATCCTAAACATGAGGTCCAGAAAACTTCAGCCTTTGACCATAAGGAAAACTTATCCTCTTGTCACACAAGTACAATAACTCCCTACTCCTTCAAAGGCCCCTGGTGCCTTACATGATATGTGAGACCATCTTGACATTTCTCAACTCGCTATCAACAACCCTGGCAATGGTTTTTCACTTGGTGCTTGAGGCGCACCCTGTTTTGGGACAGTAAGCCCGTTGAGAGTCCGGCACGCCTTAGGGCACAGCGGTGTAAGTAGACAACCCATTCTCTTACACCAACTCGATCACCTTCCGACCGCGCTGAACAGCCCGCCAGGCATCAACATGAACCTGCCCAATCGCAAGCCTCTCGGCACGTTCCCCCTTCCAGCGCACCCACATCACATTCGCGAGGCAGCGCGCTCCCGGCCCCTGGGAAAAGTCCTTGTACTTGAACGCCTTCAGCCAGATGCTCTCGAACCGCTCTGGGATGCGGATGTGGAAATCCGTGTGGTCGAACTCGTCGTTGATGTGGTTGAGCGATGTCTTGGAGAGCAGGACGATCTCGATGTCCTCGTTCCTCGAGAGCGCGTCTTGAATCGTGTCTCTGAAGTCGAGCAGGACGCCGCAGTGCGACCCACGGCTGTCGGTGATGTACAGCGCGGGCTTGTCCTGCTCGCCGAGCTCGATGTCTCTTCGCCGCGAGTCACCAGTGTACCTGAATGAGGAGACGGGTGCCGTGTAGGCTCTAAATTTCAGGGCGTAGCCGTTGAACGACGAGACTTTAACCGTGTCAGGAGAGGAAATCCTCGAAGGGAGCAGGATGGAGAGTGTTCACTAACCGTTGTGTAGTCCCCGCCGCAGCCATCGCACCTCGGACGAGAACCAATCCCTCAGCTGACCGTTCTGGATCATGCAGGCATGCGTGATCGGGCCTGTCCAGCCAGCCCAGGACCACGTTGGCAGCAATGGTCCCTTTGGTTCCGGTGGCGTCTCCCGCCGTCGGTTCCGCTCCGCGGGCATCCACAAAAGCGCCAGATCCAGGAACTTGGATGGGAGGCCGCAGATGAACTCTTGTGGCATCTGCCTTGCTATCGCATTGGTGGCGCCACGGAACGCGTTGAGCACATCGGACGCGTACGTCAACTGCCGTGCCGTGTAATTCTCGGTGAGGAAGGCGTAGTCCTCGAACACCTCGGGTCTTTCATATGGTGTTGCGGCCGTTTCGGCTGGCTGGGGGCTGTCTCCTGAAGCATCATCTGCAGCTGCGTCCACTTCAACCGCCCCATCTGATCGGGAAGTCCACACAGATGTGTTCAGTCCCAATGTACCAGCCAAGGGAGTGAGCTTAGCCATCGTGACGAACTTCATATCCTTGTCATCCGCAGCCCCGTGCTCACAAGTCAGGTCTGAACGGCACTGGAAATAGACTTGCCAGTTTGTAAAGTAGAGCATTCTGCGTGACAGTGCGCGTTCCTGGAATGTCCATCCCCGGGATTCGTAAGTCGATGGCTTCAATATCTCGTCGAGTCTGGGCGGACACCCCTCGAACTGCACCACTGAGCTTCTGGAGGATCCAAAGCCCTGGTACTCCAACGTGACGGGAATCTCGGGCCTCGAATTTTGCCGTACACCTGGGAGACCGCAGTTTGAATGGGTGCCAGAGACCGAGACAAGCGTGAGCAAGGCATGGCTGTAGACGACGTCCATCTGTGCGATTTGGCGGCCTTTGTCGACAGGGTCATCCTGGACAATGCACAGTGTATCGGCCCAGAGATATCGGTGTCCCAGTTCCCGGGTCACAGTGATTGCATCTTGGATGATTGTTGTCACCTCGCTCTGCAGCTTGTCCAACGTGCCTGGGACGGATAGGGATGGTCTGTTTGCGACTTTGGACTGCAATCCCGAAACCCCTCCCATCACGTAGCTGATTGCAATGTACTTGGACGCCGAGGTTGAGCTGACCAGGCACATGTCGACCACGTCAATGAGATCGATATCGACGGGACTGCCAAGCCGGTCGGCGTTGTTGCAGTTGGCACCGTGCGATGCCTCACACTGGCTCAGCCATTCCTTGATCTGATTGTAGTCGAGTGGCTTCCGGCCGAGGATCCGGGGTTTGGAAGCACTGCCTTCCTCGTCTGGTTGTGGTGGCCGCCAGCCCAGCTCACTTCGGTTTATCCGCACCCGGGCTCTCACGGCATGGTTTACCGCAACTGCAAACCTGCAGGCTCTGTAGCGCCTCTCCTCGGTGTAGACGGAAATCACCTGCGGACGGAACATTGGCAGGTTGTTTGGCAGCTGGAAGCCGCGTCCTGAGAACGTGGCTCGATTCATCGGCGTGTCTGGCATCGTTCCTTCTGGGCCGATGGTCCGGATCGTTTCCACCGAGGCCAACTGCAGGATGAAGGCGCATGTCTGGCAATCTGGTTGTGCGGCAAGCTCATCGATGGTGCCGAGGTCGCTGGCACACTCGAGGTAGGTAAACTCGGTATTTCCACAGACAGGGCATCCCCCCCAGGTATGTTTCGACCGGGGTGGTGCGGATGTGGCCTTTCCACCAAGTAGCTGCCAAAGACTCGACATTGAAAGAAGAAAGGTCGGCGAAGTTTGGTTGTTTTGCTCGGTGGGTGTGGTGTCAGAAACGAGGTGGTGCCGGGAGGGTCAGTTACTTAAGTAGGTAGGGAGACTGCTGGGACGAGAGGCAGCCATTGATGGAGTTCCTTACTGTCAGCTGCTGACGTGCGGGGGAAGGCCGAGGTTCTTGAGACAGAGGATTGGCTGCTTGGAGGAACTATTGATTGAAAGTAACTAGTCGTTGAGGCTGAAAGAACGCCACCCCAACCAATCCGGCAGTTCATGGGTTCACAAGAGGGCTGTCACCCACCATCCGGCGAATGCGGGGAAGTGAACTGGTGCAATCTCGGACATGAGTTAATGACATGGAAGCTCAGAGCTATGCCATAGACTCATTTTGGACAGTAGACCATAACGAGATCGTCAGTGACATTTACATCTACTTGCGGATGGGAGATGGCCAACCACGCAGCGCCGATCACCGTCGACTCATCAAAGTGTTGGAGCCAGCACGACAATGGCCTTGACGCACCTAAACGGCGTCGACTTGCACCCCTACTGCACTGTTAAGTTGAGTGTTAACCTCCCAATCATGTCTACCTTCCATCTACCGTCTTTACTCCTGGCCGAGAAACTCGGCGAATAGCCCTGCGTCATTAATTCCCAGTTCAGTCATGCTGTTTTCCTCGACGAATGGGACTCGGAGCTCGGCCTCACATCTCAGTTCTGGACAATCATCATGCCGTTGTGTATCAGCGAGCAGATGGGGATGAAGAAGGGAATGTGGAGGTGTGAATGACGAAAAAGTTGGACAATTTCATTGACGCGAAGGACGCTTACAGTCCCAGATTGCTCGGGACAGTTCACACAGTTAATAGAATGGGCGCAGGGTAACTCCGTAGCGGGCTATGCTGCAACGAAGACAAGGCAGTCAACCGAGATTTGCACCCCTCCATCATCGGGCCCATCATCACAGAAACACTTCACCAACGCTTGTCATGGCGCGTCACAAAGTCCGATTCCACAAGTCAACGATCAAATATCAACATGACGCCCCTTCTCTGCTCTCCTCAGGCAGTGTGGCAAACAGCCTCAATGTTGTTCCCGGCCGGGTCCAGCACAAACGCAGCATAGTACGTCGGCCCGAAATGCGCCCTCACGCCCGGCTCGCCGTTGCACTTGCCGCCCGCAGCAACAGCCGCCTTGTGGAACGCCTCGACAGCAGCCCGATCTGCACAACACCAGCCCACATCAGTATTCAATCCTGTCATCACAACACCACAGAAAAGAAGATCAAAGAAAAAACTCACCCTTCGCCGCAAAAGCGGTATGCGTCGGCGGGATGCTCGCGATATCCGCGTGCGCAGGCGCGGGGACGCCCGGGGGCGCGGCCGCGACCGAGGTGATCCACCAGTCGATGCTGCCGGAGCCGTCGCCGAAGCCGACGACGGCGTCGTCGAGGTAGGCCATGGCGCGGGTGTAGCCGAGCGGGGCGAGGGCGGCCTCGTACCAGGCGACGACGGCGGCGTGCGAGGCCGCGGTGGTCTTGATGCCGGTGTGGGCGATGGGCATTTTGTTGGTGTTGGTTGGGTGGTTTTGGGGGTGGTGGTGGTTTTGGGGTGTTGAAGGTTTGTGGTGAGCTGGCAGAGAGGGGGAAACAAGAGAGAAGAGTTGCTATTTGTGTTGGATGGGAAGGGAAGGCTCTGGGCGGCGGTCTGGCAGCTGAGCTCTTATAGCACCTTCCCAAACTGTTGGTTGTGCTCCTTTGTTTGTAAGTGATTGGCCTGTGTGCGAGCCCGATGGCTTGCAGAAACGGCATATTCCGTCAATATCGGTGATCGGGGGCCCGGAGACCGGCCGCCCGAGCCCCCTTGCCCCTGACGGTAGCATTCCTTCGGGGACGCGTCGCGTCGAGTGATTGGGTTGTCGAGAGGGGCTCGACGCGGGACTGACGCAAAATCCCGTGCAGTTGCAGCTGAGTCATCGGCGAAGGGTCCTGGTGTGACCTGCATGATGTAAGGGGGCGGCGGGGGAGCGTCTCAGTCCAAGAAGCCCACCCCGAGCTCCGACGATGACCGACAAAGTCCGAGTGCAAACACCGTCGAATTCAGGACATCAACTGCGCTGGGAAACCGAACTTGGCGGCGCAGCTGAGACACTCTCTGCTGGTCACTGAGAGGGGTTCGTTGACCGCCTCGGTTGTGGTCGCATGCAGCAACGTGCATCTGGTGGGTAGGACGACGGGTTGAGACATGGCAAGACGAGGTGATGCAGGCCAACCAGTGTGTCTGACTGTGGGGATGAAGACTTGGCAACTGCAACATTCCCTTTCTTTGACAGACCCTGGGTTATCTGCCTCCACTAGTAACACTACCAGGTATTCTCCTTCTGCAACTCGCTTGATTGTACTCCTTTTCCCAATTCCATTCTGGTCTCCGTTTCATTGTTCTGAATAAATCTCGTTCTTCAGTTGCATACCAGCTGAGGCATAAAAGTCACATCTGCTGGAAAGGTTCGCTGCCATCTGCTCCGTCGACACTTGACAAATATTTCCCCAAAATGATGAAGTGCTTACAAAGTCATGTCACACACTCAGGCGGGGTGCTGGAAGGCCAAGGTTTTAGGCATTGCGAGTTGGGCACAGCAACAAAAAACATTAACCCACGCTGGGGCCAGTACTAGGTACGTCCCCACGATGCACCAACCGCAGCGCTGTGGTTTGTAATCTCTGCCACTGGTTTAAACAAGTATAGGTTGTTCATAGTGATTGTGTTCTCTTTAAGAAGGAGTGGGGTATCTTTTACTACTGGTCATTATATACAGGTGTTTGGGCAAGTCAGAGTACAGAGGGGAGAGTTTCCACCCTCCATCTGCGCATCAGCCGCATCTATTGTACGCAATGGCTCACAGCTGCTTCGACTAGCAGCTTTGCGTACTGCCGATGTAACAACCCTGGGAACCCGCCGAAAGGGTCCTCCCGGGCTGTTGGATCGGTGCCGTCAAAAGTGATGCATTTCAGCCTGAACTCGACCTGCTCGCTCTTTTCGTTCATGACAGCGGACAGCTCAAACAAGTTATCCAACTCTTGGGGTGTTGGGGTCGGTTGCTTGGGGCCGAGACAACCCCTGAATGTGATTTTCGATGGTAACTTCTCGAGGACGAGAAAATGGTTGGTGGCGACAGTTCCTGGGGTATTATGCGTCAGCCTCTTCAACCCTCTGTGTCACGTTTTTCAACTGTACCTGGCTCATAGCGATCGCGAAGGAGCTCCTGCTTCGTCCACAGATCATTGCTGTTGGACTCGTCTTTGGTTATGCGCATAAGACGTCGCTGGATGCCATACCCTACCATCCGTCAGCTCAAAACTTAGGTACCTGGTAGTTTCAGGCAAGTGTGCTAACCGTATCCTCCCCACATGCCTGCACAAAAGGTCTCAACCAGGCGAGCGCCTCCCCGTCGTGCATCGTCAAGCAGCTCCGGTTTGACCTGGGCAAACGACACAGCCCGGACGCAGCAGTCGTCCGAAGACGGGTTGTTTCTTGGGTTGATGATCTTGAGGATGGGATGCTGGAAAAGCGCCGAGTTCTCTGGGCCGAAGGGTTCAAAACGACACTTGATCGTCCACAGGTACAGAGCGGTAAATCCCACAGCGGGGGCACCAAAGACAAACCGAGAAAGCCGGGCAAGCCGCTGGCGGAGCGGGTTTGGGAACGCGCGAGACGCCATTGTGAGAATCGGACCTAACTAGGCTGTGTCGGCGTCTTGGGTTGAACAGCAAACTTCCCTTCAGGCCTCAAAAATGGTAAATAAAGATCCTGTTTAGCGTGCCAGCATCCTGGTCTCGGCCGAGACGAAGGGCCGAGAGCCAAGAGATGTTGCTGGTGGTCCCACTCGGATCGCAATTCTCCGAGCATTCCGGATATTCCGGACAACAGTAGAACTGCCCGTCTCTGTATTGAATGGTGCGTTTCAGTTGCTGCAGTAAACGATGATAAGTTGGGATAGCATCGTGTGACTGTGTCCGACTGTATCGCAAAGAAGACCTACCAAGATAACGCAGTGTCTGCCTTAAGAGCCAAGGAAGGTGGAGCGTCGACTGGAGACTGGGACAGAAGTTAGAACAACGCCTGGCTGCCGACAATGAAATTGATGAGCAGCACCCTGATATATGGCGGCCTCGCTGAGAAGGAAAACAATAACGCGACGTCATCGCTTCTCTGTCCCTCTCCCTTGTTGTTCAAAAATGGACCGCTCCGATTGCCAATTGGAACAGAGTGTGGCTGATTAGTACCTTTAAATTCAACAGGATTTACCTCGAGTTACTGGGGATGGTCGGTGGGTGGCTGAGGGATAACTAGATGGTAGCTTCAATCCGATGATGAGGATTGGGCTCATGACGCAGGCACCCCTGAATTGCCCCTGAGCATGGCACACAGCTGCTTCATTGCCTTACAGCTGTTGCAGACCAACAACAAGCGTAGAACTGGTGGGAATGAAATCGAAACTAGGGGCCTGCGGCAGCGCAACTCGCTTTTTGGACTTGGGTGATGAGTTGACCCTGAGGATCTCGGAGCTTGTGTGCCAACCCCAGGGTCTAAACTGTTTCCTGTTTTTGAACTCGGTGACTAGATGGAAAGTTCAACAACCGAAGCCGAGCCTGCCGGCCAATCCTGAAGGAATCGTCTTCTTCATGACCAAGCGAGGAGCCAATTTGCAAACTCGCATGACGCTGGTATGTAAGCCGACGAAGCGGATGTTTAGGTCTTCACAATTGCAGCAGGGCTAACCCGATGCACCAAGCGACGAGGGCGGACAGCACACCTCTGACTTTCATTAGCCCAACTCGATCCTTCGTAAAGGCAAAGCCACCCATTCAGTAGGTGCCGCTGCCTTTGAACGGTCCGTTCAGCCGTCGGCAAATTTCCTAGCTCCCCGACCCGGGGCCGTGATAGAGACCGACCTCCGCCCCGGAATAAGCTTCGGGGAACAGATGTCCCG
>Ga0247823_10004263_pt1 | contig 11487 bp, 7 predicted proteins | sample 13C_PalmiticAcid_2_FD_192426 | JGI IMG/M metagenome (GOLD analysis project Ga0247823, IMG submission 192426) | Soil microbial communities from agricultural site in Penn Yan, New York, United States - 13C_PalmiticAcid_Day30 | ecosystem: Environmental > Terrestrial > Soil > Agricultural land...
TGGCCTGCGTATAATAATTGCAGGGCGCCTGCTCCAGGAAACTTTTGTAGGATACCACTACCTGCCCCGGCGAAAAGAAGAACACATTTTTCTCCTCACCGGTTGCCTCGTTCACATAATACGTTCTGAAAATACCGTCTACGATAAAACCCAGGTGTTTGCACACATTGCGGTATTCGTTGAAAAACTCGTCTTTGTTGTATTGTTTGGGTTGCCAGCAAGGCAATGCCAGGTCAAAAGCCTCGTCGCTCATGCCAGCAAATGCACGCAGCGCCTGCCGCAGCAAGGCTGTTTCTTCTGGTAAGGGAGGGGTGCCTGTAGATTTCATATGTTGAAAAACGATTAAATATACACAGAAATCAAACAACCTGTTATAAGTTCTGCTGATAGGTATATCAAGCGTATGAAAAAGTCCGGCTGCAGTGGCCGGACTTTCAATGGACGTGGTGGTGGTATCGTTAGGGATTGTTCTTTTTCTTGTAGGTCAGGAAGGTGCTGATGAGGCCCAGCTCTTCGGCAGTTACACGTTCATCAGGCAGCGAATTTTCATGCTTTTCGTTAGTTACGCGGATCTCGTATCCTTTGATCTGATCGGGCGTAAAATCGGGAATCAGCTCCTTGCCTTTCACTTTCTGGTTGTGACAACCGCCGCAATTGATCTGGTACAGCACCAGGCCTTTATCGCATTGTTTGGCAAACTCGGCGCGCACGGTTTCACCCATGGCGGCAGGAAATTCGTATGCAACTTTTTTGTTTTTCTGTGCCACGCAGGTCGAGTGTGCAATGACCAGGGCAATGAGGATGTTCAGTGTCTTGTTCATCATATTCTTTCATTTAGTACAGCCCGCCTACTTTGCGTTTGTTCAGTTCCTTGCGGGAAGAACGCGGCAATTGCACCGGCGGTTTTTCAAAAGTTATGTTTTCGTTGAGCGAGGTCATAAAAGCAATCAGCTGTTGTTTCTCGCGGGGAGTTAGTTTCAGCGAATCGGAAGAGAGCGTTTGGTTGGGTACCTGTAAGCCACGGCCTGCACCACCGCCGGCATCGTAGAAGTCGATCACCTGCGCCAGTGTGGCAAACACACCGTTGTGCATGTAAGGCATGGTACGCGCTATGTTGCGCACGGTACCTGTACGGAAAGCATGCAGGGTTTCGCCGGAAGGATTAACGAGGTAGCGGCCGCTGTCTTTGCTCAGGCGCTGGTAAGTAGTATCGGAAGGCACACCCAGCACTTCAAATTCGGAACCTGCATACGGCGGCTTTACGCCATTGAACTGCGGCACAAAATGGCAGGTACCACATTGGGCTTTGCTCATGAACAGGTTAAACCCTTCGCGCGCATCGGCCGAAACCACCGACTGGCGGTTCATAGCAGAATCGAACGGAGATTCGTAGCGACTGAATTTGGAGTAATAATACGTGAGCGCCGAAGACAGGTGTTCGAACGTTACTTCGGTTTCCTGCGGCGTATACTTCAGCAATTTGCGGAATGCTTGTTTGTAGTCTTTGCAACTCATTACCCGGGCCAGGATTTCCTGCTCGGTTCCGCCCATTTCGGCGGGGTTGGTGATCACCGCTTTGGACTGGTGCTGCAGGGTATAATGACTGCCATCGGCCATGATGAGGTGGTTGTACATGGCATTCACCAGTGTGGGTGTATTGCGGGGCAAACTGCCTTGCTTGTCAAACCGGGGCGCGGTGGGTTGCAGCGTATCGGTAAAAAATTCGGTAGGCTTATGGCAGGAGGCGCAGCTGCGTTCTGTATTGCCGGAGAGGATAGGATCGTAAAACAGGAGTTTACCCACCCTGTCTATCTCGGCCAGCGCAGCAGTATCGTCTACCCGCAGAAAAATGCCTTTAGGATTCTGTCCGTTATACAGCGTTTTGCTGAATACCGATCTCGCTTTTTTGTTGAGTGCAAAATCGACCATGCTCTGCGAACGCACTTTGTACTGCGTTATCAGATCCTGGTTCATCGCATACAGCGGGTTCACATAATCTCGGATGAAGGTAAAGTGATCGAACGTTTCAAAATCGGCAGGTTGTGCATCGGCAAAAGCTACGCCTTTGCGATACAGCTCCAGGTATTCGGTAGTAAGTGGTGTAGCCGGAAAACTTTCGTTAAACAACTCATAAGTGCGGTACATGCCTGCCATCATGTGTCGCAGTTCAGGCACAATCTGCGTCGCATCCGGGCATTCGAAACCAGTGGTATAAATAGAAGCCAGGTTGAGCAGGTACAGCCTGTTGCAGAGGTAAAAATGGTGGTGGGTTTCCAGCTGGCTGGTGATAGAATCGGCGGCATACACCGGCATGGCCTGAACAGCCAGTTTAATGAGCGATTGCAGCGAATCTTTGGTAGCGTCCGGCTCTTCAAGATACAGGTAAGCCAGGGTCAATCCGGCGCCTTCACGTTTGTAGGGTTTTTCAAACTTTTCAAACACTTCGGTTTCCCACTCTACCGGTAGGGGACCATTGAGCTGTTTGTAAGCAATCGGCTCCAGGTAACGCATCCAGAAATCCATGCCCTTCATGCGGTCGCGGGCGGTTTGAATGCGGCTGCGGATGGCAGCAGTACCGGCTTCGGTAGTAATATCGTTTTGCTGCACGGTTTGCAGCAGATCCTGCAGGCTCTGATTGAGCTGCGTTAATTGTTGCTGGTAAGCTGCTTCGTACACACCGGAACGCTGTTCGTTACGGAACGAAAAACAAAGCAGAATGATGATGCCTGTAAATAACGAGAGGACAATTTTCTGTTTCATGCGCGTCTGTAATCTTGGGTTTGTCCGCTGAAAATGAATATAACGGAGCGCGTACAGGACGCGCTCCGTTAAGGATATGCAGTATATGCTGCGGCCTAGTGTTGAACAACCATTTTCATTTTGGTTACCTGGCTTTCAGAAGCGATCTGAACGAAGTAGGTACCATTGGCGAGTGAAGCGGTATTCACAGTCAGGTGCTGCTCACCGGCGCTCAGGCGCTGGTCTACAGCCTGCATTACCTGCTTGCCGTCTACACCGAATACACTGATGATGATGTGTTCTTCTTTCTTCAGGGTCAGCTCAATGGTAGCTGCATCTGCTGTAGGGTTAGGATACAGTTTGGCAAAACCATTAGGTGATACTACCTCGTGGATAGCAGTAGGCGTGTTGCCGATACCCTGTAAGGCAAACATATAGTTGCTTTCGTTGGCGTCGTCATTCACAATAGTGATTACCGAGTTGCGGATGCCGGCAGCCAGTGGTGCAAACTGAACAGTGATGTCCTTGGTAGCACCGGTTGCGATATTAACCGGGAAGGTTACAGAAGGAGTGAGGGTAAACTCACCGGCGTTAGGACCAGAGAATGCGATGCTGTTGAGTACCAGTTCGCCCTGACCATTGTTCTGGATGGTGAACGTGCGGGTTTGGGTAGCATTTACATTCACACTGCCAAAGTCGGTGTGGTTAGCCAGACCAGCAGTGAGGTCGCCGCTGGCGATATCCTGGTTGTTACCTTTTACGTTGATCTCAGGAGATACACCCTTGCCTTTTACAGCTACTTTGTAATCGCCTTCGTTGAAGTCATTGTTTTGTACACGCAGGGTAGCAGTACGGTCGCCATCAGCAGCAGGAGTGAGCTGTACGGTGATGGTTTGTGTACCATTGGCCGCTACGTTGAAGGGGAAAGTAGGAGGAGTAACCAGTGCAAAATCTGCAGCGTTGGCTCCTTCGAAACTGATGTTTTTAACATTCAGGCTACCAGGACCGGCGTTTTTAATATCAAACGTTTTGGTCAGGAAAGTACCTGTTTTTACGTTGCCGAAATCGGTGTTATCAGCGGTAGCAGGAGTGATGTCACCGGCTTCGATCAGGGTATTGTTACCGTGCAGGCTTACTTCGGGGTTAGCGTTGTAAGTATCAAGGTTGAACATAGCCAGCAGCTGGCCACCTTCTACCACTTCACCAGCGATACCGTAGTGTGCCTGGTCAGACAGCAGGAACATACCAGGGCCGAGGATTTCCTGTACATCCAGGATACCAGAAGCTTCTTCGTCCTGTGTGAGGTAAGCAGCGCCACCGGTGAGGAAGCGGGTGCTATCGTGCACACCTACAGCTTTGAGTACATCGGTAGCAATGTTATACTGCCATACTTTACCCAGGTGTACGTTACCACCTACGTCTTCGGTCAGCAGGATATTGCCAAAATGATCGATGGTCAGGTTATCCAGCATTTTCTGTCCTTCGGTACCATCCAGTACAGCAGTTACCGTACCACCCAGGCTAGGGTTGTTGATGTTGTTGAAGTGCAGCTTCCACAGGCGGCTGGGGCTGGTGATAGAGTTGGTCGTAGCGAAGTAGAAATCGTTGGGGTTAGAAGGATCCCATGCACCATCTTCCGGACGGAGGAACTGGGTTACGCCCGCATTATTACTGTTCGTTTGCAGGGTACCACCGGTAGTGTTCTCCACATTACCCAGGTTCACCATGCTGAAAGCAGTGTTGGGAGCAGGAACGCCTGAGCTGGTTTCAGTCAGCAGACCGCTTACGGCTACACCATACAGTTTACCGTTGGTCAGACCGGCTCTTTCGATTTCGTTACCGGAGTTGGTTTTAGAACCAACATATACATACACCTGACCGGGAGTAGCATCGTCCAGACCAATCACGATAGTGGTATCGCTTACAGCAGGGCAGGCTACAGAGTTCTCAAAAGAGAATTTACCCAGGCGGGGCAGTTCATAAGAAGTACCGCCGTTAGGACCCGTTACGATGTGTGCAAAAGCGCGGCCTTCATTACCGGTTTCTTCACCGTTCATCAGGAAACGCTCTTGTGTACCTTTACCTGTAGCGCTGTTGTAGAAAGCAGAGATAGCAGGCATATCAGCTGAGCAGAAGCGGCCCAGCGCTGCGTTGGCAGAAGGGAATGACGAATTGTAGGTAGTGTAGCTGTTGGTGAGCGGGTTCCAGAGGTTAATCCGCTGAATCAGATCGCTGCCGCTTACTACGCTCAGGTCATTTTTATTGATGATCCATTTAGAAACAAATGCACCGGTAGAACCGTGGGCACGGGCCACACCTGAAGTGTTGCCAAACTCATGGTTCATCACTACGGTGAATGTTCCGTTGTTGTTATCAAATGCGCCGATACCGTCCGGAGTACCGCACATTTTATAACCACCTACTACATCGGTAGCAGTGAGGATAGAAGTAAAGTTTACACCTTGTGTCGTAGGCACCAGGTAAGGCGCAGTAGCAGTGCTCTGGCCGGTAGAACCCTGGTTCAGGTTAGGCTGGGTAGGCACATAACCGGTCAGTTTCTGAGCGCCTTGCAGGCCGTAGGCAAACACGTGGCTCAGGTTGGTGGTAGCAGTAGCTACACCGTTTTCGGCAGGAGAAGATTGTCCGTAGTCGTTGTCGTTACAGATAACGATAGTGCTGTCGTTGATGATAGCCAGACCTTCAGCCTTGTCCAGGGCGGAAGGCCAGTTGTTGGCCAGCAGATCCATGAACAGGGTTTTCTTCACCGGTACAATGCTTTTACCAGCCAGACCGGCAGAGTCTACCAGGGCTTCCAGGGTAGAACCGCTGTACAGGCCAGAGTTAACGCTGGTAGCACCGTTGATGTTGATTTTATAAACGCGTTTGATATCGGTTGTACCGCGCAGGGCTGCTTCCAGTACCAGGAAAGTACTGTCGTTGATGGCAGCCATATCGCCGATTTTCCAGTCTCTCAGACGGATCTGGTTTGAACCGCTGGCACCAATGATACCATCGTTCAGGTAAGCCAGCATACGGGTAGCGTTGGTAGCCGGATCGATCTCCAGGATACGGTGAACGCGGGTTCCTTCACCTACAGCTTGTGTAGGATACAGGATGGGGCTTTGGATGATGGCATATACTTTACCATTAGGAGCAATGGTGATGCCTTCGAAGCCACGGTTGTTTTTGCGGTATTTGAACACCGTATCAATCTGTACATCCTGCACTTCAGCGCCGGTCAGGTTGGCATACGGAGTATATCTTTTGATTACTACACCGTTGGGGTTCATTTTCCAGATGGTTGGACCACCCTCTTCGCATACCCAGAAGTTACCGTCTTTATCTACGGCAATACCTTCGGCATCGATACCCCAAACATCTTTAGCAGCAGTTTTTGAGTTGAAGTTAGCGCAGTTCTGCACCGTGTCGGTAGAAGCTACTTCGATAGCTGTACTTCCGAAACCGGTGGGGTTGATGATACCGGTAGCACTTGTACCATTCGGGCGTTTCATGGTGATCGTCTGCAGGATCTGCACAGAATCGCCATTGAGTCTTACACGATGGATTTTAGGAGCGTAGGTAGCAAAAGCATAGATTTTGTCGTAGGTAGGACGGCAGGAAGAAGTATTCGCATTGGCCGCGTCTACGTTAACACCCCTGTCGGAACAGATCCAGAATTCCTTTCCGTTGGAACCTGCAACAGGATAGATGCCTGAAAAGCCGGCTTCCCGGAAGCTGATGCCCTGGAAAGTACCGATTGTCGCAGAATTATAGTTCTTATAATCCTTTAACAGGTTGATCTGGGCATTGGCTTCCGTGTTTGCGGCAGCGAGGAAGCCCAGGCCAACGAGGGTGAGTAATACATTTTTTTTCATAACGCTAGTTTCTGTATTTGAGGGCGAAACTAGCCTGACAATGTTATGACACAGTTAACAACAGATGACCAAATAGTCAACTTTAAATAAATGCAGCGTTATATTTAATTAAGGGGCGGATTGGCGCGATTTTCGCATCTTGGCGAGGTTCACCAGCAATACGCCGCCCAGAATGGTCGCCAGACCAGCAATCTGCATCCAGCTCACATTTTCGTGGGCCAGGAATACGCCCAGCAAAACAGCCACCACGGGGTTCACATACGCATACGTGCTCACTTGTGTAGCCGGCCGCACCTGCAGCAGCCACACATATGCACTGAAAGCCACCAGCGAGCCCATTACCATCAGGTAAGCCAGCGCCATCCAGGAACGGGCACTTACCGCATGAACATCGAAGGTGCTCCACTCGCCGTTCATGGCACTCACCGGCATAAACGCAATACCGGCCAGCAGCATTTGCCAGGCGGTTTTTTGCATCACCGAACCTTCGTCGGCCTTGTATTTCGAAAACAGCGAACCGCTGGCCCAGGCCACAATACCCAGGGTTGATACCCCCAGGCTGATGATCTTCATGCGGCCATTTTCGCCGGCCACACCACTGATCATAGCCGAGGCCTGTTCACCGAATAATAATATCACACCGAGGAAACCAATTGCCAGTCCGGCCAGTGTTTCCTTGCTCGAGAAGTTTTGTTTCCACTGGGGTTTATCCAGCAGTATAAACCAGATGGGCGCAGTAGCCACCAGGATAGCGGCCAGTGCGCTCGGTAAATATTGTTCTATAAATACCACAGCGCCATTCCCTACCAGCAGCAACAGCAAACCGGCGATACCCGCATTGCGGATGGCCTGACCCGAAATGAGCTTCTTCTCGCGAATCAGGCACCAGGTGAGCAGGATACCACCAGCCGCCAGGAAACGGAAACCAGCCATCAGGAAGGGCGGCAGGGTTTCGAGGGCAACGAGTATAAAATAATAAGTAGATCCCCAGATGATGTACACGGCTGCAAAGGCCAGGATAACGAGTAAAGGGGATGCATTGGGGACGGCCTTCTGGTTCATAAAATACTAGAAATGAGAGTACAAAGCACGGTTAAATTTTGGTGAACAGCAAATGGCATCTTACCGGGTTTTTAAACGGTATTTGGCTTTATAACTTGCCCGGCAGAGCGCATTTCTGCAAATTTGCCTGTATAAAAACATAAGTTATGCATCAAGACATCCTAGACCGCATCGAACGCGATTTTGCAACAGAAGACAAGGCAACCGTTATCCAGGAACTTTCCTCTATCGATCTCACCCATGTGATGGCCGCATCGGAAACGAACCTGCACAACACCCGCATGGCCATCCTGCACCTGGCCAATGGCAATGTAAAAGAGGTAACCGACCTGACCCGGCAGGCCAAAATAGATTTCCGGGATGTGATATACTGGGCAACGATGAAAAACCAGGGGTAAAGCTTATCCAAATTTGCCACGAAGCCGGTGCTCTTTTTGCCAGCCGGCTTCTGAACGATTAGCTACAAAATAAACTTTTACTTCTGCCATTCCCGGAGACGTGAAGAAGACCCAACAGGTGGCCGATTGTTTATCCTTGGTCACAAACCACAATGGATCTCCATGGGCAAGCCCCAATGATGACACCCTGTACACCAGCAGATCGGCCTCGCCCCTGTCCCCTACAAGACACACTCTGATATGTGCCTCTCCTAATGTTGCAACCTGAAAAATTCTTGCCATAAACAAACAGTGATTTAATCAACAGGTGGTAAGTTACTATTATAATTGATGGGCAACTTCTCGTCTTGTATCAGGCAATGGCAAAAACGAAAAAACCCGCCATTACAGCGGGTTTCAGTTTTAAGCGGAGACGGCGAGATTCGAACTCGCGATACAGTTTCCCATATACACACTTTCCAGGCGTGCTCCTTCAACCACTCGGACACGTCTCCATTATTTGTGGGCTGCAAAAATACAAATTCCTGCGATATAACCTACTGCCCAAATAATTTTTCTGCATTGGCCGTGGTAATGGCGGCTACTTCTTCTATGCTGATGCCCTTGATCTCGGCCAGGCGCTGGGCTATGAGTTGTACGTAAGCACTTTCGTTGCGTTTGCCCCGGTGCGGCACAGGCGTTAGGTAAGGAGCATCGGTTTCGAGTACAATGCGATCCATATCGAGCTGCTCGAGTACTTCATACAGTTTGGCGTTTTTGTAGGTGAGCACACCGCCAATACCGAGGTACAGGCCCAGTTTGATGATTTCACGGGCACTTTCCACACTACCGGTAAAACAGTGGAATACACCTTTTAGCGTACCGTCCTGCTGCTCCCGCACGATATCTATACAATCCTGGGTGCTGTCGCGACTGTGGATCACAATAGGAATATTCAGCTGTTTGGCCCAGCCACATTGGGTACGGAAAGCTTCCTTTTGCTGCGGAATATGTTCTTTATCCCAGTAATAATCCAGGCCTATTTCGCCAACAGCAGCATAGGTACGCTGACCCAGGTATCGTTCGGCTATCGCCAGTTCTTCGAGGTAATTTTCTTTAATAGAGCAGGGATGCACACCCATCATCGGAATGCAGTGCTGCGGATATTGATCGGCCACGGCCAGTAGCGCATCGTGCGTTTCACGGTCAATGGCAGGCATATACATTTTGTGCACACCACCGGCAATCGCCCTTTCAATCATGGCATCGCGGTCGGTATCAAATTCTTTCACATACAGGTGGGTATGCGTATCGGTGAGTTGTAACATAGCGCTGCAAAGTTACAGGCTTATTGCCTTCATTTGCCAACCTTTTGCCCGGCAATGTTCGAGCACTGCCGGAAGCACGGATTGCAGGCGGGGAAAAGCTTTTTCGCTGTCGTGAAAAACAACAATATCGCCGGGACGGATGCGCCGCAGCGTTTGTTCCGTACATTCTTCCGGCAACAACTCAGGGTCAAAATCGCAGGTGAGCAGACTCCACATCACAATTTGCATATCCGGGTGCTGCTCACGGATGAGCTTGAGCTGGCTGAAAGTAACCCTGCCATACGGCGGACGAAACAAGGGAGATCCGATATAAGCGGCAGCAGCTTCAATATCGGTGAGGTACGCCTCATCTTCTGTTTTCCAGCCGTTGAGGTGGTGCTGGGTATGATTACCCGTGACATGCCCGGCCGCTTTTACGGTTTCAAACACTTCGGGATATTTCCGAACATTGTCGCCCACACAAAAGAAAGTAGCCTGCGCCTCGTATGCTTTAAGCTGCTCCAGCACCCAGGGGGTAATCGTAGGGTGCGGCCCGTCATCAAAAGTGAGGTACACCGCATCCATACAGGGCTGCTTCCACAACAGGGAAGGATAAAACCACGACAAAATGCCGGGGCGCATGGTAAGGTTGGGAAGGGTCAAACAATACAGTTTACCTGCAAATGTAATAAGAGCCCCTGATATCGGATCGCCGTTCATCAATATTCAGGATCCGGCCTCCTAAAAGCAAGGCAAATATGTACTTTTGCAAACATGGAAAGAAAAGTAAGAGTTCGGTTTGCACCCAGCCCCACGGGCGGCCTGCACCTGGGCGGCGTTAGAACGGTTCTGTTTAACTACCTCTTCGCCCGCCAGCACAACGGAGATTTTGTTTTACGTATAGAAGATACTGACCAGACCCGCTTTGTTGAAGGCGCGGAACAATATATTAATGATTGCCTGGCCTGGTGCGGCATGAAGCCCGATGAAGGTCCCAATGCCGGCGGACAATATGGTCCCTACCGCCAGAGCGAGCGCAAACCCATGTACCGCCAGTATGCCGAGCAACTGGTGCAGCAGGGCAATGCCTATTACGCATTTGATACGCCGGAAGAACTGGAAGCGATGCGTACCAACCTGAAATCAGAAAGCAATCCTTCGCCGCAATACGATCACAAGACCCGCATGCAAATGCGCAACTCGATCAGCCTGCCTGCCGATGAGGTACAAAAATTGCTCGATGCCGGCACACCTTACGTGATCCGCATCCACATGCCGGAAAATGAAACCCTGGAGTTTCATGACCTGATCCGTGGCGATGTGAGCTTCCATACCGAGCTGGTAGATGATAAAGTACTGCTCAAACGGGATGGCATGCCTACCTATCACCTCGCGGTGGTGGTGGATGACTACCTGATGCAGATCAGCCATGCTTTCCGGGGTGAGGAGTGGTTGCCTTCGGCTCCCGTACACCTGCTGCTCTGGAAATACCTGGGCTGGGAAAATGCGATGCCACAATGGGCGCACCTGCCGCTGATCCTGAAACCCGATGGTCATGGAAAACTGAGCAAACGCGATGGCGACAGACTGGGCTTCCCCGTATTTGCGATGAACTGGGGCACACCCGGTACCGAAAGCTTTACTGAAGGCTTCCGCGAACGTGGTTTCCTGCCCGAAGCTTTTGTGAATATGCTGGCTGTACTGGGCTGGAACGATGGTACCGAGCAGGAAATCTTCTCGATGGAAGAACTGATTCAGCGTTTCTCCATTGATCGCGTACACAAAGGCGGTGCTAAATTCGATTTCGAAAAAGCCAAATGGTTCAACCACGAATACATCAAACACGCTGCCAACGAAAAACTGGCACCGCTGGTAACTCCTTATTTTGCAGCCCATGGCGTAACGCCTGATGCGGCTCAGCTGGAGCAGGTGATTGGTATGATCAAAGAACGCTGCACCGTGCTGGGCGATTTCTGGCAGCAGGGTTCTTTCTTCTTTACCCGTCCGGCGACCCACAATATTGATGCGGTAAAACCCAAATGGACACCCGAGAAAACAGCTTTCTTTGAAGCTTTCTCTACGCAGCTGGGCAACCTGGAATGGACTACAGCTGCACTGGAACAGGGT
>Ga0247823_10004265_pt1 | contig 11485 bp, 12 predicted proteins | sample 13C_PalmiticAcid_2_FD_192426 | JGI IMG/M metagenome (GOLD analysis project Ga0247823, IMG submission 192426) | Soil microbial communities from agricultural site in Penn Yan, New York, United States - 13C_PalmiticAcid_Day30 | ecosystem: Environmental > Terrestrial > Soil > Agricultural land...
AAGATGTAAGATGTGGTGATTTATGATTTTTTATGTCTGATTTGGGGATGTCTGATCGCTGATTTGAACGAATAAACCTGCCAGGTACGCAGTTCCTGTCAGGTTGGTCATGGTCTTGAGTTATCACTAATTTGAAAGACAACATAAAACAATAGAAAAAGCCGCGGTTACCCGCGGCTTTTTTATATCATCCTGGTTCGTCCTGACTGCGCAGCAGTCAGCATTCCCCCATTGACCATTGACTATTCACCATTGATCAGCAACAATTCTCCTTCACTTTTCACCTCTGGTATAATTGTTCCATTGACTATTGACTATTCACTATTGACTTCTTTTTACCATCTCACCAGTTTCACCCGCTGCGCCCCTCCTTTACCAGAAAGTTCCAGAATGTATACACCGGGTGCTAACGAAGCATCTTGCACCTGCAACTGATCGCGTTGGGCGATGCCGTTGAAAGCTTGCAACACCTGGCCGCTTATATTGGTGAGTACCGCACGGTCAAAAGCACCAATGCCAGGCCAGCTGATGCTTACAGGACCAGTGCCTGCGGCGAAACCTGCGCTGTTGACTACCTGTAATCGGGGCGCTTCAGCGGCGGGCGACAAACCCGTTACCCAGCCGCCGCAAGTGGAAAGGATATTGCGATCGGTGAACCAGCGACAGAGGATATTGGCATGTGCGGCCCCATACAACAGCGTATCGGCCTGCAATACGAGTTGTGCTGCCTGGGGGAAGGTAGTGGTGCCCTGCAAACCATACAATGCCTGCAGCATCAGTTTATCCGTCACATCGCGACCCGCATCACCCCAGATGCCCATCATAGCAGTGCTCCAAATCTGACCATTTTTGTGAATCGTTGTGGGGCCTAAAGGATATTTGGCGCTGTAATCGGCGGTACGGCCTTCCCAGTATTCATTATGTCCATCCCAGGTAAACATGTCTTTCCAGCGGAAAGTATCGATATTACGGGAATAGGATGTCGCGAAATAATCGCCCAGACCTTCGTCAAGCGAAAAACGTTCGGTAGAGAATTGATTGCTCATCACCCCGGTCGCATCCCAGCTCAGGCTGTGGCCATATTCGTGCACAATCACATCTGCATCTTCCGCATCATCCACCCCGCCGGTACCAAAAGCCAGGAACGGCTGCCCATTCACATCTACCGAAAAGAAGGAGTTGTCCTGGGTAGAGTAATGCGGATCGGCCAGTATCTGGCGGTTCATGATATTGTTAAAACCCAGTGCCTGTATATGTTCCTGCATCGTAGAAATATGGTACATCATCATACACTCTTCAAAACCACGCTGCGAACGGGTATAGTAAGCCTGGTTGGTGGTAGGCTTCTGCGGTTGTATCAATGAGCCATTCAGGGTTTCGATCTTTACCATCGGGTTTTCGAGGATGAAGTTGTTGTTGGTAATATCCCAGGTAGCCATAAAATCGACCGGCACCCTCGCGTCGGTGAGCCAGGTTGCATCCTGGTCGTTGTTGTCTACATAAGTACCACCATAATATTGGTGCGAAGAAGTAAGCGGATCGGGCACAAATACCATCGATTGCAGAATACTGTCCTTGGTAGCATACCGGTTGTTGCTGAACCAGGCTGCTACCTGTCCCTGCTGATCGAGCAAGTAAGTAGCAGATACGCCCGCTTTTACATTCACGCCACGCAGTTCAATCCCGGGCTGCATCACCTGCGAGCCGTTTACAAACGCTACCTGGCTATAATTTACCTCTAGCGGCGCGCCTTTCCATTGTTGCAAAAAACGTTGTACAATACCGGCACTATCCACCTGTGCCCATTGCGGAGCGGCAGTCTGGCCATTAAAGGCATCGTTGATATTGGTGGTAAACTGGCGGATATTTCCGGCCAGATCGGTCATGATAGACACCCGCTGACCATACACTGGTCTTCCGCGCCATACCGGCTGAAAATGGGAATACGTTCCGGCAGGAGTAGCTTTACTCTCAGTAAACTGTAACAGTATTCCATTGCGTTCCAGTTCTGGCAAGCGTTGACCCGCCCATTGTGCCAGCAACTGCGCATTGGCTACGCCAGGTTCCTCCAGCAGGTTCATATGGGTCACAGGCATCGTGTAATTGTAAATGCCCGACAAGGATTCACTCCCCTCTTTGGCTAAAGCTGGTAAGGCGGCTACCGCCAATATAAAACTCCAGGCTACTCTCTTCATGCAGTTGCTGCTTTTGTAATCTCTAAATTACGGATATCTTTCAGGCGTTCCATACAAACGTCCAAAACTTTGAGTGGTATGCCGATGGTGAAGTAACAGAACAGGTGCATATCCTGTTTGTAGATGCTCACTTCGTGTTGTTTGAGCACCATCATCACATCGTTCATGATCGTGTAATCGAACTCCAGGTTAAATTTCGCTTCGATGTTTTTGGTCTGCTTTTCGGCCAGCGATAAGGCTTCGGCGGTGCAGGTTTTGTAGGCGTTGATTAGACCGGGAACACCCAGCAATGTGCCACCAAAATAGCGCACCACTACTACCAGTGTGTCGGTCACCCCGGCGCTGTCTATCTGCCCCAGGATGGGTTTACCTGCCGATCCGGAAGGTTCGCCATCATCGTTGGCGCGGTATTGCAGGCCTTCGGTGCCCAGGCGGTAAGCATAACAATGGTGCACCGCTTTCGGATGTTCCTTCTTCAGGCCCGCCAATAACTGTTTCACATCGTCGGTCGATAATATGGGATAGGCATATGCGAGAAATTTGCTGCCCCTGTCTCTGAACTCTGCGGTAGTAGTCCCGGTAATGGTTTGATAAGTAAATTCCATGCTGCTTCAGTTCCTCTCTTTTTCAAAAAAATGATTGCCGGTGTGGTAATAGGCATCAATGGTATCGGTGTCCAATGTGATGCTGCTGTATTGGATTCCATTCGTCAGTTGTGGTCCGGTGATACCTTCGCCCAGCGAAACCTGACCTGAGCGGATCACCAGCGCTTCATCCCAGCTGCCTGCTGTGATGAAGGCTTCGTGCAGCTCCCTGCCACCTTCAACAATAACGCTTAATATCTTTTGCCGGTATAGCTCTGCCAATACCTGTTGCAATTCATCAGCTCCGGGCTTCAGGATGCTCCATTGCAAATCGGGAATAGCAGGCCCTTCCGAATAACTGAAAATAATAGTGGGTCTGCTGCCATCCAAAACATGGTGGGTGGCAGGGATACGATGGTGACGGTCGATGACCATGCGCACCGGATCTTTGCCGGGCCAATAGCGGGTATTGAGGGCGGGGTTATCGGTCACAGCTGTGCCGGTGCCTACCAGTATACCGCTCTCTTCACTGCGGAGGCGATGGGTAAACCTGCGGGCCATTTGACCGGAAATCACCACTTCCTGACCTTCTTTTCCAATATATCCATCGGCACTCCCGGCCCATTTCAAAATAATATACGGACGTTGCTGTTCGTAAAAGGTAAAAAAGCGTTTATTCAGCAAGCGGCAGTCGGCTTCCAGCACACCCAGGGTCACTTTAATGCCCGCAGCTTCGAGTTTGCCAATACCTTTACCAGCTACTTCAGGAAAAGGATCGCGGCAGCCAATGACTACCTGGCGAATACCCTCGTTGATGATGAGATCGGCGCAGGGCGGGGTTTTGCCGTGGTGCGCACAGGGTTCCAGCGTCACATAAATGGTAGATGCAGGAATCAGGTGCCGGTCTGCCGGCTGCACATTGCGCACCGCATTTACCTCGGCATGAGGGCCGCCATATTGCTGGTGATATCCTTCGCCAATGATTCTGCCTTCGTGCACCAATAACGCGCCCACTATGGGATTGGGGGCTACCCTGCCTGCTCCCAGCGCTGCCAGTTCCAGGCAGCGCCGCATATACCGCTCCGCTGTTTCAATCATACTGCAAAATAAATCCTTTCCTTTAAAACCTGTGCTACGCTTATTTTTGCGCTATGATGACCATCAAAACGGCCATTGCACAGCTCGTGCAGGCGCTCGCTCCCCTGTACGATGCCCGTGAAAGCCGCAGCATTGCCGATCTGTACCTGCAACACCTCACCAGTATGCGCCGCATAGATTTGCTGGTGTACAGCGATCGCGAACTCGATGCCGCCCAGCAGGAAAGTCTGGCGACTGACCTCCCCCGACTGGCCGCAGCTACACCTTTACAATACGTATTGGGTGAAGCCTGGTTTGGTACCCTGCAGCTGGAGGTCAACCCCGCCGTGCTCATTCCCCGCCCGGAGACAGAAGAGTTGTGTGAGTGGATCACTGCCAGCGTTAAAGAAACCGGCAATGAAAACAGCACTATCCTCGACATTGGTACAGGCAGCGGCTGTATTCCGCTGTACCTGAAACAGCAGTTGCCCGGCGCCACCGTTTCGGCCTGGGATATCAGCGTGGAAGCACTCGACACCGCCCGGCGCAATGCCCTGCGCAACCACCTCGAAGTAGCGTTTGAATTAAAAGATGCGTTGCAGCCCGGCACGTTGTCCGCTAACCAATACGATGTGATCGTCAGCAATCCACCCTATATCACCCTGGCCGAGAAAACGCAAATCCATGCCAATGTCCTGGATCATGAGCCGCACCTGGCTTTGTTTGTGACCAATAACGATCCGCAGCAGTTTTACAAAGCCGTTCACCAGGTAGCCCAAACAGCGCTGCGGCCCGGCGGACTGCTCTTTTTTGAAACCCATGCCGATTTTGGGGCAGACACCGAAACCATGCTCCGCGACACCGCTGCCTACACCGAAGTGGCGCTGCGCAACGATATGCATGGCAATCCCCGCATGATCAGGGCGATAAAAAAATAGGAATACCTGTTAAATATCAGTGGTGATTTGATAATTGACCCTTATTTTTACCCCAAATCTATTTTCAATGCGCATTTTTCTGCTGGGATTTATGGGAACAGGCAAAACTTATTGGGGCAAACAACTTGCTGCAGCCCTGCAATGGCCTTATTTCGACCTTGATGAAATGATTTGCGGCCTGGAGAAACAAACCGTGGCCGAAATTTTCGACACCAAGGGCGAAGAATACTTCCGCCAGCAGGAACATACCCTGCTTAAACAATTGATCCGTCCCAATCGCAATATGATCCTCAGTTGCGGTGGTGGTACCCCTTGTTTTTTCAACAACATGCAATTGATGCAGGAGGCCGGCAAAACCGTTTACCTGCAATCGACCATCGAAACGCTGCACCAGCGCCTGAAGCTCGAAGCCGATGAGCGCCCGCTGCTGCAAGGCCATTCGCCCGAGCAACTGACCGACTACATCACCAGCAAACTGCAGGAACGCCAGGAAATCTACGAACAGGCACAAATCACCATCGACACGGAAGAGCTGACCCTCGAAGAACTGAAAAACAAGACGATCCATGTATAAACCTGCACTCACGGCCGCCAGCATTTTTGCCGTACTGGCCGTAATCCTGGGCGCTTTTGGCGCACATGCCCTTAAACAGATTTTCACGCCCGATCAGCTGCTGAGCTTCGAAACCGGTGTACGTTACCAGTTTTACCATGCTTTTGCCCTGCTGTTCACCGGCGTTATTTATAGCGTTTTCCAAAGCAAACTGCTGAAATGGGCAGTAACCTGCTTCATCCTCGGCATCATTGGTTTTTCAGGTTCCATTTACCTGCTCACCTACCTCAAAGCCACATCCAATATCGGTTTGGGTGGTCTGGGCATTATCACCCCCATCGGCGGCCTCTTCTTCATTGCCGGCTGGATCCTGCTGTTCTTCGGCATCCAGCAAGGCCAGGCAGCGAGGAAACATTCGTAAGATTGTAGCAAATCAACATAAATGATTGAAGCCTGCTTGTAATGAGCGGGCTTTTTTGTCAATGGTCAATCGTGAATAGCCTGCCCCGCCTAATGCGGGGGTCAATGGTGAGGGTTGGTAGGCTGGCGGATTGTTTAGAAGGCTGATCTTTCGTCAAAGGTGAGAGGTGAAAGGTCAATCGGCGCGAGTCGTACCCCCGGCGCCATGTGAGCGCTGACGCCTCCCCTAACTGTCCTCCTGCGTACCTCGTGCCTTCCCGCACGTGCGGGACAGGATGACACATTGTAATTCATGTTTCACCAATACTTCTCTCTCCACCGCTCGTTAAATTCCTGCTCTCTGATAAAGTCCTCAGGTAGCAGATCAAGTTCTTCTAACGGCTGGTCGTAGATCATTTCAATATCACTTTGCGAATGATCAGCATCGTAATATACTACCGAACCATCACCATACACCTCTACTTGCCTCACGGCATAGCCATCTCTGAAATACAGGTAATAAAGAACGGCTTCTTCGTCCCAATATTTTTTAATGTACACTTCTGCGCTCATCAGTATAGAATTATGCGGGGCTCTTCTTTCTCGCGCCGTCTGACCTTTCACCTTTCACCTTTCACGACAAAACCTATTGACAATTCACGATTGACTCGAAAAAATCCGCAGTGGCAGACCTCCCATCAATCCGCCAACCTGATCCTTGGATCCACAATCGCATACAACACATCGACCAGCATATTGGTGATGATGAACAGGAAACCGGTGAAGAGAATGGCACCCATGACTACCGGAAAATCGAAGCGGTCCAGGGCATCAACGGTGACTTTGCCGAGGCCTTTCCAGCCGAAAATGGTTTCGATGAAAAAAGAGCCTGCGAGCAGTTCGGCAAACCAGCCGGAGACGGTGGTGATAATGGGATTGAGTGCGTTTCTCAACGCATGTTTGAATAAGATGCGGGTGCGGCTCAGGCCTTTGGCGTACGCCGTTCGGATAAAATCCTGCTGCAGCACATCGAGCATCGTGGTGCGGGTGATCTGTGTAATGATGGCCAGCGGACGAATACCGAGCGTAATGGCTGGAAGAATCAGGTTTTTCAGTTGCAGCTGCCGGCCGTGTTCGGGGTCTACATCAAACAGCGAACCTGTCATTTGGAGACCGGTCAAATCGCTCAGCACAAAGCCAAACACGTAAGCAATCACCACACCGGCGAAAAAAGAAGGCATGGAAATACCCGCCACACTAGCCATGATGGCCGAGGTATCGAGCCAGGTATTTTGTTTGACGGCGGCAATGACCCCGAGAATAATACCCATGATACAAGCAATCACAATAGCAGCCAGCGCCAGGATAAACGTACCAGGTAGGGCTTCCATGAGCACATCCCAAACGGGTTTCTTGGTTTGGTAAGAGCGGCGCAGAAACGGTTCCTTCACCAGCAGTGAGTGTTCTTTGCCCGAAACAATGGTCGCGCCGCGGTATTGCTCCAACGCCTCGTTGCGGTGCCAGCCAATGGGCGAAAGATCGTTCAGGTACAACGTGTACTGCTGCCAGAGCGGTTTGTCGAGGTTCAGCTCGCGACGCACGTTTTCCAGCGAGGAAAGGTCCGAGCGCTGGCCCAGCGTAAGCCGGGCCGGATCGCTTGGTAATACATTGAACAACAGGAATACAATGGAGACTACCCCCCACAACACCAATGCGGCGTATCCTGTTTTATTAAGCAGGTAACGGATCAACGGATAATCTGGATTTGATTATCGGAGCTCACCGCTACATCTGAAGGATAATCGTTGTTGTGCCATTTGCCCTGCACCGTACCTCCTTTGAGCAGCATCAGTCCGGGATTGGCGCGGATAGCAGTTTTGGCTACCGTACCGTCGATCACCAGCACGGGCATATCGCCCAGGTTGTTGGCAGCAATGAATTTGGCATTGTTATCAGGACTGCCGCCAGATACGAGGTAAAACGGAATATTGAGTTGAACTGTTTTCTCGTATAGTTTTTTCAGCTTATCCATGTTATTGGAAGTCGCGGTAGTAGGATCTTTCATGATCACGAGGAACACATAACCGGGCTCAGACAGGATCTGCTGAGTCATATCGGTACCCGAAGCATCGGTGAGCGAAAAATCTTTGATCTTAGGCTCAGCGTTGCCTTTCTGTACCAGCTTGTCCTTGCGGTCTACAAACACCCAGGTGCTGTCCTGCCAGGGGTAATTGGTCATGCTAAATTCCTGCTGCTTGCCGTCTTTTTCGTAGATGAATACGGTTTCGTATTTATCCGGGATAGCCCCTTCCGGTACTTTCATTTCGGTAGCAATGTTATTGCCTACTTTGTACGGCAGGCAATCCATATACGTCAGGTGGTTCAGCACATGATATTGGAGATAAAAAGAGAAGAAGGCGCCCAGGAGCATCAGAATTGTTCCAATTTTGTTGGGGAACAACGGTTTGATGTGTTTGCGGTATACAAACAGGATCACGATGAGTACCAGCAGGATCAGGTCTTTGTAGAACGACTGATCGGCCGTGATTTTAATGCAATCACCAAAGCAGCCGCACTCCTTGATTTTGCCGCTGAAGAGCGCAAAACCGGTGAGGAACGTAAAGAAAACGATCAGCAGTAATAAAAGGAAAGAGAATACGCGGTAAGCATAACCCAGCAATACGGCGATACCGGCAATGATCTCAAAGGCGATCATCAACACAGAAAATGCCAGGGCATAGGGCACGAGGAATTCCATGTGGAGCACTTCGAAAAATTCAACCATTTTATAACTCAGGCCCATCGGATCGATGGCTTTGATATACCCCGAGAAAATAAACAACACGCCCACCACTATCCTGATAATCCATAAAACTGCTTTCATCTTAATATCGTTTAAACGTTAATGCCCGTTAAGTTAATAAAAGTCAAATGAAGCGCCTATATCCGTTTAAGTCTTTAACGATCGGATAACAGGCCTGCTCTTTAAGCTGCTGCCTCGTCCTGGCGAATGAGGGCAAACACAGCGTAATTGATGATATCAGTAAAATTGGCGTCGGCGCCTTCGCTGATGATCGTTTGTCCGTCGTTGGCAATGATCTGTTTGATGCGGAGCAATTTCACGAGGATCAGGTCTACAAACGATTCCTGGCTCATGCTGCGCCAGGCTTCCCCATAATCGGTGTTTTTGTCACGCATCAGATCCATCGTAGCGCCGATGTATTGGTTGTACAGTTTTTCCACCTCGCTGTATGGGAGGTCGATGGGTGCATCCTTCGGCAATGCATCCTGGATGAGTGCAATGATGCCGTAATTAATGATACCCATGAACTCTCCTGCCACCGGGTCGCTGATGCGCTGCGATTTGTTTTCCTGGATGGTGCGGATGCGCTGGGCTTTGATATAGATCTGGTCGGCAATGCTGATAGAGCGCAGTACGCGCCATGAAGTGCCGTAGTCCTGCGCCTTTTTCAGAAAAATTTCCTTGCAGCGGTTGATTACCGCTTCATATTGTTGCACTGTTTTACTCATTGCCATTACTTTTGTGATGCTTATAGCCGCAAAAAATGTCTAAAAATACACTTTTCAACAAACAAACCCTCATCAGCTGCAAAGGCAGACTGCTCTCGCTTTCGCGCCCTGTGGTGATGGGTATACTGAACGTTACGCCCGACTCTTTTTACACCCAGGGCCGCCGCAGTTCGCTGCAACAGGTTGTGGAACATGCCGGGCAGATGCTGGAGCAAGGCGCTACCCTGCTCGATGTGGGCGGGATGAGTACGCGTCCCGGTGCAGCAGAAGTTTCGCCTGCTGAGGAAACAGATCGGGTAACACCGGTGATCGAAGCCCTGGCTGCAGCTTTTCCGGAAGCGTTCATTTCGGTAGATACTTTCCGCGCCGCTGTAGCAGAAACAGCCGTACAAGCCGGTGCGCATATCGTGAACGATATCAGCTTTGGTGATATGGACCCAATGATGATGACCACCGTGGCTCGTCTGGGTGCAGCATATATCGGTATGCACATGCAGGGCACGCCGCAAACCATGCAACAAAACCCGGTTTACCACCATATCATCACCGATATCGCCGACTATTTTGCACAAAAGATCGCTACGTTTACCGAAGCCGGTGTGAAAGATATCATCCTCGATCCTGGTTTTGGATTTGGAAAAACCATTGCGCACAATTATGCTTTACTCGATGGCATGGATCAGTTTGCTATGCTCGGAAAGCCGGTGCTGGCGGGACTTTCCCGCAAGTCCATGATTTACCGCACGCTCGATATTACTGCCGATGAAGCGCTCAACGGCACCACAGTACTCAACACCATTGCTTTGCAACGCGGCGCATCTATCCTGCGGGTGCACGATGTAAAAGAGGCCATGCAAGCCATCCGCCTCACAGAAGTGCTGCAAAACCGTTAGTTTTGTGCCACACTGAATGAACGCAGTGAAGTACCTATGGAGTGGAGTTTTAACCTGTTCGGACAGCAAATACCTGTCATGAACATACTGGACCTGGCGCTGGTCATTTTTATCATTATTCAGTTATACCGGGCCCTGAGAGGCAGCCTGGCTTTCAATATTTTTATCGGCATTGTGGTGGTGTACCTGTCGTGGATCGCGGTGCGCCTGTTGCAAATGCCTATTTTATCGGAGATCCTCAACCGCCTCATTAGTGTGGGTATCGTGGCGCTCATCATTGTTTTTCAGCCAGAGATCCGTCGTTTTTTGCTGGTGCTGGGCAAAAAAACATCGATCCGCCGCAGCCGCAGCTGGGCGCGGTTCCTGGGGCTCGATAAGTTCAGCAACTTCAAGCAGGATGAAGAAATTATCTATGCCATCACCCTGGCTGTCACCAATCTCATGAAACAAAAAACCGGTGCACTCATTGTACTGGCCAAGACGTATAAACTGAAGTACGACAGCAACAGCGGCGTACTCATCGATGGTTTTGTGAGCGCCCGCCTGCTCGAAAGTATTTTCAAAAAAGAAAGTCCCCTGCACGATGGCGCCGTGATCATCTCCAATTACAAACTGATTGCGGCCAACGTGATGCTGCCCCTGAGCGAAAATCCAGACCTGCCCATCCGCGTAGGCATGCGCCACCGCGCAGCGGTAGGCGTCACCGAAAAAAGCGATGCAGTAGCCATCATTGTTTCGGAAGAACGCGGCCAGATCTGCTTTGCGACGGATGGTAAACTCATCCAGGATATGACCCCCGAAGAACTGAAGAAGACGCTGTATGATATTATGGTTGAAGGAAATTAAAACATTTCCCGCTGTAGTCAGGCATCGTCACCGCATATTGAATCAACCTTTTCTATGAAAAAATCTGCCATCATTTTGCTGTTGTGCATGAGCACCAGCCTGGCTTTTGCCCAAACCGTTGTAGCCTCAGAAGATATCCTGATCGACACCCATAACATGAACGACCTGGGCGAGGAACTGATCATCAAACAAGACGAAAATACCCCGCTCGCTGCCGGTAGTTATATCTGCAACTATGGTAAAAAAGGCAATGTATACCCTATTACATTTACCATCGGCAAAGACGGTAAGCCGGATGGCACGGTGGAATGCACGGGTTATTTCAAAACCTGGGTAAGCAAAGGCATTATTCAGCGCTTTGAAAGTTACCTGCCCGAAACCGGCAAACTGAAAGGTGAAGAATTCATGCGTGGCGACACCCTGATCAAGCTCAACTACAACCGGCACGGACAGATACGTTCGGAATACC
>Ga0247823_10004267_pt1 | contig 11483 bp, 5 predicted proteins | sample 13C_PalmiticAcid_2_FD_192426 | JGI IMG/M metagenome (GOLD analysis project Ga0247823, IMG submission 192426) | Soil microbial communities from agricultural site in Penn Yan, New York, United States - 13C_PalmiticAcid_Day30 | ecosystem: Environmental > Terrestrial > Soil > Agricultural land...
CTGGAAGTTGCTCGCAACTTCCAGATCACTTGCGCTGCCGCAATTCTCTGAAACGAACGTCGGCGGCGAACCGACCGACAACACCGTTATGGCGTGGGTCGATAACCGACCCCATTTCAGTCGTTGGTGCCTCGCTCGCAGTTTCCTATGAGCGGACACAGGCAATCATCCGCAAGACTGGGCTGCAAACGAAGTTGCGGACTTTCCTGCCGCGCTTCATGCGTTTAGCCTTGCGCCATGTCAAAACGCATTCTCAGGTTCTTTTTCGATTATGGCGCGGGTGGCTGCCTTTGGGCAGGTGACACCGAGACCCGTGAAGAATTGGGACTAGGTCCAGTGGACGAGAAATTGTTCGTTTCACAGCCTGCTCGTGATCTGAGGGTCCAACTTGACTTCGAGCATTCCGGCTATCTCAACCCTCTGTATCCGCCCGATCCGAGCCTGTGGACACAAGCGCTTTGTGATCGCTTCAATGCTAGGGTAGACACGTTACTTGGGCTTTTGCGCCATGAATTGGGCGTAAGCTATGACATTTTGGATGAGCAACAGCGCTATTGCGAGGATCCCCGCTTGGGCGACTACCTTGAGAACAATGCAGACCTTGCTGCACTCAACGAAGTTGATGCCCCCACCGTACGCTAATGCATCGCACACGCGCCCCGACTTGCACCGACCTGACATATTCTGGTGGGGTGCGTTTATGGCACATGCCTAGCCCGTCATACCTAACTCGTTCGGAGACTCAGGTCGGCTTTCGCTGAGCCTGCCTCAAAGGCAGACCGTCGTCTTCTCGCCCCGGAAGGGCCTGTCTCACACCGACCCCTTTTGGGTCATTGAAGTGCCGTACGTTGTTGCCTGAAAGCTGCCGCATCGCTCATTTCTGTTTTGCCGACGTGCCGTTCTCGAAACGTGCTGGCTACGCAGGTCTACGAAATCACGGGGGCACTTCATAGATAGTTCTGTAATAATCCAGCATCCTGGAACCCAACAACGCCAATAGTTCCGGAACCTCGTTGGGAGGGGGTAAGTGCTCGACAAAGGACACTGCTATGACGTTTGAAACAGGGTCGTCGGAAATCTCTGAAAAGTTGGTCTCCAGTATGCGAAACAGCTCGGAGACCCACTGCGATTGCAAGTCGCCAACTGCCGCGACGCAAAATTCCGCCATAACCAGATGCGGCAGTATCTCTCCGAAATTGTCCCGCTCGCTTGCTGCGTACAGGGCGAGCAAATTCTCGAACTTGCTTGCGAGGCTTGAGACAAAGGTCGCCGATAGGTTGGGGCCAACCGGAGTAACGTCACGAAGTGCGCTTGGACCCAGTTGGCGCCGGCGACCCTGCTTAAGTCTGCGTCGAAACTCGCTCATGGCCGCTTCTTCGTGGTCAATCATCCGGTCGAGCAGTGCATCTTCGACCGCCGCCCAGTGAACGAGCATATCTCGGCCGGATGATCCTTTGTGAAGCACGAAGTCCCCAAGATCACCGTCAACAACCTCGCACGTGTCTTCTGTTGCAACAGTGAGGCCGGACCAGGTTTCATCGGAAACCACAAGGTAGTGGCGCAAGTCCGCTGAGTGCGCGGGAAGCCGGGGCCAATAGATGGCATAAACCCTGCGACTGACCCTCTCATCTCCGTCGAACATTCTTGTCAGTATTATCATGGTATGTTCGGTCAGCTTGATGCGGGATTTTGCAGTGGCTTCAAGGCAGATGGAACCACAAACCGCCATGGTTGGCGGCCATTTGTCTTTCTTTCGCGTCACCTACAACCCGATCCGCTATTTCCTCAGAGGAGCCAGGTCGATGGAGATGAAATGCACACTCTATCGAGGGCCTAACGCAGCAGTGATGTGTCTGACCTCTCGCCGGACAGGCCGCGTCTCGATGTTATGCGGCAGGGTGTTTTGATCCACGGGTGCGTTCTCACGCACCCCATGCACTAAAAGACACTTGGTATCCCGATCCGAGCTCGAACTGCAGGCGCTCTGCGAGCTGACGGCCTACTGAGCCGCTGCCAACCCATTTCAGCTCGCCATAAGCAGACATTACAAACTGCGCCAGCCGCACCTCATCATCTACCCTTCGAGCGTGAAACTGACACATGTATAGAGGGGTTAAATGCAAGCTCGATATTCACCCCGCCCTCAGCGGATGCCAAAGCGATTCGAAGCGAATTATTAGGTTCATCTATTGTGACTGACCTGAGGTCGTCGTCATGCACGAAGACACGCTCGATGTTCTGAAAAAAAACGACATCGAGAACGTTCGATCCAAAGTGCCTATCCAGACTTTGGCTTGAGCTTCAACCCCAACACCAAATACGTAGCATTCGGTATGGGTGTCCGGATCGAAGGAATATTCGCAACCAAATACGGATACTAATTCGATCGTTGCAGGTAGTATCAAGTCGTCACGAGCTATTGCTGACCTGTAGTTCATTCTATAATCCCGTGGAATAGTCGTAATAAAGCGCCTGGTTAGGTTAATACTCTTAACCTCGGCCCTCACTGCGCCACCTCGACAAGTCCGTATCCGCTTGAAACCGAGACCATCCACGTTGACTGGCTCGTCACCTGCCGTCCGACGGAAGCCACGATCCAGGAAAGTACCCAGGGTCCGGACCCGTCAGTTTCCAAATTGCCCCGTCAGAACTGCATTTGAACCAACGATCGGGGAAGGCGCCCAAGGATCTTTCGGCTTGGAGAAGCTCTTCACAAGCGTTGGTTTCCGTCTGTCTCTCGATCCAGGACACAAAGCGCGTGTATTCGTCCAACGACCTAAAGCCATGAGTTTCTTCCCATGCACATTCCGACATTACTTTATCCAAGCTGGATTTAGAGGGGTGAGGGTGTGATCGAAATAGAGTTGGTTGCCACCGCCCACCAGGCCGCGCTGAGGCGATCTACCCCTGGGATGGCATGCAGTTTATCCCTCGCTCGACTCGATCAACGAATGGCGAACCGCAATGCGAGGTCGGCAGTGCACTGGCAAGACACCGGTCGGACTGGACGAAATGGCAGCGGCCTGACTTCTGATCTATTGGACTAACATGAATCCGATTGAGTTAGCGGGTACTCAAGTTGATCCCAGTCATCCGGAAGGGAGAGTCTTTCCATGTACACGTTGAAGTAGTTGAAGGTCGCAAAATGTATGGAATTTTTACAAAACCATACGGCTTCGCATTCATTGCAAATGTGAATTATGTAACCCGTCGCGATAACTCGGGCTTCAATTACATGGCCGTTTTTGCATCGTGGGCACAAAGTCTCTGATGTCATAGCGGATATGCCGTAATAATTTCGGTCGTTCCTGGCTTTACAATAATTTTGATGCGTGTCTCGCCAGCGGTGCCGACTGTTTGCCCCATCTGCACGATATATGCGCCGGGGTCTCCGGGCACATTAGCACCGCGGCTCATCCAAGCTTGATCTACCAATCTAAGTATACCAGCGCTGTCTGCGCTGAACACCGAATGTTGCGACTTGGTAGGGTCGGGAGCGCCATGTGCGAGAACATGATCCACACGATTGATATGCACTGAACCTTGACCGTAGAGAAGGCCCGCGGGTGAAACATGCACAATGTCACCATTGGGTGCCCTGTAGGATGTAAAGTTGGGCGGTGTGTTAATCTGCGAGCCAGCACCAGATATCGGCTGGTATCCTTCGAGCCGCAGACTCTGGTCATTTTTGCCTCGAACCCAACGGCCAATATCGGTCGCGATTTTGCTACCGGGTATGATCGCGCCAATCGTTAGTTCGACCGCACCATCCAGTACGAGCTGATCTCTTATCTGTTCGGCCCTTGTGCAGGCCGTTAGATCACCCGCATTGCATCCATCGAGCGCCTGCCCAAGGCTGAAGCCGTCATTGACCAGCAGCGCTCTGTCGGTCGCTTCAAGAAAGGCAATGATGGCGATAATCGGCAAAATGGGGAGGCCATTGTGTTGTGCGGCATTCCCACCGGCCATCGAGCCAGTGCCAACGTCCGCGGCCAACAGGAGCGCTGTGATGCCTCCGGCCAATGCGGCGACGTTCACCCCTCGAGCACGCAGCGCCGAATATTCGGCCGCAAGCTCTGCTTCATCGATCGTACCCGATTTGAGCCTTTGGACCGTGGTCTGCGCCCAGTCTTGCAGCATGCTGAGCGCGACAGCCTCGCCTGCCACCGCTCCGCCCGCTCCTCCGACACAGTCGCCCGTCGCAATGGCGCCCGTCGCACATCCAAGAGCGGCGTGGGCAATCAACTGGGTGGCTACATCAAGTCGACCGGATTTCGCGGCCACGCCGATCTGGGTCGCAACGGACTGTCCCAATGTGTCTGCCGCGGCGAGTTTCAGAGCCGAAAGCAGTGATTGATCAAGCGGTTGGCCTTCGACTGTCGTCGAAACACCGACCTTGATCGCGGCCTTGATGAGGTTCGTTTGAGCCGCATTGATGAAGTTCTGACCAAACGGTGCGCTCGGAGTGACGGCGTCGACCTGTGCAATGCCCAATGCGCCTTGGGTTAGACCTGCCGTGAGAATCGAGCCGACCAGCGACCGAAGAGACGCTTCCGAGCCGAGCTCGGCCAATATCGCTGCAAGATCACCCTGATTGTTGATCATCGAGATGGTGGTCTTTTGCAGCAGAGCCGTAACGCTGGCATCGATGGCCGCCATGGCGATCGTGTTGCCAGCCAGCCCCATGCTCCCCGCAATGGACGAGGTGAGGCTCGCCCCAAGACCGGTGCCGCCGCTGACGGCGGCTACTGCCAATGCGACGAGGGCGGCTCCGGCTTCGGTCAGTCCCTGATCGGAGTAGTTCCAGTTCTCCTGAGCTGCGGCGATGGCCTGCCAATCGACATCGGGGCGATCCCGCAGGTCGTCCATCCACGCCAGTCCCTCGATCTGGGACAACTGGTCGATCGAAGCGGAAAGGTCGCCGGTTTCGCGATACTGGATGACAATCCCTTCGCTGGTCGTGATATCGAGCCCGCCACCGGCCTGGATCATGGTGTGAACAACAGTCTCGGTGTTCGATCCAGCGTCGCTGGATGTCCACCAGAGGAGGCTTTCGGTATCCCGCGTCCGACGCGCGAAATCGCTATCGAGGTTGGTGGCGAACGTCACCGAGCCATCGAGCGCCGCGAGTTTTACGGTACCATCGGCCGCGAGGTCGGCTGCCTCCAGAAGCACGTCACCACCAGTGGAAGTGACTTCGATGTCGCCGCCGGCGGTGATGCCGCCACCGGTCGTTGTGACCGACTGGCGCTGCTCGGTCGTCGTTTGGTCACTGCCGAACAGGAAACCAAGGAAGCCCTCACGCTCAAAGGTGACTGAGCGATCAACGGTGGTGATGTCTTGCACTGCGGCGATTGTGACGTCGCCGCCGGCAGCCAGCTCCACATCGCCACCCGCCGACACTTCGGCACCGCGGAGCGTCGCGTCGCCTTGCGCCGTGAGACTGACATTGTCGCCCGCCGTGATCGTCGAGAGCTGGTTGCTGAGGCTGTAGCGGTTGTCGAAACCTTCGTTGAAGGTGATGGAGGATGAGGTTTCCTGCTCAAGCGCGGCGATGTTGATATCGCCACCCGCGGCGACGGAGAGATCGTTACCGGCAGAAATGTTTCCGCCAATGGACGAGAAATCTCCATCGGTCACAATGCCAAGGTTGCCCTGCGCAACAATGGAGGCAGTCTGGTCGAGCCGATCGGCAAAGCCAGTGGCGTTGATGTCGCGAGTTATGGCTGTCTGGTTGACCAGGTCGCCCGCCGCAATGGAGATGTCGCCCCCCGCTATCATCCCCGACAGGTTCAGCAGCGTCCCCTCGACATCGAGAGCGACATCATCGCCGTAAATGGCCCCGCCCAAATTCAGCAGGTCGCCGGTGAGGCCGATATCGAGACTGTCATCGGCGCTGACGAGACCTGCATTGGTCATGTCGGCACTGGCGAGGATTATGCGATTGCCCAACAGCTGTGCGCCGCCGGTCTGGCCATCTTGCGCCGTTTGCGCCAGATACACGCGAGGCACAAGGACCTCGACGCCGTTGATGATCGCTGTCTCGTACCAGACAATATCGGAAGTGAGCGCCGCGAGCTGTTCGGCGGTCAGTGCTATGCCCGGGCTCAAGTTGAGATCGCCCTGTACGACTAGTGCGTTGTCGTAGAGGGCCTTGATCTGATCGTAGTCGGCATCAAAGCCGTCGAGGAAGCGGCGGCCTGTGAGCGCAGCAACCTGGTCCTGGATAATCCTGGTCTCGACATAGGCATCGCCCAGTCGCTTCTGTGTCAGATCCGGATCAAAGCCGGTCAGGGTTCCGAGGAAGCCGTCGGAATTGTAGAATTTGGTGAGGTCGACGAATTCCGATCGCGTCTCGATGAGGTAGGGCGAGGTCGGATTGGGCACGATCTGGTGCAGGCTCCCTCCGGCAAGGTATCCCGACAGATCGATGCTGGGCGCGGTGCCCGAATTGCTGCTCCAGGTCAAATTGACCGAGACGAGGCCGGGGCCCGCTGTGCCAATGCCCGAGGATAGACCAACCTGGCCGGCGCCCTGACGAATGGCGACATTGTCGATGCGGTTCGTAAAGTCGCCCGAGAGCGTCCCTGTGGCCTGAATGGTGGAGTAGATGCTGCCGATGGTTGCAGTGGATGTGCCGTAGGATGGCGCGCTCTCGACCCAACGGTGTTTCCAGCCATCCCAGCAACCGCCAAAAATCTGGAGGCTGTCGCAATAGGTTTCGTCCCACCAGGTTCGCGTTGTGACCTGGGTGGTTTCGATCAGATCCCGGGCTGTATTGGCTAGGGTGGAGCCGCTCAAGGTGACATCACCATCGGCCGCTATTAGGCCGTAGGTGTTGGTGATGGCGCCACCGGCCAGAGTGAGGCCAGAGCCGGCGAGCATGCGCGCCCGGTTAACGGTCCCGATCAGATATTCACGCGTCACCGTCGTCTCGACCATGTACGGAATTGCACCGCTGCTGGTCGTCGTGGTCGTGGTGCCGACCGTAACACCCGTTGTGGTGTTGGCGATCGTGTCGGCCTTGATCGAAAGGTGCCCGGCGTTGGCCTCGATCAGCGCGTCGGTGTTCGTAACCGAAGCAGCTCTCGCAGCGTTCAATCCCGCGATAGTCAAATTTTCGGCGCTGAAGACGGTGCCGGTATTGGACAGGGCGCCATCGAGGCGGATGCCCATGTGTCGCTTTGCTGCGATCAGGTCAGAATTGAGCAGCCAGCCGTCAAGCTCGATCTCAAGATCGCGCCCGGCGCCGATGGCACGGGTGTTGTTTAGATTTCCGGCGTGAAGGGCGATATCGCCGCCGGCAACAAGCTCGCCATCACCCAAGATGCTGACGGTGTGCGCCGCGTCGACGGAAATGGCTTCAACCGATCGCAGACTGCCCGAGAAGACGATGCCGCCGGCCGACGCCACAACAACATCGCCATTTGCCTTCAAGGTCCCGGAATGGATTAGCCCGTCTGCGCCGGCGGTTAGTCTAACTTCGTCCAGTGCGGTGAGTTCACCGCTTTGGATAACGCGTGACCCCGTAATCGACAGCGACTGACCGGCCTCAATCTTAGCGGTGTTGGAAACAACACCTGTCGCGGCGAGCAGGACAAGGTCTTCAGCGGCCGCCAGATCGGCGTAGCTGGCTATTGAACCGCCGCTCAGCGAGAGGCCACCGGCCGCCTGCATGCGCATAGAGTTCGTAAGTGCGCCGATCGCCGAGACAATGATCTCGCCACCGGCACGCAGTTCGCCACCGACAAGAGCCAGGTCTCCCGCGGACGCGATCCGGGTTTCTCCCGAGGATAGCAATTGCGCACCAGTCGCATCGATGCGATCTGCGCTGATGTCGAGAGCTGCGCTGCCGGCAAGAAGCCCCGTGCTGTCCATGCCGGCGCCGACCACGGCCCCGTTGCCGAGCGTGAGATCGGCAGTTCGAAGCGATAGATCGCCATCCGAGGCCAACTGCCCGAGGACCGTGCTGTCACCCGTGATCTCAGCAGCCACAGCATTGCCGCCGCGGACGGTTGTATCGGCTCCAATGTCCAAATCACCCGAGGCTGTAATGCTCAGGGTGCCCCTGCCGGCATTGATGGTGCCTGAGGCGTCAACGCCGGTCGCTACCAGGTCGCCATCGAGCTCGATACCGATTCCTGAGAGCGACACATCGTTCCAGGCGGCGAGATAGCCGCCGTCAAATGCGAGGTCCTGGCCGGCGGACAGCCGCAGCGTGCCGCCGGAGTAGACGCCACCTTTGATCTCAAGCCGATCAGCAGCGCTTGCGCGCACGTTGCCCGATGACGAGGCTGAATTCATCACTAGCTTGCCGCTGGACGTGAGAGTCATGCCGCTGGCGCCGGCGACGACATTGTCAGGCATGCGAACGCCAACGCCGGCCTCGGTGCCCTCGAGGCTGATGCGGCCTGCGTACATTCCGCCAAGCGCGGAAGAATCGAGTGCAAAAGCTGGCGCCGCCCCGCTGCCGGTGCCGGTCCGAGCTATCTTTCGGGCGTCATAGTCGAAGTCGTTGGGCCCGAGAAATATGCCCACATCCTTGCCATGCAAGGCGCCGTTGAGGATCGCGCTACGGCTGATGATGTCGAAATAGTCCACACTCGAAGCATCGAGGCCGTCACTGCCGATTTCGACGACGCCCCCTTGGACATAAAGCTCCGAAAGCTTCCCGTCTGAGCCAATAACCGCATTCCCAGTGGCTAGCGTGGCACGAGGTGTATTGATGAAGCCGCAGCCATTGCAGGCAATGCCATTGGGGTTGGCGATGACAAGGTCAGCGGCAATACCGTGGATCTCGATAACGCCGGCCAGGGACGAGGCGTTGGCGCTCGTGACCTCATTGAGAATGAGGTTTGCGGCGCCACCGGCCAGGTTCGGGTTCGGATTGGCGAAACCACCAAGCTGAGACTGACCGACGGAGGTGGCGTTGTTGAGAATGAGTCCCGAGCCACCGACGTTGAAGTCGGAGTAGCGGTTATGTGAGAGGCCCGCCGCGTTCGCCGGCGCGATGTTGACCATCGGAACGCCATTCGGCGCCGTCGTGACCAGGGTGCCTGTCCCAGATGGATCGACCGCAAGAGACTGTGCATACGCGACCACTGTAGTCTGCACGACCAGATTACCGGCAGCAAAAACAGCGAAGGAGACACGAGCAGCGCGAAGGAGGCGCATCGACCAGGACTTACGCATAACTACACTCACTAAAACCGGATCGGCGCGATACCCACGCTGAAGCGATAGACAGGCTGATTGTCGAAGGATTGGGAGGAGATAAGGGGCTGCTCGAGGCTAAGCTCACCGAACAGCAGGCCGTTTTGCAGGCGGACGCCACCGGCTATGCCTGCGGCATTGCCTGTGGTGGCAGCCCCTGACGCGCCTGGGAAGGTCCAGCCGAGATCCAGGGCGCCGAAAAGCGTCCCTTGACCGAGAACGGTCTTGAAGGCGTCGTTATCAAAATCGGTCTTATAGGAGATCTCGTTGCGCAAGGTTATGGCGTTCTCGCTGCCAAGCACGGCACTTTCAAAACCACGTACCGACGAGGCCCCGCCCACACTCATATGTTCCGAGCTGTAGAGCGCGTCGGGGCTCCATTGGCCCCTCGCTGTCGTCGACCAGGCCATCCCATTCTGGTGCTGCAAGATGAGGTCGACCTGACCATCGACCTTGGTGAAGATGGAGAATGGATCTGCATCGACGTCCACGCCGAGAATGGGCAGCCCACGCGAAATTCCCGCCGACGCCTTGATCATCCCGAGCCCGGCCAGCTTGTGCTCGTGCTCAAGACCGATGCGGGCGATCGTCAGATGCCTGCTTGAGACGTCAATCAGGGACCCGGCAAGAAAATTCCGGTTGGCCTTTGCCGACAGGCCCAGGATCAGATGCGTCTTGCTAGACTGGTCGCGCGCCAACAGCTTTCGGATATCGAGTGTATGGGTCCAGCTGTCACCCGAGGATTCAAAGGTTTGCAACTGTCCTGTGATCGGCGACCGATAGCTGTAAAAGCTGGTACCGATGTCGAAGGTCCAGTCGCCCAGTGGAAGCGTCAGCGAGGCAGTGACATTCTGAGAGCTCTTGCTGTCGCTTTCGCTATCGAGGTTCCGCTTGTAGGACGCTCGAATTGTTTCAAAAGCGCCGAAAACGTCTTCGAGCACCAGGTTGGTCGCTGACTGCAATTTGCCCGTTGTTTCAGCGCCGCTATTGTCGACGCTTTGCTTCAAAGAGAGCGGGGATCCAGACGTGATCTCCACGACGCCGATACTCGTTCCGACTTCGTCTCCGGGGCGAAAGGCCACCTTCGCATCCATGGAGCCCAAGGCGTTGATCTGGTCGATGCCCTGCTCGAACTCTCTGAGCTGAACCACGCGGCCCGGCTGGGCCGGGACAGCAGCATGGCCGATAGCCCGCGGTTGACCATTTTCCACGAGCTCTACGTCCGTAAGGCGGCCTTCCATGACGCTGATATGCAATTGGCCAGAGGATAAATCCTGCTCCGGCAAATATGCGCGCGAGGTCACGAAGCCTGCATCGACATAGAGGTTGGTCGTCAAGCGAACCAACTCGAACATCTTTTCGAGCGAAAAGCACGAGACGCCTGCGTGCAGTGCAGCCAGTCGGTCTTTCGAGATGAGGCTTGCGCCGTCGAAATGTACCTCGCTGACTGGGATGCAGACGGCCGACTCGACGCTCGTGAGGTCAGCTGGTTCTTCCGGAAGTGGCCCAGGGAACGATGGGGGAGTGCCATGGCGCTCTGCCTCCAGGCGGAGGGCCTGTTCCGCCTGTTGTTGCTGCGCATCGCGCTGCACTCGGGCAAGCACATCGGCGTCTTGGGCCGACGCGCACTGCCAGCCGATCGGAGATAAACTCATCAACAGAACGGCGATCAGGCAATGCTTCTGAATATACCGCAAACCGAGATATCGACCTGATCAAATCAAACAATACAAAATTCGTACTAGATTTGATTCTGCGGTGTGTCAATTTTGTATGTGATTGCAAAAGTGTTACGTTTCGTTACCTCGGATTTAACCAAAATCGTCGCATACGGAAATCTCCCAATATGCGAATTAGGGCCTTCACTGTACGAACATCGCCCGCCGAATTCCGGCGTCCGGCCAAAGTCGATTTCATTTGCCTCTCACCATGCGTTTCCGTGGGGTGTGGACGAGCAAGGGCAGGGCGTTGCACCCTTCCGAATTGCAGTGAAATCTGCCAAGGGGCAGGTACACGCAGCGGTTCACCGATGACATTCGAGAAGTTCTTCATTCCATCGCCCGAACCCCGGGTCGAATTGGAGATCGTTGCCGCTAAGCCCAAGGGGAAAGGTCCGTTTCCAACAATCGTGTTCAACCACGGCTCGACTGGACGAGGGCAGAATACGGCCCTTCACACCAGGACCGTGGCGCCGGCCGTAGTGGCAAGCCATTTTGCCGATCGTGGATGGATGGTGCTGTTCCCTCAACGTCGAGGGGGGGGGAAGTCAG
>Ga0247823_10004268_pt1 | contig 11482 bp, 8 predicted proteins | sample 13C_PalmiticAcid_2_FD_192426 | JGI IMG/M metagenome (GOLD analysis project Ga0247823, IMG submission 192426) | Soil microbial communities from agricultural site in Penn Yan, New York, United States - 13C_PalmiticAcid_Day30 | ecosystem: Environmental > Terrestrial > Soil > Agricultural land...
TACTTGCGCGGCGCGCACGGCTCGCCGCGCAAGTACGAGCACCCGGTGCTGGGCTTCAACAGCAGGCTCGACACGCTGCAAGCCGTTGTGCTGTCGGCGAAGCTGCGCAGGCTCGACGGCTGGAACGCCGACCGCCGCGCCGCCGCCGAGCGCTACGACAAGCTCCTCGCGGGCCTCGACGGCGTGGTCACCCCCGTGGTGGCCGAAGGCAACGTGCCGGTGTGGCACCTCTACGTCATCCGGGTCGCCGAGCGCGACGCGGTGCTGGGCAAGCTGCAGGCCGCGGGCATCGGCGCGGGGATCCACTACCCGACCCCCGTGCACCTCACCGGCGCGTTCGCCGGTCTGGGCCACGGCGTCGGCGCGTTCCCGGTCAGCGAGCTCGTCGCGGGCGAGATCCTTTCCCTGCCCCTGTTCCCGGAGATCACCTCCGCGCAGCAGGAGCGGGTCGTGTCAGTGCTCGCGGACTCGCTGTGACAACGACCGAGTCCGGGGTCTTCGTTCACCCCAAGGGACTCTGCGAGAGCGACGATGTCGGCGCGGGCACCCGCGTCTGGGCTTTCGCGCACGTGCTGCCCGGCGCCAAGGTCGGCCGCGACTGCAACATCTGCGATTGCGCTTTCGTCGAGACGGGCGCTGCGCTGGGTGACCGGGTGACGGTCAAGAACGGCACTCTGGTGTACAGCGGGGTGACCTGTGAGGACGAGGTGTTCCTCGGGCCTAACGTGTTGTTCACCAACGATTTCCGGCCCCGGGCGGCAATTCGCAAAGGACCGGAGGAATTGGTTGCCACCCTCGTGCGGCACGGTGCGACGCTCGGTGCGGGCACCGTGGTCGTCTGCGGTGTCGAAATAGGACGGTACGCATTCGCCGCCGCCGGTTCGGTGGTCACCCGCGATGTGCCCCCACATGCCTTCGTCGCGGGTAATCCCGCACGTCAGAAGGGGTGGGTGTGCGAATGCGGCGCCCGTCTCGACGAAGTTCTGCACTGTGCGGAGTGCAAGCGCGACTACACCCTGTCATCGGATGGGAACGGTCTGGCCGAGATCGCTTAACGCGACTCTTTGATCACGCAACGGTCAAGATCTACAGGACCTAATCCCCTTCCCCCATAGGGGGTAACAGGGTGAGATGAAGTGGCGATATCCAGATCAATCGGACACGTGTGTTTCGGCGCGGTTCCGTGGTGTCTTGATCGCTCCCGCAAGATCTCACTACTTACGGTTACAAACCGTGGAGGCTCGGATGGACCGTGCGATGCACGACGCACGCGGTCATGGGCGGACGTTGCGCGGTATGCGCGCCGGACTCGCAGGACTTCTCGTCGCGATAGGACTTCCTGTGCTCGTCGCGTCACCGGCCATGGCAGGCCCGTGTGACGCGCCGACCAACCCGGTGGTGTGTGAGAACTCGAAACCGGGAACGCCGCGCGACGACTGGTTCATCGAGAGTCAGTACGGCGACATCGAGGGCTTCGCGACGCAGACGAGCGTCCAGCCGGGCCAGCGCCTCGACTTCAAGATCAAGACACCCAGCAACAGCTACTCGGTCGACATCGTGCGGCTCGGTTACTACCAGGGCAACGGCGGCCGTCTGCAGCAGACGATCACCCCGTCGGTGCCGCTGCCGCAGAACCAGCCGCAGTGCTCCTACCAGTCGACCACCGGCCTTGTGGACTGTGGCAACTGGACCGTCTCGGCGAGCTGGTTCGTGCCCAGCACCGCCGTCCCCGGCTTCTACGTCGCCAACTTCGTGCGCAACGACGGCAACGGCGCCAGCCAGTACCCGTTCGTCGTGCGCAACGACTCCTCGACGTCGGACATCGTCGTGCAGACCTCCGACCAGACCTGGCAGGCGTACAACAAGTACGGCGACCGCCCGGGCATCAACGAGTACAACCTCTACGAGGGCGGCTTCAGCGGCTCGCCCGACGGCCGCGCGTTCAAGGTCAGCTACAACCGGCCGTACCGCAACGGCGGCACGTCGAATTTCCTCAACGCCGAGTACCCGATGATCCGGTTCCTCGAACGCAACGGCTACGACGTCAGCTACCTGTCCGGTGTGGACGTCACCCGTAACCCCGCGTTGCTGAAGAACCACAAGGTGTACATCTCCTCCGGCCACGACGAGTACGTCAACGGACCGCAGCGCCTCGGCGTCGAGCAGGCCAAGGCAGCGGGCGTGAACCTGATGTTCCTCTCCGGCAACTCGTGGTTCTGGAAGACCAGGTTCGAGAACTCGATCGACGGCTCGAACACGGCCCTGCGCACGATGGTCTGCTACAAGGAGACCAAGGCCCCCGGTGGCGCCAAGATCGACCCGAGTCCGCAGTGGACCGGCACCTGGCGCGACCCGCGCCAGTCCCCGCCGTCGGACGGCGGCAGGCCGGAGAACGAGCTTCTCGGCACGCTGTTCTTCGTCAACGGCTACCGCGCCGACTCGCTTCAGGTCCCCGCGTCCTTCGGCCGCAACCGCTTCTGGCGCAACACCTCGGTCGCCACCGCGACCGGCACGACGACCTTCCCGGCGGGCACACTCGGCTACGAGTGGGACAGCGACCCGGACAACGGCTACCGGCCCGCGGGCTCCATCCCGATGTCCGACACCACGGTCACCGTCGACGACGGCCAACTCCTGCTCGACTACGGCCACATCTACGGCGGCGGCCCGGCCAACCACAAGCTGACGCTCTACCGAGACCAGGTCAGCAAGGCGCTGGTGTTCAGCGCGGCGACCGTGCAGTGGTCCTGGGGCCTGGACTCCGACCACACCTTCCCGGCGGGCGCCCCGCCGACGGCGCCGACCTCGCCCGCGATGCAGCAGGCCACGGTCAACATGCTCGCCGACATGGGTGTGCAGCCACGCACGCTGATGGCGGGCATGGTGCAGGCCACCAAGAGCCTTGACACCACCGGCCCCACCGTGACGGTGAACGGTCCCGCCAACGGCTCGACGGTGCCCGCGGGCACCCCGCGCACGATCTCCGGCACCGCGGGCGAGGTCGGCGGCGGCAAGGTCGCCTCGGTCGAGGTCTCGGTCGACGGCGGCGCCACCTACAAGCGCGCCACCGGCCTCGACACCTGGTCCTATCCGTGGACCCCGAGCGTGCTCGGCCCGGTGTCGATCAAGGTCCGCGCCTCCGACGACGGCGCCACGATCGGCAACACGGTGACGGTCAACGTCACCGTCGGCGCCCAGCAGTGCCCGTGCACGATCTTCGGCACGCAGACACCCGCGACCGTGGACAGCGGCGACACGGCGGCCATCGAGGTGGGCACGAAGTTCAACACCTCGGTCAACGCCACGGTCACCGGCGTGAAGTTCTACAAGGCGAACACCAACACCGGCACCCACACCGGGTCGCTGTGGTCGTCGGCGGGCCAGCGCCTGGCCACCGGGACGTTCTCCGGCGAGTCGGCCACCGGCTGGCAGACGCTGAACTTCGCCACACCGGTCCAGGTCCGCTCCGGACAGCCCTACACCGTCTCGTACACCACGACGACCGGCCACTACTCGGTCAGCGCCGGGTTCTTCAACGGCAAGGGGGCGGGCATCGTCCCGCTGACCGCGCCCGCGACCGGCAGCGTCCCCGGCGGCAACGGCGTGTTCCGCTACGGGTCCGGCTTCCCGGACAGCTCGTTCAACGGCGGCAACTACTGGGTCGACGTGATCGTCACGACCGACACCGCCGACAACACCCCGCCGGTGGTCAACTCGACCAGCCCGGTGAACAACGCCACCAACACCTATGTCGACTCCAGCATCACCGCGACGTTCAACGAGGCGGTCGACCCGGGCAGCGTGCAGTTCACCGTGCAGGCGGGCGGCAACGCCGTCCCCGGCACCGTGAGCGTGGACGACAAGGTGGTCACCTTCAGTCCGACTGACCTGCTCCCCGCGAGCACGCAGCACTCGGTGACGCTCAACGCCACCGACGGCTACGGCAACCCGCTCGCCGCGCCGAAGACGTGGAGCTTCACCACCGGCACCAACCTCGCGCCGTGTCCGTGCACCCTGTTCAAGACCAAGGTGCCCGCGACGGCCGACGCGGGTGACGCCAGCGACGTCGAACTGGGCACGAAGTTCTCGGTCGCGGCCAACGCGACGGTCACCGGCGTGCGCTTCTACAAGTCCTTCGCCAACACCGGCACGCACACCGGCTCGGTGTGGACCACGTCCGGCCAGCGCATCGCGACCGGCACGTTCACCAACGAGTCGGCCACCGGCTGGCAGACGCTGACGTTCAGCTCGCCGGTACAGATCCAGGCGGGCCAGACCTACGTCGCCTCCTACCGCACGACGACCGGCCACTACTCGGTCGACACGGGCTTCTTCGCGGCGATGGGCGCCGGTCGCGGCGTGCTGACCGCGCCGACGTCCCCGGCCTCGGGCGGCAACGGCGTCTACGTCTACGGCGGCGGCTTCCCGACGAACACGTTCAACGCGAACAACTACTGGGTCGACGTCACCGTCGACACCCAGGGCGCCGACACGACCGCGCCCACGGTGACCTCGACGAGCCCGACGAACAACGCGACCGGCGTGTCCACCGGCACCGGGGTGACGGCGAACTTCTCCGAGCCGGTCAACCCGTCGTCGCTGACCTTCACGCTGACCCAGAACGGGGTCGGCGTGGTCTCGGGCACCACCCAGCTGGCGCCGGACAACCGGAGCATGACGTTCGCGTCGACCTCGGCGCTGGCGGGCAACGCGACCTTCACCGCGTCGGTGCGGGCCAGTGACGGCATGGGCAACCTGATGCCCGCGGCCCACACCTGGACCTTCACCACCGCCGCGGCGGGCGCCTGCCCGTGCACCCTGTTCCGACCGACCGACTCGCCTGGCAACTTCGCCGTCGATTCGCCGGTGGAGCTGGGCACCCGGATCCGGGTGGCGCAGAACGGCTGGATCACCGGAGTCCGGTTCTACAAGTCCGCGGGCGACCCCGGCTCACACACCGGAACCCTGTGGACCAACGCGGGCGCGCAGCTGGCGACCGGCACGTTCACCAACGAGAGCAGCAGCGGCTGGCAGACCCTGACCTTCGCCTCCCCGGTGGCGGTCACGGCCGGGTCGACCTACGTCGCCTCGTTCTGGGGTTCGGCGGGCCGCTACGGCTACACCACGCAGTACTTCAACACCGACCGAGTCAACGGGCCGCTCACCGGTCCCGCGACGGGCGCTTCACCCAACGGTGTGTACCAGTACGGCGGCGGCGGTGTGTTCCCGAACAGCTCGGGTAACGGATCGAACTACTGGGTCGACGCAACCTTCGTAACGACCCAGCCGTAACCGAGATCCAGGGGGCTAGTCAGTGGCCAGCGTCGACGTGGTCATCCCGTGCTACAAGTACGGGTCCGTACTGCCGACCGCGGTGCGGAGCGTGCTCGACCAGCCGGAGGTCGACGTCCGGGTGCTCGTCATCGACGACGCCTCGGGCGACGGCAGCGCCGACGTGGCCAGGAAACTGGCCGCCGAGGACAGCCGGGTGCAGGTGGTCGAGCACGCTCGCAACAAGGGCCACATCGCCACCTACAACGAGGGTCTGCTGGAGTGGGCGAGCGCGGACTACTGCGCTCTCCTCTCGGCGGATGACGCCCTGACCCCGGGTGCGCTGCGCCGCGCGACGCGGCTGATGGACAGCCACCCGGAGGTCGGGTTCACCTACGGCCGCCCGCTGCACTGGGACGGCAGCGAACCGCTGCCCCCGGCGCGGACGGCGGACAAGGGCTGGACCGTCTACAACGGACACTCCTGGCTGCGCCGCCGGTTCGCCCTCGGGGAGGGGTGCATCACCTCCCCCGAGGTCGTCGTGCGAACCGACGTCCAGCAGAAGTACGGCGGCTACGACCCGGAACTGCGCCACACCGGCGACATCGAGATGTGGATGCGCTTCGCGCTGCACACCGACGTCGGCTACCTGCGTGGGGTGGACCAGGCCTACTACCGGGTGCACGGCAACAACATGTCCGCGGCCTACTACGCCTCCCAGGTCGCCGACCTGCGGCAGCGGCTCGCGGCGTATGTCTCGATCGTGGACCGGATGGACGGGCAGCTCAAGGACAAGGCGGACCTGGATCACCAGGTCCGCCGGGTCCTGGCCAAGGACGCACTGCGGCGCGCGGGCCGGGCTTACGACAAGGGCATCGCCGAGGAGTCACCGATCGACGAGTTGATCGACTTCGCGGTGGAGACCTTCCCGGAGGCCGTGGCCCTGCCCGAGTGGCACACCCTCAAACTGCGGGAACGCCTGGGCGCGAAGGCGGCGAGGACGTTGTCACCACTCGTCCTCACCGCCCCGGCCCGGCGCATCCGCCAGCACGCCCGCGTGTTCCGCTGGGAACAGACCGGCATCTAGTGTCCTGCGCCGGATTTCCGGCGCAGGACACTAGCGCAGGACGAACTTCGGCGATACAACCAGTTCCGCCAGCGTCTGCTTGGTGAATGGGGGTTCGCCGTCGCCGGACTGGCTGATACTGACGATGGTGCCGTCCGCGTGCCGGTGGGACGCCGTCAGCCTCGGCACGGGCTCGCTGACGTGTTGGCTGTAGGTGCTGATCCACACTCGCTTGCCGTCGACCGTCAGCGGCTCGCACACCAGGGCCGATTGATCGCCCTCCGCGCAGGGTTTCTCGGACAGGCCGTTGCCCGCGGTGTGGACCACGATGTCCAGCGCTGTCGTGGTCCCCGTGACCACGGTGGCGGTGTACCTCCACGATTCGAGGTCGCCCTGCTGCTGGAAAAGCTTGGCGCGGTGAAGTTTCTTCCTCCCCACGAAGCCCGGTGGCATCGACTCGGCCAGCAGGTCGAGCAGTTCCTCCGCCCGGCCGTCGCGGGGGCTGGGCGTGGTGCCGTCCGGCCGGACGGTGGGCCGCGACGACTCGGTGGGCGGTGACGTGGTCGTGGTGCGGCTGGGCGCGCCGATGGCGACGGTGTTGGTGTCGGTGCCGCCGAGTCCGGGTAGCAGCACCGCCCCCGCCGTGATCGCCACTACCGCCCCGGCGGCGCCGAGTCCGGCGAAGGTGGCCTTGCGCTTGCGGTCGGCACGGCGGGCCGCGTCCAGGACGGCGACGCCGTTCATCGATGGTGGTGCGGTGGTCACCGCGGTGCGGAAGGCGTCGCGCAGGTCGTGCTCGTTCATGGGTCCCTCTCAGCAGAAAGCGGTAGGGGCTGGGACGAGGGCGCGCAGGGCGGTGAGGCCGCGGGAGGTCTGGCTCTTGACCGTTCCCGTCGAGCACTTCATCGCCTGCGCGGTCTCCTCCAGGGAGAGGTCTTCCCAGTACCGCAGGACCAGTGCGGTGCGCTGCCGTGCGGGCACTCTGGCCAGTGCCCGCAGGAGAACCAGCCGGTCTTCCGGCCCGGTGTGCTCGACCGCCCAGTCCGCCGGTTCCGCGGTCACCTGTTCCCGTCGGAAGAACCCGCGTCGGGTCTCGTCGAGGAACGTGTTCACGAGGATCTGCCGGGTGTAGGCGTCGAGCCTGCCTGGCTCGCCGATCCGGTTCCATGCGCGATACAGCTTGATGAACGATGTCTGGACTAGGTCTTCGGCGCGATGCCAGTCGCCGCACAGCAAGTACGCCGTGCCGCGCATCGCGTCGGATTTCGCCGCGAAGTACTCGGCGAAACCCCGGTCGCGATCACTCATCAAACCCCCTGGGTGCGTAGCTACGTGTTAATCACGCTCGCGGGCACCTGGGAGGTTGCATCCGCCGCGGCAGGAAAAAATCTATGACGGCTGGGGTAGACATCCGTCCTCATCCGTGTGTAGTGTTCTGGTTGTACCGAGAGAGACAAGGTCGATCAGGCGCGGGAGATGACGAACTACCCGCGAAGTGAGAGACGCAGTGGCAATTCGGATAGTGCGAGAACGGTCAGGTGGCCGGAGCCGATCTCCGATGGGGCTCCGGGCAGTGACCAGCGGCGCGACGCGTGCTGGGGCCGATCAGTGGGAAGGGTTCCAGTCGGTGGCGATCGCGGCAGTCGCAGTACAGGAAGTGTTGCAAGGTAAGAGGAACACACAGGATAGAAGGGAAAGGGCACATCATTGGATCGCCCGCGGCGGCTTTGCGGTAGTGCCGCGCGGGTACCGCAGTCCCATCGGATTGGAAGGTGGTTCTCGGTTACGAATAAGCGATCTCCGAGCTGTCTGTCTTTCAGGCGGACACCGCGGATACCGGAAGCCGGCCTCACAGTCGGCTGACAATGATGAAACCCAACCCCTGGGACCCTGGGCGCCGAACATGGCGCCCGGGGTCCCTTGTGATGTGGAGGTGGAATGATCCCTGACCAACGCGAGACCCCCGCTCCCCAGCCGGGCGGGGCCGACAAGTTCGACGACGACCAGTACCCCGCCTACACGATGGGCCGGGCCGCGGAGATGCTCGACACCAGCCAGGGCTTTCTGCGCAGCCTCGACGAGGCGGGTCTGATCAAGCCACAGCGCTCCGCGGGCGGACATCGTCGCTACTCCCGCCACCAGTTGCGCATCGCCGCACGCGTGCGGGAGCTGGTCGACCAGGGCACGGCTATCGATGCCGCCTGCCGCATCGTCTCCCTCGAAGACCAACTCCACGAATCCCAGCGACAGAACGCGGAGTTCCGCGCCACCGAATGACCAGTCGGACCGAGTGTGCCGCAGGGCTCCCGGCGGCACACCCACCCCGCCTCTCGCGCGCGGTCGGGCAAAGCAAAGAGCCGACTTCGGTCACCAGTCCGGATTCCGCCGCGGCTACGTGTTGATCACGCTCGCGGGCACCTGGGAGGTCGCATCGCGGCTGTCGACGACCTTCAAACCGGCCACGACCCCGGACAGCCCACGGTGGTCCCGTGGCCGCCAGGCCATCACGCCGCTCACCACGAGCAGGAGGAACCCGACCAGCGGGACGCCGAAATACTCCAGCACGAAGAAGCCGCCCGACCCGGCGAGGAACCGGACCGCCATCCGCCACGCCGACGGCTCGGCGCCGTCCGGGCCGACCGGTTTGAGCAGCACGACCCGCTGGCCGAACGTGCCGCCGTTGCCCAACAGCGGCACCAGCGCCAGCAGCAGCGTGACCGGGATGACGATGGTGAGCAGCGGGTGCTGGTCGGGGACGGTCTCGATGAGCAGGTAGATCGCGACCACGTTGTAGGCGACCTGGAGGGTCGCGCCGAGCAGCGTCACCGACACCACGTCGACGGCCATGCCCAGCAGCCTGCGCGCGGTGGTCACCGGGCGCGGCTCGTCGGCCGCGGCCTTGACCTTCTGCCCCGGCATCAGCCGCAGCGCGGGCGCTATCGCCAGGCCGAGGGCGGCGCCGAGGGTGTTGGTGATCAGGTCGTCGACGTCGAAGAGCCGGTACGGGCAGGCGAACAGGCCCCACACCGCGGTCTTCTGGGTGAACTCGATGAACAGCGAGACCGCCGCGCCGAGTGCGACCACGACCAGCGGGCGCAGCCGCAGCAGGTGCCTGCCGAACATGCCCAGCGGCACGAACAGGGCCACGTTGAACACGGCCTGCTGCAGCGCCGGGTTGTGCAGCACCGCGCGCACACCCGCGCCGTCCTGGTCCTTGCGGATGTCCGACAGGAACTGGAACGGCCGGGTCTGCGCCGCCGTCACCGCGTTCTCGGCACACCACTGCGGTGTGGTGTCGGGGATGGGCAGCAGCGTGTAGGTCCACAGTGTCATCGCGTACACCAGGAACCCGAACGCCAGCAGCGCGTGGCCCAGCCCGAGCTCACCGCGCCTGCGATAGCTCCAGGCGATGTAGGGCACGACGAGCAGCACGGACAGCAGCCCACCCGCGAGGAACGCGATGAAGGCGGAGATAGTGGGATCGGTCACGTGGGGAACGTAGGCGACGGCGCCCGTTCCCGCGAGTGGTCAGCCGGACTGGTTATTCCATTGTGTGTAATAACTGTCCTCATTGACCAGATACCGGACAGTCGGTTCCGGAACGTGCTCCACGACCCGGGTCTTCGACATCCGGTAGACGAACTCCCAGTCCTCCTTGGGCAGCGTCGCCTTCACCCGCGGGATCCGGCTGAACACCACGTCCGGCGCCCGCCGGATCACCAGTGAGTTCGAGTCGACGTACGGGGAGTCGTCCACAAGGGTCTTGTGGTCGAACGGCTCGGACAGCACGTCCAGCACCGATCCGTCGGCCCGCCGCCGCTCGACGGCCGAGTACACCAGGTCCGCGCCCCGGCCGAGCGCGGCCAGCGTCTTCTCCAGGTGGTCCTCGCGCCAGGTGTTGTCGTCGTCGAGGAAGGCGATGTACTTCGACTGGGTGAGCCGGATCCCGACGTTGCGGACCAGCCCGAGTACCGCCGAGTTGCGCGACAGGCTCACCGCGACCAGTCGGGGGTCGTCGGGCAGCGTCGGCAGGCCCGCGCCGTCGTCGACGACGATCACGAGCTGGTCGGTGACGGTCTGGGCCAGCGCGGACTCCACGGCCAGCGGGAGCAGCTTCGGCCGCCTATAGGTCGGCACCACGGTCGTGACCAGCGTCGACGGCCGCTCTCCGACCACAGTGGACAGTCGGGCGACCTCGCCGTCCTCGAAGCGGCGCAGCTCGGGCACCCGCCTGCCCAGCCGGACCCGGTTCTTGGCCTCGTGCATCGGCCACAGGCCGAACGCGTCGCGCAGGGATCGGCGCACGGCCGCGGACAGGCCGCCGCGGTCCTTCGTCGGGGCGGTCACGCGACCACCTCGGCACGGGCGCGGCCGGGGAGCATGGCACGCATCGGGTACACCACCGGGAAGTAGACGGCGGCGGCCACGAGACCGCCGATGAGCAACTGGGCCAAGGAGTTCTCGAACAGCTCGCGCACCGCGAGCGCGGACAGCACGACCAGCACGCCGCCGATGAACGGGCGGCGGCACGCCAGCAGCGACGACCGCAGCCGGATGCCGCGCCGGTGGATCACCCAGGCGAACGCGGGCACCACGACGATCGCGGCGACGACGACCTGGGCGATCGCCGCGCCCCGGATGCCGTCGACCCGCGTGCCGACTAGCAGCGCGGGGAGCATCGTGGCCAGCCACAAGCCCTGCAGGCCGACCAGGACCCGGTTGCCGTCGAGCGCGACGAGCAGGTCGTAGCCGATGAACAGCAGGATCCGCAGCAGCCCGAGACCGGCGAGCACCTGCAGCGCGACCGCGGCGGGGGTCCACTGGCCGCCGTAGACGACGTGCAGCATCGGACCGGCGTAGCAGGCCAGCAGCGCGCACACCGGGACCGAGGCCGCCATCAGCAGCCCGACACCGCGGGCGAGCGCCTCTTCAAGCTGCCGTTTGTCGTGCACCAGCCGGGAGAAGCCTGCCAGTGACACCCGCCGGGCGGCCTCGGAGAAGACCTGCAGCGGCAGGCTGGACTGGTTGAACGCCATGACGTAGAGGCCCAGCGCGACCTCGTCGGTCATCGAGCCGACGACGATCTTGTCGACGTTGGTCACCGACAGCACCAGCAGACTGGCCGCGGCCAGTCTGCTGGTGCTG
>Ga0247823_10004269_pt1 | contig 11481 bp, 5 predicted proteins | sample 13C_PalmiticAcid_2_FD_192426 | JGI IMG/M metagenome (GOLD analysis project Ga0247823, IMG submission 192426) | Soil microbial communities from agricultural site in Penn Yan, New York, United States - 13C_PalmiticAcid_Day30 | ecosystem: Environmental > Terrestrial > Soil > Agricultural land...
GCGGCCTCGGCGCGGCGGAACGCGGTGACTTCGGTGAACGTGGCGACGAAGCCGCCGCCGGGCATGGGGTTGCCGCGGATCTCCACGATGCTGCCGTCGGGAAACACGCGCTCGGACAGATGCGGCGTACCCGCGCGCATGAAGGCCAGGCGCCGCTCCAGCGCGGCCTCGGCACTGCCGCGATGCGGCAGGCGCTGCAACGCCCAGCCGGCGAGCACGGCCACCGGCACGCCGACGCGCAGCATGTTTTCCGGAAAACCGAACATTTCCACATAGCGCCGGTTCCAGGCGACCAGGCGCAGCTGCGCGTCGACGACGCTGATGCCCTGGCTCATGTTTTCGAGCGCCGCTTCGAGCAGACGCTGGTTGAAGCGCAGCTCCTGCGAGACTTCGCCGACGATGGCCGCGACCGTGTCGAGCCCGGCGCCGGCCTCGCGCTGGGCCGCATCGAGCAGCAGCCGCGCCGAGGTGCTGCCGAGCACGGCGGCGAGTTCGCGCTCCACGCGCGCTTCGATCGCGGCCGGCACGGCGCCGCGCGCCGGCGCGTGCAGCAGAAGCTCGTCCAGGCGTTGTTCCGGCAGGAAACGGCGGCCGGCATTGCGCAGTGCGCGCTGATCGAAGCCCGGCTTCTCGCGCAGCGGATCCGGCCGCCAGATCGCGATCACGAAGGTCACCAAGGTGCCGACGAACAGGCTGGACGCGACCGCGCGGCCGAGACGGCTCCAGCCGGTCAGGCCGAACAAGGCATCGGGCGCAAGCCAGGGCTGGCCGTAGAGGCCCTGCTCCAGCCAGCCCGGCGCGACACCGCGCACCTGCGCCGCGAGCGGCACGAGCAACGCCCAGCACCAGATCGCGAAGCCTGCGGCGATGCCGGCGATGACCGCACGCGGCGGCGTCTGCGGCCGCCAGACGGCGAAGGCCAGCGCCGGCGTCAACGTGCCCAGCGCGGAAAACGACACCGCGCCGACGTCGGCCAGCGCTTCGTTGCCGGCGATCAGCCGGTTGTAGGCCCAGGCCAGCAGCATGATCGCGGCAATGCCGAGACGACGCAGCAGCAGCACGGTGCCGCGCAGATCGCCGTCGCCGGACCGCCGCCAGGCGCTGCGCAATAGGCCCGGTGCGAGCCAGTGATTGCCGATCATCAGGCTCAGGGTCAGCGTGCTGACGACGACCATGCCGGTGGCCGCGCTCAGACCGCCGAGGAACGCGAACAGCGCAAGACCTTCGTGGCCCTGCGACAGCGGCAGGGCCAGCACGTAGAGATCGGGCGACAGACCGGTATTGGCCAGCAGCGCGTCGCCGGCATTGGCCAGCGGCAGCAGCGGCAGCGCGATCAGCAGCAGATACAGCGGAAACAGCCAGCGCGCCGTGCGTACGTGCGCCTCGTCGCGGCATTCGACGACGCCGACGTGGAACTGGTGCGGCAAGGTGAACATGGCCAGCACGCCAAGCAGTACCAGCGGCAGAAAGCCGCCGGCCATCGGCCGCGGCGCCGCCGCCGTCTGCGCGGGCAGATCCAGGCCGAACAGCACGAACACGCCGAGCGCGAGCATCGCGGCGAGCTTGAACAGCGACTCGAACGCGATGGCCAGCACGAGGCCGCGGTTGTGCTCGGCCGCCCCGACGCGGCGCGTGCCGAACAGCATCGCGAACAGGGTCATGGCCGCCGCGACGTAGAGCGCGCCGTCCTGCCACAAGGATTGCGGCGGCTCGGCCGCCGAGTGCGTCAGGGTCGCGTAGCTCATCGCGACGGCCTTGAGCTGCAGCGCGATGTACGGCACCAGGCCGAGCGCGGCGACCGCGGTCACGCTCGCGGCGACGCCAGTGCTCTTGCCCAGGCGCGTTGCGATCAGGTCGGCCAGCGAGCTCGCGTTCGACGCGCGCGCCAGACGCACGAGCTTGACCAGCGCCAGCGCCGCGAACACGTACAGCAGGATGGTGCCGATGAAGGTCGGCGGCAGCGGCCAGCCGTAGCGCGCGGCCTGCGTGACCGTGCCGTAGAAGGTCCACGAGGTGCAGTAGACCGCGAGCGACAGCGCGTAGACGTAGGCCCAATGCCGCGCGAGGCCCGCAGGCCGGCGTTCCGCATACAGCGCGACGCCGAACAGCGCGCCGAGCCAGACCAGCGCGGCCAGCACGACCGGGCCCACACTCAACATGGCTTGGCCTCTCCGGGACGAGGCGGCATGGTAGCGCGCTGCCGCGGCGACCGGACCTTGCCGGAAGACCCGCCGCCGATCACCGCAGCGGAAAAAAAGCAGGCGTCCCTGCCCGGCCCGATCGAAAAAATCGGCGCGCGGGCTCGGAGGAGAGGAGACGAGAGCCCGCGCGCCTGGCCGGCCGCCGCACGCGGCGGCCGTTCAACGAGTACTGCTGCTTTGATCAGAAGTCGTAACGCGCACTCAGGGTGTACTGGCGCGGCGGACCGTAGAAGCCGGTCAGCACGCCGAGCACCGGAATGTTGTAGCCGGTCGTGCGATAGGCCTTGTCGGTCAGGTTGGTGCCCTGCAGCGACAGGGTCCAGTCCGGGTTGACCTTCCAGATCACGCCGGCGTTGACGAGGCCGTAGCCGTCCTGGCGGATGTCCGGGCTCAGGTCGGTGGTCGGCCAGACTTCGCTCTGGTAGCTGTAGCCCACGCGCGCCGACAGGTTGCCGCCGTTGGCCAGACCCGTGCGGTATTCCAGGTTCACGGCGCCGGAGAAATGCGGCGCGTTGGTGAATTTCTGGCTGGATGCGACGTTGACGCCCTGGGTGATGAACTCGTCGTACTTCGCGTTGAGCCAGGCCAGGTTGCCGTTGATCGCCCAGTGCTCGCTCGGCAGCCACTGGTATTCCATTTCCAGGCCCTTGACGTGGCCCTTGCCGGCATTGGTGAAGTCGCCGAAGAACGCGTCGTCGACGCCGTCGCCGTTGCTGTCGAACGCGGTGAACACCGACAGCTGGATATCTTTGTACTTGTTGTAGAAGTAGGCGAAGTTCAGGAACAGGCTCTGGTCGGCCAGGACCATCTTCGTGCCGACTTCGTAGCTGTCGACCTGCTCGTCCTTGAACGGCTCGGCCGAACGCGGCACGGCGACGGAATTCGCGCGGATGTTGAAGCCGCCCGACTTGAAGCCGCGCGAGGCCACGCCGTAGAGCATGACCGCATCGCTGAGCTTGTAGTCCAGCGCCACCTTCGGCGAGGTGTTCTTGAAGTTGACCGTGCGGTTGAAGTTGGCGACCGTCGCCGTCGGCACCGTGAACGTCGCATCGGTATAGCCGCGGTTGAGCACGACGGCGTGCTTGTCCTCATCGGTCCAGCGCGCGCCGACGTCGAGCGACAGGCGGTCGGTGAAGTCGAAGGTCCAGTCGCCGTAGACGGCCAGACTCTCGGTGTAGACCGTGCCCTGGGTGTCGCCGAACGAAGCGTTGAAGAAATTGTTCAGCACCTGGCCGCCGGCTTCGCCGTCGAAGCTGTAGATGCCCATGACGCCGCGCGCCATGCCGCCGCCGTCGTAATTGACCTGCAGCTCGTTGGTGGTCTGGTTGTCGCGGTAGAACGCCTTCACGTCGGCGATCTTGTTCGGCAGGGTGTCGAAGTCGATGTTCGTTTCGGTGTCCGAATCGCGCCGCGCGAAGATGTATTTGAACGCCCAGGAATCGGTCGCGCGCCAGTTGGCCGTGGCCGAAACGCCCTTCATCGAGGTGTCGTTGACGTTGGGCATGCCGCTGCGGATGTCGTAGCGGTCGTCCAGCGGCTGGAAGGTCGGCGCGAAGCGGTTCGGCGCGAGCATCTTCGCGCCGCGCACGCCGGACTGGTCGTCCATCCAGTCGTAGGCCAGGTTGATGTCGAAGCGCTCGCTGAGGTCGGCGCCGACGCTGGCACGGAACGCGTTGATCTCCTTGTCGGAGACCGGCGCGCCGTTGGTCAGGTTCTCGCCGAAGCCGTCGCGGTTCAGGCTGGCGACGGCCAGGCGCGCGCGGATCGGGCTGTCGCTGCCGCCGAGCGGGCCGCCGATTGCGCCCTTGGCGTCGAGCTGGCCGTAGTTGCCGACGGTCAGCTGCGCATAGCCTTCGGCTTCCTTGGGCAGGCTCTTGGAGATGTATTTGATCGCGCCGCCGATGGTGTTCTTGCCGTACAGCGTGCCCTGCGGGCCGCGCAGCACTTCGACGCGATCGACGTCGAACACGTCGAGCAGCGCGCCCTGCGGACGCGCGATGTAGACGTCGTCGAGATAGATGCCGACGCCGGGGTCCACGCCCCAGAGCGGATCGGACTGGCCGATGCCGCGGATGTAGGCGGTGACCGTGCTGCTGGAGCCGCGCGCGGCGTAGATCGTCAGGTTCGGCACCTGGGCGTCGAGGTCGCCGATGTCCTCGACGTTGAGCTTTTCCATCGCGTCGGCGGTGAACGCGGTGACCGCGATCGGCACGTCCTGCAGTGTTTCCTCGCGCTTGCGCGCGGTGACCACGACGCTGTCGAGTTTGGTCGTGGCGCCGCTGTCGGCGTCGCCGTCGGCCGGTGCCGCAGCCGCTTCGGCCGTCGTCGCGGTTTCCACCGCCGCATCGTCGTTGGCCCAGGCCACCGGCGCCAGCAGCACGCAGCCTATCGCCAGCGCCAGACAATTTCGCTTCATCCGCATCATCGCTTCCCCTCCTACCGGGTGCGTCTTGTCAGCGGACCCCTGCCGCCGTTTGTGCCGCAAGGCTAGGCCGGGCTCGCCTGGCGCGGCATCGTACCTTCGGACAATGGGCCGTCCGCGGGCGCATCCGGACACTCGCCGCGTCGGGCTCCGGAGCCAGGGAATGTCTTTTCTGATCGTGTTGGCGGCGCTGTGCTTTCTGATGTGGATCGCCTATCGGGGCCACAGCGTCATCCTGTTCGCGCCGGTGGCCGCGCTGGGTGCGGTGCTGCTGACCGACCCTTCCCTCGTGGCGCCCATGTTCACCGGCCTGTTCATGGACAAGATGGTCGGCTTTCTCAAGCTGTACTTTCCGGTGTTCCTGCTCGGCGCGGTGTTCGGCAAGCTGATCGAGATCTCGGGCTTTTCCAAGGCCATCGTCGCTGCGACGATACGGCTGTTCGGCGCCGACCGGGCCATGTTCTCCATCGTCGTGGTCTGCGCGCTGCTGACTTACGGCGGCGTGTCGCTGTTCGTCGTCGTGTTCGCGGTCTATCCGTTCGCGGCCGAGCTGTTCCGCCAGAGCGACATACCCAAGCGCCTGATTCCGGGCACGATCGCGCTCGGCGCGTTCACGTTCACGATGGATGCGCTGCCGGGTACGCCGCAGATCCAGAACATCATCCCGTCGACCTTCTTCGGCACGAATTCCTGGGCCGCGCCGGTGCTCGGCTGCATCGGCGCGGTGTTCATCCTGATCGTCGGCCTGCTGTATCTGGACTGGCGCCGCCGCGGCGCACGCGCGGCGGGCGAAGGCTACGGCGACGCGGCCGCCTTGCAGAACGAACCGGCCGCCTTCGCCGGTGCGACCCTGGCCAATCCGCTGATCGCGATCCTGCCGCTGGTACTGGTCGGCGTGACGAACAAGCTGTTCACGGGCCTGATCCCCCGGTTCTACGGCAGCAGCCACGAATTCGTGCCGGCCGCAATGGGCAAGGCCGCGCCGGTGGTGCAGGAAGTATCGAAGGTCGCCGCGATCTGGGCCGTGGAAGGCGCGCTGCTCGTCGGCATCGCGACGGTGCTCGCCTTCGCCTGGAAGCCGGTCATGGCCAGCTTCGCCGACAGCACGCGCACGGCCATAGGCGGCGCGCTGCTCGCGGCCATGAACACGGCTTCGGAATACGGTTTCGGCGCGGTCATCGCGGCCTTGCCGGGTTTCGTCGTCGTGGCCGGCGCGCTCGCGGCGATTCCGAATCCGCTGGTCAACGAAGCGGTCACGATCACGGCGCTGGCCGGCATCACCGGCTCGGCGTCCGGCGGCATGAGCATCGCGCTCGCGGCGATGGCCGAGACCTTCGTCGCCAACGCGAACGCGGCCGGCATTCCGATGGAAGTACTGCATCGCGTCGCGGCGATGGCCTCGGGCGGCATGGACACGCTGCCGCACAACGGCGCCGTGATCACCCTGCTCGCCGTGACGGGGCTCAGCCACCGCCAGGCCTACAAGGACATCTTCGCGATCACCGTGATCAAGACCCTGGCGGTCTTCGTCGTGATCGCCGCGTTCTATCTGACCGGCCTGGTCTGAGCCGCGCGCGGACCGCACGCGGCGGCATGAAGATCCGAAACGCCTAGCCGACGCGGACGACGACGTCGCCGGCCTGCATCGTTCCGATTCGCGCGGCCTGCCCGAAGCCGCCGTTGCGGAACGTGGCCAGTACATCGGCGAGCGATTCCTCGGCGCAGGCCACGAGCAGGCCGCCGGACGTCTGCGGATCGCAGAGCAGCACGCGGTCGGTCTCGGTCAGGTGATCCGCGAGCTTCACCTCGGCACCGTACGAGGCCCAGTTGCGCGCCGAGGCACCGGTGAACACGCCGGCTTCGGCGAATGCGCGCACATCGGCCAGCAAGGGCAGATCGTCCATGCGGATCTGCGCGCCGAGTCCGCAACCGCGGCACATCTCCAGCAGATGCCCGAGGATGCCGAAGCCGGTCACGTCGGTCATCGCATGCACGCCGTCGAGTTTCGCGAGCTCCGGTCCGACGCGATTGAGCTGCGTCGTCGTCGCGATCATCGCGCGATAGCCGTCCGCATCGAGCCGGCCTTTCTTCAGCGCCGCGGACTGGATGCCGACGCCGAGCGGCTTGCCGAGCACGAGCGCATCGCCGGCACGCGCCTGCGAATTGCGCCGTACCCGCTGCGGATGCACGAGACCGAGTGCGGCGAGGCCGTAGATCGGTTCCACCGAATCGATGCTGTGACCGCCGGCGATCGGAATGCCGGCCGCCGCGCAGACCGCCTCGCCGCCGCGCAGGATGTCGCGGATCTGCTCCGGCGCGAGCTTGTTCAGCGGCATGCCGACGATGGCCAGCGCGAGGATCGGCGTGCCGCCCATCGCATAGACGTCCGACAGGGCATTCGTCGCGGCGATACGCCCGAAGTCGAACGGATCGTCGACGATGGGCATGAAGAAATCGGTGGTCGCGACGACGGCCTGCTCGTCGTTGAGCCGGTAGACCGCCGCGTCGTCGGAGGTCTCGGTGCCGACCAGCAGCGATGCGAACGGCGTTCCCGGCGAGGTGCCTTTGAGCAGTTCCGCCAGCACGCCCGGCGCGATCTTGCAGCCGCAGCCGCCGCCGTGCGACAGCGAGGTCAGACGCGCGAGTGCGGGTTCAGTGGTCTCCATCGTCGTCACCCGTTCGGAGGATACGTGGATGGCGGAAGGCAGCAGGAGTCGAACCTACCAGGAAGCGATTGACGCCCCCTGCCGGGGTTGAAGCCCGGCCGCACCGCCGGGTGCGCGTGCCTTCCTCAACGGTTCGCCGGCGCATCGAGCGTACTTTTCCAACCGCTATCGCTACGCAGGATGCGCGCATCGCGTTGCCGGCGAGTGTAGCCAACGCGATCGAAGAACTCCAAGATCTGCACCGCGCGCTTGCGCCCTATGCCGGCACCGTCGCGATAGGCGGCGACGTCGAGTTTTCCGTCCTGTCCGGCCAGCCGCGCCGCGAGCGCGGCGAGTTCGCCGACTGCGGTGCGCGCATAGAACAGATCCGGCACGATCTGCAGCACGTCGCCTTCCGCTGCGAGCTTGCGCAGCAGCCGGCGCATGCTTTCTTCGCCGACGTTGACCCTGCGTGCGAGATCGCGCGTCCACGGCGGATCGAAACGCCCATCGGCGAGCAGCGGCAATATCGCATCGGCGAGCCGGCGTTCGTCCGCCGACAAGGTGACCGCGTGTTCCGGCAGATGCAGCCACGGTCCCTTGCGCAGCACATATCGCTCGCGCACGAGCTCGTCGATCAGGGCCAGCCAGACCGGCAATGCGAGCACCGGCACGGCGATGCGGCGCAGGCGTCCGACGTCGGGACCGGTTTCGTCCGGCATTTGCGCATGGAAATCGCGCAGCGCGCCGAGCACGCGATCGCGCAACGCCTGCCAGTGGCGGTCGGCGATGATCAGCCGTCCCGAGCCGGTCGTGATCCGATGCGTCGATGCCGGGAGGGACAACCGATCCGGCAGCCGGCCGGTCAACTGCACGAGCTCCGTTTCGGCGAGCCCCTGCGCCGCGCCGTCGAGCAAGGCGTCCAGGCCATGGCCGGCCAGCATGTCCGCGATCGCGTCCAGCCGCCGCAGGCGCTCGGCGCTGCGGCGCCGGCGCGCCGGGGCGAACGGATCGAGCAGCACGCCGCCGCCGACCGTATGCGCGGCCTGCGCGTCGCGCACGATGAAACGATCGCCGGGCCGTGCGCAGACCGGCGCGTCGAACACGAACTGCACGCGGCAGCGGCCGCCGCTCGGCAGCCGTTCGGCATCGAGCAGCACGACACGCGCCAGGCGATGCGTCGTACCGAAATGCACATGCAGCAGGGCCCATTGCGTCAACGGCGCCGCAGCGGCGAACAGGCGCAGCTCGGCGTCGATACGAGTCGTCGTCGCGAGTCCGCGCGGATCGGCGATCCAGTCGCCGCGTGCGATCGCCGACGTATCGACCTGCGCGAGATTCAGCGCGCAGCGCTGGCCGGCGCAGCCGATCGCCGCAGCACGGTTGTGCGCATGGATCGCACGCACGCGCGCGGCAATGCGATTGGGCAGGATCTGCACGATGTCGCCGGTACCGACCTGACCGTCCGTCACGAGCCCGGCCGCCACCGTGCCGTGACCCGGCAAGGTGAATACGCGATCGACCGCGAGGCGGAACAGGCCGTCGTCGGCGCGCCGGCTCGTTTCGGCGGCCGCGGCGACGACATGTGCGCGCAGTGCCGCAACACCGGCGTCCGCGGGATCGGTCGCCGCAACGGCAAAGACCGGTGCCGTATCGAGCGCAGTCGCGGCGAGCAGCTCAGCGATCTGCGCGCGCACGGCGGCGATACGATCGCCGTCGACGCGATCGATCTTCGTCAGTGCGACCGCGCCGCGCCTCACGGCCAGCAGATCGAGGATCGCGACGTGCTCGCGCGTCTGCGGCATCACGCCGTCGTCCGCAGCGACGACGAGCAGCGCGAAGTCGATGCCGCTGGCACCGGCGACCATGGTGTGGATCAGGCGTTCATGACCGGGCACGTCGACGAAACCGAGCGCTTCGCCGGCCGCGTCGTTCGCATCCGGCAGATAGGCATAGCCGAGCTCGATCGAGATGCCGCGCTGCTTTTCTTCCTTGAGGCGATCGGTATCGACGCCGGTCAGCGCACGCACGAGCGTGGTCTTGCCGTGGTCGATGTGACCGGCCGTGCCGACGATCACGGATGCACGCCGTCCCAGGCCGCGCAGAACGAGGCCTCGTCGTGTTCGGCGAGACAGCGCAGATCCAGCCACAAGGTCTTGTCGGCGATGCGCCCCAGCACCGGCCGCGGCAGGCCGCGCAGTGCCGCTTCGACCCGTTCGATGCGCGCGCCGCGTCGTGCCGGACGGATGGCGAGGCCGCAGCTCGTCAGGGTTTCGACCGGCTGCGCGCCGCTGCCGATCTGGCTGGCCATGGGCTCGACGGCGACGGTGAAGTCGTCGGCCAGCGCGGCCTGCACGAACGGCAGCACGCGCTGCGCCTGGGCTTGGATGGCTGCAGCAGAGCGGGTCAGCAGACGCAAGGTGGTCAGTCGCTCGGGCAGGAATTCCGGCGCGCGATACAGCAGGAGCACGGCTTCGAGCGCAGCCAGCGTCAGCTTGCCGACGCGCAGCGCGCGCTTGAGCGGATGGCGCTTGAGGCGCCGGATCAGATCGGCGCGGCCGACGACGATGCCGGCCTGCGGACCGCCGAGCAGCTTGTCGCCGCTGAAGGTCACGAGATCGGCGCCGGCGTCGATCGCCTCGCGCACGGTCGGTTCTTTCGGCAAACCGTAGCGCGTCAGGTCGGCCAGGGTGCCGCTGCCGAGATCGACCGCGAACGGCAGTGCGTGCTCGTGCGCGATCGCCGCGAGTTCCGCCGCGGATGCGCTATGGGTGAAGCCGTGGATCGCGTAGTTGCTCGTGTGCACCTGCAGCAGCAGTGCCGTGCGCACGTTGACGGCGCCGGCGTAGTCCCTTGCGTAGGTGCGGTTCGTCGTGCCGACTTCGACGAGCCGCGCGCCGGCGCTGCGCATCAGTTCGGGCAATCGAAAGCTGTCGCCGATCTCGATGAGTTCACCGCGCGAGACGATGACTTCGCGGCGGTTGGCCAGCGCGTTCAACAGCAACAGCAGCGCGGCCGCGTTGTTGTTGACGACGGTCGCCGCTTCGGCGCCGGTCAGCTCGCAGAGCGCTCCTTCGACGAGGCTGTCGCGATCGCCGCGCCGTCCTGCGGCGAGATCGAATTCCAGATTCACCGGCGCGGTCAGCGCGTTCGTCACGGCCTGCACGGCTTCGACCGGCAATACCGCGCGGCCGAGATTCGTATGCAGCACGGTGCCGGTCAGATTGAACACCGCACGCAGTCCGGGATTTGCCGCATCGGACAATCGCTTCGCTACCGCATCGGCGATGGCCTGCGGCGCGAGCGCCGCGGACGACAAGGTTCCGGCTAGCGCCGCGGTACGGCGTTCGTCGAGCACGCGTCGCAGGGTCTCGGTCACGCCGGTGCGGCCATGCTGTTCGACGAGTGCGCCGAACGCGGCGAGATTCAGCAGGCGATCCAGCGACGGGATGTCGCCCGGTGTCGCGGCGGTCGTACTGTCGTCGGCCGCCGGCGTCACGTCAGCCTTCGGCCGAGGGCCACAGCAGCGGGTTCGCGCTGGCGCGGTGATAGCCGGCCTCGCCGACCATGACGTCGAGCGCGACGCTCGCGAGATCGTCGGCGACGGCTTCGACGTGCTGATCCTTTTCCTGCAGCAGGATCTTGCGATACACGCGGCAGTGCTCGCAGGTTTCGGCGCGCACCGCGTCGGACAGCTGTTCGATGAAGCGGTAGGCAACGCCTTCGACTGCGTCGCAGTGGCTGCACTTGGCGCGCACGAGATGCCATTCCGTCGCGCACAATCCGCAGTGCAGGTAGCGATGGCCGTCGCCGCGCACGACGCTGGCGACGGGCAGACTGCCGCAGACCGGACAGACGCCGGGCACGTCCAGCGGTGCAACGCGCGCGGTATCCAGCGCAGCGGCCATCGCGGTCCAGCTCACCTGCAGGGCCGCCATCAGGAACGGCGCGGACGCGGCATCGATGCGTTCCATGCGTCCGACCAGCAGGCTGTCGGCCTGTTCGTCCAGCACCGCCGCCGAAGTCCGTCGCAAATGGGTCAGCAAATCCGACAGCGCCGCGGGCAGCGCCGCCGATGCACTCACGCGTTCGCAGAGCGCGGCGAGGATCGATTGCCAGTCGCGATGCCGGCGATGGTCGTTCACGGGCAGCACCGGCATGCGATGCGCGGCGGCGCGGACCAGATCGTCGCCGGCCGTTGCCGACGACGATC
>Ga0247823_10004270_pt1 | contig 11481 bp, 7 predicted proteins | sample 13C_PalmiticAcid_2_FD_192426 | JGI IMG/M metagenome (GOLD analysis project Ga0247823, IMG submission 192426) | Soil microbial communities from agricultural site in Penn Yan, New York, United States - 13C_PalmiticAcid_Day30 | ecosystem: Environmental > Terrestrial > Soil > Agricultural land...
CCCCTTCTAACTCCTCCCTCTCTCACCAGGACATCAACTACGTCGGCGGCACACTCCACATCATCGACTCGGTCCTGACGATCCCGTCCACATTGACCAACACGCTCCTCACAGGCGGCCTCACCGCGGCAGTCGGCGCGCTGCGCCGCGCGGGCGTCGAGAGCCCGCTCAACCTCGCCTCGGACGTGACCATCTTCGCGCCCAACAACGACGCTTTTAACGCCATCGGCAGCCTGGTCAACAGCATGACGCTCGAGCAGCTGACCACGGTGCTGAACTACCACGTCATCCAGGGCAAGGTGCTGTACAGCCAGCTGATCGCGCAGGGGAGCGAGGTCACGGCGGCCGGGGCGGCGGTGAATTTCCGGATCGAGAACGGGGCGCTGTTTGTGAATAGCGCGCGGGTGGTGGCGTCGGATGTGCTGATTGGGAATGGGGTGGTGCATGTTCTTGATGGGTGAGTTCTCCCTTTTCCTTTGCAGTTTGTTTTGTGACGTGGCAGAGAGACTGACCGTGGCGCAGGGTGTTGAACCCCAACAACTCGTCTGCGACGCCCAACCCGTCGGCTGCTACGCAGGAACCGGCGTTCAACGGCGCGACGAGCACGGCGGGCGGCGTGCCGTTTACCTCGGCGGTTATCATCACGACAACGAGCACGGCGAACGCTCCTGCCCCGACCCAACCGACCCCGACTAGCCCACCTGTGGTTGTGGCTGATGCGCCGGTGGTGCAGGCTCCTGTTGGGGTTGCGGCGATGTTTGGTGGTGCGGCGATGTGGGTTAATTGGTGAGGGAGGAGGGGTTCTTTGTGTTCGTCCCTAATGATGGAATCGAGCGGATTGAGTTGGTTGGTGCATTGATGGTACTCGGATTTCTGTCAGATAAACTTTCTCCTTTGTTACATGGATAGGTACCACTCAGGCTCAGATGGCGTTCGAGGTCAACAAAGTTCATTGGAAGGGATTTGGTGCATTCGTGTCTCAAGCCACGAGCGTCAGCAGGGGTAATCTTGATACCAAGCTACAAAGTATAGAAATGGGCGATGTCGGAAAAAAAAAAGCACTATTTGGTTTCTCCCAGTGAGTGCCAGCATCGACTCTTTCCGTTGTCTAGCAGTCCGAGTCGTTCCTGTGGCGCTGGCGGAGGGCGCACGCGATCTCCAGGCCGGCCCTTCAAACTCCTCGGTGGCTTCCCGACCTTCCGGCCTCCAAAGTTCCAAGTCCTTGATCCCAGGCTCGTTAAGCATCCCATCCATTTGTCAGTCCCTGAATGTTGGGATCTGGCCTAACCATGATCCGAGTCTGGGGTCTGCAGCCCTAGGCTTCCCGTTGAGGACCTCCACAACCCTACGGCTCAGGGCGGGCGTGTACCAGTGAATGGTAGCTTCTCTGGCGGACGGCGTGGGCAGCTTCTCAAATGTGGCATACACGGCCGTTCCCTTGGTGATGTCCCGGATCATTGCTGGCTTGTTGGTTTTCTGGGTCTGAAGCTCAATAAAGGCGCGAACATCCTTGTGATGCGGATACCAATTCGCCCACTGGTTCTTATGCACACCACCAAGATTTTTCCAAATGGTCATAGTGATGACCCGGCCGGCCCCTTTGATGTCTTGTGCGCTGATGCACATGTCGGTGGCGCATATGCCGCAGGCGCGCACAAGGTTGACTCGGTGTCTGTCTTCGTGCTTACCACATTCAGCGTCGTCGCAGGGTTGGGGATGGAGGAGACCGCATTTTAGACCCGGGCCCAGGGCTTTGCTGAGAACCTCGCGTGGAATAACCGCAGAGTCATAGCAGCTGGGCTTGTGGCTATTACCCTTGCATCTCAAAAATCTTTGGGGGTCCGATTCTTATGCAGCTTGGTGGCCTGTGGCGTACCGTTCATCTGCGGAGAAGGCGTAATCAACATCGTAGAGGGAGGAATGGTGAAAAGCGGTTGTCGACCGGTCGTGGGAGAGCTCGAGCCCAAGATCTTGCCATCCGATATGGGGGCACACCAGCAGACGAAAGCGTCCATTGATCATTCGGTTCATGATGAACGCATTTTGAGCGGTGAGATCCCCACTGTTTGTAAGGGGTGCAATCACCAACTCCTGGCGGGCGAGCAAGTTGCCATCAATCAGGCGAAGCGTGTTGGTGTAGAACGTCCTGAACTCGCCCAGGATGGAGGTCTTTGTCATCGCCGCCATGCTCAACAGCTCGCTGTACGGCTGCCCACGGAGGTGAGATCGGGCGAGTAGCCGACAAAATGCCGGAGTCAGACCATGTGGAAGTTGGAAATGCTCGGCCTCAGCACACCGGGAGCCCCGGGATGTCGATCGAAACAGAGTGTGCAGCCTCGCGCACTGCTGGCAAGCTACCGCAAGGTCGCACTCCCGCTCTAAGAGAAGAAGCAGACTCCAATGCTCGTCGATGCTCAAGTTCCCGAAAACTCGGGTGCCGAGAAGGCTGTACAGCGTCTTGCAGGTGAGAGCGAGGGCAATGGCAGACTCTCGGGGAAGGAAATCGGCAAGATAGTAGAGGATTTCGAGCGGCAAGACCTTGAGCTCAAAGGCGCGTCCTGGATCATCGAGACGAATGCTGGCAGGAGCGAAGTTTGCTGAATCGAACCACGGGTTTGTGTATTTCTCAGGATCCCTGGGGTTCCACTTCGCCTTGGTCACGGCTTGACGGGTAGCAGAGCTTAAACGGTTGCCCTTGCTACGTGTCGGATTTGAGTTGGACTGAGATGGCGCTGGAGAACTGGGTTAGTGATCGCGCATCACTCGAACGAAACGTTCACGAGCGGCCAAGCTTACCAGCATCCTCCGCAGTCGCTGCTGGGATGGAGAATAGAGTACAGCCTGAACGCTGAGACACATCGTGACATTCTCTCCAGCATCTGGCTGCCTCGGGGCTAACGACAACAAAGACGTTGATCGGCGCACGCTCGCTCGACTGGAGGCTGACCTGCGAGTCGCCCACTCCGCGCGCAGTCCCTGATTCTGTTGCATTGGTCATCTTGTTGAGTCTTGTCGGAGGGTTGGGGAATACCCGAGAAAAGAGTTAAAGACGACGGTCGATTGCAAAAAAAGAAGCGCGTCGATTGGAAGTTGCAAAGCGGGAGTGGATTTGGTTTCGGGCGAGTTGAAAGTGGACGAGCCAGGAAGTCGGGGAAGGGTTTGTTGGCAAACAATGCAAAAGGAAAATGCCCAGTTTCCTCCAGTCAACAACCAGACTCGCTGGGAAAGGCCCGCTGGGTTTGCGCACTTTCCAGTTTGTGTTGAGCAGTATTGCTGTCGACTGAGCTCTGGCCATTTTCATCTGATCAACTGCACTAAACACCCTGGAATCCACCTGCCGGCTTCACTGTCCTCACATGTCAACTGACGTGTACTTGCAGAGGGCGCAGCCCCCTCACAACCCATTTGCAACTTGAACTTGTCCGAGTCCACAAACGTGAGGTGTTTCTGAAGCCTGCTCTCATGAGGTTTGTGCCCACAGCGGGCAAAAAAAAAAAAACAGAAACAGGCCCCGGGGGTTGGGGGGGGACGCAGAGCGGTTACCCAGGGGAGAACCAACCACAACACCAGCACGCCCCCAAGCAGCTGGGGTTTTCAAAATGAAACATGGGATCATAAGTCTCACCCACTCGCCTCAGACAAGAATAGCAGTAGTTGAGGCCTGCACGACCTCAGCACTTCTCCCCAAGAACACGCCAGGGGTGTAAAGAACCGTCCCACAATCCGGACCCTCCCGGTATCGCGCCAACGCTGGGGAGCCAAGACGCCACTGAATCCCAACCGCAACGAGAATCTCAGCCTGGAACAAAGAAGGAAGCTGTGCCTGAGGGAAGAACAGACCGGAAACCGTCGCCAAGCACTCAGAGGAACCTGAGAATCCAAACTCTTGCAGAGCTCTGAAGGCCAGTTCTTCGGCGTTGAGACTCGCGTCGCGTGCCTCCCACTCAAAAGTTGCCAGCCACTGTGCAATGGAAGCTTTGGCGGCTGGCGACGTGGGCCCTGGCTTCATAACCACGACGTTTTCCAGAAACAGACGATCGTGCTCAACCCGACCCCGCAACCCGGATCCCGCGCTTGGAAACCTAAGAATGGCAGGCAACTCCGGACCGTCCCGCGGGCGCCATCGTCGCCCCGGTCTTGCGTCTCTCGGATCTGAACTGAAGATGAAGGAGTAGTCTCCCTTGAGCTCACACAAGGACATGAACGCTTCGCACGGGCTGAGAAGGCCCGCAGGTCGGGCCGGCTCCGTGGATATCGCCCCCATCATGGCGTAGAAATGGTCATCGGGGAACGTCTGGGTCCGCCCGTCCATGATGGACATGACCTGCAGAGCGGATCGCTCCAGGTAGCCGGCCATGGCGCAGTCGAGCATGACGTCCTCAAGCGAGTTGAGACGTGGATATGTCGCGCGGTCTTTGGGGTTTAGGCTGTTGAGCGCCTGTCCCAGAGACGAGATGAGCTCGAAAACGTCGACGATTGTGCCGGCTGGGGCGTCGTGGCAGGTGACTCGGAGCCGCTTGGCGTTGACGGCCTCCTGGTATGTCCACGCCCGAGTCACCCAGTCTTCTTGTTCGAGAACATCGAGGTGTATGCGGAGCAGTTCGGAGTTTTTGAGGACTTGTTCGAGCACCGGGCGTGCCTGGGCGGTGAGCACAACAATGACTTCCTCAGCCTGCGAGTAAATAAAGCCGATGCTCTCCAGCGTCGCTGTTCGCTCAACAGGGTGCTTCGGACCGGGTACGCAGAAGGCGTCAACCCAGATCTTTTGGCATGCAGGTCTGGAGAATATAGGCGGATATTGCAGGATCCGTTCTGTCCGAAACCAGGCAGGAAGGGTGGAACACGCTGGGTGCTTATAATGTACGTTACCTATAAAGTGCTTGTTAGATACGCTCAATGGTGCTTACAACATCTATTGAGATAGCCTAGTAACGTTTTATCCTTTGTCTTCAAGAAGTGCTACGATAGTAGCGAAGCGCTTATTAGATACCTACCATGTAACAGGCCACGCGTTGACTGGGACATACGCACAAGGCGTAGGAGGAATGACTTTGTTGCTTGGAGTAGAGAGAGAAAGAGGGAGACTACATGACATGAGGAGCGGTGACAGCTTTAACGTGTAGCTGTCACGTGAGGCCACAAGTCCGCAGGCTGAGGTCACCGAGGCCACTCCGGGCCCAGTCCGTCACACTACCCTCTTCTTCCTCAAGACAAAACCCCCTCCTTCGAGACATTTCCCAGTGTATTGCACAACCAGTGAGGTGGAGCCGCATATATCCCGCCTAACCAGGGTTCGAACTGTAAGGAGATCCAAACATATACGTACACAATGCAGGCACTCTTCTATCCTACGAACCCAGCCCTCTGCCACAGATGATCTCGCACGCCGTAGCGCTCCTGGCTAATCCCGAATTCGTCCCCGAGATGTGACGCTCTAGGTGCCCGTCTGTCTTCAAAAAGAGGGAGGTGGGGTGTGATGCTAGTCGTCCCCGGACCAGTCCTCCTCCTCACCATCCTCTATGCTCCAAGGATCCGACCAAAATGAAACAGTCCGGCCACCCGAGGTCCGAACTTTGTTGAAGCCAACGGGACGTCCGGTGACAAAATCAGGATTTCCAGCCTCGCAATCTTCGGTGTCCCTTCTTGCCACAACGGGCACACCGATCTTTAGCCAGGCGGTGTTTCTTTGCAGGCGTTCGTTGCCGCTGATCAGAAGCTGGCGGTCAACACAAAGGACGGAGCAAGCAACAAGCTAACACATCCGTTCTTGCCGCATAGACGTATGCCCACGAGATGTCCTAAGGGGGTGGGTGGCAAGCCCGCTGCAAAGGGCTGTCCCTGCTGCTCTTCAGAAACTTGAATTAGCTCACGAACCCCATCTTATTTCTGCGCACCACAGGCGACGACTTGCAGTCTTCAAACAATTTGGCCGCACTAGCAACCAACAGGGTTTGCAGGACTGCAGGGAGCTCCCCAGGGCACATCGGCGTGAGGTCAAGCGATCGTCACATCTCGTATCAAGCTCAACCAACTCCGCGGGGTTTTCCGAGCGCTGAACAGGCGCCTACTCCACGGGCTCGCTGTGGGTTAAACACAGGCACATTAAACTCACACACCAGGTGCCATTTCAATAACGCGTTCAATGGCTTGCCACTTCTGTGATATTCTCATCTGTTTCTTTGACATATTAAGCTGTGTTGTGGAAGAACAGGAGCATCACTGGGATTTTGAACGATTGGGTGGAGACCCCAACCCGGTTTTGGTGTCCCTGGCTTTTTTTTTACCAGAGAGAACCAGGCTGTCCAGTCCTGGCTCGTGGACACTGTAGACGCTAGACTAGGCTGGCCACGTGGAATGATGGTTGCCCAAGGGTAGGGGAATAAGGTTAGCTTGGCTGCTTAGGTAGCAATTCGACGGGGTGGCGATTCCCAAACTCGTCAAACGACTGATGAAGCGCGGTGCCACCTTGGGTGCTGGAGGATGTCTAAAACATGTATCGACATGTTTTCAACCGATGGACGCGACATAGCAGCATTGGAATGCCCATCGTCAATTTGCTGCAACGGCCGCCATCACCCTTGCTGGGTGCCTATCACTAGGCCACCTACCGGAGGTACTTTACCCACACGGAACTCTACACGTCTCCTCTGCCTCGCCCTACAGCACATATTCAAGACGCCAATCGGCCTTTGCAAGTCCTGCCATGGGAGTGCTTTGTTCGCCTTAGACCTACGGCACCTCTCTCACCCCGACACTCCGACAACACGAACACACACGGCGACGCTGTCATACCCAGCACAGACTGGGCTATCGCCATCCCGTACCTCAACTTCACATGGAACGTCTGTATTGACGGTCGGATTGACGGCAACGGCAACAGCCCGAGATGGGCTACGCTGGTAACCCTACGACGGGGAACTCTGATGGGCTGGCCGTCAGCCCGGCCGACAGCCCAGCCACTACCCTAGCCATGATTGCGTTTCTGGCTGTGTCGCTCTACAACGTCGTCGAGCTCAACGTTATTATTTTTTCTACCTTCAAACGCCGACAAGGCCTCTACTTCTGGAGTTTCCTCGCTACAACCAACGGCATCGTACCACATTCGATTGGCTTCATTCTCAAGAACCTCGTCGACTCGCACAACTTTGGCCTCTACATCACGCTTATCGTCATCGGCTGGGTGCCTATGGTCACAGGCCAATCGCTTGTCCTCTACTCGCGGCTACATTTGATCCTCCAGAACCCCTTTTGGCTACGTATGATTCTAGCCATGATCATCTTTAACGCCATTACTCTACACATCCCTATCATCATCCTCATCTACGGTGCGAACAGTTCGCCCGTCAATTTCTGGATCCAACCGTACGAGATCTACGAAAAGGTTCAAGTCACCATGTTCTGCCTGCAGGAGGCTATCATTTCGGGCGTCTACATCAAGATATGCTATTCCTTCTTCGACCCCGAGACAAGCATCTATGGCGATGCTGTGGGCAAAATGCGACGCCACTTGCTCGTGGTCAACGTTTTTATCATTCTTCTCGATATTCCGATCCTGGTCCTCGAGTACATCGACATGTACGACTTGCAGACGGTGTACAAGGCATTCGTTTATAGCGTCAAGCTGAAGATCGAGTTCCGGATTCTGAACCAGCTTATGGAGATGGCGCAGAAGCGGGCGCGGGATAGTAGGGACTTGTGCCGCAACAGCTCAACCATGCGTATACATAACTCGACCGCCTGGAGGGGCTGGGATCCGGAAGGTGGGGAAAGGCGTCCTGTAGATATGTTCACATAAGATACAGTCAGACCATGCTGCCCTGTCTTTGGTTCCACTACTTGAAGATGGAAAGAAAAATGGCGAGGGCTCGGGATGGATGGAGATGGTCGTCTCGTCTGGCAGGAGGTCGCTCGGGGTCAGGGATGTGTCAGCGGCGCGGCAAAAGGGAAGCGAGGGGGGAGAACAAGCGAGGATCGACTTCGCTCGAGTGAGTGGAAACACTCGAACTGTATTTGCCAGTGCCAAAGAAAGTGGACCGACATGCGGCGTGTTTGCGTACATTGTCCAATAGCGCGAGCATATAGGGATACCCGCTCTCCTTTGTACAAAGAAGGAGATTTCCCCGACTGGTAGGCCGGATAGTGGATCAGTAGCGTCGAAGTGACGCGTGGGAATGCAACGACACTTAGTCAGAACCACGTCGACACAAACCTTGCACGGAGCAAGCGGAAACCCCGCGGAGAATGGGGGTTTTACAATTCCAACTGTCCACCAGACGTTGAGAACTTGCGGTACCTACTGCCTGCCTGGAGGTAAAATACAAGCGGATGGCCAGGCACGGACTAGAAGAGTCCGGTGTAGGTTAATGCCTGCTCTCAGCGCTGAGAAGTCCGTTGGACACCTCGTAGCATCTCCTCTGTCATTGGCGCCAGCTACAGACAAGGGGATTTCTCTGACATGAGCACTAGAGACGCAAGTCGGGGGTTGAAGACTTCGTGGTTTAGGCGGATGCATCCAGAGTCCTTCGCTAAGGTATAAAGATGCCTAGAACCTCGAAGAGGGTCAGAATAATGACAGCGTACCACACCAATTTCTCGGGCAGGGTGCAACTTTTGCTAACATCATGCGTCTTCCTTTCTTCTCGGGGTTAGCACTTGGAGTTTACGGCTCTGGGCTCGTGCTGGCGGCTGATGTGTCCACCCTCTCTTCCTGTCTCAAGACCATCTCCGCAAATGTCTTCCCCGGTCTCAAAGAAATCGCCATTGATGTCTGGAAAAACCCCGAGATTGGACTCGATGAGCACCACGCTCACAACCTCGTCGTCGACTACTTCACCAATGTACGACCCGGCGAGTGGAAGGTGACACCTCACGCCTACGGCATGCCAACGGCTTGGAAGCTCGAGTTTGAGTTTCGCACGCCAGCGACTCCGCCCAACGCAAAGCTGCCTATCATCGGTTTCATGGCTGAGTATGACGCGCTCGTCGGCATCGGCCATGCATGCGGACACAACCAGATCCTGCTCAACGGGCTGGCAGCCGCCAGCATGACCCGGCAGGCATTGATCAGGCTCGGCATCCCGGCCCGTATCGTTGTCATTGGAACGCCGGATGAGGAGAATGCGGCAGGCAAGTGTCAACTGCAGAAGAAAGATGCGTTCAAGGATGCGGATGTTTGGTTCATGGCCCATCCGACGAGTGCCAACGCGATCCAGCCGATGAACGCTCGCATCAACGCCCTGTCCGACTTCAAGAGTGCCACGCACCAGGCGGCAGTCCGGAAGGCATACGAGACACTTGTTGCCGTGCGCGACCTGGCTGCAGGGGGATTGCCGGGGACCTCGTCGTCTGTCGTTCCAGTGGAGGAGGTCGGCATGTTTGAATGCAACGTTGTGCAGGGCGAGATATCCCTGGGCATCAACGGGACCTCGCTCGAGAGTGTCCAGCAGACGGTGTCGTCCATCCTCGACAGCACCTACCCAGGAGTGTCTTTCACCGCGGCCTACGACAGCGACGGAGGCGTCAACCTGACGGCTATCGGCCCTGGAGGCCATGCCTCGGAGAGCACCAAGGGCCCTCTCGTCTTGACCGTCGAAACTTTCCGCGCCCTGTCCAGCCAGGACGGCATCTCCTTCTACCTGCCCGGAAACACAACGCTCGCGGAGCTCGGCATCATCTTCGACATCCGTTCTCGCTACACGCACGACCTCGATTCTGTCTTCAGCGCCGTGAAGGCAGCCATCGGAACCAAGGCAGACGCCATCGACACCGACACGGTTTACCCCGCCCTTGAGATCACCCCATTCCTCCCCAGCCTCTTCACGAACCTGGTAAAAACGCCCGACTTTGGCTCCCAGACCTGGCCCATCTCGACGTTTGCGCCGGCCTCGACCGACGCCGGATGTCTCCAGAACGCCGTGGTGGATCCGGCGACACACGCACTGCTCGGTGCGGACAAGGTCATCTTCCACCCGAACTTCAACATCTGCGCGCCCGGCGGCCAGTGCGCGTTCAACCATGAGCCGGCGTTCCATGATGTGGCCGGGACCGAGTACAGCTATGCTCAGACGGAGGTTGTGGCGCGTGCGTTGGCGTACCTGGCTGTCGAGCTGCTTAATGACCCAGCGATGATGGCCAATGCGACGGCTATTCTTGGAAAGTGAGGGTCGCAGCAGGTGAGAGGAAAAGCGGGAAGGAAGAAGAGAGCAGTGGCTTGCGCTTAGGATAAGGGGTGGGGGATGGACTTGGAGCCACCCAACTCGAGATCACAACCAGCAACAAATCAGAAACTCACTCTTTTCTCCTTACATAATGGTTGACATAGATAATGATCCAATGTTGCTCGTTGATGCTCGCTTTATGCAGGCTCGCTTGATGCAAATGCTCCCCTCTAACCGCTTAGTACACCGGGAAAGGTTGACTCGCTACCAGATCTAAACATCCAAAGAAAAGAAGAGTAACTCAAGACCTTCAAATGAAAAGCTTGCTGCCATGGTACTTGATACCCTTGGCGTACGCATCCGCAGCCTTGATAGACGCATCATCAAGCGTCCGCTCGGGGAAGCCCTCGAAGGAGCGGGCGTACGTGGCAACGGAGTGCGCAACCAACTGATCACATGAAACGTTAGCACCAACAGCATCATAACTGGGGGACCTCCTCGTACCTTGGTGTTCAGCTCCCACGCCGTCAAGTTCAAGTTGCTGACGGTGTCACAGATGGCATGATAGCACACATCATATGGAACACCATGCTCGCCACCAAACAAGGCCACCTCCTTCTTGGTCTTGATACCCTCGGCGCCCGTCGCAATGCCGCCACCAGGGATCCCGTTCCTGATGAACCCATCATAATCGCTCCGCCCGTCAAACGGAATGAACGTGTAGTTCAGGCCGTGCTGGACATACCAGTCGACATACAGATCCCGCAGCTGCTGCGATCCCACAGGGTTGACGTCGTTACGCGCGTCGTACACCTGGTACGCAAAATTGGGGCTCGCGAGCATGTCGTAGTCCATAAACAGCCGGATCTTCCTGTTCTCCTCGGCCGGGAGCACGTCGACGTAGTAGTCCGACCCGAGCAGCCCTTCCTCCTCGCCCGCCCACCACGCGAAGCGCACGCAGTTGTTGACGGTGAAGTTGGTCAGCTGCGTCGCCACCTCGAGCAGCGTCAGCGTACCCGACCCGTCGTCGTTGATGCCCGGGCCCTCGGCGACGGAGTCGCTGTGCCCGCCGAGCATGACGCAGTTGTCCGGGTCGCCGCCGCGCGTCTGCGCGATGATGTTGGTCGTCACGATGGTGTCGACCTCGGCGTCCATGTACGCCGATGCTGTCAGTGTCTTGCCGGCTTTGAGCTTTGCCACGAACGGCGCCGCCGCCACGCCGGACAAACCGAACGTGGCGACATGGTCGGGCGAGGGGGTGCCGAGCGTCCCGGCCACGGGACCGTCCTCGTAGTTGAACACGACGGCCGCGACAGCGCCCGCC
>Ga0247823_10004271_pt1 | contig 11479 bp, 9 predicted proteins | sample 13C_PalmiticAcid_2_FD_192426 | JGI IMG/M metagenome (GOLD analysis project Ga0247823, IMG submission 192426) | Soil microbial communities from agricultural site in Penn Yan, New York, United States - 13C_PalmiticAcid_Day30 | ecosystem: Environmental > Terrestrial > Soil > Agricultural land...
TCGCTCTCGCGGTAGCGCCGGCTCATCTGTTCGCCCAGCGCCATGGCACGCCGCCGCGTGGTGGCCAGCGACCACACCAGCGCGGCCAGCAGCAGGCTGATGACGCCGCCACCGGCAAGGATGGTCTGGAGCCGGCCGAGATCCATCGGGCGCGGGCGGGGTTCCATTTCGATGCGCCATTGCCGGCCACCGAAATCCAGTCGCCGCACCTGCATCGGCAATCCGGTTTCGACCGGCGTACCGGAGTCGTAGAACGGATGCGCCTGCGCGGTCGCGTCGTAGACACGCACGCGGAAGCCCTCCAGCACCGAACCCGCCAGTGCGGTTTCGACCAGCGGCTGCAGGCGCATGCCGATGGCGAGCGCGCCGATCTCGCGCGCGCGCCGCTGGTTGGGCGATGTCGGCGTGGGGCCGTCGGAATACACCGGCAGGCGCAGTGTGATGCCGAGAGGATTCTGGCCGGCGGGCACGGTCTGGCGCAGCGCGAATGGCGCGGAGATCACCACGGTGTCGGTATCGCGCGCGCGCAGCAGGGCATTCAGGTTCGCCCGCTGCGTGACCATGTCGAAGCCCACCAGCGCGGCATTGCCTTCGTAGGGGGTGACGAACTCGTACCGATACGACACCTCGTCGGCCAGCGGCTGTCCGACGGGCGAGCGGCGCGCGAACGCGACCGATGTGTAGGAGGCGGGTGCCAGCGGGCTGCGCAGGCTCGCGTGGTACTGGCTGAAGCGTGCCTGGTCCATCTGGTCGTTGGACAGGAACACGGTCTGCATGGCGCGCAAGGTGGAAGCCGCCTGCTCCAGCGGTACGCGCAGGCGTGTCGTGCCGGCATCCGCCAGTGCGCGGCGGGATGCTTCCGCGCTTTCCTGCAGGCCGCGCCACTCCCGATGGGCGACGATCACCGTGCACAGCAGGCCCACCACCAGGACAGCCGACGCCCACGCCACCGGCGGCAAGCCGACGCGGCGGGAAGGCGTCCCCGGTGCCGCCGTGGCGTCGCCGGAGTGTGCTGTGTGGAGGGAGTCCACCTGCGGGCCTTGATCCTGCGTGATGAGAGGGCGGTCCAGCTGCGACGGGATCGATCGACGGAAGGAATGCAGGCTTCGTGCCAAGCATTCCGCGTGCGGAGATGCCGGATCTCCGGGGTTTCCGGCCTTGTTCGGCATCCCATACGCCGATCGGAGGGACCGTATGGGTCACTATCGGCCCCAGCAGGGCGTACTTGACGGGCGTGGACGATGACGGGAAGCGGAAGTAAAGCCGATTACGTCAGTGGATGAATGGGCGAGTGGATGGCCGTGCGCCGACGCTTCGCGACCGGGATCGCGCGGGCCTGCGACTGTTCCAGCGTGACGAGGGCCTGCTGCAGCAACGCGAGGTCCTGCAGCAGGCCGAGTTGATCGACCAGTTCGGCGATGTGCCGCGGTGCGACGGCCAGGGGATGCCCGTGCACCTGCCGGCGCACACGGAGTTTGCGGAAGGCGGCCAGTTGCATGCGCAGCCGGCGCGACCTGCGGCGCCACGCGTGCAGGTCATCGACGCGTCCGCTGGCCAGCGCCGTCGCCTGCGCGCGTTCCTGCCGTTGCACCGAGCGCGCAAGCGCGTTGCGCAGGTCGCCGCCATGGAGCCGGTGCCACGGCAACTGCCGCAGCCGTTCCGCCTGCCGGTGTGCCAGCGCCTGCCGGCGCACGAAGCCGGGATCGTCGCGCAGGGCTTCGGCGAGACGGTGTTCCTGCTGCCGCGACAACAGCGCCAACAACGCCTCCCAGTTCGCGGCTTCATCGGGGGTGCTGGCATCGCGCGCCATGCGCTGCGCCGTGTCGAGCACCACCTGCCCGTCGCGGAGTGCGGAGAGGCTCTTGGTCAACGCACGGAGTTCGCCATCGACCGGGTCCACCGCTTCCTTGCCGAGCGCGCTGCGCGCCAGTGCCAGCAACGAGCGCAGGCGGCGAAGACTCTTGCGCGCTTCGTGCACCCCGGCCGGCTCGCCGGGCGCGATGGCGAGTGCGGCCACCAGTGCCCGCGCTTCGTGGGCCGCGAGCGCGGCGGCGCGTTCGCCGGTGCGTGTGGTGGTGCGGGGGCTCATGGGGGCATCCATGGCGGGGACGGCCAGTCTACGACCGCGTCGCCGCCCGCCATCCCCCTTGCGCCGCCTGAACGTGCACCGTTCGTCGGTCCGCCTGCACTTGGCGGCGCGCGGCATAAAAGGTATAAATCGTTTATACGATTAAAGGATGTGCCATGGCCAAGTCCCGCAAGGCGCGCGACGCCAGTGCTGTCGACGACCTCTCCGGGGGCGCGGGAGCGCCCGCCAAGCTGGTGCGCGACAGCTTCACCATGCCGGCCGACGACTTCGCGCTGGTGGCGGTACTGAAGGGGCGCGCGCTGCAGATGCAGCGGCCGGCGAAGAAGAGCGAACTGCTGCGCGCGGGCCTGCGCGCGCTGTCCGGGTTGTCGCCACAGGCGCTGACCAGGGCGCTGGATGCGCTGGCGCCGGTCAAGGCCGGTCGTCCGAAGAAGAAGTAGGCGCCGCACCCGTGCGGCGCGCGTTTCCCTGGCCACGGCATCCGCCGGGCCGGCGTGTCGTCCTCCCGTTCCTGTCTGAAGTGCCATCGATGAACGTTGCCGCGATCCTCCGCCGCCACCGCTGGGTGGCCCTGTTGTCCGTCCTACTGCTGGCCCCCGTGCTGGTGGCCTCGACGCATGCGCCGGTGCGCGCGGCGATGCAGCCGCCGCAGGCGGGCTACAGCGTGCGCGACCTGGAATGGACGGATGCCGAGCGCGGTCGCGCCGTGCCGGTGAAGCTGTTCTGGCCGGACGCGGCGCGCACCGGCAAGGTGCCGCTGGTGGTGTTCTCGCACGGCATCGGCAGCGCGCGCGACGGCTACACGTATCTCGGCCGCTACTGGGCGCGGCATGGCATCGCCAGCATCCATGTGCAGCACGTCGGCAGCGACCGGGCGCTGTGGCAGGGCAATCCCTTCACGCTGGTGGCGCGCTTCCAGCAGGCGGCGGGCGAGGTCGAGGCCGTGGACCGCGTGCGCGACCAGCGGTTCGCCCTCGACCAGCTGCTGGCCGGCGAATGGGGCGCGCATGTCGATCGCGCGCGCATCGTTGCCGCCGGCCATTCCTACGGCGCCAACACCACTCTGATGTCGGCGGGCGCACGGGTGATGCGGGCAGGCAGGGCGATCCAGTTGCGCGACCCGCGCATCACGGCCGCCATCGTGATCTCCGCGCCGCCGTTCTACGGCGACGACGATTTCCGTCCCATCCTCTCGGGCATCACCATCCCCACCCTGCACGTGACCACGGCGGACGACATCATCCGCATCCCCGGCTTCGGTTCCGGCGTGGACGACCGGCTGAAGGTGTTCGACGCCATTGGTGGGGCACACAAGGTGCTGGCCGTTTACCGGCACGGCACGCACAACGTGTTCACCGATCACCGCTACTTCGATTCGCGCGAGGTCAGCGAGCAGGTCAAGCAGGCGACCGAAGCGTTGTCGCTGGCGTTCATCGATACGGCTTACGGTCAATCCACCGCCGAGTTGGCACGCTGGCAGTCCGGCCACCGCGCACTGCTTGCGCGCTACGACGCGCGCTGACTCAGGTCGTCGACCAGACGGCGAGCTCGTAACCGTCCGGATCGGTGAACTGGAAGCGGCGACCACCGGGGAAGGCGAAGATCGGCTTGGTGATCTTTCCGCCCGTGGCTTCGACGTTCGCCAGGCTTTCTTCCAGTGCCGCCGAGTACAGCACCACCAGCGCGCCGCCCGGCTGTGGCGTGCCGTGTGCGAAGCCGCCCGTCAGCCGGCCATCGCGGAACTCGCAGTAGTCCGGGCCGTAGTCCTGGAACGTCCAGCCGAAAGCATCGCCGTAGAAGGCCTTCGAGGCCGCGATGGAGGCGACGGTGAATTCGAGGTAGTCGATCCGATGGTGCTGTTCGGCGTTGCTCATGGTGTGCATCCGTGGAAGAGGCCCACAGTCTGCGGTACCGACATGGCGCTGTCTTGGCGAAATCCGACAGTCAGTCCGCGAGCTGTGCCACGAGTCGGGTCGGGGTCATCCCGGTGAGCTTGCGCACATCGCCCGACAACTGGGCGGCATCGTAGTAGCCGGCTTCGAGCGCGGCATCCAGCAGCGTGCCATGCCGTCGTCGACAACCCAGGAAGCGCTGCAGCCGCAGGATGCGAGCCAGCCGCTTCGGTCCATAACCGAAGGCGTCCTCGCACCTGCGCAGCAGCGTGCGTTCGGTCATGCCGACATCGTCAGCCAACTGCCGGATGGACGGTGCCTGCGTTGTCGACAGGCGCGCGTGCACGTACTGCATCGCGTCGTCCCGATACCGTTCGCCTGCGAGGAGGTGATCCGCCAGCCATCGCATCGCGGCGTCGGGCGCATGTGCGGCCATCCGGTCTGCAACGCGCGCGACATGGGGGATGCCGAGGTCGCGCAGATCAATCCGTTGGTCGGCCAGGGCCTGCAGCGGCATGCCCAGCCAGCGGGACGCCACGGCCGGCGCGAAACGCAACCCCTGCAGCCGGGTGCCGGCGGCGAGACGGGCCTGCTGTGCCGTGCGGTCGGGGCCGGCGATGCTCAGCCGCACGCCATCCCACAGCAGGTCCACGCAGGCATCCGGCACCACGGTGACCGGTGCCGTGTCCGCACCTTGGTCGAACACCCAGCGGCACAGCAGGGCATTGCCTGCCGCGTAGTCGTGTTGTCGGTAGGAGCCGCTCATGGACGCATCGCGCTAGCGTTCGGAATGCCCGCTCTCATCGTAATCGCGACGCTCGAACAGATGGGGCTGGATCAGTTCGATGAAGGCGCGTGCCTGCGGCGACAGGAACTTGCCCTTGCGCACCACCACGCCGTAACTGCGCGACGGGAACCACTGGCTCAGCGAGCGCGCGGCCAGCCGGTCGCGGTCCGCCTCGGTCAGGCAGATCGAGGCGATGATCGAGATGCCCATGCCCATGCTGACGTACTGCTTGATCACCTCCCAGCCGCCGACTTCCAGCGCCACGGTGTAGGGCACGCGCGCCTGCTGGAACACCAGGTCCACCAGCCGGTAGGTGACCAGCCGCTTCGGCGGCAGGATCAGGGCGTGCGGCGAGAGATCTTCCAGCCGCAGGTCGCGCTTCTTCGCCAGCGGATGGTCGGGCGGGGTGATCAGCATCGGTTCGAAGCGATAAACCGGGGCGTAGCTGAGGTCCGCCGGCACGTCGAGCACCGAGCCCACCGCCAGGTCCACCGCGTCCGAGCGCAGCAGGTCGGTGCCGTCGGCGCTGGCAGCGTTGTGCAGGGTCAGCTTCACCTCGGGATGCTGCTGGCGGAAGTGCTCCACGATCTTCGGCAGCAGGTAGAGGATGGTGGAACTGTTGGCCGCCACGTTCAGTTCGCCGGCCTCCAGGCCGCTGACTTTCTCGCGGAAGCTGGCATCCAGGCCGTCCAGCCCCGCCACCAGCGGTTGGGCCATCTCGTACAGGAGCTGGCCTTCGCGGCTCGGTGCCAGCCGTCGACCGCTGCGCTCGAACAGGGTCACTCCCAGCTCCCGCTCCAGGGCCTGCAACTGCAGGGTGATGGCCGGCTGGCTGACAAAAAGCGCCTCCGCCGCCCGCGAAACCGACCCCAGCCGCACCGTCTGGCAGAAGGCCCGCAGGGGCTTCAGTCGGTCGGATTTGTAGGGAAATCGAGGAGTTGGCGCTTCTTTAGAGCTCACGTTCTAACAAACTATAAGCAGTGCTTATTTAATGCATTGCCAAAACTGTTTTGTCAAATAATTCGATGGGGGAGCACTGTGCGGTTCCAGCAAGACGCCAGGAGACCTCCATGTCCGCCATCGCTTTCGCCCTGCCGCCGCGCGAATCCCGCGCCGACCGACCCACCCCCGGCATCGCCCTGACCGCCAATGTGGTGGGCCAGGACGCGCTGCTGACCCCCGGCGTGCTGGCTCTGCTCGTCTCGCTGCACCGTGCGATCGAGCCGGAGCGCCAGGCCCGGCTGGCGGCCCGCCGTGAGCGCCAGGCGTTCTTCGATGCCGGTGGCCTGCCGGATTTCCGCGCCGATACGCGCACGATCCGCGACGGCGACTGGACCGTTGCCCCGGTGCCGACCGCGTTGCAGGACCGTCGGGTGGAAATCACCGGGCCGGTGGACCCGAAGATGGTCATCAACGCGCTGAACTCGGGCGCCAGGGTGTTCATGGCGGACTTCGAGGATTCCACCTCGCCGACCTGGCAGAACCTGCTGACCGGCCAGCGCGCGCTGACCGATGCCGTGCGCGGCGACCTGCAGTTCACCAGCGAGAACGGCAAGCGCTATGCGCTGAAGCCGCAGGACGAACAGGCGGTGTTGCTGGTGCGCCCGCGTGGCTGGCACCTGGACGAGAAGCACGTGCTGATCGATGGTGCGCCGATTGCCGGCGGCCTGTTCGACATTGCCGTGTTCGCCTGGCACAACGCCCGCGCGCTGCAGGCTCGCGATCGTGGGCCGTACTTCTACCTGCCCAAGCTGCAGAGCATGGAAGAGGCCGCGCTGTGGGAGACCGCGCTGTCGCACATCGAGGCCGCGCTGGGCCTGCCGCACGGGCAGATGAAGGTCACCGTGCTGATCGAGACGTTGCCGGCCGTGTTCGAGATGCACGAGATCCTGCATGCGCTGCGCGAGCGCATCGTCGGCCTGAACTGCGGCCGCTGGGACTACATCTTTTCGTACCTGAAGACGTTCCGCCGCCACGCCGACAAGGTGCTGCCGGAGCGCGGGCAGGTGACGATGACGCAGCCGTTCCTGAAGGCCTATTCGGAACTGCTGATCCAGACCTGCCACCGGCGCGGCGCGCATGCGATGGGCGGCATGGCCGCGCAGATCCCGATCAACAACGACGAAGCCGCCAACGAGCAGGCGCTGGCCCGCGTGCGCGCCGACAAGCTGCGCGAAGTCACTGCCGGCCACGACGGCACCTGGGTGGCGCACCCGGCGCTGATCCCGGTGGCGAAGGCGATCTTCGACGAGCACATGCCGCAGACCAACCAGCGCGGTGTGCTGCGCGAGGATGTCGCGGTCACCCGCGACGACCTGATCCGTCCGTCCACCGGCACCATCACGCGCGCCGGCTTCGAAGGCAACGTGGAAGTCTGCGTGCGCTACCTGGCCGCGTGGCTGGACGGCAACGGCTGCGTGCCAATCCACTGGCTGATGGAGGACGCCGCCACCGCCGAGATCTCGCGCACGCAGATCTGGCAGTGGCTGCACATGCCCGACGTGCACCTGTGCGATGGCACCCAGATCGACTATGCGCTGCTGCAGCGCACGCTGGCCGCATTGCCCGCCAAGCTGGGCGACCACAGCCGGCTGCCCGGCGGCGAGCGCATCTCCGAAGCCATCGCCCTGCTCGACGCCCTGAGCCGTGCCGACGACCTGGCCGACTTCCTGACCCTGCCCGCGTACGAACGCATCGACTGACCCCTGCCCCCACCCACGACGCCCCACGACGAAAAGAGAGTCCGCCATGAGCACCAAGCAACAGCAGATCGACGCCATCCAGAAGGACTGGGACAGCAACCCGCGCTGGACCGGCATCAAGCGCGACTACGCCGCCGCCGATGTCGTCCGCCTGCGCGGCAGCCTGCAGCCGGAGTACACCCTGGCGCGCCGCGGCGCCGAGAAGCTGTGGAAGCTGGTCAATGGCGAGGCGAAGAAGGGTTACGTGAACGCGTTCGGCGCGATCAGCGCCGGCCAGGCGATGCAGCAGGCCAAGGCGGGCCTGGAAGCCGTCTACCTGTCCGGCTGGCAGGTCGCCGCCGACGGCAACACCTCCGAGACGATGTACCCGGACCAGTCGCTGTACGCCTACGACTCGGTGCCGACGATGGTCCGTCGCATCAACAATACCTTCCAGCGCGCCGACGAGATCCAGTGGAAGAACATCTGCGACGGCAAGGCGAATGACGCCGACGCCATCGACTTCTTCCTGCCGATCGTCGCCGACGGCGAGGCCGGCTTCGGCGGCGTACTGAACGCCTACGAGCTGATGAAGAACATGATCGTCGCCGGTGCCGCGGGCGTGCACTTCGAGGACCAGCTGGCGGCGGTGAAAAAGTGCGGCCACATGGGCGGCAAGGTACTGGTGCCCACGCAGGAAGCCGTGCAGAAGCTGCAGGCCGCGCGCCTGGCCGCCGACGTGCTGGGCGTGCCGACCATCGTGCTGGCGCGCACCGACGCCGAAGCCGCCAACCTGCTGACCTCGGACTTCGACGCCAACGACCAGCCCTTCGTCACCGGCCAGCGCACTGCGGAAGGTTTCTACCGGGTCAAGAACGGCCTGGAGCAGGCGATCAGCCGCGGCGTCGCCTACGCGCCGTACGCCGACCTGGTGTGGTGCGAGACCGGTACGCCGGACATCGGCTTCGCCCGCGAATTCGCGCAGGCCGTGCATGCGAAGCATCCGGGCAAGCTGCTGTCATACAACTGCTCGCCCAGCTTCAACTGGAAGAAGAACCTGGATGACGCGCAGATCGCGCGCTTCCAGGACGACCTGTCGGCGCTGGGCTACAAGTTCCAGTTCATCACCCTGGCGGGCATCCACATCAACTGGTTCAACAGCTTCCAGTTCGCCCACGACTACGCGCGTGGCGAAGGCATGAAGCACTACGTCGAGCAGGTGCAGGAGCGCGAGTTCGCCGCGCGCGAAAAGGGTTACACCTTCGTCTCGCACCAGCAGGAAGTGGGCGCGGGCTACTTCGATGACGTCACCACGGTCATCCAGGGCGGCAGCTCCAGCGTCACCGCGTTGAAGGGCTCGACCGAGGAAGAGCAGTTCTACGAAAAGGAAAAGGCAGCCTGATCGCTGCCCGCAAGGATGCACAAAAGGAAACGCCGGCTTTCGCCGGCGTTTCTTCTTTCAGCGTTGCGGGAAGAAAGCGCGCGCTTACTTCTTCACTTCCTGCGTATGCCCCTTCAGCGCCTCGGCCAGGCCCGGCACGCCATTGGCGCCGGTCGGCACGCTGATGCTCGAACCGGTGAAGTCCTTGCCGATGGGTTCGGCACGACCCCCCAGGCACTGGGCGAGGAAGCCTTCGGTCACCGCGTTGAACGCCTTGTTGTTCTCCGGCCGGGCGAAGCCGTGGCCTTCGTCGGGGAACAGCACGTAGGTCACCGGGATATTCTTCGCCGTCATCGCCTTGACGATCTGGTCGCTCTCGTCCTGCTTCACGCGCGGGTCGTTCGCGCCCTGGCCGATCAGCAACGGCTTCTTGATCTGGTCGGCGCGGGTCAGTGGCGAGCGCTCGGTCAGCCACGCCTTGCCGGCGTCGGTGCGCGGGTCGCCCATGCGCTTGGCCAGCTGCTCGAAGAAGCTGGCCCAGTAAGGCGGCACCGTGCTGAGCAGGGTGTTGAGATTGGACGGGCCGACGATGTCCACGCCGCAGGCGAATGCGTCCGGCGTGAAGGTCAGGCCGGCCAGCGTGGCGTAGCCACCGTAGCTGCCGCCCATGATCGCGACCTGCTCCGGCGTGGTGACGCCCTGCTTGACGGCCCACTGCACGGCGTCGATCAGGTCGTCGTGCATCTTGCCGGCCCACTCGCCGTTGCCCGCATTGGTGAAGCTCTTGCCGAAGCCGGTGGAGCCGCGGAAGTTGACCGACAGCACCGCGTAGCCGCGGTTGGCCAGCCACTGGTTGTAGCCGCCGTAGCCGTAGGAATCGCGTGCCCACGGACCGCCATGCACCAGCAGCACGAGCGGCACCGGCGCATCGGCCTTGCCGTCGTTGTTCGCATCGGCACTGCGCGGCAGAGTCAGGTAGCTGACCAGCGTCTTGTTGTCGCGCGAGGCGATCTCCACCGGCCACTGCGGCACCAGCGGCTTGCCTTCCAGCTTCGGCCGCGCGGAGAACAGCTTGGTCAGCGTGCCTGCCGGACGGTCGTAGCGGTAGTAGACCAGCGGGGCTTCGGCCGCCGAGTACGCGATGATCCAGGTCTTGTCGTCCAGCGTGCGCGTGTTGACGGACACGTCGCCCGGGCCGATCGCTTCCAGCTTCTCCAGGTCTGCCCGGATCGACGGGTCGACGACCTTCCATTCATCGCGCAAGTAATCCACTGACACGGCCTGCACATTGCCGGTCGCCGGGTCCGCCAGGCTGCCGCCGACATCGGCGCGTGCATCTTCCAGCACCAGCGTGCGCTTGCCGCTGGCCACGTCCACGGCGAACAGCGCGGCGGTGTTGCGGCCGCGCGAATCGGTGAAGTACAGGGTCTTGCCGTCCAGCGTCAGGCCGCCGGGATTGGTGGTGAGCACATCCTCGAACGGGATGTCGTCGAACTTCTCCCAGCCGCCCTTGGCATCACGCTTCAGCACGTCGGCGCCGCCGTCCGGGCGCGAGCGCGTGGCGTACTTGAGGGCATAGTCCGCGTCGGCGATGTAGCCGGCGATCTGCGCGTCGTTCTTCTCCAGCAGGGTGCGTGTGCCCGTGGCGAGGTCGACCTTGTACAGGTCGTGCCACTGCGCATCGCGGTCGTTCATGCCGACGAGGATCGTGCCGGGATGTTTCGGGCTGACGCCGGATACCTGGGCGGTGGTCTTCGGGAACGGCGTCAGGTCTTTGGCCTGGCCGGTCTTCAGGTCCACGGCGTACAGGTGGAAGTCCTCGTCGCCGCCGCTGTCACGCAGATACAGCAGGGTGTCGGGGTTGTAAGACCAGAAATAGCTGCGGATGCCGCGCGCCTTGTCCTGGGTGACGGCCTTGGCCTGTGACGGATTGTCCGCCGGGGCTACCCACACGTTGAGCACGCCATCGACGGCGGCAACCCAGCTCAGGTACTTGCCATCGGGGCTGATCTGCACGTTGGCGCGCTCGGGATTGCCGAACAGCGCGTCGCGGGCGATCAATTCGGTGCCGGCGATGCGGTCGGCGGCGGACGGGGCGGCCTGCGCCGCGAGCGCGACGGCGACGGTCGAGGCCAGCAACGTGAGACGGAATGCGGCATGACGCATGGGCGATACTCCTGGAGGCAAGGAAGGGGCAGCGGACATGACGTCCGCCAGCCGGAGGTGTGACTCGAGTAGACCACACCCCACCTTCACCCGCCTTGGCCGGAGGTCATGCGGGATTGCCGCGATCCATGCCCCGGTAGCCCAGCGCTTCGGTCAGGTGTGGCGTGGTGATCGAGTCGCTGCCCGCCAGGTCGGCGATGGTGCGCGCCACCCGCAGGATGCGATGCAGGCTGCGCGCGGAGAGTTGCAGGCGCTCGACGGCGCGCTCCAGCAGCGCCTGGTCCCGTGCCGACAGTCGGCAGTGCGCCATGGTGTCGGCCTGGCCCAGGCGTGCGTTCGCGCAACCGGCGCGCGCCTGTTGGCATGCGCGCGCGGCAACGACGCGGGCCTGCACCGAGGCCGTGGATTCGCCGTCCGGCGCATCCGGCCTCAGTTCGTGGGGCGGCAGCCGCGGCACATGGACATGCAGATCGATGCGATCGA
>Ga0247823_10004273_pt1 | contig 11479 bp, 8 predicted proteins | sample 13C_PalmiticAcid_2_FD_192426 | JGI IMG/M metagenome (GOLD analysis project Ga0247823, IMG submission 192426) | Soil microbial communities from agricultural site in Penn Yan, New York, United States - 13C_PalmiticAcid_Day30 | ecosystem: Environmental > Terrestrial > Soil > Agricultural land...
GTCGTGGGTCGGGACGACCTGGTCGTCGGTCGCCGACGGGACGTGGTCACCGGTCGCCCGGCCGGCCCGCCCGGGGCGGTGCCCCGGGCTCCCGCATCGTGCCCCTTCGGGGCGGAGGCATCGGGCCGCTCACCCGGCCCCACCCGCCGGCTCCTTGCGCCCGGCCAACCAAATCGCGGCCCAGACGAGCAGCAGGTCGGCGATCCCGACCCACATGGCCCCCTGGCTGTGCCGCCGCCGGACTGCCTCGGCCTCGCGGGCCTCGCGTGCCTCGCGGAGCCCCTTCTGCTCACCCTCCAACTCCCGTACCCGGGCCTCCTTCTCCATGACCCGCTCCCGGTAAGCGGCCTCAAACGCCTTCAGCTCGTCGATCCGGCGGTCGATCTGCGGGACGGTCCTCGTCTCCCCCTCGCGCCCGGGCTCGTTCTCCGTCCGCCAGGTGTCGAGGGCCCGGTACTCGGCGAGGATGTCGCGGGTGATCTCGATCTCCCGGACCTGCCCCTCGAAGTCCGGCTTCCGCGGGAAGAGGTCGAGCTTGATGAGCGGCCCGAACGCGATCGCCAGGGGCAGGGCGGCCACCAGAATCACGCCGAAGACGCGGGCGAGCGGCCCGGTCACGGCCCGCGTCCCGAAGCCGCCGGCCCGGCCGGTGACGAGGACGACCAGCCCGTACAGGGTGACGGCCGCCGGGATCAGATGGGCGGCCACGGTTCCCCACATCGGTCAGTCCTCGTCGGGGTCGGCGATCGGGTTCAGGAGCTTCAGGAGCGGGACGCGGTCGAACTGCTCCGGCCGGTCGCCCGGCGCCGTCGCTCCCAGGCCCTCGGCGACCAGGGCATAGACGACCCGGCCCACGTCCGCCCCGGTCCGCAGCCCGAAGTGACGGAAGTACCGCCGGGCCTCGGCCCCGACTCGGGCTCGGGCGCAGCGGCAGACGGCGTCGCACACCTCGACCGCCGTGAGGTGTCGGACCGGGGCGTCCTCCGGGATCGTCCGGCGGTCGGCCGGGGCCCACCATTCGTCGGACAGCCCGCGGCCGGCCACGATCATGGCGTAGAACACCAGGAAGACCGCTTCCGCCGGATGCCCGGTCTGCCGGCCGACGCGCTCCAGCTGCCGCCGCAGGTCGTCGGGTTGGTCGCGGAGGTCGAACACGACCGGCCTCAAGGGGCGGTTGAGACTGGTAGAGTACCGAACCCGCGCCCGGATCGCAGGCCCACCATGCGGCGACTCCTCCGACGGGCACTCGTTGCCACCTTCCTCGCGGCGACCGGTTGCGACGGATGCACCAAGGAACCGGGCAAGATCTCGGTCGAGATCCGCGACCCCCACGTCACTCACAAGGGTCAACTGTCGCTCGACCAGGGCTGGGCCGCCGTCGGCGAAGGGGCGGCCCAGCGCAAGGTCGAGGTGAGGGACGGACACCTTCGGGCCCTCAACAAGGGCTACGGGACGGTCGCGGCCGGCGACGCGGTCGTCCTGGACGAGAATGACGTGGTCACCGTCAACGGCCACAGGCGCGACCCGGAGTGACCGGCGACCTTCACGACAGGGAGCGTTGGGCGGTGGTCGGTTTCGAACCACTTTCCGGGGGGGGTATGGGGAAAACCGTGGCAGCCTTGGCAGTCTTGGCAGCCTTGGTCACTTTCTGACCACCCACCGTATCGTAACCCCCGCCTCTCTGCTCCCCGGGATTCCCACCGATGTCCCTCGTTCGCATCGCCTTCGCCATGTTCACCCTCGCCTCATTCGCCGGCGCCGCCGACCGCGACGCCCACTCGTTCGCCAACCCCGAGCACGTCCGCGTCAAGCACGTCGCCCTGGACGTCGACGTCGATTTCGACAAGCAGGTGATCCGCGGGACCGCCGTCCTCACCGTCGAACGGACCTCAAAGGACCACAAACAACCACTCGTCCTCGACACCCGCGGGCTGACGATTTCGGCCGTCGACTGGCGGGTCGACCAGGGAATCTACTGGAAAGCGAAGTTCGACCTCGGCAAGCCCGACCCGGTCCTCGGGCAGGCCCTGACCGTGCAACTGCCGGCGGAGGCGACGACCGTCCGCGTCGCCTACGCGACCGGCCCGAACGCGACCGCCCTGCAGTGGCTGACGCCGGCCCAGACGGCGGGCAAGAAGCGGCCGCTCTTGTTCACGCAGTCGCAGGCGATCGACGCCCGCAGCTGGGTGCCGCTGCAAGACACCCCCGGCGTGCGGATCACGTACACGGCCACGGTGCGGACGCCGAAGGACCTGCTCGCGGTCATGAGCGCCGGCAACGACCCGGCGGCGAAGCGGACTGGCGCGTACACGTTCGCCATGACCCAGCCGATCCCGTCGTACCTGATGGCCCTGGCCGTCGGCGACCTCGACTTCCGCCCGCTGTCGAAGCGAACCGGCGTCTACGCCGAGCCGTCCGTGGTGAACAAGGCCGCGACGGAGTTCGCGGACCTGGAGGAGATGGTCCAGGCGTGCGAGAAGCTGTACGGCCCGTACCGCTGGGAGCGGTACGACGTCCTCGTGATGCCGCCGAGCTTCCCGTTCGGCGGGATGGAGAACCCGCGGCTGACGTTCGCCTCGCCGACGATCCTGGCCGGGGACAAGAGCCTGGTCGCGCTGCTCGCCCACGAGCTGGCCCACTCGTGGTCCGGGAACCTGGTGTCGAACGCCACGTGGCGGGACTTCTGGCTGAACGAGGGCTTCACCGTTTACCTGGAACGGCGGATCATGGAGGCGGTCTACGGCAAGGCCCGGGCCGACGCCGAGGCGGTGCTGGGCCGGCGGAGCCTGGACCGCGAGCTGGCCGACCTGCCGAAGCCGGACCAGGTGTTGCACGTCGATCTGACCGGCCGGCCGCCGGTCGACGGGCTGACCGACGTCCCGTACGAGAAGGGGGCCCTGTTCCTGAAGCACCTCGAAGCGGTCTACGGCCGCGAGCGGTTCGACCGGTTCCTGTCGGGGTACTTCGCCCACTTCTCGTTCCGGAGCATCACGACCGCCCAGTTCAAGGCGTACCTGGCCGAGCACCTGTTGAAGGACGACCCCGCGAAGGCGGCCCGGGCGAAGGTGGACGAGTGGCTGACGCAACCGGGGCTGCCGGCCGACGCCCCGAGCCCGTCGGCCGCGGCCCTGGAGACGGTCGAGGCCCACGCGAAGGCGTTCGCCGCCGACAAGGTCAAGGCGGCCGAGTTGCCGGGCAAGGCGTGGACGGCCCAGGAGTGGCTGCACTTCCTGACGTCCCTCCCGGCGCCGCTCACCAAGGGACGGTTGCGGGCCCTGGACGAGGCGTTCCACCTGACGCAGTCCGGCAATTCCGAAGTCCTCTTCGCGTGGCTGATGCTGGCCGTGAAGTACCGCTACGACCCGGCCGACGAACGGTTGGAGGCGTTCCTGACCGAGCAGGGCCGCCGTAAGTTCCTGAAGCCGCTGTACGAGGAGCTGGCGAAGACGCCGGCCGGCAAGGAGCGGGCGCTGGCGATCTACAAGAAGGCCCGGCCGACGTACCACCCGGTGAGCGTCGAGACCATCGACGTGGTGGTCGGCTGGGGCAAGCGGTAGGGCGGTCGGCGTCCGGAGGAGGCGTGTCGTGTCTGACGACCTTCGGCGGCGGCTCCGGCTGCTGGAAGACGAGTACCCGGCGCAACCGGTCGTGGCCCAGCAGGCGGACCTCCGGGAGATCAACCGGCTCCGGGCCGAACTCGGGATGCCGGCCGTGGACGCCCGGCTGAGGGAGGTCGGTACGGCCGCGCCGGTCGCCGAACCCGCGGCGCCGCCCCCGAAGGCGGTCCGGGACCACTCGGCGGCCCGGGCCATCTATCAAGCCTACCGCAAGAAGGTCGAGGAACTGGCGGTCCACCAGGCGTACGCCGAGCAGGTCGCCGCGGCGACGGCGGGCCACGGCCGGACGCCGGTCCGCCCCCTGGCGACGATGGGGACGGGCGGCGGCCCGCTGCGGTGTGACCTCTGCGGCAAGCCGATCGTCCTCGAAGGCGGGGCGTCCCACGGGGTGGCCGCGGACGCCGCCTGGGCCCGGGACCCGCGCGACGGCTGGGAGTCGTGGATCCTCGGCGGGCTGGTCGTCGAGATCCAGACCAACGGGACGCTCCGGATCTACCACGGGTATCCCGCCGGCGGGGCCCGGCAGTGCTGCCAGCGGGCGAGCAAGGCCCACCGGGAGGCGCGGGCCGCGTTCGTCTCCCGCATGCCGCCCGGGACGCCGGCGCTGCTGCTGGCGTTTCTCACGGACGAGTTCCCCGACCGGACCGGACGGGAGCACCGGGCGCTGGCCGACACGATCATCGACGTGATGTACTCCTACGACCCGGGGCTCGGGGTCAACCGGCCCACGCCGACCTGACCCCCGGTGCGGCCGTACGTCTGGGAGCCGCGGGCCTGAGCGGGGAATTCATTGTCCGGACGGCCGAAGCTTTGCACAACGCGTAAGAATGCGCTGGTCCGGTTCTCCCGGCCCACGCGGAAGCGGGTCCGCCGGCGCGCGAATCGGGCCAGCCCGGAGGAAGTCCGATGCGGTGTGTCCCGGCCCTGTTCGGCCTGCTCCTCGCCGGGTGCGGGTCGGCCGACCCGGTCGTCACAACGTTCGACGAGGTGGCGGGCCCGGACGGTAGGGACCGCCTCGTCCTCCGGTTCGTCGCCGTCCCGACCGACGGCGAGGCCGCGGTCGAGGCGTTCGACTTCCACTCCGTCGCCTGGGAGGTCCGGGACGGGGACGCCTGGACCGAGCGGGCCGTCATCACCGCCGCCGACTTCCAGCGCGGGGCCGGCGAGCGGCGGTCGGTGAGCGCCCTCCACAGCCTGGACGCGGCCCGCGGGCTGGCCGTCCTGCAGGTCGGCGAGGAGCGGCCGCCGGACGCCCGCGGGCGCGTCTCGGTCCAGTACACGTGGCGGGAGTGGGACCTCGTCCACAACCGCGAGGTCCGCGTCTTGAGGGTCTGCCAGACGCCGTTCGAGGGCGTGGACGGGACCGTGCGGCGGATCGGCCTGGTGCCGCCGTGAACGGTCGCGGTGCCCGCCCGGCGGTGATATAACGGACCGGCACGCCCGCGGAGGTCTCCGATGATCCGACACGTTACGTTCGCGGTTGGGCTGGTGTGCCTCGCCGGCTTCGCCGCGGCCGCCCCGGCCCCGAAGGTAGCCCCGAAGGACGACAAGGCCGACCTGAAGAAGCTGGAGGGGGATTGGGCCATCGAGTCGTGGACGCAATTCGGCGCCCCGGTCGGGGCCAACTGGACGTGGACGATCAAGGGGGACAAGTACACCCTCGACCAGGGGACGAACCTGGAGGAAGGGACGCTGAAGCTGGACCCGAAGAAGGAGCCGGCGGTGATGGACCTGGAGATCACGGGCGGCAACTGCAAGGGTAAGGACCAGCCCGGCATCTACAAGCTGGAGGGGGACACGCTCACGCTGTGCTTCGGGTGGCCGGGGACGACGGAGCGGCCGACCGAGTTCCGATCGACGGCGGAAAACCGGTGGATCCTGATCACGCTGAAGCGGGCGAAGAAGTAAGCGGTGTCCCGTGCCCGGGGTCGCGCTGACGCTCGACCCCGGGCTACGCGCCTACGCCCTTCCGGGGCCCCAAACCCCTACTATGACCCCCATCTCGCCTTCGCCCACTCTCGTCGGTCCTGCCGCCATGCGCTTCCTCTCCCTCGCTTGCCTCTTCCTCGCCTCCGTCGTCTCCGCCGCCGATCCGCCGAAGGCCCGCAAGGTCGTGCTAATCGCCGGGCCGCTCGACGCGGGTCACCCGGCCGGGACGCACGAGTACGAGAAGACTGTCCGGGCCTTCAAGCATTGCCTCGACAACGCGAGTAACGTGAAGGGGCTCCGGGTCGAGGCCCATCTGAAGGGCTGGCCCGAGAAGGCGGGCACGCTCGACGACGCCGACACCATCGTGATCGTCGCCAGCGGATCGGACCGCAAAGAAGCCGATCACCCGCTGCTCGTCGGCGACCGGCTCGCGGTCGTCGAGAAGCAGATGAAGCGCGGCTGCGGGCTGTGCCTCATCCACTGGGCCACGTTCGTTCCCAAGGCGAAGGCTGGTGACAAGGTGCTGGAGTGGGTCGGTGGGTACTTTGACTACGAGTCGGGGCCGGCGAAGAACGGCTGGTATTCGAAGATCCAGACCGTGACCGTGAAGGCGACGCCCGGGCGGCACCCCATCACGACCGGGATGACGCCGTTCGAGGTGAAGGACGAGTTCTATTACAACATCCGCTTCCGCGAGCGCGACCCGCGGCTTGTCCCCATCCTCACCGTGCCGATGGCCAAGGAGGGCGAGCAGACGGTCGCCTGGGCGGTCGAGCGGCCGGGCGGTGGGCGCGGGTTCGGGTTCACCGGCGGGCACTTCTTCGACAACTGGCGGAACGACCACTTCCGCAAGATGGCCCTGAACGCCATCCTCTGGACCGCCCACGCCGAGGTACCCAACGGGGGCGTGAAGTCCGACTTTCCCGGCGACCGCGAGTTGGCGCAGGTGACGGTCGGAAACCCGTCGCAGGTGCTCATCCTGACCGGGCACGACGGGCCGTTCCACAACTGGCGGGAGACGAGCCAGGTCCTCAAGCACGTCATCGAGCGCGACGGCCGGCTCAAGTGCCGGATCGTCGATAACCCGAACGACTTCCTCGCCCGCGAAGACCTGTCGGGCTACGACCTGATCGTCCAGAACTACGTCAACTGGGAACGCCCCGGCCTGCCCGACGCGGCCAGGGCGAATCTGTTGAAGTACCTCGAATCGGGCCGCGGGCTCGCAGTCATCCACTTCGCGAACGGGGCCTTTCACCCGAGCCTGCCGAACGCGAAGGAGGGGGACTGGCCGGAGTACCGCAAGATCGTCCGCCGCGTCTGGGACCATGGCAAGGGCCTGAGCGGGCACGACGCTTACGGCCCGTTCCGCGTCGAGATCGCCGGCAAGCACCCGATCACCGACGGCCTGTCCGCGTTCGACACGGTAGACGAACTGTACTACCGCCAGCAGGGGGACATGGCGCTCGAACCGCTGGTGACCGCGAAGTCGAAGGACACGGGTAAGGCGGAGCCGCTGGCGTGGGCGTACAGCTATGGCAAAGCCCGCGTGTTTCAGACGGTCCTCGGCCACTCGGCCGAGTCGATCCGCGGCAACGGCCCGGCGGCGCTGATCCGCCGCGGCGCCGCCTGGGCCGCCGGCCGCGAGTTGAAGCCGGAGCCCGCGGCCGCGAAGCCGGTCGAGAAGCGATTGACGTTTGCCGAGGGCAAGTTCGGCAAGGCCCTCGACGCCCGGGTGATGCCGGCGAGCATCGAGCAGGACGAGCGCTACCGCAAGCCCCCGCTGACCGTCGAGTGCTGGGCGAAGCTGTTCTCGAAGACCGGCTTCAACGTCCTCGTCTCGACCGACCCGAAGTCGTCCGGCCAGCACTGGGAGATTTACACCTACGCCGGCAGCGGGGTCTTCAGCGCCTACCTGCCGGGGACGCTTCAGGGCGAGATCAAGTCGGCGGTCGATGTGTGCGACGGCAAGTGGCACCACCTGGCGATGACCCACGACGGCAAGACGGTCGGCCTGTACGTGGACGGCAAGAAGGTGAAGGACCAGGCCGTCGCGTACCGCCCGGAAGCGAAGTCCGAGCCCGGCCCGCTCGTCTTCGGCGGGGCCTACGCCGGTGATCAGCGGATCGGCTGCGACGGGCTCATCGACGAAGTCCGCATCTCGAACATCGTCCGCCCGATCGCGGCCGCCCCGGCGTCGCCACTGACGCGCGACGGCACCACGGTCAGCCTGTGGAACCTGGACGGCGACGAAGGGATCTCGGCCGACACGAACTGGACCCCGCCGACGCCGGCGGTGGCCGGCGAGCCGTGGGAGAAGGAGACGGACAAGGACTGGGTGGACGGCCGGTTCTCAAAGACGGACACCGGCCCGTACCTGAACGCGACGATCGACTACGAGGGCCCGAAGGGGAAGGTCCGGGCGTACAAGGGGACCGCGATCAAGGTCGGCGACAAGGGCGAGGCCACCGTGTTGTTCGACCGGAACACGCTGCGGCTGGCGGCCGGCTGGACGGGCGGGTTCCTGAACCATTCGAGCCGCCGGTTCGGCCTGCTCAACACGCCGACGCCGGCCGGGAGGATGATGTTCACGACGTCGACCCTCGCGGGTTGGGCGGACGAGAAGGGGAATTTCGAGAACCCCCACGCGGCGACGGGACCGCTGCCGAAGGAGTGGGCGAAGTTCAAGGGGTTGTACCTGAGCGGGAATCGAACTGTGCTCAGCTACTCCGTCGCTGGCGTCGGCGTTTGGGAGATGCCCGGTCTGGAAACGGTGGCCGGGTCACCGGCCTTCACGCGGACGTTCGAGATTGCTCCGACGGACAAGCCGCTCAGCCTCCTCCTCGGCGATGTGCCGTTGGAGGGGCCCCGGGTCACTAGGGGCGAGATCCTGTGGGACAAGGACGGCCGACAGTATCGAATCGCCGTGACCAAGGGACCGGCACTGAGTACGGAAGCGAAGGGCGGCCGAGCCGTCCTGAGAATCGCACCGAGCGATGAGCCCCGTCGCTTCAAGGTCTTTATGTGGTCCGGGCCGGCTGCGAAGGACGAAGCGTTTGCCGGCGCGCTCGGGCGATCCTTGCTCGCTCTCCTGGGTGACGAAACAACCGGCGGCCCAGCCCGCTGGACGAAGCCCGTCACCACGACCGTCGAGCCCGGCAAGGACGCCGGCGGCCCGTTCGTCGTCGACACCCTGCCGCTGCCGTACGAGAACCCGTGGAACGCCCTGTTCTACGTCGCCGGCGTGGACTTCCTGCCGGACGGCCGCATCGCCCTCTGCACCGCCCACGGCGACGTCTGGGCCGCCAAGGAATCGTCCGGCACGATCACCTGGCACCGCTTCGCGACCGGACTGTATCAGCCGCTCGGGTTGAAGGTCGTGGACGGGAAGGTCGTCGTGGTCGAGCGCGGGCAGCTCACGCGGCTGCACGACACGAACAACGACGGCGAGGCCGACTTCTACGAGAACCTGAACAACGACTGGCACGCCGGCGGCGGCGAGCACTCCTACGACACCTGCCTCGAAACCGACCCGGCCGGCAACTTCTACCTGTTCAAGACCGGCGACGACCACACCCCGACCGGCGGTACCCTGCTCAAGATTTCCAACGACGGCTCGAAGATGGAGGTCTACGCGACCGGGTTCCGCCACCCGATCGGGCTTGGCGTCTCGCCTACGGGCCAGGTCTCCGGGGCCGACCAGGAAGGGAACTGGATGCCGGTCACGCGGCTCGACCTGTACAAACAAGGGGGCTTCTACGGCGACATGCGGACGCACCACCGGCCGACGCCGCCGAAGACATATGACGATCCGTTGATCTGGCTACCGAAGGAGGCGGACAACTCGGCCGGCGGCCAGGTGTGGGTGCCGAAGGGGTCGTGGGGCGCGCTCGGCGGGCACATGCTCCACCTCTCCTACGGTCGCTGCCGGGCCTACGCGGTCCTGCCGGACGGCGACAAGTTCGGGGCCGGGGCGGTCGATCTCGGGGCACGGTTCCTGTCCGGCTCGGCCCGCGGCCGGTTCGGCCCGGACGGGCACCTGTACGTCGTCGGCCTGGACGGCTGGCAGACCGCCGCCCAGAAGGACGGTTGCCTGCAACGGGTCCGCTACACGGGCAAACCGCTCGACACGCCGGTCGCGTTCCGCACGACGCCGACGACCGTGACGCTGACATTTGACCAGCCGCTCGACCTGAAGTCGGCGGCCGACCTGTCGGCGTTCGCGGTGACGCGGTGCAACTACATCTGGAGCGCGAACTACGGGTCGAAGAACTGGTCGGTGTCGGACCCGAAGAAGGAGGGCCTGGACAAGGTCCCGGTGACGGCCGCGATGCTGAGCCCGGACGGCAAGACGTTGACGTTGACGGTCGAGGTCCGGCCGGCGATGCACACGAAGGTCGCGTACACGGTCCGCACGGCCGCCGGCAAGGCACTGAAGGGGGCGGTCTACACGACCATCCACAAATGAACCACAAAGTCACAAAGGACACAAAGAATGCAGAAGAAGTCAGACAGGATGAACACGATCGACAGGATTTGATCTGTTCCTGTCGATCGTGTTCATCCTGTCGAATGGTCTCTTCTTGTCTTCTCTTCGTGCCCTTCGTGCCTTTGTGGTGAACCTCTTCAAAACACCGTGAGCGGTTCGCCCTCGCCCATCAGGTCGTACGGCCGGCCTTCGCGGTCGCGGTGTTCCAGGTCGGTGATGCCCATCGCGTGGTATACCGTCTTCGCGACGTCCGCCGGCGTCACCGCCCGGTCCGCCGGGTACTCACCGCGGCGGTCGCTCGTCCCGTAGGTCTGACCGCCGCGGACCCCGGCCCCGGCCAGCAGGACGCTCATGCAGTGCGTCCAGTGGTCGCGGCCGTTGCCGTAGGCCCCGCCGCTCCGCGGGTCGCCGATCTTCGGCGTCCGCCCCATCTCGCTCGTCACCCAGAGCAGCGTCGAGTCGAGCAGCCCGCGGTCCGACAGGTCCGACACCAGCGCCGCGAACCCGCGGTCGAACTCAGGGAGGAGGTGTTCCTTCAGGCAATTGAAGTTATTGCCGTGCGTGTCCCAGCCGCCGGCGCTCTTGCACTTGCTCGCGATCTTCTCGTTCTCCATCCAGTACACGGTCACGAACGGCACCCCGGCCTCGACCAGCCGCCGGGCCAGGAGCAGGCTGGCCCCGTTCACCGTCGGCCCGTACTTCTCGCGGACGCGGAGTGGCTCGCGCGACAGGTCGAATGCCTCCGCCGTCCCGGCCGCCGACAACAGTGTCAGGGCCCGGCCGTGCAGCCGCTCCCACAGCGGGTCGGCCGGCTGCTGTTCGGCGTCGGAGCGGGCGGCGTCGATCGCCCGCCGCAGGCCGTCGCGGTCGGTCAGCCGGCTCGCGGTCACGTCGCCGCCGAGGACGAGCGCCGGAGCCCGGAACTCCAGCGGCTTCTCCAAACTGCCCTGGACGTAGAGCGGATCGAACTCCGGTCCGAGGCGGGCCGCGAACTGGCCGGGCCGGGTGTACGGCAGCTTGCTCGGCTTGTGCGGCAGGCTGATGACGTTCGGCAGCCGCGGGTGGGCCGGCCGCCGCGACCCGGCGACGCAGCCGACGAACGGCCAGTCGTCCGGGTACGGGGTGCGGTCGTTCCCCTTGAGCCGGAACGAGACGTCGGGGACGTGCCCGGTGAGCTGGTAGTAGTACCCGGCGTGGTGGTCGTTCGTGTTGACCGTGCCCCCGACCGACCGGACGACCGCCAGGTGATGGGCCTGCTTGGCAAGCAATGGCAGGTGCTCGCACAGTCGGATGCCAGGTGCGGACGTGTCGATGGCCTGGAACGGCCCGCGGTACTCGGCCGGGGCGTCCGGCTTGATGTCCCAGGTGTCGATGTGCGACGCCCCGCCGCACAGGAAGAACAGGATCGTGGACTTAGCCTTCCCGCCAGTCGGCGTGGGGGCCGCGG
>Ga0247823_10004274_pt1 | contig 11477 bp, 5 predicted proteins | sample 13C_PalmiticAcid_2_FD_192426 | JGI IMG/M metagenome (GOLD analysis project Ga0247823, IMG submission 192426) | Soil microbial communities from agricultural site in Penn Yan, New York, United States - 13C_PalmiticAcid_Day30 | ecosystem: Environmental > Terrestrial > Soil > Agricultural land...
GCTTGGCTCCGGGGGCGGCGGGCAACGCGGTGGGGAGCGGCCGGATCGAAGACACGGGGTATCGTTGCGTCACCGACGTCCAGTCGAAGCTGCTCGCTCGGAAGCGAATCCCGGGGTGGCTGCTGGCCGGACGACTGCTCGCCGGGTGACTGCTTTCCAGATAGCCGGGTTCTGGATGGCTGCTCGCCGGGGGGCTGCTCGCGGAAAACGGTTCCTCAGGAAACGGCTCCGCGGAAAACGGGCTCTCAGGCTGCAGGTGCGACGCGGGGGGCTGGAGCAGGAGCAGGACTGTCATGAACACGGCGGCGATGAGGATGACCCTGGTGAGGCGGCGATCAAGGGCAATGGCGCGCCGGAGTCTCGCGGGGAGGAAGCCCAACGGCCAGCTCCTCCGATATGCCATGTCCTCTCAATTGGGGGGGAAGGTGATGTCGGCATAGAAATCATGTCGCATCTCTCTGAGGCGGAGCGGAGAACATCCCAACTGTCCTTTTTCCCGAGGAGGCTCGTTGTTGGATGGGGGCGGCAACTCTGGAAAGCGAGACATCCAACACGTGGTACCGCGCTTCTCCAGCAAATCAAGCGTTGAATCAGTCGCACTGATTCGAGTTGCCCCTGAAAGGTTGGGTACGACCAGGGTAACCCTGGCGGCCGGCATCCCCACACGAGATGGGAAAGCTGGGGAACCGCTATGTTGACTTGACTCGCCAGTACGATATTTCCCCGTCTCAAGCCTGGCACTTCGACACAATTTTGTAGATGGGGGCATATTCTGCGATTCGGCAGCCATTGGCCCTGTTGGGGTAGTCAATCTGTTTCGGAGCAGCCGACAGGAAGAATTGGTCGTTGGTGAGCGATGCGGGGTTGCAGTTGCAGGATCAAAGGGACCTCGAAAGCAGCAAAAAAGCACCAGACCCAGCTGCAGGCGGCGAGGGCCCTGCGTGAGAACAATGGAAACACTTCAACTGTTCAACTGCAGGCCCGCCACCTACTTTTACTGAACAGTAACCTGTAGTTCCCAGAGTACATACCCTACCGAAATCATCCCTCTCCGACGGTGTGGTCAAAGGCTCTGTCTGAATGCACACAACCAGTCTAGTGCCTCTTAACAGGTCCATCAGGAAGCGTTCCATGCCTTCCCTACTTGGAAGCCTTGATCAAGACGGCTGCAACCTGTTGCCGGGTCAGCACGTCTCTAACCCAGGAACCAATATATCAACCACGAGACGTTGAAATGTAAAACCCATACGAGTTGGATCGCATTGCCATCCGTCTTCCCTTGTTGAGGATTCTCAGAGGGTAGGTGGGCTGTCCTGAGGACCAACTTCAGCTCTTTTAAGCAGTCGTTATCTGTGTGTATACAAATGGGGGAGAAAAAAAAGAGAGAGAGAATGACAAAAAGCTCACCGACTAGCCTGCCCCATATTGGTAGCAAGGTAGTCGGCTACGAAAACCCCAGTTCGGTAGTTTTACTTCGACGGGTTGAACCCGTACACTCTTGCGAGTGAAACACAGGCGGAACACGAGCCGCACTCCCCCCGCTACACCACGAGAGGCCTGCGGGGGGAGGACACTGTATGGAGCGCAGGACCAGTCCATATAGGGCCAGCGGGCAGCCGGGGTTGGGGCGGGGTGGCCATGCGAGGACCAAGTTCAGATGAAAGAAGGAGACACACAACATGTTGTCTGCAAGAGAAGCCTACATATGTGGCAGCAACAAGAATATACAAGAACCGAAGCCTGGAGATGCAATGGATGCCCTTCCTCACGGATCAACCGCTCTTCCCATCATCCGCCCCCTTCAAAACACCCACGTAAACGACTCCTGCACCTCAAACGCCACATCATACCTATCATCCACGTTAGCAATCTCATCTTCAAACCTCAGAGGGGAGGGGAGGAGAGAAAAAAACAACATACTTGACATCCGCCGCCGAAGCAGCCACCAGCGCCCTAAACGTGCCCTCCTCGGCGATCCACTTCCCGAGCGCCGTGTCAAAGTACCCGACCGCGTGCTTGTCCAGCGCGATGCGGATGTGCTTGGTCTCGCCGGCCTCGAGCTCGACCTTCTCAAACGCCACGAGCTCCTTCTCGGGCCGCGGCAGCCGGCTCTTCTCGTCCCGCACGTACACCTGCACCGTCTCCCACCCTTTTACCGGGCCGACGTTGCTGACCGCCACGACCAGCTCGATCGCGCCGCCTTCGGGCGTGAGCACCCGCGACGACAGCGACGGGCGGCCGTACTCGAACGCCGTGTACGACAGGCCGTGGCCGAAGGGGAACAGCGGCTCGACGCGCACGCGCTCGTAGTGGCGGTAGCCGATGTAGACGCCCTCGCCGTAGACGACGTCGAGGTTCTCGCCGGGCCAGGTGTGGTAGGCGGGGGTGTCCTCGAGGCGGCGCGGGAAGGTGCAGGGCAGCTTGCCGCTCGGGTTGGCGCGGCCGAAGAGCACGTCGGCGAGCGCGTTGCCGGCTTCTTGGCCCTGGTACCACGCCTGCAGGATGGCGGGCACGCGGTCCGCCCACGGCATGGTCACGGGCGAGCCGGACTGGTTGACGACGACCGTGTTGGGGTTGGCGCGCACGACGGCCTCGACGAGCCGGTCCTGGCTGCCGTCGGACGGCAGGTCCATCGTCTGCCGGTCGTAGCCTTCGGATTCCCACTCGGCGTCGAGCCCGACAATGACGACGGCCACGTCGGCGGCTGCGGCCGCGTCGACGGCTTCCTGGAGGTAGTCGACCTGGTCTTCGGTCTTGAACCCGATGCGGCAGCCGCCGTACTTGTGCGTGATGTTGAGCTCCTTCTGCTTGGCGAAGGGGCGCAGCTCGTTGGTCATCTCGACGCGCAGCTCTACGGGCCGCCCGGCCTGCATCTCGACGTCGACCAGGTAGTCGATGGATCCGTCAAACATGGCCTCGCCCTCCTCGGTCCAGTCCCAGAGGTCCAGCGCGAGCTTGCCGTTGACGTAGAGCCGGCCCGGGCCGACCGACATGAAGGAGAAGGTGTGCTTGCCCGTCGTCGGCGGGGTCAGGTAGCTCGTCACGACGGCCGACCACTCGGGCCCGACCTCGGTCAGCGGCGCCGAGTCCCAGAGGAACAGGTCCGTGTTGGTCCGCCGCTGCACCACGGCCGACTGGCCCGCGAACTTGTCGCCCTTGAACCACTCGATCGACACGCCCTGCTTGCCCGTCTTGTCCGTGCAGTAGGGCGACGCGAGCGGGAGCCACTTGTAGATGTGGCATCCCTGGCTGTACGTCACGGGCTGCTGTGCGACCTTGCGGATGCTGTCCAGGGGCAGCGTGGTGTAGTAGGGGTTGAGGCTGGCGCTGCCGCCGCCTCCGGCGATCGCCCGGTTGGCGTTGGGCCCGATGACGGCGACCTTGGCCGTGGCGGGGTTGATGGGCAGGATGGACCCTTCGTTCTTGAGGAGCGTGAGCCCCTGGACGCCGGCCTCGCGGATGAGATTCCTCGTGTCCTCGCGGTCGTCCTCCCTCTCCTCGGCCTCGGCAGACATGTCGCTCCCCTTGGTCCGCTCGACAAGCGTGAGGACGTTCTCGGCGGCCTGGTCGATGTCCGCCTCGGAGATCCTCCCCTCCTTGAGCGCGTCAAGAACCTTTTCGAAGCGCCACTTGGTGGAGAAGGGGAATTCGATGTCGCACCCGGCCTGGATCGATTCGACCGTCGAGTTTGTGCCGGTCCAGTCCGAGATGACAGTTCTTGTGGAGGGGGGGAAAGCGTCAGTCGATTCTCGGTGCTTGTGTTGCCAGGCGTCTGGTCGAGTCGTCCACTTACCCGTCATATCCCCACTCGCCGCGGAGGATGTCCTTGAGCGTGTGCGTGTTCATATCAGCATGGACGCCGTTCACCAGGTTGTACGAAGACATCAGCGCCCAGGGCTTGGCCTCGCGGACGGCAATCTCGAACGGGCGCAGATAGAGCTCGCGGAGCGGCCGCTCGCCAATGATCGAGTTGACCGTCAACCGGTTCGTCTCCTGCTCGTTGCCAACGAAATCTGTGCCCATGGTCAGCATCCGGGCCCCCTTCGAAGCAGCTTCCGAGCTAACTGACGCTTGATGGTGGCCGCCACGCCCTTCTCCTGGAGGCCGTTGATGTACTGGGCAGCCAGCTTGCCAGTCAGGAGGGGGTCTTCGGAGAAGGACTCAAAGTTCCTTCCTCCCAGGGGATGTCTGTGCATGCACACAGTGGGCGCGAGGAGGACGTTGGCCGACCGAGCCTTGGCCTCATCGGCAAGGTGCTGGCCGACCTGGTAGAGGATGTCCTTGTTCCATGTTGCTGCGAGTGAGATACCGCAGGGGAACAGCGCGGCCTGTTCTCAATGGTTAGCCGCCACACGCAGTCACCGGGCACCCTTCCTTGGCGCTTTACCTTTGTGCCGCCGACGAAGATGCCACCACGAGCACCGTTCGGTCCGTCACTGGTCTTGACACCGGGGATGTTCTTGGACGGAATCGACTTTGTTCTCCAAAAGTCTGCGGCTGTTAGGAGGGACACCTGCTGCAAGTCAACTCTCCGCGTCCTCGAAACGGGGTTGCAGCGTGGGGGCGGACCTTCTCCTCCGTGGTCAAGGTGGCCAGTTTCGTGCGTGCCAGCGCTCTCTTGTCCTTCGGGGGTCCGTTCTGCAGGATTGGGCTGTCCGGGGGCGAGAACTCGGTGTCTGGGGTGGTGTTGGTGTCGATGCTGCCGACCGGCGACGCATTCGGGTCGATATCCTGCCCGAGGTCGAGGTTCTCCACTGGTCCAAGTGCTGCCATTTTGATTCCTGCTCTAAGACGCTACTGGAAGTGGTGTAGATGGACCGCGAGTGGCCAACTGTGACAACCCTGGCTCTGGGGTGCGTGGGACTTGGACAGGGAAAACCCGGGTTAAGGAGTGTGATGTCGGTATTGGGGAAGCCACAGCACAGCTGTCATGGAATGTCTCGTTTCAAGAGCGAACACTGGGAGGCAAGGAGACAAGGAAACGTATATAAGTTGATGGCAGCCGGAGGGGGGTCCTCCAGCAGCTGGAGCTATCCTTCCCGAACATTAACCGTGTGATATGAAAACGGTCCCATGAGGAGGATCCCCCGGGATGAACGGAGCCAGGCCCTGGCGAGTTGAGAATGGGGGCACCGTGGGGAGGAGGGACAATGGAAACATGGATCTTGCGAGAGACGGAACACGCAAAAGATACTCGTGGTTCAAGTCCCTCTCGATCAACCCACGAATCTGGCGGCATGGGGCAGCCTAGACAAGGGGTGCGCCCCGAAAGTTGCCGCACCATGGGGGGAGTGGGACTGGAGAGGGATCCGAGACTGGCCCTTCCTGGCAGTGTTCAGGGCAGCGGCGTGACCTGACGGCTTCGTCCGTCGATTCCATTTTGATTATTGCCCTCGGGTGGAAATAGCCACATCGGTAGGAACGGACCGTGTGAGCGGTAGCATCGTTTGACACGGCCAGGGTTGGGTAACCCACACAGTTATTGCATAAGGCGCATGCTGCGGCATCCAGCAAGGGGGGGTCTGGCCGAGTGGGGTGGGAACAAGAGACGTGGGTTCCCCAGGCCAAGCTCAGGGCATCTGGGTTGCACCCCAAGCGCCAAAGCGAGCGGCCAGTCTTGTGTATGGGAAACGGTGCCTGGGGGTGTCCTCTCTGGAGTCCAAGTCAGCACTGAGGCCAGGCCTGGACGTTCATGCTGGAAAACTCTTCGGCTGAGACAGGAAGGTGAACAGGGGCACGGGGCTTAGTGCCGTCGATGTGGCCTTGTGGATGCGGTTCGAGGCGAGTGAACAGCATTGAGCCAAGGCCCTGGCACTGCGTCTTTTGGAAGGACGGGCTGCTGCGTTTCTAGGCTCGAGCTAGGCTCTGCAGATCAGTCAAGCGTGGCGATGACGATGGCCCCAGCGAGCCCAGCAAGAAAACGGCGTCTCCGTCAGAAACTTGCCTCCCAGCGCGCAAGCTAACCCAAAAGCAAATTTAGAGTAACCGCCTCACCCCTGTCAACGAGATGTGAGGCCGGCTTGGCGCAGGACAGCTTCTGGCTTGAACCTTCATGAGTTATATGAAGACTGTAGCAATTGCCCACTCCCGTCGATGTGTTTGCTCTTTCACAGGCAGCTTTATGGCAAGCAGCACATGACGGTACATGCAGCAGCTGACAAGCTCTCGGTTTCAGCCGTGGGTGTCGGGTCCTCAGTCGCCCGCAAACAACGGCCCTTCGGAAGCATCTCTTGTCAGCATGTCGCCAATGTTGCCCATGGAGCACCAAGAACACGAGTCCACTCTTTGAATGTTGATCAGCACGGCGGGACAGCCGGCAGAATGGCTCTGTCCTTGAGCTTCAGAGCCGAGAGATGACGAAACATGGCAAAGGTCGAATCAAGAATCGAGGTTTTGCAAAAACTGGGTAATCGTGGGGGAGACGCCCTTATCGGATTCGGCGATGCTGTCTCCTGGGGCGGCATTCCGGCCCGAGTTCCTCGACAGGGTAGCCCCGGCAATGCGGATTGGCTGACCCCGGTGCAAACATGATCGGTCAACCTGTGTGGACCGCGCCTGGGGATCATTAGCGACGACCTTGCCGCGCTTTTATGTATATATATCATGGCTCTGATATGGTCGTGGGGATGAAGACGGCCGCAGCCCGCACCTTATTAGCGCCACGCATAACTCGAGAGGCTCCGTGTGTTGTCCATCTCTGGTCCCGCGCCGGGCGCTTACATACAATGTGCGCAGCAGCAAGTCTCGGAGTCCTGCCGGGCCGACAGCAAGTCTTGGGTGTCTCCATCTCAGCTTGAAGCGAGGGAGCTGATGGAGACTCCGGCAGCACGTCGGATGAAGGGCGGGCTTTCGGGAGAAGCTGCGTGATGGGCTGCGTCAGCAGGATCAACCGACGTGCTATCGGCGGCATACTCCGTGGCCCTGGAGCTTGGAGAGCTGTTGAGCGGAGAGGGCAATGCATCGCGGAAGAACGTCGGTCAAAAACCGCAGCTGTTGGACCCATCCATCACAGAGAGCTAACGGCACTGGACCCGATGCCCAGGTCAGGTCGGAGAGTCGGGACTGCACATGCACACCCTGGCAAAGGCATGTGTTTTGCCCGGGCACCACGGCAATCTGCGGTCAGGCATGTTGTTCGACGGTCGTGTCGGTGAATTTGGAGCTGGTGAAACCCTCTGGGGAGCAAATCGGAGAAATTTGCCAGAGCAAGCTTGTGCGCCTTCCGCAGCGCCATCCCTTCGAAGCCTTCTCGAAAATTGGCAATTTGTGGGGTGACGAGGGTGATTGCCATTGGGATGCAGGCACTGCATGCCAAAACTCGGACCCACACAACCGCGTTTCGGCTGTGGCGTGCTTGCTTCCGGGGGTGGCGTCGCACGTGCTCTCGTGTCTCTCCCCCAATGATCCTTCCAGCGCCAAGCTGAATCTGAATTGTTAAAATGCTGAAACTTTACAGCAACCTCGTCGACGACATTGAAGGCCGTTTTTCTCAAGATTGGATGACCGGGCAAGCGCTTCGAGGATGCTGAGAGCGGGTTGGCCTCTTCCGTGTCAACAGGTCAACGGCACTGAAACAACCAGCAAGCCCGTTTCCCCAGACAGTGTGCAGGCGCTCTCTTTCCTCGGAAGTGTCTCTTTCCTCGGGCTGTCCTTTTGCGGGCGGCGCTTGCCAAGTTCATGTTCATGCAACCTGATCACCTCGCCCGGTTGGCTAATCATCGGGACTGGCCACCTATCTGGTCTGCCCTCTTCTTACTTCGCAGCTTCGGCTATGGGTTGCATTTCCGGCACGCGCTGCATTACACCGGCCCCGAGTTGGTGCCCTCCTGTCCTCACTCGCCCTGGGTTTCCCCTCCTTCTTATGCCCCCATCTCACAGCATCTTTGGGAAATGCAACGCTAAAGAGAGCCTCATCTGGCCAAGCCCTCCATTCCCTGGTCACATGCACCCGGCTGCACACCCAATGGAGCGACATCTCCCGTCCCGAGGCGAGACGGCAGCACAGGCGAGCATGGCGAAAGGATGGCTTCCCACACCCACAGCGATTGATCAACTGGTGATCTTTTGCGGACGGCATTGCATTCCGCTATCAGAGAGGGTGGGTGGAGGCTGATAGGCGATCTGTCCCTCACCAACGTCTCGCTCAAGCTCGTTCCCGCCCGTTGCGTGTCGGCGCTAAATGAGATGCCGTCCCGCCTGTCCTCTCTGCGCCCATGGCCCGATACCGAGCTTGCCGGGTCCGGGGCTGGTACCGAGACGGCTCTTCCGAGACACGGCTCAACGGCATCCCACCAGGGCATTCTCGGAATGTTTATCCGGAGCAGATTGGGTTAAGAAGGTAAGATGGTACTGTGGTCTAACCGGGCACCCAGGCTAGCGCTTGCTAGATACGGTGCCATTGCGTCTTGCTACATCGACGGGCGAGGCAAACGTATCATAACTAACACCAGGGGGTCGTTACGAAGACTGTGTACCAAATACATATTGCAGGTCTGGTCAAGGTGTTCCACCTCTTGAGCAGCTCGCTGGCCGAAATCCACACATTCCCCTCCCGCCCACACCACCACACGAAGCACGCATTTCAACACCATGGGAAATCGGAAAGGCGTGCCGAGGAGACCTCGCTCAGCTCTCGCCAAGTGCTCGTCTTCACGTCTTTGGCAACTCTCGCAAAACTCAAGTGCCGGCGCTTGGAAAGCCGTTATTCGCTTACCGGGCGCCAGGTAGATTGCCTGCATCTGGAGAGCTTCTAGCGCACCTCGAGCGCATTTAGGCTCTGCGATGTCGCCACCGGGAGACATGCAGGCACGCCCTTAGCTGCAGGCGGCCCAATATCTAGCAGAGTGCTTTGCGACGTGACGACTCACGTCCCCGGTAAGGCGTCCGCTGATCATGAACAGGCGTCCCGCTGCTACAGTGTCACTTAGTATCCGTCCGAGATTCCGTCCCGGTGATCTGATCTGATCTGACCGGCTGGACGGAGCTCGAATCGTACCATCCGCAATGCTCTTGGCTTGGCAGTAGCTGAAGATGAGTTTGTCAATCAGTTCCGTGTAACGTTTTTAATTCGAGTCAGATGGCAGTCAACATGATCACGGAACGTGAACACACTCGAGCGTATGCTAATTGTGGCAGCATCAGGATATCGGACTTGATATACTTGTCCTGGCCAACCAGTCTACCAACTGGTGTCTGTCCCCTCCCGATCCACAGGCCAGCCCTATTTTGTACTCCGTAATGCTATCTATGAATATACTTGAAACAGCAGACGAGCTTCCTCTTTAAGAAGGGACTAGGCTTAGTGCATTGGCCGTCAACCCGACGACAAGGTGCCTGCCTCGGGACATGGCACGGCCGCGGCCATAGGATTGGGATGGAATGAACACAGACCCCAGCTCTGATAAGCTGGTAGTTAGGGTCACTGCCTGGGCCCAGCCAAGTTAAGTTTTGACTCTGGACAGGACCGTGTTCTTGGAGGAGTCGAGGAGTTGCTCGACGGTATCCAACTGCCCTCCATGAGGAGACAAAGATGGCTTTTCAACGGCGGGGTACTCCTATTGATGTGCCATGTTGATGATGGCAAATTTTGATGTGGGAAGACAACAGCGCAAGGCCGTGTTACTCTGTCTGGCCTGGCCGTTCCCTTCTGTTCCCACCTTCGCATGCCCTGGCGAACCGCAAGAAAAAAGAAGAAGGAGCAAAAACATACAACACCGAGGATTCCCCAGTCGTCACCGACCTGAGTACTGATTCGGCGGTCGCCAGTTTATCGAGGGGAGAGCGGACGGGATCCCGAGTTGTCTGGCGCCTATGGTCGTATGTGCTTGGAGGGGAAGAGAAGGGGCTTGATATCGGGGCGATGGTGATGGACAAGTAGGCCAACAACAGGTTGCTGAGGTGGGCATGGTTTGTGGTGATTTAGACAGACAAATATCGTTTGAGCGCCATGATGGTTTCGTAGTTTTGCCCCGAACTTTGTGGCATATCCACGCCAACTCCGCCGGCACTGGCCCCTTATCAAGTCACCTCCCACCCGTCCCTTTCACATACGACCATATCCGCGCGAAAATACGGGATCCCGTCCGCTCTCCCCTAGTCAAACGCGTGAGAGCCGAATCAGTAGTTGGGTCGGTGACGACCAGCGAATCCTCGGTGTTGTATGTTTTTGCATCTCCACTCCTTTTTGTGGTGTTTTGGTCGGTTTGCTCCACCAACGCTCCGCTCCACGATCCCCATACAACACACGTTAGGTTCCTACTATAGGTACGATACCTTGATGATGATTTTGGAATTCCCTTTCAGTTGATGCAGTTATTTGCAGAGACTCATGATTTTTGCTCTCGGTGATCCATGTTTACGGAAGGGGCACTCCCAAGTTGGGTGTGGAACCAGGGACGAAGCAGCTCACAGGTCGCCAACAGCTAGGTAGGTAGCTTCAGCTTCTCAACCGGAAGTACTCTAAAATATGGCATTACAAGCCGGACTAGTGACGAGCTTTCGTTTTCATAAGAAGCTAGATCAAGGAGGGTAGTTGGCGTAACCTGGAGGATAGGTCGGTTGCAGAAAACAGAGGTTCACATCTTGGCAACGACCTTCAGTGTGTCTTAAGATTTGGTTGTAAACTCTCAAAATGACGAGGCAAGCTTCAAAGCTAAGAAGCTCCACAGTTCTTAAGCTTTAACTGGTAGATTTTGGATCTGTCTTGGACAATGCATCAAGCGCTTAGATGTCTAAAGTCGGAAATAGTCGTGCTTGCTGCATTGGAAGCTCTCCAGAAATCCACGATCCCAGCTCGGCCCCACCAGCCAACCAATTGGCCAATCACATCCCCTCCAACATTTTCAACCCGAACGTGCATCCATTTTCGCTCCAAACGCCTACCAACGACCGACCGAACCCGATCTCCCTCCCCGACGAGAACAACCCTCACACCACGCTCCATCGCGGGCCATCTACACAACTCCGACAACAACCATGAACCGGCATGCTCTCCGGTCCGCCCTCGGGCGCGCCGGCAGCAGCAACACGCACCGGGCCCTCCTGACGACCCCGATCAGCACGCCAACACCCGTCTCCTTCTTCTCAACCACCACCACCTCCCGCTTCGCCGACAACGGCAAACCCAACAACAACGGAAACGGCTCCCAAACCTCCGCCGTCGAGAAACTCACCCAGCTCAACAAGCGCCGCAACTCCTTCTCCGACGGCCCCAACAACAGCAGCAATAATACCCCTTCCCCGAACAAAGGCGGCCTCGACGACATCGCCGGCCTCTCCTCCCACAGCCGTCCCGGAGGTGGTGTCGACGCCCGCTCGCTGCGCGTCGCCCCCGACGGCGCGGCGGCGCCCAGGGTCCTCAACGTGCGCAGCCTGCGCGGCGGGTTCCGCGGCCGGCCGGCGTTTGGCCTGACGGGCGGGCGCGCCGCGGCTCCTGGCGGGGACGCCGGGCCCGGGGCGCAGCTGCGGCGCGCCCGCCC
>Ga0247823_10004276_pt1 | contig 11476 bp, 10 predicted proteins | sample 13C_PalmiticAcid_2_FD_192426 | JGI IMG/M metagenome (GOLD analysis project Ga0247823, IMG submission 192426) | Soil microbial communities from agricultural site in Penn Yan, New York, United States - 13C_PalmiticAcid_Day30 | ecosystem: Environmental > Terrestrial > Soil > Agricultural land...
GTCCAGCGCGTCGCGCTTGGCCTGGGTGCGTGCGGCGGCCGGCTGGTCCCAGGCGTTGTTGAACAGCGCGGGCTCCCACGAGCCGTAGGTGGGGTTGGGCAGCATCCACCAGCGCTCGCCGAACCAGTCGTCGTATTCGTCGAACAGGGCCTGGCGGCCTTCGCGAGTGTTGGCTTCCACCTGGACGAAGTCGCCGATCTGGTCGCCGAACTGCATCAGCACGCGGTACTGCTGTCCGGCCAGGCGGCGGCGGCAGTTCTTCTCGGAGCCGTTCTGCTCGCAGCCTTCCAGCACCGTGCCCAGACCGAGGAACACGCTGTCGTCGGCGACCGGCAGGCCCGCTTCGCGCAGGTTGGCGAGTGTCGCTTCCTTCAGGTGCACCGCGCGGTTGGAGATGTACAGGATGGTGACGCCTTTCGCGGCCGCGGCCTTGGCGAAATCCACCACGCCCGGCAGCGGCTTGGCCTTCTTCTCGGCCACCCACTGGTCCCAGCTGATCTCGTCGTACTCCTTGCCGTCGCGGATCAGGCGCGCCTGGTAAGGCGAGTTGTCCAGCACGGTTTCGTCCACGTCCATCACCACGGCCGGTTTCAGGCCGGTGGCGGCGTTGCCGCGCTCGTCCGGCACCAGTGCGTCCCAGTTCTTTTCTTTCAGCGCGACGTCCAGATGGTCGGCGGCGGCGCGGAAGGTCTGGGTGGTGATCGCGCGGTATTCCACCGACGTCTGCACCCACGCCACGGCGTTGAGGTTGTCGTGCGCGCCGGTCGGCTTGGCGTCGGCGACGGGCGCGGCGGGTGCCGCGGCGTCGGCCGGGGGGGCCGCGGGTTCGGTGCGCTTGCACGCGGACAGGGTCAGCAACGAAGCCGCCAGGCCGGCGGCGAGCAGGGAAACGCGCATGGGAGATCCGGTCTTCGAAGTGCGGGAATTCTAGCCGACCGGTGTTACACCCGTCGTTCGGCGGTGCGGCGTGTGCGGGTTATCCTGCCGGCCCCGCCAGAGGCCACCGCTCCCATGGACGACACGACGATCGTGCTGAATGCCGCCGAGGCCCGCCTGCTGGGCTGCCTGATCGAGAAAGAGGCGACCACGCCGGAGACCTATCCGCTGACCGTCAATGCCGCACAGGCCGCCGCGAACCAGAAGACGGCGCGCGATCCGGTGATGGCGCTGGATGCCGGCGCGGTCAACCATGCGTTGCGCCAGTTGGAACAGAAGGGCCTGGCCAAGCAGGTGTTCTCCTCGCGCGCCGAGCGCTACGAACATCGCACCGCCGCGTTCTTCGGTATCCCGCAGCAGCAGGTCGCGCTGTTGGGCCTGCTCGCCCTGCGCGGCGCGCAGACGGTCCATGAGCTGCTCGCGCGCGCCGAGCGCCTGTGCCGGTTCAACGATGCGGAAGACGTGCGCCACCACCTGGATCGACTGATGCAGCGCGAAGCGGCGCTCGTCGTCCAGATCCCGCGCGGTCCTGGCCAGCGCGAGGACCGTTACGCGCACCTGTTGAGCGGCCCGGTGGACGTGGCGGCGATCGCCGCGCGCGCGCCGTCGTCACCTGCGGGCGAACCCGCGAATGCGGAACTCGAAGCACGCGTCGCCGCACTGGAAGCCGAGGTCGCCGCGTTGCGCGAGCAGGTCGAGCGCGTGCTCGCCGAGCGCACCCCGGGCTGAGCTGCGCCATGGACTGGACGGCAGCGGTGGCGAATCCGCAAGCGCTGGCTTCGCTTCCCGCCGGCATCGGCGCGCTGCCGGTCGATCTGCACGAGGTGATCCTGCATCGCGACGGCCCCAGCGTGCGCCTGAGCTTCGATCTCGCCGTGGTGCCCGATGTCTTGCCCGCGCGCTGGGACGAGGACGTCAACCGGACGCAGGTGCGACTTGCCTGTTTCGGCGTGCAGACATTCGCGCTCACCGGCTTCACCACCACCCTGAGCGGACAGCTGTCGGCACGGCCGATCGACAACGGGTGGATGGTGACGTTCGCGGCGGGCGAGGTCGTGCTGACGCTGCGCACGTCCCTGGTCAGGGTGGAATCCCTGTCCGGCTATCGGAATGCCGGCGACGACGAATAAGCGTGCAAGCCGGGTGTCAGCGCTTCTCTTCCATCAGGCCGACAAGGTTGCCATCCGGGTCGCGCAGGAAACCGGTCCACAGCGCGTGGTCCGGCAAGCGCGCCGCCAGCTGCGGGGCGCGCTCCTCGGTGGCGCCGCGCGCGACCAGCGCGGCCTGCGTCGCTTCGATGTCGTTCACGCTGAAATAGAGGATCGAGTTGGCGCCCACCGCGCCCGCGCCCTGCGGCGTGGTGAGCATCACGCGGATGCCGCCGGCATCCAGGAACGCCAGCGTCGGCGCGGGCTGGAACAGGAATTCCAGGCCGAGGGCGTCGCGGTAGAACGCGAGTGCGGCCTCGACGTCGCTCACGGTGATGGCGATCTGGCGGATGGTGGAGAGCGTCATGGTCATCGCGGAACCTCCAGCGTGATCAGGTCGGTCGACGGCTGCTGCGCAACAGGAACAGGCTGCCGATGAGCATGCCGGCAAGCGACGCCGCCAGCCCCAGTGCGCACGCGATCAACAGTTCGCGCGGCCAGGACACCGGCGCACCCGCGGCGTCGCCGATCAGCATCCGCAGGACCACGGCGACGGGCGCTGCCGCCGCGATGAGCAGCCACAGCGGCAGGAAGCGCCCGGTACCGAACGCACGCAGCATCATCGCCACCACGGCGAGCGCGGCCAGGCCGGGGCCGTAGAACGCACCGGGCAGGGCCGTCATCGCGGAGGGCGCTCGCCAGTACGGAAAGCCCACGCCGACCAAGGCGATCAGGAAACCCACCAGCCACCAGATCCGGCTGTTGCGCGTCATCGTCTGTGCTCCTAGGGATGCCGCCCAAGCGTACCGCGTCGCGCGCGATGGGGGCGTGGCCTCAGTCGAACATCGCCTGGATCGCCGCCAGGCCCGCGCTGGCGCGCTCCTTCTTGCGTTCCGCATCGGCTTCCGGGTCCGCGCCGTCGCGTTGCAGTTCGTCGGCGGGCAGTTCGTCGATGAAGCGGCTGGGTTGCAGGCGCAGGCGTTCGCCGAAGCGTCGCGTCTCGCGGCTGTGGCTGAGCCACAACTGCGCCTTCGCGCGGGTGATGCCCACGTACATCAGGCGGCGCTCTTCCTGCAGGTTGCCTTCCTCGACGCTGGTCTCGTGCGGCAGCGTGCCGTCCTCGCAGCCGACGATGAAGACGTAGGGGAATTCCAGGCCCTTGGCGGCATGCAGGCTCATCAGCCGCACCTGATTGCCGCCATCGTCCTTGTCGTTGCGCGACAGCAGCGCCAGCTGCGCGGCGAGGTCGCCGGCGGAGCTGCCGCGCGGACCGCCCTCGAACCAGTCCGCCAGTTCGTCCAGGTTGGCGCGCCGGCGCTGGAACGAGGCTTCGTCCTTGCACTGGGCGCGCAGGTCGGCCAGCAGGCCGGAGCGCTCGCTCAGGCGACGCACGAGATCGGCCGGCGGCAGTTCCTCGGCGTGCCGGCGCAGGTCGCGCAGGATGTCGTTGAACGCGCTCAGGCCATTGGCCGCGCGTGGCGGCAATGCCTTCAGCGCGCCCATCGATTCGGCCGCGCGCGACAACGGCAGGTGCGCGTGCTGCGCCATCTCGGCGAGCTTGGCCAGCGAGGTGGCGCCCACCTCGCGCTTGGGCGACTGCACCGCGCGCAGGAAGGCTGCGTCGTCGTCCGGGTTCACCAGCAGGCGCAGCCACGAGAGCGCGTCCTTGACTTCCTGGCGTTCCAGGAACGCGGTGCCGCCGGTCAGGTGGTAGGGGATGCGCAGCAGCTGCAGCGCCTTTTCCAGGGCGCGCGACTGGTGGTTGCCGCGGAACAGGATGCAGAAATCGCTCCAGGCCGCGCTCTTGGACGCGTGCACGAAGGAAATCTCGGCCGCGACCTTTTCCGCCTCGTGCTCGTTGTCGCGGCACTCCCACACGCGGATGCGCTCGCCGTCGGCCTGGTCGCTCCACAGCTTCTTGGGGTGTTCGTGCGGGTTGTTGGCGATCAGCGCGTTGGCCGCGCGCAGCACGCGGTTGCTGCAGCGGTAATTCTGCTCCAGCTTGACGATCTGCAGCGCCGGATAGTCCTTCGCCATCTGCAGCAGGTTGTCCGGATTGGCGCCGCGCCAGGCATAGATGCTCTGGTCGTCGTCGCCCACGCAGGTGAAATCGCCACGCTCACCGGCGATCGCCTTCAGCAGGCGGTACTGCGCGTCGTTGGTGTCCTGGCATTCGTCGACCAGCAGGTAGCCGATGCGCTCGCGCCACGCGGCGGTGACCTCGGGATCGTTCTCCAGCACCTGCACCGGCAGGCGGATCAGGTCGTCGAAGTCGACCGCGTTGAAGGTCGTCAGCCGGTCCTGGTAGCGCTGGTACAGCAGCGCGGCTTCTTTCTCGCGGTTGGTACGGGCTTCGGCCAGCGCTTCCTCGGGCGAAAGGCCGGCGTTCTTGGCGCGCGAGATCAGGTTCTTCGCCATCTCGACCTCGTCCGGCTTGGCGCCGTACATCAGGTCCTTGACCTGTGCGCTGGCGTCGTCGGCGTCGAAGATGGAGAAGCCGCGCTTCAGGCCCACGGCGGCGTGCTCGATCTGCAGGAACTTCAAGCCCAGCGCGTGGAAGGTGCAGATCGTCAGGCCTTCGGCCGCATCGCCCTTGATCCGCTTGGCCACGCGCTCGCGCATTTCCTTGGCGGACTTGTTGGTGAAGGTGATCGCCGCGATCCGGCGGGCCGGAACATGCCCACCGGAGATCAGGTGGGCGATCTTCTCAACGATCACGCGCGTCTTGCCGCTGCCGGCGCCGGCGAGCACCAGCAGGGGGCCCTTGCTGTGAAGGACGGCGGCGCGTTGGGGGGGGTTGAGGCCGTGCATGGAGGGAGCGTGTGCGTAGGCCATCAGTTTACAGACAACGGCGGCTGCCTTCTCCTAGCATGAGGTCCATCCTTCCCGCGGCAGGTTCGTCACATGAAGGCTTTCCCGCTCAGTGCGTTGATGGCAATCCTGACGTTCGCCAGCGTGCCTGCCGGGGCGCAGCAGGAGAAGATCGATCCTGCGGTGCTGACGGAAGGCTTCCTGGCCGCGCACCCCGACCTGCGTTGGCGCGCGGAGGGCGTGCGGTCGTACGAGCGGAAGGACTATGCGGTGGCGCTGGCCGAGTTCAAGCGCGCGGCATACCACGGCGACAAGCCGGCACAGGCGATGATCGCCGAGATGTACTGGAGCGGCATCGGTGTCGCGATGGACCGGCCGCTGGCGTACGCCTGGATGGACCTGGCGGCGGAGCGGCTCTATCACGACTTCCTGGTGCGCCGCGAAGGCCTCTGGAACGCGCTGGACCCGGCGGAGCAACAGGACGCCATCGTACGCGGCCAGGCACTCATGGCCGAGTACGGCGACGATGCGGCCAAACCACGCCTGGACAAGATCCTGCGTCGCGAACGGCGAAGGGTCACCGGAAGCAGGGTCGGATATGTCGGCAACCTCACCATCGTCCCGTTCACCGGCCCGCTGTCGGGCACCGGGATGACGCTGACCGGCGATCAGTACTACGCGCCGAAGTACTGGCAGCCGGAGGAGTACTGGCGGTTGCAGGACACCATCTGGAAAGCGCCGCTCAAGGGCCGGGTCAGGGTGGGCGACCTCGAGAACGTTCCCGCAGCGCCGGCGACCCCGCCCGCCAAGGACCGGTAGCGCCGCGCGGTAGAATCCGCGCATGGCCAAGCTCTACTTCTACTACTCGGCGATGAATGCCGGGAAGACCACCACGCTGCTGCAGTCCGCGCACAACTACCGCGAGCGGGGCATGCGGGTGGCGATCCTGACCCCGCGGCTGGACGACCGGGCCGGCGCCGGCGTGGTGGCCTCGCGCATCGGCCTGCGTGCCGATGCGGTGGCGTTCGAGCGCGGCGACGATCTCGAGCGCTGGATCCGCGACGACATCGCCGCCCACGGCACGCTGGATTGCGTGCTGGTGGACGAGGCGCAGTTCCTGACCCGTGCGCAGGTGTGGCAGCTCAGCGAGGTGGTGGATGCCCTGCGCATTCCGGTGCTCTGCTACGGCCTCCGCACCGACTTCCGCGGCGAGCTGTTCGAAGGCAGCCAATACCTGCTGGCCTGGGCCGACGAGATGAGCGAGATCAAGACCATCTGCCACACCGGCAAGAAGGCGACCATGACCGTGCGCGTCAACGAGCAGGGTCTGGCCGTGCAGGATGGCCCGCAGGTCGAGATCGGCGGCAACGAACGCTACGTGTCGGTGAGCCGGGCCGAGTTCAAGAGGATCGCGCGCGGCGAAGGGCGCATCGCGCCCCTGCAGCCGGGATTGCCGCTGGAATAAGGCCGCCTCAGCGGCAGGCGGCACGCAGCGCGGTGATTTCGCGCGGGATGATCCCGCCATCGGGCAGCGCATTGCGCAGCTCGCCCGTCAGGGCATCCAGCTCGCGGCGCGCACGGTCCTTCTCGCCCATCCGGCAGCGCGCTTCGGCCATGTAGCCGCGCGCCAGCCAACGCAGCTTCGGCGCCTCGCTGCCGCTGCCGTCGTGGCGGGTGAGCGCGTCCAGCGGCGCGAGCGCATCCTGCGGGCGACCGAGCCGGGTCAGATGGCGTGCCATCGACAGTTCCGCGAACCAGGTGCGCGGGTGATCCGGCCCGAAGCCGACGCGGGTGAGGCGCACCGCGCGGTCGAAGCGTTCGGTGGCCCCGGCCAGGTCGCCCTTCGACGCGAGGACCTCGCCGATCATGCGGTCGGTCTCCCCGATCAGGGCGTGGCTGGCGCCGATCGTCGACACGCGCATCTGGCGGGATTCCTCCAGCGCGGCCAGCGCCTCGTCGTAGCGGCCCGCGCTGTGCAGCACCATGCCGTAGTTGAACAGGCCGCCGGGCAGGATCTGCAGGCTCTCGTTCGCCCGCCAGATCCCGACCGCCCGTGCGACGTCGCGCACCGCGGTGTCGTCGTCGCCGCGCTCCCACGCGATGATGCCCATCGAGTTCCAGCTCGATGCCGCGTCGCGATGGTTGGGACCCAGCGATTCCAGGGTCATCGCATGCAGGCGGCGCAGTTCCGCGTCGGCCTCCACCAGCTGGCCGAGGTCGACCTGGACGGCGGCGATGTGCCGGCGCAGGGCCTGCGTGAGCGGGTGGCGCGGGCCATGGATGTCTTCCGCCAGTTCACGCGCGCGCTGGAACGAGGCCAGTGCCGCGTCGGTCTCGCCGCGGTTGCGGTACAGCAGCGCCAGGCTGCGCTGGATCTCCACCGCCAGCGGGTGGCGCGCATGGCCGTGGGCCTGCAGGTGCGCCAGGGCGGCGCGATAACCGCGCACGCCGGCATCGGCATTGCCCAGTTCGACGTCCAGCTGGGCGAGGTCGCGCAGGTTCTCGGCCACGCCCGCTTCGTCCTTCAGGTTGCGGCGGATCGTCAGCGAGCGGTCGAACATCTGCCGCGCCACCTGCTTCTCGCCGGCGTCGGCGCGGCAGCGGCCGTTCTGCGACTGGAACTCGGCCACCGGCAGCGGCAAGCGCGACTGCAGCGTCGCAAGGCGCGCTTCCATCGACGCCATCGCCTGCACGCACTGGCGCGAGCGCCCGAGCAGGCGGAGCACGCGGCCGTGCTGCGTCGCGGCCTGCAGGCGCAGGCTATCCGGCGCATCGTCGGCGATGGCGAGCACGCGCGCCTGTTTCTCCAGCAGCGCGAGCGACTCGTGGTAGTCGCCCAGGCCCAGGCGCAGGCGCGCGATCACGCCCAGCAGCTCCGCCTGCGCCAGCGGCTGGTTGGCGAGCTCGCGTTCGCCGCGGCGTTCGCCGGCGGCCAACAGTTCGCGCGCATCGAAGGTGCTGCCCTGCTGCGACGCGCCCGCGTTGTCGAACAGGCCGATTACGAAGTCCTGCATCGCCTGCGCGCGCGCGGCTTCGCGCATGGCCTGGCGGCCCTGCCAGATGCTCATGCCGAGCGCGGCGATCAGCACGCTGGCGGCCAGCCCGCTGCCCGCCAGCGCCCAGCGGTGGCGGACCAGGTATTTCTGCACGCGGTAGCCCACGCTCTGGGGGCGCGCCTGGATGGGCCGGCCCTCCATGTGGCGGCGCAGGTCGAGCGAAAGCGCCTCCACCGACGGGTAACGGTGCTCCGGCAGCTTCTGCAGCGCCTTCAGCGCGATGTTGTCCAGGTCGCCGACCAGCTTGCGCGCATTGCGCCGGGCATCCGGGCAGCGGCTGCGGCTGCCGTCGGTGGTGCGCAGCGTGGCGACCGAGGGCTTGAGCGGCTCCACTGCGAGGATGGCCTGCTCCCATTCCGCGTCGGTCTGCCGGCGCAGGCGGTAAGGCTTGGTATCGGCGATCAGCTCGTACAGCACCACGCCGAGCGAGTACACGTCGGTCATCGTCGTGACCAGTTCGCCGCGCACCTGTTCCGGTGCCGCATAGTGCAGCGTGAACGCACGGACCTCGGTGCGCGGATGCACCGGCGCAGGTTCCGGATCGTCGAGCAGCTTGGCGATGCCGAAGTCCAGCAGACGCACCTCGCCGCCGGGGGTGACGAGGATGTTGGACGGTTTCAGGTCGCGGTGGACGATCAGGTTGGCGTGCGCGTGGCTGACCGCTTCGCAGATCTGCAGGAACAGCTTCAGCCGCTCTTCCAGGCCGATGTTGTTGGCCTGGCAGTAGTCGGTGATCGATACGCCCTCGACGTACTCCAGCGCCAGGTAGGGCTGGCCCTCGCTGCCGATGCCCGCGTCCAGCAGACGCGCGATGTTGGGATGCTCCAGCCGCGCGAGGATCTCGCGCTCGCGGGTGAAGCGCAGGCGCAGGTTCGGATCGGCCAGGCCGGGGCGCAGCAGCTTCAGGGCGACGCGGCGCTGGTAGAGGCCGTCCGCGCGCGAGGCCAGCCACACCATGCCCATGCCGCCTTCGCCGAGCAGGGACTCCAGCTGGTAGGGACCGATGCGGATGCCGGGCTTCAGCTGGCCGGGCTTGTCGACCAGGGGCTGGTCGATGAAATCGTCGCCTTCCTCTTCCAGCGCGAGCAGTTTCTCCAGCTCGCGCGCCGTGTCGGGATCGTCCGCGCGCAGGATCTCCAGCTGCTGCGCGCGTGCCTCCGGGTCAAGCTCCAGCAGGACGTCCAGCAGCGGTGACAGGCGTTGCCAGCGTTCGACGTCCATGGTGCGGTATGCGGCGGGCTCAGCTGTCCTGCATGGCCGACAGCAGGAACATGCGTGCCTTCTGCCAGTCGCGGCGGATGCTGCGTTCGGACCTCTGCAGCAGTTCGGCGATCTCCAGTTCCGACAGGCCGGCGAAGTAGCGCATCTCGACCACCTGGGCCAGGCGCTCGTCGGCGGCGGCGAGTTTTTCCAGCGCGTCGTTCAGCGCCAGCATGTCCTCGTCCAGGCGCAGGTTGCCTTCCACTTCCTCCGGGATGTCGGCCACGCGCTTGAGGTCGCCGCCGCGCTTGCGGGCCAGGCGGCTGCGCGCGTAGTCGACCACCACGCTGCGCATCGACGAGGCGGCGTAGGCGAAGAAGTGCGCGCGGTCCTCGAACTTGGCCGTGCCGGTGGAGCCCAGCAGCTTCAGGTAGGACTCGTGCACCAGGGCGGTGGCATCGAGGGTGTAGCCGTGCTGGCCCGACAGTTGCCGGCGGGCCATGGTGTGCAGTTCCTGGTACAGCGTGGCCAGCACGCGGTCCAGCGCGGCGCGATCGCCGCTGCGGGCCGAATCCAGCCAGAGCGTAATGTCGGGTGCGTCCGCCATCCGTGTTCCCCACGAAGCCAAGAGCGCGAATATAACGTTATTCGACGAAGGTCGGACATCCGCCCAACGACACGGGCGGGCGGCTCAGCGCTGGCAGTGGCCACACCAGACGGTGGTCCGCTGGCCGATCACGGCCTGCTTCATCGGCCGGCCGCAGCGGGGGCAGGGCTCGCCGGCCCGGCCGTAGGCCGAGAGCTCCTGTTCGAAATAGCCGGGCGCCCCGTCCGGGCTCAGGAAGTCCCGCAAGGTGGTGCCGCCGCGGGTGATGGCGTAGGCCAGGATCGCCTTCACGGCGTCGGCCAGTACCCCGTAGCGCTCGCGGGAGACCTTGCCGGCCGGGCGCAGCGGCGAGATGCCCGCGCGGAACAGGCTTTCCGCCGCATAGATGTTGCCCACGCCCACCACGACCGCCTGGTCCATCAGGAAGGTCTTCACCGGCGCCTTGCGGCCGCGGCTCATGGCGAACAGGTAGTCGCCGTCGAAGGCGTCCGAAAGCGGTTCCGGCCCCAGCCCCTGCAGCAGCGGGTGGACCTCGCCCGGCGCCTGCCACAGCAGCGAGCCGAAACGGCGCGGATCGTTGAAGCGCAGCACCCGGCCCGCGCCGCCGCGCTCGCCCGCCAGGGCGATGTCGACATGGTCGTGCGCCGTCACCGGCGTGGTCGCCGGCAGCACGCGCAGGCTGCCGGACATGCCCAGGTGCAGCAGGGCGCTGCCGGCCTCGGTGTCCATCAGCAGGTACTTGGCGCGGCGGCGGACCGACTGGATGCGCTGGCCGGGCAGCTCGCTGACCACCTCGGGCGGGATCGGCCAGCGCAGGTCGGGCCGGCGCAGCGTCACCGTCTGGATGCGCCGGCCTTCGACGTGCGGGGCGAGTCCGCGGCGGGTGGTCTCGACTTCGGGCAGCTCAGGCATGGCCGGGCACGGCTCCGTAGTAGTCGCCATCCTGGCGCACCTGCACTGGTCCGCCGAAGGCGTGGCTCAGGTGGGCCTCGGTCAGCGTGCCGGCGCGGTCGCCGTCCGCATAGACCGCGCCATCGCGCAGCAGCAGAACGCGGTCGATCTCCGGAATGATTTCCTCGATGTGGTGCGTGACCAGCACCAGCGTGATCCCGCGCTGGGCGAGGCTGCGCATCAGGCCGAGGAAGTGCCGGCGTGCGACCAGGTCCAGCCCCGCGGTGGGCTCGTCCAGCAGCAGGGCCTCGGGTTCGTGCACCAGCGCGCGCGCGGTCAGCACCCGCCGCATCTCGCCGGTGGACAGCTCGGCGACCTGGCGGTCGGCCAGCGGCGTCGCACGCACCTGCTCCAGCGCGTCGCGTGCCTTCGCGCGCATCCCGGCGTCCACCTGCCGGTGCGCCGGCACGGCGAAACTGGAGAAGAACCCGGTGACCACGGCATCTTCCACGCGCAGGTACGGCATCTGCTGGAGGTCGCGGGTCAGGTCGCTGGTGACCACGCCGAGACGGTTGCGCAGCTCGCTCACGTTCCAGCGGCGCAGGCCGAATACCTTCACCGGCGCATCGCCCTCTCGCGCGAGCGGATACAGCTCCCGGCTGATCAGCTTGATGAAGGTGGATTTCCCGCAGCCGTTCGGTCCCAGGATGGCGGTGTGCTGGCCCAGCGGAATCCGCAGCGACAGGTCGTGCAGCACGCGGGTGGCGCCGCGCACCACGGTGGCGCGATCCAGTTCGAACAAGGGCGCGACGGGCGTCGTCGCGCCC
>Ga0247823_10004278_pt1 | contig 11475 bp, 13 predicted proteins | sample 13C_PalmiticAcid_2_FD_192426 | JGI IMG/M metagenome (GOLD analysis project Ga0247823, IMG submission 192426) | Soil microbial communities from agricultural site in Penn Yan, New York, United States - 13C_PalmiticAcid_Day30 | ecosystem: Environmental > Terrestrial > Soil > Agricultural land...
CTATTACCTGCGTGGCCGCACCGGCAAGTCGGCCCGCATCGCCGAGCGCCGCGATCCGCGCCCGTCGAAGGAAGTCGCCGCGGCCGAATAAGCCGCGTCGCCAGACGAACAGCGCGGGGCGCGGAAGTCATGACTTCCGCGCCCCGTTTCGTTTCGATGCGTTGAATTTCGGACGAGTCGCATTATTTTCGCCTTGTGGCGAACCGCATGATCCTGACAGCGAAGACGCAGCGGCCCAGGCTGCCGCTCAAATTCGCGTCACTCTGGCTCGCGCTCGTAACCGCCCTGCTGTCCTCGCTGATGTTCGGCGGGGTAACACGCACCACCGCCTATGGCTCCGCGTTCAATCCCGCGACCACCGCTGTCGCGCTCCAGCCCAGCCGCGCCCAGCCGCGCATCGCGGCCGAGACGATCCGCCGCGACGATGAGCCGGCAAGCGGGCAGGGCGACGCGCTCGCGCTCGCGCCGTTGCCCGTCGCTCCGGCAGTGCCCGAATACGGCCTTCCTCCCCCTCCCAAGCCGTTGACGGCGGCGCCCGCGCTGCCGTCGTCCCCTGTTCTGGACGGCAGCCCGCGTGGTCCGCCGCTTTCCTGACCTTCCCCTTGCCAACCCGCCGCCTGCGGGCGGCGATATTGGGAGACACGTCATGGAAACGCCACGCAACAAACGGCCGCCCTGGTGGTTTGCACCCGCAATCTGGAGCGGGATTGCCGGAAGTGCCGCGATCGCCGCGGCACTGGTCGGCGCAACGACCGAGTGAGCCGCCACCCGGGCCGCATTGACGGCCCGGGCACCGAACAGGGACATCATTGCCTATGCATCACACGCCGCTCATCGCCACCATCGTCGCCGGCCTCGTCATCGCCTTCATCATGGGATCCATTGCCCACAAGCTGAAGGTCTCGCCGATCGCCGGCTATCTGCTCGCCGGCATCATGGTCGGCCCCTACACACCGGGCTTCGTCGGTGACGGCGACCTGGCCGCCGAACTCGCCGAAATCGGCGTGATCCTGCTGATGTTCGGGGTCGGTCTTCACTTCTCGCTGCGTGATCTGCTCGCGGTCAGGAAGGTGGCGGTGCCCGGCGCGATCGGCCAGATCGCGGTCGCGACCCTGTTGGGCATGGGCCTTGCCTGGACGATGGGCTGGGATCCGCTCGCCGGCTTCGTCTTCGGTCTCGCGCTGTCGGTCGCCAGCACCGTGGTGCTGCTGCGCGCGCTGCAGGGGTTCGGCATCGTCGATACCGAACGCGGAAGGATCGCGGTCGGCTGGCTGATCGTCGAGGATCTGGTAATGGTGCTCGCGCTGGTGCTGCTGCCCGCGCTGGCAGAGGTGGTGAAGGGCGATACGCCCGCGACCTGGTCGGCGCTGCTGGTGCCGCTCGCCCAGACGGCGTTCAAGATCACCGGCTTCCTCGTCGTGATGCTGCTGGTCGGGCGCCGGGTCATCCCCTGGGCGCTGCACTGGGTCGTGCATACCGGTTCGCGCGAACTGTTTCGCCTTGCGGTGCTCGCGATTGCTCTCGGCGTCGCGTTCGGCGCCGCGGTGGTGTTCGACGTCTCGTTCGCGCTTGGCGCCTTCTTCGCCGGCATGATCCTGGGTGAGACGCCGCTCAGCCGTCAGGCTACCGAGGAGACGTTGCCGCTGCGCGACGCGTTCGCGGTGCTGTTCTTCGTCTCGGTCGGCATGTTGTTCAATCCGTCGGTGATCGTCGAGCAGCCGCTGCCGCTGATCGCGACGGTGCTGATCATCGTCTTCGGCAAGTCGGTGGCGGCGTACCTGATCGTGCGCGCGCTCAAGCATAACCACCGCACCGCGATCACCGCAGCGGCGAGCCTCGCACAGATCGGCGAGTTCTCGTTCATCCTCGCCACGCTCGGTACCAGTCTCGCGATCCTGCCCCCAGCGGGTCGTGACCTGGTCCTGGCAGGTGCGCTGCTGTCGATCTTCGTCAACCCGTTCCTCTTCAACTGGTTCGTGCCCAAGCGGCAGGAAAAGACCGATCCGGTCGAGATGCCCGCCGATACCGCCGATCTGCAGGACCATGTCGTGCTGATCGGCTATGGCCGGGTCGGCAAGCTGATCGCGCATGATCTCAAGGTGCGCGACCGCAGCTTCATCCTGATCGAGGATCAGCCCGATACCGCCAAGGAAGCGAAGGAAGCCGGGCTGAACGTGGTGCGCGGCAATGCGCTCGACCCGGCGGCACTGGAGGCTGCGGGGATCGAGCGGGCGAGCAAGCTGCTGATCGCGATTCCCGAGGGGTTCGAGGGCGGCGCAGTGGTCGAGGCGGTGCGTAGAGTTCGCCCCGACATCGCCATCGTCGCCCGTGCCCATTCGGATGCCGAAGTCGCGCATCTCGAGGCTGCCGGCGCGGGCGAGGTGGTGATGGGCGAGCGCGAGATCGCAAGCCGGATGCTCAGCCTCTGCGCTAACCCGCTGCCACGCGGGGCGTAAGCTCAGCCATAGGAGACGATCTCGAACTCGATCCCGTCATAGTCGAGGAAGTAGAAGCGGCGGCCGGGCGAATAGTCGCCATGCGCGAATGGTTTCAGCCCGGCCCGCGTGACCTTGTCCTCGATCGCATCGAGATCGCGGACGAGGATGCCGACATGGTTGAGCGGCGCGCCCTTCGGGAAACGCGCCTCCGGCTGGCCCGGGGGCGCGTAGAGCGCGATGTAGAAGCGCTCGTCACCGACATGGATCGATGTGCCGCCATCGCGCGCCGGGCCTTCCCAGCGGATGTGCCAGCCGAACAGCCGCTCCATCAGCTTCGCGGTCCGCGCGGGGTTGGTGACGGTGAGATTGACGTGTTCGATGATCGGGCCGCACATCCACATTTCCTTTGCGATTGCATCGTTGCCCGTCCCCGGTACAACCTCAACTTAAGTTGAGATCAAGCACAAATTTGCGAGGGCTGGACATGCGCGGATGCGATCTGCTGACGATCGGCGAGCTGGCGGCGCGGACGGGCCTGTCGGTATCGGCGATCCGCTTCTACGAGGGGCGGGGGCTGGTTTCGCCGATCCGCACCGGCGGCAATCAGCGCCGCTTCCTGCGGTCGGACATCCGACGGCTGTCCTTTACGCTGATCGCGCAGAAGCTGGGGCTGACGATCGAGGAGATCTGCGCCGAGCTGGCGCAATTGCCGCAAGGGCGGACGCCGACCCAGGCGGATTGGGAGCGGATCAGCCGCCATTTCCGCAAGGAGATCGACCGGCGCATCGCGCTGCTGGAGCGGACGCGCGAGACGCTGGACAGCTGTATCGGCTGCGGTTGTCTCTCGCTCAGGACATGCGGCCTGTACAATCGGGACGACCGGATGGCGGCCAATGGTCCCGGGCCGCGCTTCGTCCTGTCCGAAGCGCGGCCCGAGCTGGATCAATAGGCGGTCAGGCCGCGCACATAGCCGCGTGAATCGACCGTGCAGCGCGAGCGCTCGCGATCGGTCTCGACGACGAGTTCCCAATTGCCGCGGCCCAGGTCGCGGGCACTGACCGGAACGCTGGTCCCGCGACGCGCATTCAGGTCGTCGTCGGCGCGGCGTGCACAGGCGTCGCGCGCGACCTGCGGCACATTGCGGAGCGAGCCGCGGTCATCGGGGCGGTTGCGCGCCTCCGCCTCGCCGGCTTGATAGCCTTCGCGATAGCGGTCGTTGCCGCGGCGGTCATAGGTCTGGCCGTAGAGGCCGTCCTCATAGCCGCGCTTGTACTCGGGATCTCGCTGGGGATCGGGGCGGTTGCGCGCCTCGGTCTCGCCGGCCTGATAGCCTTCGCGATAGCGGTCGTTGCCCCGGCGGTCATAGGCTCTGCCGTACAGGCCGTCGTCATAGCCGCGCTTGTATTCGGGATCGCGTTGCGGATCGGGACGCTTCCGTGCCTCGGCCTCGCCGGCCTGATAGCCTTCGCGATAACGGTCGTTGCCGCGACGATCATAGGGATTGCCGTTCAGACCGTCGTCGTAGCCGCGCTTATAGTCGGGACCCTTGTCCTTCTTGCTCGCCAGCGCCGCGATCAGGCCGATCGCGACCGCTGCGCCGACCACCACGCCGGCCGAGGGACCACCCTTGCCGCAATCGGACTTGGAAGCGCCCGAGATTGCCTCATAGCGGCCACGCCACACCTTCACGCGGATGCAGGTGTCGGTGCGTGAATTCCACCAGAATTGCGAATCGCCCGATGTCTTCTCGAGCTTGTAGCCGCGCTGCCGCAGCTCGGAGTCGCCCCGGCTCGAGCGGATGCCCTGCAGGTCATTCTCCTGCGCGGCGGCCGCGATCGGCGCAAAGACTGTCGCCATGAGAGCGAGGGTAGCGATGCCTTTGGTCATTCGCTTGGTCATGATTGTTCCTCTTTTACTGGACTGCGCGACAACTCGCACCGTTACGCGTCCGTTCCGTGAATGGATATTCCCCCAAACCGTTTGCCCTTCAACGGCCATGGCGCTTTACCGCTCGTGAACGCTCCGCAATAAGCGCTGCCTTGTTCCGGAGAGGTTTGATGAAGCGATGGCTTGCGGGTGTGATGATGGCGGGTGTGTGGGCGATGCCGGCTGAAGCGCAACAGAGCGCGCCGCAGAAGCTGACGCTGGAGCGCGTCTTCGCCAGCCCCGACCTTGCCGGTACCACTCCGCGCGTGCTGAAGCTCTCGCCCGACGGGAAATATGTGACGGTGCTGCGCAACCGCGCCGAGGACCGCGACCGCTATGACCTGTGGGCGATGGACACCACATCGGGCGAGTGGCGGATGCTGGTCGACAGCAAGAAGGTCGGCACCGGCGCCGAGCTGTCCGAGGCGGAGAAGATGCAGCGCGAGCGCGCGCGCGTCGGCGGCACGCGCGGCATCGTCGCCTATGACTGGGCGCCCGACGGCAAATCCGTCCTCGTGCCGCTCGACGGGGACCTCTACCTCGCGACGCTGACCGGCGACGTGCGCCGGCTGACGAAGAGCGAGGCCGGGGAGCTCAATCCGGAGATCAGCCCCGGAGGCCATTTCGCATCCTATGTTCGCGACCAGAATCTGGTGGTGCTCAACCTCGCCAACGGCACGGAGAGCAAGGCGACGACCGAGGGCAAGGGCAATGTCTATTTCGGCGAGGCGGAATTCGTCGCGCAGGAAGAGATGGGGCGCCGCACGGGTTATTGGTGGTCGCCCGACGACAAGCGCATTGCCGTCCAGCGCTTCGACGAGACGCCGGTCGGCATCGTCAGCCGCGCGGCGATCGGCGCGGAGGGGACGCGGGTCTATGACCAGCGCTATCCCAAGGCCGGCACTGCCAACGTGCTGGTCGACCTCTACGTCATCAACCCCGACGGCAGCGGCAAGGTGAAGGTCGATCTCGGTACCGAGATCGACATCTACCTCGCCCGCGTCGACTGGACACCCGACGGCAAGACGCTGCTGGTCCAGCGCCAGAACCGTGCGCAGACCGTACTCGACATGCTCGCGGTCGATCCCGCCACCGGCAAGTCGCGCATCCTGTTCAGCGAGAAGTCCGGCGAGCGGAGTTGGGTCAACCTCTCCGACGCCTATCGCCCGCTCAGGGACGGCAGCCTGATCTGGTGGTCCGAGCGTGACGGCCATGGCCACCTCTACCGCTTCAAGGACGGCAACTGGACCCAGCTGACCAAGGGCGACTGGGAAGTCGCCGAGCTGGTCGGCGTGGACGAGGCGAAGGGGCGGGTGACCTTCCTCGGCAACAAGGACGGCGTGCTCGAACGGCACCTCTACACCGTCGACCTCAACAAGCCCGGCGCGATCACGCGGATCAGCGAGCCGGGCTTCTGGTACGCCGCCAAGACCAATGACACCGCCAGCCGCATCGTCGTCACCCGCTCGAAGGGTGACCAGCCGACCCAGGTGATGCTGACCGACGCGGCGGGGAAGCGCCTGGCCTGGGTCAATGAGAACAAGGTCGCGGGCGATCATCCCTATGCGCCCTATCTTGCCGCGCATCGAGCCAAGCAGTTCGGGGCGATCAAGGCCGCCGACGGCACCGTCCTGCACTGGGAGATGATTACGCCCAAGCTGGAGCCGGGCAAGAAATACCCGGTGTTCTTCCAGCACTATAGCGGCCCCCATTCGCAGCAGGTGAGCCGCCAATGGGGTGGCGCGATTCAGCAATATATCGTCGATCGCGGCTATATCTGGTTCGTGCTCGACAATCGCGGCGCCGCCAATCGCGGCAAGGCGTTCGAGGACCATCTGTTCCAGGCGATGGGTGGGGTCGAGGTTCAGGACCAGCTCGCCGGCGCCGCGTATCTGAAGACGCTCGATTTCGTCGATCCGGCCAAGATCACCACCTATGGCTGGTCGTACGGCGGCTATATGACGCTCAAAATGCTCCAGGCCGCGCCGGGCACCTTCGCCGCAGGCGTCTCGGGCGCGCCGGTCAGCAAGTGGGAACTGTACGACACCCATTATACCGAGCGCTACATGGGCGACCCGCGCAAGGTGCAGAGCGCCTATGACAAGGCCAACACCGTCGCCGACGCCACGAAGATCAGCGATCCGCTGCTGCTGATCCACGGCATGGCCGACGACAATGTCGTGCTGGAGCATTCGACGGTGATGATGTCGAAGCTGCAGGGGGCGGCGGTGCCGTTCGAGGTGATGCTCTACCCCGGCCAGACCCATAAGGTCGGCGGGCCGGGCGTCAGCGTCCATCTGTGGAAGACGATCCTCGACTTCCTCGACCGCAGTACCGCCGCGAAGGATGCGCCCGCGAAATGATTTGACGGCGCATCGCCGCAGGATCAGCCTTTGCGGGCAGGAGGGCGGAACGATGCGCAAGATGATCGTGGCGGCGGCGTTGCTGGCGGGCTGGCCGGCGGCGGGCGAGGTGACCAAGTCGGAGCCGGGCGGTTTCGTGTCGACCCACAAGCTGGTCATCGCGGCTCCGCCTGAAAGGGTGTGGGACACGATCGCCAAGCCGGCGCTCTGGTGGAGCAGGGACCACACTTACTCGGGCGACAGCGCCAACATCACCTGGGACACCAACCCCGGCGGCTGCTGGTGTGAGAAGCTGTCCGGCGGCGGCGTCGAGCATGGCCGCACCATCTACGCCGTGCGTGGCAAGGCGCTGCGCATTTCGGGCGCGTTCGGCCCGCTGCAAAGCGGTGCGGTGAACGCGACCATGACCTTCGCGCTCAAGCCGGCGGGGCAGGGGACCGAACTGACCGTCACCTATGTCGTCGGCGGCTATCATCCGGCCGGGCTTGCCGGTTTCGTCAGCGTGGTGGACGGGGTGATCGGGGCGCAGATGCCGGGCCTCAAGGCTGCGGCCGAAGCCGCAAGATGAAGAAGTTTTCATCTGCCCGTCACCGCCACGACGGGTAGCGGGGTCTAGAAGCGGGGGCAGGGCGAGGCGCAATGCCTCTCCCGCAAACGAGTGGACCTCAAGCTATGCGCAAACTCCTGCTCCCTGCCGTTGCCCTGTCCCTGATCGCCGCCCCGACCCTGGCGATGGCCAGCACGCCCGCCGCCGCACCCAAGGCCGAGAAGTCGGTCAAGGTTCACAAGACGGTCAAGGCGAAGAAGGTGCACAAGGCGAAGAAGGTATCGTAACGCCCGGACGATCCGTCTTCTCTACCGTGTCGAAAGCCGGCGGAATCCCCTTTCCGCCGGCTTTCTGCGTGATTAGCTTCCCGGCAAGGCGAGGCGCACGATGACCCGAAAGATCCTGATCGTCGAGGATGACGCGGCCACCGCGGCCTATGTCGCCAAGGGACTGGCGGAGGCGGGCTTCACGACCGAACAGGCGGGCGACGGGCGCGACGGGCTGTTCCTGGCCAGTGACGGCCTCTTCGACGCGATCGTCGCCGATCGGATGCTGCCGGGGCTCGACGGGCTGGCGATGATCGCCGCGATCCGTGCCGCCGGTGTCGGTACGCCGGTGCTGGTGCTCTCTGCGCTCGGCACGGTGGATGATCGGATTGCCGGACTGGAAGCCGGTGCCGACGACTATCTTCCCAAACCCTTTGCCTTTTCGGAGTTGCTCGCCCGGGTGAGCGCGCTGTTGCGGCGCTCGGGATCGGCAGCGGCAGGTGGGAGTATGTCGACTTCCAGGCTGGTCGTCGGCGATCTCGAGGTCGATCTGATCGCACGCACCGTCACCCGGCAGGGGCGCCAGATCGCGATCGGCGGGCGCGAGTTTGCGTTGCTGGAGTATCTCGCGCGCAACGCCGGGCAGATGGTGACGCGGACGATGATGCTCGAAAAGGTCTGGAACTATCATTTCGATCCGGGATCGAATGTCGTCGACGTCCATATGGGCCGGCTCCGGCGCAAGCTGGAGGAGGGGATGGAGCCGCCGATCCTGCATACGGTGCGTGGGGCGGGCTACCGGCTGGCCGTCGATCGGTGAGCCGCCTGCCGATCACGGTGCGGATCGCGGCGCTGGCCGCGCTGCTGTCGATCGCCACCGCGATCGCGCTCGCCGCCTTGATCTGGCAGCAGACGCATGAAGACGCGATCGGGGTGCTGCGTCGCGATGCCGCGCAACAGACCGACACGCTCGCAACGGTGCATCGCACGGGCGGGATCCGCGCACTCGACGCCGCAATCGCCGAAATCAGCGCCGACGATCGCGACAATTCGCTCGTCGCGGCGGTCGTCGATGCCCAGGGCAGGCGGCGGATCGGCGTGGGGCCGGATCGGCTCGCGCGCCCGCTGCGACCGGGATTCGAGATCGGCGTGATCGGCAGCGGCGAGCCCTGGTCGCAAAGCGAGGCGGGGGTCGAGCTGCGTCCGCTCGGCCGTGATTATCTGGTCGCGGGGCGCCTGCTCAACGACTGGGAACGGACTCAGCGCGCGATCGAGCGCGCACTGCTCTGGGCGGTCGCCGCCGCGGTACTGCTCGGTGTTGCGGGCGGAGTGATCCTCAGCCGCTATGTCGCGCGGCGCGTGGATCGGATCGCCGATGTGGTCGAGGGCGCGGCGGCGGGCGACATGTCGCGCCGCGTCGGGCTGCGGCCTGCGGGCGGCGATGCATTCGACCGGCTCGGCGCGCGCGTCGACGGCATGCTTGAGCGGATCGAGCGACTGGTCGGCGAGTTGCGTGTGGTCACCGACAGTGTCGGCCATGACCTGCGCTCTCCCCTGATGCGGCTGCGCAGCCGGGCCGAGCAGGCGGCGACAAGCGGCGATCCGGCCCAGCGGGATGCGGCGATCGCCGGCGTACTCTCAGAAGCGGACACTATGCTTCGAATGCTGAGCACCCTGCTCGAAATCTCGCGCGCCGAGGCCGGCGGTGCCGCGACCTTTCGGCGGGTCGATCTCGCCGAGATGCTCGACGAGCTGGGCGAACTCTATGCCCCCGTTGCCGAGGATGCCGGCGCCACACTGGAGGTGGCCTTGCCTGCGCCACCGCCCGATCCGTTTCCGGTTCATCGCGAGCTGTTGTCGCAGGCGCTGGCGAACCTGATCGACAATGCACTCAAATACGCGCCCGGCACCAGGATCGTCCTGAGCCTGACCGCAGCGCCCGGCGGCGGTATGGCGATCGCGGTCGCCGATGGCGGGCCGGGCATGGCCGAAGCGGAGCGCGGCGAGGCGCTCGCCCGATTTGGCCGCCTCGATTCCGCCCGCGGCAGCCCCGGTGCGGGCCTCGGGCTCGCGCTGGTCGAAAGCGTCGCCCGGCTTCATGGCGGCCGGCTCATCCTCGAGGACAACCGGCCGGGTCTGGTCGTGACCATCCTGTTGCCTGCCGAATGAGCGATGCCAGCGTGCTTGGCCGATCGGCCCAAATGGTGTATGTCCCTGTAACGCGAAATCGCATCGGCCCCGGCGCTTGACAGCGCGGGTCCGACTCCATATGTCGCGCATCTTCCGAAACCCGTTCGACCGGCAGCGCTTATGAGCGTGTGCCGCGCGACTGCGTTTCGGGTCAACGCTACGAGATGGGGTTTGCTGCCATGCACGCCCCGTGGAGCTGGGAGAACAAGATTCATGGCACGTATTGCGGGTGTTAACCTCCCGACCAACAAGCGCGTACTGATCGCGCTTCAGTATATCCACGGCATCGGCCCCGCGAAGGCCAAGGAAATCACCGACAAGCTGGGCATTACTGCCGAGCGTCGCGTGCAGGACCTGACCGACCAGGAAGTGCTCCACATCCGCGAGACCATCGATGGTGCCTACACCGTCGAAGGCGATCTTCGTCGCGAGACCGCGATGAACATCAAGCGCCTGATGGACCTGGCCTGCTATCGCGGCCTGCGCCATCGCAAGGGCCTGCCTGTCCGCGGCCAGCGCACGCATACCAATGCGCGCACCCGCAAGGGCAAGGCGAAGCCGATCGCTGGCAAGAAGAAGTAAGCCGCTGGGCCGCTTGACCGGCGGCCCGCCTGCTTCGCAGATTCGAAGGATTACTGAATAATGGCACAAGCTCCGCAGCGTATTCGCCGTCGCGAACGCAAGAACATCACTGCAGGCGTCGCCCATGTGAACGCCAGCTTCAACAACACCATGATCACGATCACGGACGCCCAGGGCAACGCGATCAGCTGGTCGTCGGCCGGCATGATGGGCTTCAAGGGCTCGCGCAAGTCGACCCCGTACGCCGCGCAGGTCGCAGCCGAAGACGCGGGCCGCAAGGCCGCCGAGCACGGCGTCCGCACGCTCGAGGTCGAGGTCAAGGGTCCGGGTTCGGGCCGTGAGTCGGCACTGCGCGCGCTGCAGGCGGTTGGTTTCCAGATCACGTCGATCCGCGACGTGACCTCGATCCCGCACAACGGCGTTCGCCCCAGCAAGCGCCGCCGCGTCTGATTTGACTTTCCGCCTCCGCCGCGGATCCGGGGTGCCGGATCCGGGCCGGAGGCGGCTCCAATCCTGGCAGGATAGCCCCGTCCTGCCCAACCCAGGGGAAGCCTGTGTCTGTCAACGCAAAGAACTGGCAGGAACTGAAGAAGCCGAACGGCCTTGAGAAAAAGGGCGGTGACGGCAAGCGCAAGGCGACCTTCGTCGCTGAACCGCTGGAGCGCGGCTTCGGCCTGACGCTCGGCAACGCGCTGCGCCGCGTGCTGCTCTCGTCGCTCCAGGGTGCGGCGGTGACCTCGATCAAGATCGAGAACGTGCTTCACGAATTCTCGTCGCTCGCCGGCGTGCGTGAGGACGTGACCGATCTCGTGCTCAACGTGAAGCAGATCGCGCTCAAGATGCAGGGCGAGGGCGCCAAGCGCCTTCAGCTCAGCGCGACCGGCCCGGCTGAAGTCAAGGCCGGCGACATTGCCGTTTCGGGCGACATCGAAGTGATGAACCCCGATCTGGTGCTGTGCCACCTCGACGATGGCGCGACGCTGAACATGGAACTCGTCGCCGATACCGGCAAGGGCTATGTCCCCGCCGCAGCGAACCGTCCGGCCGACGCGCCGATCGGCCTGATCCCGGTCGATGCGCTCTACTCGCCGGTCCGTCAGGTCAGCTACAAGGTCGAGAACACCCGCGTCGGGCAGGAACTCGATTACGACAAGCTGAGCCTT
>Ga0247823_10004279_pt1 | contig 11475 bp, 5 predicted proteins | sample 13C_PalmiticAcid_2_FD_192426 | JGI IMG/M metagenome (GOLD analysis project Ga0247823, IMG submission 192426) | Soil microbial communities from agricultural site in Penn Yan, New York, United States - 13C_PalmiticAcid_Day30 | ecosystem: Environmental > Terrestrial > Soil > Agricultural land...
GAGGTTGGAAGGCGGCAGCGTCGCTTTGGGTACGTCGTAGCCTTTGATGCCGATCATCAGGAGTTGGCGCTGGTTGTTCCACGGCGCGGCCGCCAGTTCGGTGGTGACGCGGAAGGGGACGTTGCGGTTGGCTGGGGCCGGATGCTGATAGTTGAAGTAGTTGATGAACTCCTCACCGCGCACCGAATCGGCCGGCGGGCGCACTCCCTGGTTCAACATCCGGCGGACATTGCTGTAGCTGCCGGTGTCGACGTCTACGGAGAAGGTGGAAACAGGCTGTTCGCTGGTGCGCTGTACGGGGTTGTCGGTGCGTTCTGCGTATTTTTCGGTGTTGGCAGACTCTGCCTGGACATAGGCCGGTGCGATCAGCGCATGGGCCGCATTGCCAGTCGGCGCATAGGACATCATCGGCGCGGGCGGCGCTGGCGGCGCGTAACCGACGCTCGCCTTGGCGGCGCCCGCAAGCTGGCGCCGTTCCAGGTCCGCACGTTTCATGCGGGTACCGGTGACTTCCACGCGGTCCAGTGCCGCTTCTTGCAGTACGGAAGCGTCGGCTGGGGCTTCGGCGGCGGTCTCGGGGTTGGATTTGCAGCCGCTGATGGCGGCGATGGCGATCAGACTGGCGAAGAACAGTGCGTTGTGGGGCAGGGCAGTGCGAGGCAGGCGGCGTTGCATGGCGGATCTCCCGTGGTGGACAGGGAGTTCAACGCGGCAGGTCCGACAGTGGGGTTAATCGTCGATGCCATGAAAAGAGAAGCGCCCGCCAGTTGAGCGGCGGGCGCTTGCTTTGTTATCGATCCGGAGCACGGCGCGCCGTCAGAATCTGAAATCAAGCCTGGCGTAGTAATAGCCGCCATTGATGCCGAACGGCAGCGTCTCCCAGCCGTATACGAAACCGAGCGACGGGAACGGGTTGACGTTGGGATCGTCCGCGCCGACTTTCCATTTGTCCGGATAAGTGTCGAGCAGGTTGTTGGCGCCGACCGACAGGCGCAGCTTGTCGGTGATGTCGATACCCACCGCCGCATCGAACAGCGTCTGTCCGTCCCAGGTCTGCTTGGGCGCGAAGCCCGAGCCGGAGACCGAGCCGTAGTAGTTCGCCCGCAAGGTCCAGTCCCACTTCCCGATCGAGTACACGCCCTGCAGCACATGGTGCGCGCCGGGCTGGCCTTCTTCGATCAGGGTCACCTGGCTGTCGTCGAACAGCATTGCCGGCGGCAGGATCGCCGATTGCGAGCGGCGGTCGGTGACCTCGGTCTTGTTCCAGTGCAGCAGCGCGGTCAGATCCAACGTGCCGCCCGCCGCTTCGGTGCTGTACTCGCCAACGATATCGATACCCGTGGTGCGGGTGTCGATGGCATTGGTGAAGAACTGCGCCTGGGCCACGTCGAACGGCGCGAGAATGGCGCGTATCGGGCAGTTGCTGTTGGTGGTGTCGCAAGCCAGGCCGTCGCCGCCGAGGGTCTCCGGGCGTATGTTGCTGGAGAAAATGATGCGATCGTCGATGTCGATGCGGAATACGTCCACCGTCAGGCTGAAATTCTCGCTGGGGCGGAACACCAGGCCGAGCGTGGCGCTGGTCGATTCTTCTTCCTTCAACGGGTTGATACCGAATGCGCGGGTGACATCGCTGTCCTGGCGCGCGGTCAACGTATCGGCCAGATTGCCGGTGGCCGGGTCGATGTTGGTCGAACGCTGGCTGTAGAACAGCTGCTGCACGCCGGGCGCGCGGAAACCGGTGGAGACGGTGCCGCGCAAGGCGAACTTGTCGCTGAAGTCGAAGCGTGCGGACAGCTTGCCGGTGGTGGTGTTGCCGAAGTCCGAATAGTCCTCGAAGCGCACCGCCGCGCCGAGCAGGAAACGCTCGGTCAACCGCGACTCGGCGTCGAAGTACACGGCGTAGTTATGGCGTCCCTCATCGACCGCTTCGTTCGGCGAAAAGCCGGGGAAGCCCTGGATGCCCGGTGCGGCGAAACCGCCGTTCTGGTCGAGGATCGCGATGGAGGGATCGTTGGTGCGTCCGTAGGTGTAGGACACCGGATCGCCAGCCTTGATCGCGTAGTTGTCGCGGCGATACTCGAAGCCGGTAGCCAGGCTCAACGGTTCATTGCCGATGCCCCAGTCGACCCGGCCGCGGAAATCCAGATTGAAGGTGGTCTGGTCGAATTCCAGCGTGCCGGTATCGGCGGAGGTCGGCGAATCCGCGTAGATGCCGCCTCCAGGCGCCGGTTCGTACCACCAGCTGACATTGACCGAATTGCGTTCGTGGAAACCGAACTTGCTGCGGCCGTGGTTCACCGACACATCCCAGTCCCAGTTATCGCCCAGCGGCGCGCGGTAACCGACCGCAAGCGAACCGTCCTCGACCGTGGTGATGATGTTGGGCAGGAAGCCATTGGGATACAGGTCCGGTACGGTGCGGCCGTCGCCGGCGCTGCGGAAGAACCCGGAGGAATCGCCTTCGCGCCGCGAAATGCCGCCGAACCAGTAAAGCTCGCCCGCGCCGATCGGCAGTCCGCCGTTGAGCCAGAAGTAGGCGTCCGTGGCGTCGGCATCGCCGATCTTCTGCGTCACGCGCGGAGGATCCACGCGCAGCAGATCGGGGCCGGCGCGGTTGGTCGCTTCGCGGTCGCGGTACTCGACGGTCAGGTTGAGGAAGCCTTCATCGCCGAGTTTGAAGCCGGTGTTGACGCCGCCATGCAGGACGGTGCCATCGCCTTCGTAGGTCTGGCCCGCCTCGAACGATACCCGGGTTTCGTCGGTCTGGCGCCGAAGCACGATATTGATCACGCCGGCGATCGCATCCGAGCCGTATTGCGCGGCCGCGCCGTCGCGCAGCACTTCGATACGCTCGATGGCGGAGACGGGAATCGCGTTGATGTCGGTGCCCGCCGAGCCGCGGGCGATGGTCTGCTGCACGTTGACCAGTGCCTGCTGGTGGCGGCGCTTGCCGTTGACCAGCACCAGCACCTGGTCGGGGCCGAGCGAGCGCAGCGTGGCGGGGCGCAGGATGTCGGTGCCGTCGCTGATGGTGGTGCGCGAGAAATTGAAACTGGGTTCGAGCATCTGCAGGATCTGTCCGACCTCCTGCGCGCCTGTGCGCTCCAGTTGCTCGCGGTTGATCACGTCGACCGGCGCCGCGGTTTCGGCCGCGGTGCGGCCCTTTGCGCGCGAGCCCAGAACCTGGACCGTATCCAGTTGCACGGCATCCTGGTTGGGTGCGGCGGTTTCCTGTGCGACGGCCGGGAGGGCAAGCAGCAAGCTCAGAGCCAGGATAGTGAAGCGGGGTGTGGCGGGGACCGGCTTGAAGCCGCGACTACGCGCGTGCGGATGCATGGACATGATTCCTCCCTTGAATGATTGCGGTCGATGTCGAAGCGCGACGTTTGCGCGCCCAGTTGCATGTCAGGCCATGACAACTCGTATGACAAATAGCATTTGGCTATGGGAAAAGAATGAGAATTCGCGCTGAAAACAGCGATCCCATGGCGTATGCGCAATTACGTTCTCGTTGAGAACGTTTCCAGAACTGTGCGCAGAGACCTTGCGTCTCTGCGGCCTTCACGCTTTCATTGGTTGGAATCTTCGACGCGAACCGTCAATGCGCCATCCTGCAGGCGGGCGCTGAGCCGGTCTCCCGCGGCGGCGTCCCCTACGCTGCGCACGATGCGCCCGGCATCGTCCTGCAGAATCGAATAGCCACGGGCGATGGTCGCCAGCGGGCTTACCGTTTCAAGCGAGCGCGCCAAGCCCCGCAACTCCAGCGTCTTGCGTTGCAAGGTGCGGGCAGTGGCGGCTTGTGCGCGCAGGCTTAGCGACGAGGTTTTTTCCTGCAAGGTCGACACGTGTCGTTGCGGCTGGTTGGAACGCAGCACCGCTGCGGCATGGCGCAAAGCGGTGCGACGACGCTCCAATTGTTCCCGCCATACCGATTCCAACCGTCGCTGCGCTTCCAACCGGCGCCGTTGCAGCAACTGCAACCGCGCCTGCGGCCGCGTCGCCTGCAGCCGCAACATGGCGCGATCGGCGCGCTGCATCGACTGCCGCAGCGACTGCAGCTGCAATGCGGACATGCGGCGTTGCAATCCCTGCAGACGGGTGGACAGATCGATGCGGTTGGGAACCAGCAGTTCGGCGGCGACCGACGGGGTGGGCGCGCGCAAATCGGCCGCGAAATCGGAGAGGCTGAAGTCCGTTTCATGTCCGACTGCCGATACCACCGGCACAGGCGAAGCAGCGATGGCGCGCGCCAGCTGTTCGTCGTTGAACGCCCACAGGTCTTCCAGCGAACCGCCGCCGCGGGTCAGCAGGATCACGTCGTAGCGCCCGGAGGCGGCCGCGCGCTTGAGCATCGCGGTGATCTGCGCCGCTGCCGTTTCGCCTTGCACCTGCACGGGCAGCACATCGACTTCAAGCAAGGGAAAGCGCCGTCCAAGCACGCTCAGCACATCGCGCACCGCCGCGCCGCTGGGCGATGTGATGACGGCCAGGCGCCGCACATGGGCGGGCAGGGGACGCTTGCGCTCTTCGTCGAACAGGCCTTCGGCGGCCAGTTTCGCTTTCAGTTCATCGAAGGCCCGGCGCAATGCGCCTTCGCCGGCTTCCTCCAGGTGATCCATGACCAGCTGGTAGTCGCCGCGCGCCTCGTACAGGGTCAGGCGTCCGCGCCCCAGCACGCGCAGGCCCTCGCGCGGCACGAACTTCAGCCACTGGCTCTTGGGTTTGAACATGGCGCACTTCACCTGCGCACGCGCGTCCTTGAGGGTGAAGTAGAGATGTCCGGAGGCCGGCCGGGTGACATTGCCCAGCTCTGCCTCCACCCACACCAGCGGAAAGGCGCTTTCCAGCAGGTCGCGTGCCAGCGTGTTGAGCTGGCTGGGGGTGAGGATGTCGCGGGCGGGGTCCTGGATCATCCCGTTACCCTAACCCAGCCGTTTCGCTGGCGGAAAGGCTTGACGGGATGAAGCGGCCCCGGAAGCGTCTAAAATAGCCGACATGAACGATCTGTCGTCCCCCTGCCCATCGCCTGCAGAAGCCGGCCCCATCGCCGCTGGCGCCGCGCCGCGCCGGATCAACCGCACCGTCAAGGTGGGCGCGGTCACCTTGGGCGGCGGCCACCCGGTGGTGGTGCAGTCCATGACCAATACCGACACCGCCGACATCGCTTCCACGGTCAAACAGGTGGCCGAACTGTGGCGCGCCGGTTCGGAAATGGTGCGGGTCACGGTCAACAATCCCGAATCCGCGGCGGCCGTGCCGCACATCGTCGAAAAGCTGCGGATGATGGGCATCGAAGTGCCGGTGATCGGCGACTTCCATTACAACGGCCATACCCTGCTGACCAATGAGCCGGCCTGCGCCGAGGCGCTGGGCAAATACCGCATCAACCCGGGCAATGTCGGCTTCGGCCGCAAGAAGGACACCCAGTTCGCCCAGTTGATCGAGTTCGCGCTGAAGTACGACAAACCGGTGCGCATCGGCGTGAACTGGGGTTCGCTGGACCAGGCGCTGGCCGCGCAGCTGATGGATCAGAACGCCCAGCGCGCCGAACCCTGGGAAGCCAGCCTGGTGCTGCGCGAGGCGTTGATCCGCTCGGCGCTGGATTCGGCCGAACGCGCGGTCGAGATCGGCCTGCCGCGCGAACGCATCGTGCTGAGCTGCAAGGTCAGCGGCGTGCAGGAACTCATCGCGGTGTACCGCGATCTGGCCCAGCGTTCGGATTTCGCCCTGCATCTTGGCCTCACCGAGGCCGGCATAGGCAGCAAAGGCATCGTCGCCTCGGCGGCGGCGCTGGCGGTGCTGTTGCAGGAAGGCATCGGCGACACCATCCGCATTTCGCTGACGCCCGAGCCGGGCCAGTCGCGCACCCAGGAAGTCATCGTGGCGCAGGAACTGCTGCAGACCACCGGGCTGCGTGCGTTCACGCCCATGGTCACCGCGTGCCCGGGCTGCGGACGCACGACATCGGAATTCTTCCAGGAACTGGCGGGCGTGGTGCAGAACCATGTGCGCGCGAAGATGCCGGAGTGGAAAGTCAGCCACCCGGGCGCCGAGAACATGACCCTGGCGGTGATGGGCTGCGTGGTCAACGGCCCGGGCGAATCGCGCCACGCCAATATCGGCATCTCGTTGCCGGGCACGGGCGAGGCGCCCACCGCGCCGGTATTCATCGACGGCGAGAAGGCGGTGACGCTGCGTGGCGAGAACATCGCCCAGGAATTCGTCGCCCTCATCGACGGCTACGTCGAAAAGCGATATGCACGAAACGTTGCGTAGGGCAGCCGCGCGCGGCGCGCGGGCCATCGCGGGACTATTGCAGCGCAACGGAAGGCGCATCGTGCTGTTGTTCCTGGGCGTGCTGTTGCCGCTGTGGATCTTCGCCGAGCTGGCCGACGAGGTGCACGAGCTTGAACGGTTCGTGTTCGACGATCCGTTGCTGCTGGGCGCGCATGCCTGGGCGGGTCCGCGCATGGACCGATTCTTCGCTGCGGTCTCCACGGCGGGCTACGAAGGCGTAGTCGCGGTCGATGTGGCCGTGGTGCTGGCCATCGTGCTGATCAAACGCTGGCGAGAAGCGACCTTCGCCGCCGTCGCGTTCGTGGGTTCGGCGCTGCTCAACCTGGGCAGCAAGCAGTTCTTCCAGCGCGACCGGCCGACCTTGTGGGAATCCATCCTGCCCGAAGACACTTTCAGTTTCCCCAGCGGGCATGCGATGGGCTCGATGACCTTGGCCATGACCGCGATCCTGCTGGCCTGGCACACGCGATGGCGCTGGCCGGTACTGGTGCCGATGGCGGCGTTCGTGCTGCTGGTCGGATTTTCGCGGGTGTATCTGGGCGTGCATTATCCGTCCGACATTCTGGGCGGATGGATGGCCGCTACGGTATGGGTAGTGGGTACCTACCTCGCATTGTTCCACAGGGTTCTGCACCCGTGGCGCGCAGATGGGCTGGTGGCGCAACGGTAAGCGACCCCTCGCGCCTGCTGCAAGCGCAGGGCGTAGATATTCATTGCGGTTCAGACCATTCAGGATTCCCCGGAGCGCCATGACTGCTTCCACGATGACCGCTCCCGCGCCTTGTAATCACTGAATTTCGGATCCTGCGCGCACTGCGTTGCGTAGGCGTTGATGCGTTGGTCCGGGTGGCTGCGATAGCGATCCATCAGATCGCGATCTGCTCGGAGCGCTCCACCGCCCAATCGGGACGCATTCTGCGGGAACCTCGCGCACGGGTTTCGAATTTCTGACTTTGTCGCCAGGCTCACGCTTGCGACGACTGCTCGAGCGCAGCGATGCGCGGATCGCAGGCGGGCGACGGATCGCCCATCACCTCCCGGCTGCTCGCGGACGCCGTCGACGATGAAACGCCGATCACCCAGCCTGCATTGGCAAACACGATGACCGCGGCGGCGATGAAGGCGGGGACGGTTTTCGTCGGTCGGATTCCATCGGCCGGATGTATCGCAGGAGCATCAGGTGCTCTCCGGCGATACGTTTCCCATCAGCCAAGCAACTGGTCCGCCAGCCAGTAAGCGGATTGAAAGGCTTGGCGCACGAAGGGCGCCGTCCCGTTGGCCGCCGAAGAAAGATGCCACGAATTCCGTCCCTATCCACAGCAAATCTGTGCTGGACGTCAAAAGATGAGGTATTGTTGTTGACAAGCGCTGGGGAGTGCTGCCGGGAATCAAGCTCTTACTTAACGTGTAGTCAAGCACCAGCGCAGGCATGCGTCGGCCGATGGGTCGATGCGTAACGCATCCGATCGAAATCCTAGGAGGGGGCTGCAATGTCGAAGTCGTGGTTGATCAGGAAGAAGTGGGCCGCACTGGCGCTGGCGGGGACGGCGGCAATCGCCGCGGCTGCCGTAGGGGTCGTTGGTGTGCGCAGCATCATGAGTTCTGGGATGGCCGCAAGCACGGGGGCGGCGAATACCGCCAGTTCGGGCGTTACAGCCGCAAAGGCCGGAAATGCCGGTCTTGAGCAACGTGCCAACAAGTACATCATCGTTTATCGGGAAGAACCTCTCGCGAGCTACAAGGGGAACCTGAAAGGTTTTCCCGCGCCGGAACGTCTGAAGTCGGGTGCCGGCCGCTTGGCCGTGCGCGGCGCGCGTGCGCGCGACTACGTGCGTTATCTGGAGGGCGCGCAGGTGTCGCACGAAACGAAGATCCGCACGATCATCGGCCGACCGCTGAGAGTCGAACGCCGCATGCAGCACGCGCTCAATGCCGCCATAACGGAAATGAGCGAAAGCGAGGCGCAACGCGTGCGCAAGCTGCCCGAAGTCGCGTTCGTGGAGGAGTACCGCGAATACCACCAGGACACCGATACCGGGCCCGCATTGATCGGCGCACCGGCGCTGTGGAACGCCGCACCCAGCCCGTTCCGTGGAGAGGGCGTAGTCGTCGGCATCCTCGATTCCGGCATCAACTTCGGCAGCCCGTCGTTCTCGGCGCAGGACGAAAGCGGGTACAACCATGTCAATCCGCTCGGCGCAGGCGTGTATCTGGGTACCTGCGCAGGCGGAGGCGTCGATGCCGGCCGCTGCAACGACAAGCTCATCGGCGGTTATGATTTCGTCTGCGCCGCGCCGGGCAATGCCTGCGGCGTGGCCGGCATCCGCGAGGAGCCGGGCTTCGGGGACACCAACGGCCACGGCAGCCATACGGCTTCCACCGCCGCGGGCAATGCGCGCACGGCCCTGTTCAAAGGCAACAGCGTGCGCATCTCCGGTGTCGCGCCGCGCGCCAACATCATCGCCTACGACATCTGCTATACCAATACGACCACCAACCAGGGCCTCTGCCCCAATACCTCGTCCGCGGCCGCCGTCAATCAGGCCATCGCCGACGGCGTGGTGGATGTCATCAACTTCTCCATTGGCGGCGGCACCTCGCCCTGGAGCGAAGCGGTTTCGCAGGCGTTTTTGAACGCTACCGACGCCGGCATCTACGTCGCCACCTCTGCGGGAAATTCTGGCCCGGCCGCCAACACCATTGGCCATCTTGAGCCGTGGACCGGCTCCACCGCTGCCGCGCAGCATGGCCGTGGCGATTTCGCCTTCCTCCTGCAGATCACCGGCCCAGGTGCGGTACCGACTCCGCTGCGTACGGTCGTGCTGAGCGAAGGCAGCGGCGGCACGGCGTTCGGTGCTTCCTTGCCTTTCGCCACGCCCGTTCGCATCAGTGCAGGCATCAACGGTGTCGATGATGGCTGCGCCGCGTACGCCGCTGGCACGTTCGCGGGCGCGATCGCGGTGATCCGCCGCGGTACCTGTTCGTTCGCAATCAAGGGCAATAATGCGGCGGCGGCCGGCGCGATCGCGGTCGTCATCGCCAACAACACGGCCGGCGCGCTGACGCCTTCGATGCCTGGGGTGACCATTCCCGGCTTCGCGATGGCCCAGACCGATGCCAATGCCGTACGCGATTTCGCGCTGGCCAACGGCAATGCCGCCACGGGCGGCATCGGTTATCCGCCGGCTGCCCTTCCCAACACCGCCGATGTGCTGGGCGATTTCAGCTCGCGCGGTCCTGCGGGCGCTCTGGATCTGGTCAAGCCGGACATCACCGCGCCTGGTGTGCGGGTACTGGCTGTGGTTTCCGGCACTACGATCAGCGGCTCCGAGAACGCGTTGGATCTCCTCAACGGCACTTCGATGGCATCGCCGCACCACGCCGGCGCGGCCGGTTTGCTGCGCCAGGCCAAGCCGACCTGGACGGTGCCGGAGATCAAGTCGGCTCTGATGATGACCGCCAAGCAGGAAGTCTTCAAAGAGGACTCGGTCACGCCTGCGGACGCGTTCGCGATGGGCGCCGGACGCATCCAGGTCGATCAGGCCCTGCGTGCGGGCTTGGTGATGAACGAAACCCGCGCCAATTTCCTGGCCGCCAATCCCGCGACTGCCGGCGATGTATCCGCACTCAATCTGCCGAGCATGGGCAAGGCGAAATGTCCGGACAGCTGCACCTTCACCCGCGTCTTCCGCAATGTGTTGACCACGCGGCAGTCGTGGACGGCGAAAGTGCAGGGTCTGACCGCGCTGGTTTCGCCGTCTTTGTTCACGCTCAACCCGGGCGAGAGCAAGATCGTAAAGGTGACGATCAGCAGCGGCTCGCTGCCCAAGAACGGCTCTTGGAACTTCGGCACTCTGGCCATCACCCCGCAGGGCGGCAACACCACGCAACCGATATTGCGCTTGCCGATCGCGGTGTCGGTACCGCCGCCGGTCATCGTGCTCAATCCCGACGACATCGCCATCAGCCTGCCCTCCGGTTCCAGTGGCATGGTCAACCTGAGTGTGGGCAATAGCGGTGGATCGCGTCTGGATTACCAGGTCGACAATACGGGTGCGGGTTTGCGGACGGTGATCGATGCGCCTGTCGGTGCGGTTGCGAGCGGTTTCCGGAGTACCTTTTATACCGATCCGGCCACAGCGGGATCGCCGGCGCAGTTCTCTGGCGATGACTTCACCTTGACCGAGCCGGCCAGTATCAGCCGTCTGTTCACCGAAGGATTCGTCTCCAGCGGACAGCCGCTGGCCACGACCGCCACCGACCTGACCTGGTCGATCTACCGGGATGTCGGCGGTAATCCCGAAGGTAACCCGCAGACCTTGCCGGGCGTGGCGGTGTGGAGCTACACCGCGTTGCCCACCTCGCCTGGCGTGACCGTTCAAGGAGCCAACATCACGCTCAACCTTGCCGCCGCCGCGCAGACGGTGAGTCTGAATCCCGGCAGGTACTGGTTGGTGGTCAACGCACGCAGTTCGTTCGCCAACCGTTGGGTGTGGTTCGCCAGCAACACGGGCAACAACGTCTTCCGCACCATCACGCCCGGTACCGCAGGTACCGGTACGTGGACCGCGGCTTCGGGTTTCGCAGGCCTGTCGTTCAACACTCAAGCCGCGTTCGCCTGCGGTGCAACCTGGATCGGTACGTCGACCGCGCCGACCGGACAGGTCGCCGCCGGCGCCAGTCGCGCCATGCAGGTCCAGATCAATGCGGCTGGCCTGCCTGCCGGGCAGCGGGTGGGCTACCTCTGCGTAGCCAGCAACGATCCGGCCAAACCGAAGGTGGCAGCGCGCGTGGTGCTGACGGTTACGCCGTAGCGCGCTTCCGGTCCGGATCCCGAGCGGATCCGGACGGTACCGATCGACTTGTGTATTTCCATCACGAACAGCATGTTCCGAACTAGGGGGTTACTTTGAAGATTCTGCATAAAAGCATTCTCGCCACCGCGTTGGCGCTGGCTACGGTATCGGCATGGGCAGGTGAAACCTGTGTACTCGACGACGGCGTTGGCGGGACGACGACCGGCGGCGCGGTCGCGATAGGCGCACTGGCCATTGCCTGCGGCCAGAACGCTTCGGCGTCCGGTGATTTCGCCGCGGCGTTCGGTGTCGGCAGCATCGCCGCAGGCACGGGCAGTTCCGCTTTCGGCGCCAACAGCACGGCCTCGGGTGAGCAAAGCGC
>Ga0247823_10004280_pt1 | contig 11471 bp, 8 predicted proteins | sample 13C_PalmiticAcid_2_FD_192426 | JGI IMG/M metagenome (GOLD analysis project Ga0247823, IMG submission 192426) | Soil microbial communities from agricultural site in Penn Yan, New York, United States - 13C_PalmiticAcid_Day30 | ecosystem: Environmental > Terrestrial > Soil > Agricultural land...
CGCCCGCTTCGGCCCGCCGTCGCGCGCGGTCGTCGACACGACCGCGCGGCTGCTCGCCGACGCCGCGGCGGCCGATTCGTCCACTGTGGACGACCTGATGCGGCAGGACGCGCGGGCCAGGGCCGCCGTGGCCCGGCTGTGCGGTGCCGGTGTCGCGAACACGGTGCTGCTGCCCAACACCAGCCTCGGCCTGTTCCAGGCCGCGTTCGGCGTCGCGGGCGGTGAGGTCCTGGTGTCGGCGGGCGAGTTCCCGGCCAACACCTATCCGTGGGCGCGCGCCGAGCAGGCGGGCAGGCTGACCGTCCGCGCGCTGCCACCGGGCGACGTCACCGCCGAGGCCGTCGCCGCCGCACTGTCACCGCGGACCACGGTCGTCGCGGTCAGCGCCGTCGACTTCCGCACCGGCTACCGAGCCGACCTGGCCGCCCTGCGCGAAGCCGTCGGCGACCGCCTCCTCGTGGTCGACGGCATCCAGGGCTTCGGCGTCACCGACGAACCGTGGCAGGCCGCCGACGTCCTCGTCGCGGGCGGCCAGAAATGGCTGCGCGCGGGCTGGGGCACGGGCTTCGCGGTGCTGTCCGACCGCGCTCTCGACGTCCTCGACCCACTGCTGTCCGGCTGGACCGGCGCCCAGTCCCCCACCGTCTTCGACGACGAGATCCACCCCGTCGATCCGACGGCGGCGGGCTGGTCGATCACCAACCTCAGCCCGATCACCGCTGGGGCGCTCGCGGCGGCCCTGGAACTGGTCGAGGCCACGGGTGTCCCGACGATCGTGGCCCAGATCGCCGAACGGGTCGGCTCGCTGGAGGAGACGCTGCTGTCCGCGGGCGCCCGAATCGTCTCGGCCACCGAGCGCCGGGCAGGCATCCTCGCGTTCGACGTGCCCGGCGTCCCGACGAAGACCGTCGGCGCCGCGCTGACGGCCGCCGGGATCACCGCCACGATCCGCGCGGGCCACATCCGCCTCTCCCCACACGTGTCCACCTCGATGTTCGTCGCGGAGGATCTCCTGCGACCGGCGCTGGACTGTCTGCGAACAGACGCCGGTCGGCAGGTGACCCCCGCTGAGCGGCGGCGGGTTCCGGTCAGAAGAATCGTGGGTATGAGCATTGAGCGCGTCGCGCCGCCGTTGGTCGGGGATGAGCGGGAGACACTGCGGGGGTTCCTGGACTTCCACCGGGCCACGCTGGTGATGAAGTGCGATGGCCTCGGCGATGAGGACCTGCGCAAGCAGTCCATGCCGCCGTCGACGCTGTCGCTGCTCGGGCTGGTGCGGCACATGGCCGAGGTGGAGCGCACCTGGTTCCGGCGGGTCATCAACGCCGAGGACATCCCGCTTGTCTGGTCCGACAGTGGTGACTTCCAGGTCGCCTACGACGCGTCGGGCAGCACGCGGGCGGAGGCGTTCGCGGCGTGGGAGGGCGAGGTCGAGCGCTCGCGGGCGATCGAGGTCGCCGCCGAGTCGCTCGACGTGACCGGGCACCAGCCGCGCTGGGACGCCGACGTGTCGCTGCGCCTGGTGATGCACCACGTCATCCATGAGTACGCCCGCCACAACGGGCACGCCGACTTCCTGCGGGAAGGGATCGACGGGGTTGTCGGGGCCTGAAGGTATCGACTGAGGGAAATACTCCTCCGCCGGTAGCGGTCCGTGTTCTCGATTCACCCCGAATAGCCACGGAGTGGGTTACCCGAATACACGCCAGCAGGATTCAGGCCGCGCATTTCGGTATCTTGCAGAATGCAACCCGGTCGGGCGATTCCCCTGCCCTTGGCGAGCGTGAACTGTGTGAAGGGTCCAATTCGAGTAATTCTCGACGGGGAGATTCACATGTCACGCACCATCCGGGCACTGCTGGCGGCCGCGTTGATCACCTCAGCGGGGGTGAGCACCGCGTCAGCGAGTCCAGGACAACCGGCCGAAATAGCGAGACCGGCGACGTCGCGGGTGATTCCCGACCAGTACCTGGTCACCCTCGACGTCGGAATCGACTTGAATGGGGTACTCAGCAAACTGGGGGTGAAAGCCCTGTTCTCCTACGGCACCGTGTTCACCGGATTCGCCGCGAAACTGAATACCCTGCAGGTGGCCCTGCTGCGCAAGATCCCCGGATTCCGCGGCATCGAGGCCGACATGCAGATTGACGCCCTCGACGTCCGCGAATCCGACGCCGCGGTCAATTCCTGGGGGCTTGACCGGATCAACCAGCGGGCCCTGCCGCTCGACGGCGCCTACACGCCCGCGCACGACGGCTCGAACGTCACCGCCTACATCCTCGACACCGGCATCGAGCACACCCACCCAGACTTCGGCGGGCGCGCGACCTTCGGCTTCGACGCGATCGGCGACGGCCGCCGGGGCGTGGACTGCAACGGCCACGGCACGCACGTGGCGGGCACGGTCGGCGGCGCACAGTTCGGCGTGGCCAAGCGGGTCAAGCTGGTGAGCGTCCGCGTGCTCGGCTGTGACGGCCGGGGCACCTGGTCGGGCGTGGTGGCCGGGTTCGACTGGATCGCCGCCAACGCCAGGAAGCCCGCAGTCATGAACGCCTCGCTCGGTGGTGCCCCGCCGTCGGACGCGGTGGACAACGCGGCCAACGCGGTGGCCAACCGGGGCATCTTCGTGGCCGTGGCGGGCGGCAACGACGCCGCCGACGCGTGTGGCTACTCCCCCGCGCGCGCCGCGCAGCCGTTCACCATCGGAGCCACCACCAGGACCGACGGGTACGCGACGTACAGCAACCGCGGCCAGTGTGTGCAGCTGCTCGCCCCGGGAACCGACATCACGTCGGCGTGGATCGGCGGCACGGTGAAGACCATCAGCGGCACTTCGATGGCGACCCCGCACGTGGCCGGGACCGTCGCGCTGCTCAAGCAGACCGTCGGCGACAAGACGCAGGCCGAGGTGATGAACGCGCTCTGGAACAACGCCACCCAGGGCAAGATCACCTCGGTGCCCGCGTCGACACCGAACCGCCTGCTCTTCGCGGGTGGACTCTGATCTGACCCGGCCGACCCGGTCCGCCATCGCGGCGGGCCGGGTCGGCCGCTGTTCACGTTGAGCGGCCCTGCGGCGATGTAGCAGTCGACACATCTCCAACAGCCGGGGCGACACCATGATCCTCAAGGTCGGCACCTTCAACGTGCTGAATCTCGCGCTGCCCGATGTCCCCTACTACCCGGACGAACGGCCTTACTCGGTCGCGGAGTTCGACCGGAAGGCGACCTGGATCGGCGAGCAGTTACGGCGGATGGGCGCCCACGTGGTCGGCTTCCAGGAGGTCTTCGCCGAGGCGGCGCTGCGCGAGGTGTGCGAGCGGTCCGGCGTCTTCGCGGGCGCCACCGTCGCCGCCCCAGGTGCCGACGGTGCCAGTGGCCCCCGGGTCGGGCTGGTCACGAAACTGCCGCTGGCCGAGCCGGTCACCTCCATCAGCGACTTCCCGCCCGGCGTCACCGCTCCCGTGGACGGCATCGGCCTGCCGGTCGGCACGTTCAGCCGGCCGGTACTGCGCGCCCGGATCGCCGTGACGCCCACGCTGACGGTGACGGTGTTCGTCGTCCACCTGAAGTCCAAGCGCCCCATCACCGACCCGGCCGCCCCCGAACACGACCCACGCGAGGAGGCACTGGGCAAGGCGCGGTCGCTGATCCGGCGCACCGCCGAGGCGGCCGCGCTGCGGTTCCTGGTGCTCGACGAGATCGTCGGCAACACCCGGCCCGCGATCGTGCTCGGCGACCTCAACGACGGCCCGCGCGCGGTGTCCACGGAGATCGTGACCGGCGACAACCCGTCGCGCTTCTGGCCAAGCGGTCGTGAGTTGCGCGCGGCGTACTGGGACCGCGTGCTCTACTCCGCCCACGAGATCCAGGCGAGGAACATCGGCCGCGACGTCAGCTACTCGCACATCTTCAACAGCCACTACGAGAACCTCGACCACATCCTGGTGAGCCAGGAGTTCTACGACCGCAACCCGGCCCGCCTCGGTGAGCTGTCGAACCTGCGGCACTTCAACGACCACCTGGTCGACAACCAGCTCAGCGACGACCGCCCCGACCGCACGACCTCCGACCACGCCCAACTCGTCGCCGAGATCGACCTGCGGTCCTGAGCCAGGACGCCGAACGCCGGGTCCACATCGGACGACTGTCCGATGTGGACCCGGCTGGGTTCCTGTCACCTGCCGTGCCTGGTGGGCAGGGTTCGGAACCTACTTGGGCATCAGCACGCTGTCGATCAGGTAGACCGTGGCGTTCGCGGTCTTGACGCCACCACAGATCACGTTGGCGTCGTTGACCTTCAGTGCGTTGCCCGAGCCGGTGATGGTGACCTTGCCGGTCTGCACGGTGGTCTGGTCACCCGCGATCTTGCTTGGCGAGATCTGACCGGGGACCACGTGGTAGGTAAGGATCTTGGTCAGCAGGTCCTTGTCGGTCTTGAGGGTCTCGATCGTGGCCGCCGGGATCTTGGCGAACGCGTCATCGACCGGGGCGAAGACGGTGAACTGGCCGCCGTTGAGCGTGTCGACGAGGTTGACGCCCGGGTTCAGCTTGCCGGACACCGCCGCGACGAGGGTCTTGAGCAGCGGGTTGTTGCTCGCGGCGACCGCGACCGGGTCGACGGCCATACCGGCGACCGAGCCGCCGCCGGACGGGACGGCCTTGGCGTAGTCCGCGCAGCCCGGGCCGACGAGGTCGGCGGCCGGGTCGGCCATCGCCGACGTGGTGGTGGTCGGCGCCGCCGCGGCGGAGGTCTGCTGAGTGGTGGTCGACGCGCCGCTCGACGAGCTCTCGTTGCCGCACGCCGCGCCGAGAAGGGCGATGGCCACGACACCAGCGGAGGCCGCGCCCCGGCGAATGATGTGCTTCATAACAAGATCTCCCATTGTCGTCGTGATTACGGCCGAACCGGCACTGAGTTCGGACAGTGGCTGGGGAATCACTGTTTCCCGCCGCCTGACAATGGTGTTTCGGACCGCCCACCCGGCCCGGATGGGCGAACCTCGATCGCGTTACCCGATCGTGACATTCAGATCCGAGGCCCGCTCTCGCCTGAGCCCGCCGACCCGCGCACCGACCTTGGCGCGGATCGCGCCAAGGTCGGTGCGGCACTCGGCTGAGCGGCTACCACTCGGCGAGTGAGCCGTCTTTCCTTGTCCAGACCGGGTTGCGCCAGCGGTGGCCGATCTCGGCCGCGCGCTGGACGGCGGTCTCGTCGACCTGGATGCCCAGGCCAGGGGCCTCCAGGAGGCCGACATGGCCCTCCTGGTAGGTGAAGACGTCGCGGTCGACCAGGTAGTCGAGCAGGTCGGAGCCCGCGTTGTAGTGGATGCCCAGGCTCTGCTCCTGGATGAGCAGGTTCGGCGTGGCGAACCCGACCTGCAGGCTCGCCGCCAGCGCGATCGGCCCAAGTGGACAGTGCGGAGCCAGCGCGACGTCGTAGGTCTCGGCCATGGCCGCGATGCGGCGGACCTCGGAGATGCCGCCCGCGTGCGACAGGTCGGGCTGCACGACCGCGACACCCTCGCGCAGAACCTTCTTGAAGTCCCAGCGGGAGAACAGCCGCTCCCCCGTCGCGATCGGGATCGACGTCGAGCGGGTGATCTCGCCGATCTGGTCGCTGCACTCGGGGACCAGCGGCTCCTCGACGAAGAACGGCAGGTACTCCTCCAGCAGCGGCAGCACCCGCCGGGCCATCGGGATCGACAGCCTGCCGTGGAAGTCGACGGCGATGTCGAACTCGTCGCCGCACGCCTCCCGGATCGCGGCGACCCGGTCGGCGATGGCGCGGGTGGCGCGCGGGGTGTCGATGATCTCCAGTTCGGCGGAGGCGTTCATCTTGATCGCGGTGAAGCCCTGCTGCTGCTTCTCCACCGCCGCCGCCGCGACGTCGTCCGGCCGGTCGCCGCCGATCCAGCTGTACACGCGGACCCGGTCGCGCACCGCCCCGCCGAGCAACTGCCACACCGGGACGCCGAGTGCCTTGCCGGTGATGTCCCACAGGGCCTGGTCGATCCCGGCGATCGCGCTCGACAGGATCGGGCCGCCTCGGTAGAAGCCCCCCTTGGTCAGGGTCTGCCAGTGCGCCTCGATGGCCATCGGGTCCTTGCCGATGAGGTAGTCGGCCAGTTCACTGACCGCGGCGGCGACGGTGTGCGCGCGGCCCTCGATCACGGGCTCACCCCAACCGGTGATGCCCTCGTCGGTCTCCACCTTCAGGAAGCACCACCGAGGCGCCACCAGATACGTGGTCATGGCGGTGATCTTCACTGCGACTCCTTCTTGATGCTCCAGCCGCCGTCGACGACCAGATTCGCTCCAGTGATGTAGGCGGCGTCGTCCGAGGCCAGGAACGCGACCGCGGCGGCCACCTCCTCTGGGGCACCCATCCGGACCAGGGCGGTGGCCTCGGCGGACTGACGCCTGCCTTCCTCGTCCACGTCGTCCCACACCGGCGTCAGGATCGGGCCGGGCAGCACCGCGTTGACCCGCACCCGCGCCGACCCGTACTCCACCGCCAACTGTCGGACCAGCGCGCAGAGGCCGCCCTTGGCCGCGGCGTAGCCGGGAAAACCGGGCAGGCCGAACTGGGCGTGCACACTGGAGATCGCGACCACGTTCCCCCGCTGGGCCCGCAGGTCATCGACGAACGTACGTACACCCAGGTACAGCGGAGTCAAGTTCACCGCGATGTGGCGGTCCCACTCCGCGCGGTGCAGTTCATGCGCGGGGATCACCGCTTGGGTGGAGGCGTTGCTGCACAGCAGGTCCAGCGGGCCGAACATCTCGTCCACCCGGTCCCGCAGTGCCAGCCAATCGTCCTCTTCAGACACATCACAGTGGACGAACTCGGCCCGGTGGCCCGCCGCGCGGATCTTGGCGGCCACTTCCTGACCGGCGTCGTCGGTGATGTCGGCGACGACCACCGCGGCACCCTCGGCGGCGAGGCGGTGCGCGGTGGCCGCGCCGATGCCGGACGCGGCACCGGTGACGACCGCGACCTTGTCGACAAGTCGGCTCATGTTGTTGTTCCCCATTCGTATCAACGGCTCACGTCGGCGGCGGCGAGCAGACCGAGGTCGTGCCGGTTCGGCAGGCCCTCCCAGTCACCGGCAACGGACACGGCGAACGCGCCGCAGGTGGCGGCCAGGTGCAGCCGTGTCGCGGCGGTGGCTCCATCGAGCACGCCTGCGAGGTATCCGGCGACGAAGGCGTCGCCCGCACCGATCGGGTCGATCGAGGTGACCGGGACCGCGGGCCGCGTGATCAGCTCACCGTCGAGCTGGGCGAGGGCGCCCCTCGACCCGAGCTTGAGCACGACCTGGCTCGGTCCCAGTCTGGCCAGCGCCGCGGCCATGGCGGCGGGTTCGGCCTCGTCGACGACCAGCGCGGCCTCCTCCGGACCCGCGAACACGATGTCCGCCGCGGCCACCAGGCGAGCCAGTTCGGGCGCGGCCTCGGCCCGGGACCACAGCGCGGCCCGGTAGTTGATGTCAAAGGACACGGTCACCCCAGCGGCCTGCGCGGCGTCGACGGCGGCGTGCACGGCCGCACGGGCCGACTCGCTCAGCGCCGGGGTGATGCCGGTCAGGTGCAGGATCCGCGCACCCGCGATCCGGGATGAGTCGACATCAACCGCGGCGAGCCGGGACCCGGCCTGTCCCTTGCGGTAGTAGGTGGCCCGGATCCGGTCGGCGGTGCGCCGCTCGCGCAGCATCAGCCCACTCGGCACGTCCGGCTCGGTGCGGCAGCCGGACACGTCGACCCGCTCGGCGCGCAGCCGGTCGAGCACCATCGTGCCGACAGCGTCCTCGCCCAGGCGGCCGATCCAGGCCGCGCGGTGGCCAAGCCTGCTGACCCCGATGGCGACGGTGGCCTCGGCGCCCGCGAATCCGAGCCGCATGGCCGACCCGGAGGCCAGTGGTCCGGTCTCAGTCGCCGAGAACACGCCCATGACCTCGCCGAAGGTGATCAGGCCGGTCATCGCAGCAGCTCCGCCAACTCGGCGGCCCGCTCGCGCAGCGCCGCGAGACTGCCGCCCGCGCACGCGTCGCCGACCAGCGGCGAGCCCATGCCCACGGCGGTCGCGCCCGCGGCGAGGTACGCGGTGGCCTCGGCGATCCCGACGCCACCGGTCGGCACCAAGGGGATGTGCGGCAGCGGCGCCCGCACCGCGCGCACGTAATCGGGTCCGCCGACCAACGCGGGGAACACCTTCACCATCGTCGCCCCCGCCCGCCACGCGGCGAGGATCTCGGTCGGGGTGAACGCGCCCGCGATGACCGGGACGCCAAGGGCACTGCCCTCGGCGATCACGTCGGCGCAGACGGCCGGGGTGATCAGGTAGGCGGCACCCGCGTCGACGGCGTGCGCGGCGGCCTCTGGGGTCAGCACGGTGCCCGCGCCAAAGCCCAGGCCCGCGCACTCACGCAGTGCGTCGAGCGCGCCCGGCGTGGACAGGGTGAACTCCACGGCGCTCACGCCCGCGTCCAGGAGGGTGGCGGCGACCTCGGCGAACCGGGCGGCGCTGTCGGCGCGCAGGATCGCGATCACCGGTGGGTCGAGGACCAGTTCACTAGCCACGGGCGCTCACCAGCCGGGCGTCGGCGAACGGGGTGACGGGGAGTCCGGCGACGCCGGGCACGCAGGTGAAGAGCCTGCCCGCGTCAGGCTCGTCGGCCGCCTGGTCGACCGCGGCGGTGGTGATGACCAGGACGTCGAGGTCGGGGCCCGCGAAGGCACAGCTGGAGACCTGCGATGGGCCGACGTTGATGATCGCCGCCGGTTCACCGGTCGGCTCGAACGCGCGGACCTGCCCGGTGCCCCACACCGCGATCCAGACCCGGCCGTCGCTGTCGACGGTCAGCCCGTCCGGGACCCCGTCGTCGAACACGGCGAACGGGCGGGGACGGCTGAGGGTCCCGGTGTCGAGGTTGTAGTCGTAGGCGACGACCCGTTGGGTCGGGCTGTCGGCGTAGTAGAGGGTCCCGCCGTCGGGGCTCCAGCCGAGCCCGTTGGAGATCGTCACCCGGTCGAGCAGCTTGATGACCGTCCGGTCCGGGTCGAGCCGGTAGAGCGCCGCGCTGCCGGTGACGCCGTCCTCCGACATCGTGCCCGCCAGCAGCCGCCCGCGCGGGTCGACCTTGGCGTCGTTGAACCGGCGCCGGACACCGTCGCCGGGTTGGTCGAGCGCGACGGACGCGGTCACCCCGCCGTCGCGGTCCAGCAGCAGGAACGCGTCACCCGCCGCGGCGACCAGCGCGCCGGACGCGCACGGCACGACCGCGCCGACCGACCGGTCGAGCCGCACCGTCGCGCGGTGCACGAGCTCCGCGCCGCGGAGTTCGGCGAAGTGGATGTGCCCGGCGGGGATGTCGACCCACAGGACTTCCTGGTGGGTCCAGTCCCAGACAGGCCCCTCCGCCAATCGCCCCGGCGGAGGGGCGCACCGGGTCGCCCTTAGCTTGATCATCGGTTCCTCTGCGGTGAAAGGCCCGGCCCCGCGGGTGACCGCGGGACCGGGCCGGGGTGGGTCAGTCGCAGGACAGGCGTGCGCCCGCCCAGTCGGCGTGGTCGTAGCTGTTGCCGTCGGTGGTGCCGCGCACGACCAGCGACAGCGACGTGGGCCTGCTGATCGGAACCGCGACCGACGCCGTCTGACCCGCCCGGAGCACCGGGCTGGTGTAGACGGTGGTGCCGTCCGCGACGACCTCGAAGGTCACGCTGCCGTTGGCGCCCGTCTCGGCGTCGAGGCCGACCACCGCGTCGAACCCATGGCAGGCACCGTTGACCGGCAGGACGATGGTGCTGTCCGCGTGCACGCCGATGCCCTGGCGGTAGCGCACCCCACCGAGGGTGATCACCGTGCCGTCACGCGCGGGCTGCTCACCGTTGCTGAGGTTCCGCTCGGCGGGACCCCACGTGCTGCTCGACGAGGTCCACGTGCGGTCACCGGCGAACGAACCGTTCGACACGGTCGAACAGGTGATCTTGGCGTCGGCCCAGTCGGCGTGGTCGTAGCTGATGCCGTCGCGGGTGTCGGTGGTGCGCAGCTCAAGAGTGCGGTAACCCTTGGTGGGCACCGAGAGCGTGACGGGTGCCCCGCCGCCCTTGAGGGCGTCGGTGTAGGCGAGCAGGACGCCGTCGCCGTAGACCTGGAAGCGGACGGTGCCGTTGGTGCCCACCTCCGCGTCGACGCCGACCTTGGCGTCGAAGCGCTGGCAAGCCTTGCCAAGGTAGACATGCACCGCTGAGTCCGCGTGCACGCCGAGGCCCTTGGTGTACGTCGTAGTGCCGATCTTCAGCGCCACGCCGTCACCGGCGGCGGAACCGCCGACACTCTTGTCCTTCTCCACCGGGCCCCAGCCATTGGACGACGCCAGCCACGTCAGGTCACTGACCTGGTGGGTGCCCGCCGCCGGAGCCGCGGCGGCTGTACCCGCACGGGTCACCTTGTAGACCACGACGCCGTGGCTCGGCACCGAAGCGCTGATCGCACCGGTCGAGGTCGACGTCGCCTTGGACCACAGGTCCTTGAGGCTGTACGAGCTGGACCCACCAAGGCCGATCTCAGCCGCGGTCGTGCTGACCGTGGCCGTGGCCCCGGACCGGTTGAACAGGACCGCCGTGACCGAGCCGTCAGCCATCGGCTTGGCCCACACCTGCAGGCTGTTGCCGAGGTCGCGCATCAGCCTGCCCTGCGAGCCGCCCCAGTCCTGGTTCATGGCGATGATGTCGGCGTTGGTCAGGATCGTCTTGTTGGCCGCGCTCATCGTGGACAGGTCGTTGCCCGCCAGCAGCGGCGCGTTGAGCAGTGCCCACAGCGAGAAGTGGCTGCGGTACTCGGTGTCGGTCATGCCGCCGTTGCCGACCTCCAGCATGTCCGGGTCGTTCCACCCGCCGACCTTCGAGAACGCCTCCAGGCCCTTCTGCTGGTCGAGCAGGCTCAGAATGCTCGACCAGGTGTCGCGGATGTCGAACGTCGTACGCCACGAGTTGCCGCCGACCTTCGGACCGAAGTCGACCGGACCACCCGAGGCCGCGTCGGTCTCGCCCCAGTTGCACAGGCTGTAGTAGATGGCGCGGCCGGTGTTCTGCAGCGCCTTGCCCATCGCCGTATAGCGCTGAATGTTGTTCGTGCCCTGGTGGTCACCGCAGTTGTCGTACTTCAACAGGTCGATGCCCCACGACGCCCACAGGTTCGCGTCCTGCTGCTCGTGACCGATCGAGCCCGGCTGCACCCCGGCACAGGTCCGCACACCCGCACTGGAGTAGATGCCGACCTTGAGTCCCAGACCGTGGATGTAATCCACCACGGACTTCATCCCGTTGGGGAACTTCGTCGCGTGCGCCGACATGTTGCCGTTGGCGTCGCGGTCATACGCGGCCCAGCAGTCATCGATGTTGACGTATTCGTACCCCGCCGCCTTCATGCCCGACGACACCATGGCGTCGGCGGCGGACTTGATCTT
>Ga0247823_10004281_pt1 | contig 11471 bp, 8 predicted proteins | sample 13C_PalmiticAcid_2_FD_192426 | JGI IMG/M metagenome (GOLD analysis project Ga0247823, IMG submission 192426) | Soil microbial communities from agricultural site in Penn Yan, New York, United States - 13C_PalmiticAcid_Day30 | ecosystem: Environmental > Terrestrial > Soil > Agricultural land...
GTCCAGCGCGACCGCCACCTGGAACTGCCGGTCGGCGCCCCGGGACTGCTGGTCGAACGCCGCGCCTTCCTGGAAGACGGCCGCGTGGTCGAATCCACCCGTTCCTACTACCGCGGCGACGCCTACGACTTCGTCGCCGAACTGCAGAGCGAATAGCGCCTGGCCGGCGCTGCCGGGAACCCATCGATTGCCATCGCGGCAACTCACGGCGCAAATGCTCATCACCCACCAAGTAGGAGCGGCCTCCGGCCGCGAGCGCTTCCATGCGATGCCCGGTTGCGATGCACGCGACGGCGATGGCGGGGGGACCACGCAAAGGCTCGCGGCGGGACGCCGCTCCTACCTCGTTCCGATTTCGTGCGTCCGCGTGGACGGGGCTTTCGTCGCCGGATCCGGGCTTTCGTCGGACCATGACCTCTGGACGCTTGACGCCGCCTGCAAGCCAACTGTACTGTTCGTACTAGTACAGTTGATTGAGGTGTTCCATGGCCCGTACCCAGGCCCTGATGATCCAGATCGCCACCGGCGACGCGCGTCCGATCAGCAAGCAGATCGTCGATGGCGTGCGGATGAAGATCGCCACCGCCGAACTCAAGCCGGGTGCGCAGTTGCCCAGCGTGCGCGGACTGGCCCAGCAGCTGATGATCAATCCCAACACCGTCGCCAAGGCCTACGCCGAACTGACCAGTGAAGGCTGGCTGGAATCGCGCCAGGGCCTGGGCCTGTTCGTGGCCACGCCGCGCCAGCGCCTGAGCGACGCCGAACGCGAGCGGCGCATGGACGACGCCGTGCAGGCGTTCGTGCATGAAGTGATCGCGCTCGACTACCCGCCCGATCACGCGCAGTTCCTCGTCCAGCCGCGCCAGCGCCTGAGCGACGCCGAACGCGAGCGGCGCATGGACGACGCCGTGCAGGCGTTCGTGCATGAAGTGATCGCGCTCGACTACCCGCCCGATCGCGCGCTGGCGCGGCTGGACGAGGAACTGCGCGTGATCGCGCCGAAAAAGAAATCCGCCTGACGCGCATCCGCGCGTTCCCCTTCCGCGTTCCGTCACCCGACCCTGGGACGACCATGAGCACTCCCGCTACCGACTACGTGATCGAAACCGTCGCGCTGAGCAAGCGCTACGGGCGCAAGCTGGCGCTGGACCACCTCGACCTGCGCATTCCGCGGGGGCGCATCCACGCCATCGTCGGCGCCAACGGCGCCGGCAAATCCACCCTGTTCCGCGTCCTGCTCGGCTTCCTGCCGCCGACGGTGGGGCAGGCGCGCATCCTCGGCCGCGACAGCCAGCGGCTGCGTCCGGAGGACCGTGCACGCATCGGCTTCGTCAACGAGGAACATACCCTGCCCGGCTGGATGAAGGTCGCCGCGGTGACCGCGATGCAGCGGCACCAGTACCCGCGCTGGAACCAGCACGCCTACGACGAGGTGCTGGGCCATTACCACGTGCTGCCGGAGCAAAAAGTCGCCCAGCTCTCGCGCGGCGAGCGCGCCGGACTGAACCTGGCGCTGGCGCTGGCGCAGGGACCGGAACTGCTGGTGCTGGACGAACCCACGCTGGGCCTGGACGTGGTCGCCAAGCGCGCGTTCCTGGAATCGCTGATGTACTCCAACGCGGCCGAGCAATGCACGGTGATCTACTGCTCGCACCAGATGGAGGAAATCGAGCGCATCGCCGACAACCTCATCATCCTGGAACGCGGCCAGCTGAAGAACATGTCCGCGCCGGAGGAATTCTGCGCGCGGGTCACCCATTGGGTGGCGGACATCCCGTTCAAGGGACCGGATCCGGCGACCGTTCCCGGCCTGCTTCAACTGCAGCGGCTGGACGGCCTGCACCACTACCTGGTGCTGGACCAGGACGAGGACTTCGCCGAGTTCCTGCGCGCCAGCGGCGCGCGCTCGATCCAGAGCATGCCGGTCAGCCTGGATCGCGCGGTCAACGGCTTCCTGACCAAGAACCACGCCGCGCCGGCGCAACCGCAACGGCAGCACTGAGCGCACGGAGAGGACACGATCATGTGGGACATGTTCAAGGCTGAAATGCAGCGCTTCCGTATCTGGGCGATCGCCTACGCGGTGCTGCAACTGGTGATCCTCGGGTTCATGACCCGGGTGGTCGATCTGGCCCAGCAACCACGGCTGGTCTACGAAGTGCTGGCCGGCGTCTACGCCGTCACCGGCCTGCTGCTGGGGCTCTACCAGATGGGCGGCTACCGCAAGCCGAACACCTGGATGAACCTGCTGCACCGGCCGATTCCGCACGGCAAGCTGGCGGCGGTGCTGGTGGGCGCGGGTGCGCTGCAACTGGCGGTGGCGATCGTGCTGCCACTGTGGCTGCTGGCCGGCTGGCAGGAGTTCATGACCGCGCGGGTGGTCGATCATCGCCATCTGCTGCTCGGCGTATCGGCGTGGCTGATTGCGGTCTGCGCCTACCTCGCCGGCGCCTACGCGATGCTGGCCAACCGTCGCTATGGATACAGCGGAATCGCGCTGTTGTCCTGGCTGGTGTTCAGCCAGGCCACCGGCCTGGGCGCGATCGCGGTGCAGCTGATCACCCTGGCGATGCTGGCGGGAATGGTGTGGGTCGCATTCAAACCGGATCTGGGCGCGGCGCCGCACACCCTGCCACGCACCTTCTTCACCGCGGTTCCGTTGCAACTGGCGATGTGGCTGGCGCTGGTGATGGCGGGCTTTGGTATCGAATTCCTGTGGATCGCGCAGGGCTCCCATCCGAACAACGCGCCGGTGCCGGCCGCTGGCGGCGAGAAGGAGTCCGAGAACGCCGAGGGCAAGGACCTGATGGTGATGGGCCTGCGCGGCAGCCGTGACCCGCAGGCACCGTTGTGGCGGGAACAGGCGCAGATTTCGGAGGTCTTCTCGTTTGGTCCGGGCCTGCGCGCGACGCCGGTGCGCAACGAGCTGGTCAATATCGTGCCGATGGAATTCGACGACGAGCAGCACCGCATCCGCTGGGTGTTCAGCCACGATCGCATGCGCCTGGAAGGCTACAGCCTGGTGGACTACCGCAGCGTCGGCGAACTCGGCGTGGAGGGCGACGCGCCGTTCCCGGAGCCGGTGATGCCCGGTCCGGAGAACAGCCTGATCGGCACCACCCGCGTTTACCAGTACGACAGCGACCAGAAGCGGGTGATGCCGCGCCTGCGCCTGCCGGCGGGGGAGCGGATCACCGGCTATGACCGGGTGGGTGACGATCTGGCCCTGCTCAGCGACCGCGCCGTGTACTTCTACGATGGGCGCGACCTCGCGGCCAGCGACGGCATGCTCACGCCGCGCCAGCGCCTGGCCATTCCGGGCAAGGTCGGCGATCTGTATCGTGCCGACGCGATCGAACTGCTGGACGGCTATCTGGTGTCGTTCCTGTTCAGTCGCAGCGCCCATAACGCAGAGGGTGCGCTGCCCTACCAGCAGATGACGCGGATCGACGATCAGGGCAATGCCATGCCGATCATGCGACGGGATCTCAAGAGCGGTTTCCCTGCGCTGTGGCGCTACCAGAACTGGTTCCCCGCGCCGGTGATCTATGAATTGCAGCGCGCCGCACGCCGCCTGTTCGCGGGTTACCAGATCACCGACGACACCGCGCGCCCGCCGGTGCCCCGCCAGGTGGCCGTCATCGCCGGCGTGCTCATGCTGCTGTCGCTGCTGGGCGCGGTGTGGTGGACGCGGAAGACGGATCTGTCCATGTCCGCACGGATTGCCTGGATCGTCGCCTGCGGCGTGCTCAGCCTGCCGGCCCTGATGAGTCTGCGGTTGATCCACCCGCGCCGCGAAGTGCTGCAACCGCAACGGGTGGCGCAACCCGCGCTGGCCTGAACCGTATCGTTCTCCGGCCGTCTCGACGGCCGGATACAGGAGAATGCTGATGAGCTTGTCATCGCTGCCGCAGGCGGCGCCGGTCGCGCGCGCGTCCGACTCGCCGTTCCGCCCCCGTGGCCGGTTCGCATGGTTGATGATTCTCGCGACGCTGTGTGCGCCCGCCCGTGCCGACGAGGACGCCGCGCTGCGCGCCGCCGTCGCCGCCGAACGCGCGCGGCCGGCCGCGCCGATGTTCGCGCGGATCGATTTCATCGCCCGTCCCGTCCTGATCGGCGCCTGGCTCTCGCCGGATGGAAAACAGGTCGCCTTCCTCAAGGACGAGGGCGCCAACCGGAGCGTGTGGCTGCTGCCAACCGCGGGCGGTGCGCCGAAGCGGGTGCTCGCGCACACCGACGCGGACGAACTGTCGTGGTCGCGCGACAGCCGCTGGCTGTTCCTGGCGTCCTCGCGCCAGCTGTTCGCGCTGGCGGTGGCGGGGCAGTCCGGCTCCGGGGCGATCGATCGCCTGGGCGGGACCTTCGAGCGCCGCTTTGTCGCCGTGGATCCCGCGTCGCCCGCCGCGGCCTTCGTGATGGAGAGTCCCCCCGCGATCACGCGCCAGCCCAGGCGCTGGCGGATCCAGCGCGTGGACGTGCAGGGCAAGCAGACGCTGGTGCACGAGGACGCGCGGGAAATCATCGATTTCGAAGTGGATCCGCTGGGAAGGCTGGCCTGGCTGGCCCGGGTGGAAGGCGAGGCGCACGTCATCCTGCGCGTGGAGCAGGGGCGCGCGCGACCGGTGCTGCGCTGCGAGCGATTGCAGCGCTGCTCCATGTTGGGCACGCTGGAGCAGGGACGCGATCTCCTGCTCAACACCGATGCCGACGGTGATCTCGGCCGACTGGCGCGCCTGGATGCGCAGGGACAACTGCGCACGCTGCATGCCGACCCGCGCAATGAAGCCGATCTGGCGCAGGTGACCCTGGATCCGGTGACCCGCGAACCCCTGTTCGCATCCTATCGCAGCACCGACGCCATGGCCTATGGCCTGCAGGCGGAGGCGGCGCGATCTCTCGCCCTGCTCCAGCAACGCCTTCCGCACCGCGACCTGCGCATCGAGATCGGGCGCGGTCCCGCCGCGCGCTGGCTGGTGCACGAGCGCGCCGCCTCGCTGAAGGGCGAACGCCTGTACCTGTTCGACCCGCGCGACGGCCTGCTGCGCGAAGTGCTGGGGGATCTGGGTTTCCGCCACGACCGCACGCCGGTCCGACGGCTTCCCGAGTCGGCGATGGCGCGCAAGATCGCTTTCAGCTGGCGCGCGTCCGACGGCATGCGCGTGCATGGCTTCGTGCTGGTGCCGCCCGGCGTGGATCCCGCGCGCGCGCCGCTGGTGGCCAACGTCCACGGCGGTCCGTTCAACCTGTTCCGACCGGAGTTCGGCGGGCAATCGCAGATGCTCGCCAATCGTGGCTACGTGGTGTTCGAACCGAACTTCCGCGGATCCACCGGACACGGTCGCCGCTACCTGTTCGCCGGCAATGGCGACTTCGGCAACGGCCGGGTCCAGCAGGACATCGTGGAAGGCGTGCGCCACCTGCTTGCCCAGGGCATCGGCGACGGCCAGCGCGTCGGCATCCTCGGCGCCTCCTTTGGCGGCTACTCGGCGCTGCAGGGCGTGACCTTCCAGCCGGATCTGTTCAAGGTCGGCATCGCCGCGGTGCCGCCGGCGGACTTCGGCTGGGTGCTACGCTGGTACGCGCGCGGGCGCGACCAGATGACCCGCGGCGTGCCGATGGCCGCGACCATGCGGATGCTGTCGCTGGATCCGGCCGATGCCGGCGTGATGGAACGCCTGCGCGCGCAGTCGCCGATCGCCAATGCCGCCTCGCTGCGCAGGCCGGTGCTGTTGCTGGCCGGCGCGGACGACGAACGCGTGCCGATCCGCAGCGTGTTGCACTACGCCGCGCAACTGCAATCGATGGGCAAGGACGTCACCTTGTTCGTCGATGCCGAGGGACGCCACCAGTTGGTCAATCCGGTCACCCGCGAAGCCTATCTCTATCTCGTCGAGACCATGCTGCACCGGCACCTGGGCGGACGCGCGCCGTTGCCGCCGGATGCGGCCTTGCGCGAATCGTTGCGCAAGAATCTGCGCCTGGATGACGAGCGACTGCGGCCGCGCTGACGCGGCTATACTCGCGCCCCTCGAACGAGGGGACGGGGATGCCATGGAAGGGAACGGGAAATGCCGTGCATCGGTGCTGACGGCCGGGGCCTGGCTGCTGACGGCGTGCGCCGCCGCCATCGCCACGCCGGATTCGCCCGAGCAAACCACGGCGACGCGCGAGCTGCCGCCGCAGGTGCGGGAGGATGTCGACGCGATCACCCGGCAACTCCTGCAGGTGCGGGACGCCGACAATGAGCTGTCCTGCGCCAGGGCGGTGGAGAACGCGCGCTCGGGCGTGGAAACCATGCTGGAAGTCGGCCAGCGCAATCTCGATGATGGCTACCTGGCCCGTGCGGATTTCGATCGCATGGCGGCGCCGTTGAGGACGCAGCTGGAGGGCTTGACGCTCGCCGACTGTGAAGGCGCGACCGGCGAGCGCCGGGAGTTCTATCGCTGCATGTCCAGCGACTACAACCACGTGTTGGCCTGCGCCAAGGCCCACGGGTAGCGAACGAGCCTTCCGGACACCTCGCGCATCCGGCCGCGGCACGGCGGGTGCCGCTTTCATCGCGAGTGGGTTTGTACCGATCTAAACCGGCCTGCCTCACCACCAAAGAAATACCAATCACCGGATTGGTGCATCGCACGATGCAAACACGATCCCGTTGCGTAAGCTGACAGCGCTGTCATCAGCGGCGGGAAACCTTGTGCTTGCCGGCGTGTGATGCCGCGATTCCGCCTGTCGTCCGCCGGGTGGATCCCATGGAGCCGCGACTGGCCGCGCATCGTGCGACAGCGCGCGTGTTTCCACGGATCCCGATGCGCGACGATGCGCCATCCATTACCACGGGAGCCCGTAGTGGAACTGTCCGCACTCGATATCGGCATCGTCCTGGTCTATCTGGCCGGCATCTTCATCCTGGCCCAGTGGGTGTCCCGCGAGAAGGGCGGCCACCAGAAGGACGCCAAGGACTACTTCCTGGCCAGCAAGTCGCTGCCATGGTGGGCGATTGGCGCGTCGCTGATCGCCGCGAACATTTCCGCCGAGCAGATCATCGGCATGTCCGGTTCCGGCTACGCCATCGGCCTGGCCATCGCCTCCTACGAATGGATGGCGGCACTGACCCTGCTGATCGTCGGCAAGTTCTTCCTGCCGGTGTTCCTGCGCAACGGCATCTACACGATGCCGCAGTTCCTGGAGCAGCGTTACGGCACCCGCATCCGCACGCTGATGGCGGTGTTCTGGCTGCTGCTGTACGTGTTCGTCAACCTGACCTCGATCATGTGGCTGGGTTCGATCGCGGTCAGCCAGGTGACCGGCATGGATCAGATGCTGGCGCTGACCCTGCTGGGCGTGTTCGCGCTGGTGTACCAGCTATACGGCGGGCTGAAGGCCGTGGCGCTGACCGACATCGTGCAGGTGTCGCTGCTGGTGCTGGGCGGGCTGCTGGTCGCCGGCCTGACCCTGAGCCACATCGGCGAAGGCGCGGGCGTCGTCGCCGGCTTCCAGAAGCTGTGGTCGCAGCATCCGGAGCACTTCGAGATGATCCTCAGCAAGGACAATCCCTTCTACAAGGATCTGCCCGGCATCAGCGTGCTGATCGGCGGGATGTGGATCATGAACGTCAGCTACTGGGGCTTCAACCAGTACATCATCCAGCGCGCGCTGGCCGCCAAGGACATCGCCGAGGCGCAGAAGGGCGTGCTGTTCGCCGCCTTCCTCAAGCTGCTGATGCCGGTGATCGTGGTGCTGCCGGGCATCGCCGCGGTGGTGCTGGCGCCGGGACTGGAGAAACCTGATCAGGCCTACCCGACGATGATGCGCCTGCTGCCCACCGGCATCCTCGGCCTGGTGTTCGCTGCGCTGGTGGCGGCGATCGTCGCGTCGCTGGCGTCCAAGATCAATTCGGTGGCGACCATCTTCACCCTCGACTTCTACGCCAAGTCCAAGAGCAAGCCGAGCGAGGCGCGCCAGGTGAAGGTCGGCCGCATCGCCGCCGCCGTCGCCGTGCTGCTGGGCATCCTGGCGGCCAAGCCGCTGCTGGGCAGCTTCGACCAGGGTTTCCAGTTCATTCAGGAATTCACCGGTTTCTTCACTCCGGGCATCGTGGTGATCTTCGTGCTCGGCCTGTTCTGGAAGCGCGCCAACGAGGCCGGCGCGCTGGCCGCGGCGCTGGGTTCGGTGCTGCTGTCGGCGGCTTTCTTCTGGGCGCAGAAGACCGGCGTCTACCTGTTGCCGTTCATGGACCGGGTCGGCATCGTGTTCCTGGCCGCGCTGGTGCTGGCGGTGGTGGTGTCGCTGGCCACCGCGCGCGCCGAAGGCAAGGATTTCATCCGCACCGACGATGTGGACTACCGCACCCCGGGCGTGTTCAACATCGGTGCGGTAGGCGTGATCATCATCCTGTTCGCCCTGTACACGATCTTCTGGTGATCCGCAGGCGCGCGCTTGCCCGGCTTGGAACGGCGCGAGAAGCAGCGGAGCGAGCTCCGCTCTACATGTAGAGCCGAGCTTGCTCGGCTGTGGATGGCGCGAAGAGCAGCGGAGCGAGCTCCGCTCTACGTAGAGCCGAGCTTGCTCGGCTGGGGATGGTGCGAAGAGCAGCGGAGCGAGCTCCGCTCTACGTGTAGAGCCGAGCTTGCTCGGCTAGGGGATGGCGCGAAGAGCAGCGGAGCGAGCTCCGCTCTACGTCATCGCTTGCGGCGGGGCGGGGCGATGGATTCGCGCAGTTCCAGGGAGTACTGGATCGGCACCATCCGGCCCGCATCGGGATCGCGGATGCTGTTGAGCAGTTCCAGGGTCGCCACCCGGCCCATGTCGCGGGTCGGCTGGCGGACCGTGGTCAGGGCCGGAAAAATGTGGCGCGAGATCGGCGTGTCGTCGAAGCCGCAGACCGACAGATCGCGTGGCACGCTCAGTCCGCGCAGGCCCGCGACGCGGATCACTCCGGCGGCGGTGTCGTCGTTGGCGGCGAAGATGGCGGTCGGCGGATCCTTCAGATCCAGCAGCTGGTTGGCGCCATGCACGCCGGATTCGTAGGTGAACTCGCCTTCCACCACCAGGTCCGGATCGAAGTCGATGCCGGCGCGTTCCAGCGCGTCGCGATAGCCGGCGAAACGCCAGGCGCAGGCACCATGCGCCTTGTGGCCCTTGATGTGGCCGATACGGCGATGGCCGAGGGCGACCAGTTCGGCCACCAGGTCACAGACCGCGGCGTGCTCGTCCACGGTCACTCCGATACGGCCACGGCGCACGCGCGGGGAAATGCTGGCGAACGGGATTTCGTGTTCCTCCAGCTGCGCCAGCAGTGCCTTGTCGTCGGTCAGTGGCGGGATCAGCAGCACCCCGTCCAGGCCGAAATGTTCGACCAGCGAGGTTATGTCGGCGGTGTAGCCGCGCTGGCCGAAGGTCACCGGCGCCAGCACCAGGGTGTAGTGCTGGGCACGGCAGGCTTCCAGCACGCCGCTCTGGATTTCCATCAGGTAGTTGCGCGACGGGTTGTCGTAGGCCAGCGCCACCACGTAGGACCGCTGGCCGGCCAGGCTGCGCGCCGACGGGTTGGGACGGTACTGCAACCGGGCGACGACATCCTCGACCCGGCGCCGGGTCTCCTCGCGCACGTTCGGCTCGTGGTTGAGCACGCGCGATACCGTCTTCATCGAAACACCGGCGGCGGCGGCCACGTCCTCAATCCGAATGCGCATGGCGCTGGGGTTCCTTCACCTCTTCCAGGGCGTCATTCTGCCAGAGCGCGCGGCGTCGGCCTTGCGCGCTGCGTCACGGCGCCCCCGGCGTCCAAACGAAGGTCGCCAGGCTGCGCGCCGGCAGGGCGTAGCGCAGGGTCTGACCGCCCTGCCCAATCGAAAAGCGGCGGGTACGGTTGGCGGAATTGGTCACCACCAGCACCAGCGAGCCATCGTCCTCGTTGCGGAACGCCACGTGATCCAGATCGCCGCCTTCGCCGTCGGACGCGACCCTGGAAGCGCCCGGCCGCACGAAGCGGCTGGCATGGGCCAGGGCGTAGTACTCGTCGGTGCGGCTGACCTCGCCGGTGCGCGAGTCGATGGTGACCACGCCGCGGCAGGTATCGCAGCCGCCGGCGTGCGGGCCGCCATCCTGATCCAGCGCCAGGTTCCAGAACAGCACGCCACGGGCCCAGTTGCGCGTCGCGCCGATGACCTGTCCACGCGCCTGCAGGGTCAGGCCACCGCTGATGATCGGTTCCCAGTCGCCGCCGGAGCATTCGGTCAGGTACGCGTCCTTGTCGGGAAAGGCTTCATGGACCGGGGTCTGCGCCTCCACCGCACCGCCGTAGCAATGCCAAGCGACTGCGGATACGTACTTGCTGGCGGCCGGATCGTTCAGCACGCCCAGCGGCTCCTGCGGCTTGTCCCAGTTGTGGTCCCAGTCGAAGATCTGCGGCGCGTTCCTGCGCTTCGCCAGCAACGGCCCCAGGTGATCGCCGATGAAGCGCGCCCGCGCCGGCGCATTGAGGCGCATGCCGGGGTAGTCCTTGGGTTCGAAATCCGGCTCGTTCTGCACGGTGAGGGCGAAGATCGGGATGCCCTCGGCCGCGTAGGCGTCGACGAACTTGAGCAGGTAGCGGGCGAAGGCATCGTAGTACTCCGGCCGCAGCGTGCCCTGGATCAGGCTGTTGTTGGATTTCATCCACGCCGGCGCGCTCCAGGGCGATGCCATCACCTGCAACTGCGGATTGATCGCCAGGGCGGCGCGGGTCACCGGCACCACGTCGCCGCGATTCGGTTCGATGCTGAAGTGCTTGAGCTCCGGGTCCGGCTGGTTGCCCGGCGGATCGTCCAGGCTGTAGTGGTGGCGCGAGAAGTCGGAGGCGCCAATGGTCAGGCGGGTGAAACTCAGGCCGAGCCCGCCGTTGTCCCGGCCAAACAGCTCGCGCAGCAGCGCATCGCGTTGAGCCGGCGACATGCGGTGCTGGATCAACCAGGCGGAGGAATCGGTGATGGAGGCGCCGAAACCGACCATGCGCTGGAAGCGCTGTTCCGGGTTCACCTCGATGTGGATACGCCGTTCGGAACTGTCGTCGAAGGCCACCGGCGCTTGCGCCTGCATCGCCTGCCGGTGGTCGGAGGTGGTGATCCAGACCTGCGCCCGTGGCCCTGCGTGCGCGGTGCCGGCCGCACCGGCGAACATCGCCGCGAACAGAACGGACAAGGTGAATGGCATGCGCCAGCGGATGGTCGTTTTCAATGGAACTCTCCCTCGGTTCGCGGTGGCGAAAAAAACGCCATGTTTCCGCGCATTTTCAATGCTGCGCTGCAGCGATGCCGCCACGTATCCCGCGCCATGCGCCAACAACGACGGCAGTTGCCGCCAAGTCGCGTAACGCGATATTGACAAGTCGCATTGAGCGACAGTATGACAGCGCTGTCAATACAGGCTGGAGAGGGCCGCATGACACACCAGGCACACGCTCGGGGAGCCGCCGGCTCCCAACTTCGCTT
>Ga0247823_10004282_pt1 | contig 11470 bp, 10 predicted proteins | sample 13C_PalmiticAcid_2_FD_192426 | JGI IMG/M metagenome (GOLD analysis project Ga0247823, IMG submission 192426) | Soil microbial communities from agricultural site in Penn Yan, New York, United States - 13C_PalmiticAcid_Day30 | ecosystem: Environmental > Terrestrial > Soil > Agricultural land...
GCAAGGCTTTTGCGTAACGTTTTGCGAGGACGTGATTATGTGCCATTACCGAGGGCTCCCAGCGTTTTTAAGTTGCGACGGAATTTCGTTTACAAACTTTTCGAAAAGCTTGTCGTGGATTTCGGTCTTCTGTTCGTGGGCCTTGGCCGTCGAACCTTCGAGCTGAGAGAGAGTCACGTCGAAAGTTTGCTCCACGAGGTTCGCGCGAATCTTGCGGGCGGCGTTCGTGACTTCCGACTTGGCCGAGAGCTCGGCGTCGGCCAAAACTTGGGCGGCGCTATTTTTGGTTTCTTCGAGAATCTGACGGGCGACGCGTTCGCCTTCTGCGCGAACGGACTCGATCACGTCGAGCTTGCGCGCGGCGAGATCTTTGTACTCTTGGTTGGCCTTGGCGAGACGCGCTTCGACCGCGGCGAGTTCCTCACGGGCGGTGGTCAAGTTTTTGGCGATGGTTTCCGAGCGATTCGCGACGGCCGCTTTGATGCCGCGACGACCGGCGAAGTAAACGATCGCGATGACGACGCCGAGGTTCAGGAGCGCGACGAATTCCGGGAGTCCAGGTCCGATTGCGTGAGTTCCACCAACTGCCATGTGCTTATGCCTCCGGATTGCTCATCGCGGGCTTGTTAGATTTTGCGCCACTGCGATCGAGAAGAATGCGGTCCATCACGAGTTTTGCGAGTGCAGGAATTTCCGAAGAAACTTTGGCAAGTTCTCCGCTCACGCTGCTGGCAACTTCTTGACGTACTTGTTGAATTTTAGTTTGGGCTTCTTCGCGGGCTTGCGACAAAAGCGCCGATTGTTTTTGCAGAGCTTCGGCTTTGAGTTTGGCGTAATCGGCGGCCGCATCCCGATGCGCGTCTTTGAGGCTAGAGGACACATTCGTTTCGAGAGCTTGCGCTTCTTCCGCGGCGACGCGAGTTTTTTCGAGACGTCCGTCGATGCGCTCATCGCGTTCGACGAGAACTTTGGTCAGCGGTTTGAGCGCCACAAAGTTCATAAAAAAGAAAAAGACGACGACAACCGCAAACATTAAGAAAAACGTTTGGTTGACGCCTAAAGAAGTGAGAATCGCCAGCGCCTGATCCATAGCCGCCTAGAAACAACACCGACGGCGACGTCTGGTCAACGTCTAAATCAAAGATTTCATAGATCGAATCATAGGAGAAACGGACTCAAAAAAGGGGTCGCTAAGGGGCCTCTTCCATCTGGGTCGTTCCATCAAAAATCCCGCCTTCTTGGATCTTCAGCGCCGGACTTTGCACCACTCCGCGCAAGGATCCGGTTTCGAGAATCTCGACCTTGGTTCCGGCGCGAATGCGGCCTTCAAAACGACCGGCGATGATCACGATCTCGGCATCGACCTGGGCGGTGACCACGGCTTCGGGGCCGATCACCAAGGTGTCGCGCGTAAAAATGTCGCCGCAAAAATGACCGTCGATACGAACCACCCCTTCAAAAAGCAGGCGCCCCTCAAAAGAGGTTCCCTTGCCAAGAAATGCGGTGATCTCATCGTAGCGCTCGCTCGAAGCGGGACGGTCAAAAGCTTCGCTCTGCGTTAAGTCTTGGTCGGTCGTCACGGTGACTCCTTTGTCGTCGTCCGTTCGTCGAAGTCTAGTGCGACTTCAGCGAACGGATCTGGTGCAAGATGCGGTTGAACGAATCGTTGCCGGCGTAATAGATTTCAAAAATCCCGCCCTTTTGATTGCCGCGAATTTGTACCTTGGTGCCGAAGAGCTGACGGAGTTCGGACTCGAGACCTTCGAACTCACGCTCCTTGGTGACCTTCGCCGACGAAAGCGACGCACTTGAAGCGCCCGATCCGCTCGTGGCAGGGCTGTTCGAAATGGTCACATTGTCCTCAACCATTCCGAGCTTCGCGCGCTGCTCGACTTCGCGAACCGACATTTTCTTTTCGATCGCCAAGTGGGCCAGCTTGTCCATGTCTTCGGCCTTGTCCAAAGCCAAAAGCGCACGGGCGTGACCTTCGGTCAGGCGGCGGTTGATAACGTAGTCTTTGAGGTTGTCCGGCAGTCTCAAGAGACGCAGGTGGTTCGCGAGCGAAACGCGCGAAATGCCGAGCTTCTGCGAAAGGACTTCTTGTGTGAAGCCGTGCATTTTCATCAGGCGCTCGCAAGCTTCGGCGAGTTCGATGGGGTTCAAATCTTCGCGCTGGATGTTCTCGATCAAAGCACCCAAATCGTTCTTTTGTGTCGTATCTTCGTCACCACGCAAAATCGCCGCGATCTTGTCGAAACCGGCCAGTTTGGCGGCTCTCCAGCGACGTTCACCTGCGATAATTTGGTACTTTTGGTTATCCAACTTGCGCACAATGATCGGTTGGATAAGCCCTTGTTCGATAAGGGACTCTGCGAGTTCATTGAGAGACTCGGCGTTGAAGCTTCGACGCGGCTGGTCAGGATTCGCTTCGATCTTGTCGAGGTCGATGAGCAGTAGCCCGCCGCCACCGGAGATCAGCACTTCGCCGCCCTCGAGCTTCGTGGCCGTCACGGGTTCCGAAACGACTTCTGCAGCCGGAGCCGAAACTTCGGTCACGGGCGCCGCGCTCACTTCCGTCTCGACGGCGTTTTCTAGCGCCGCCGCTTGGGCAACGGGAGTCTCTTCGGGGGTGGCAAGTTCTGCGCCCTGAGGAGGCGGCAGATCTTCGCTAGCTTTGGTGGCTTCGAGTTGCTCTACGGCCTTTTTTTCTTGTTCTTCGAGGGCCTGCATCACAGCCGGGGGCGCCGCCACTTTGGTGGAGCCTCCGAGCAGAGCCGCGAGACCGCGACCGAGAGCTTTCTTTTCAGTTTTGGGTTTGTTCGATGCGTTGGCGTCCATGGATTAGGCTTCCTCTGTGCGGTTGAAGGTGGGGTCGAGTTGAGAAACTTGGGCTTGTTGCTGCCGCTGCAGACGATCCACGGGATCGGGAGGTAAAAATACCGTTTTCGCAGAAGTCGCGCCCTGGGCCGGAACAAAAGCCTTGCCCTCGGTGCGAGTCAGGAACTCTTTAGCGACTTCCACATAGGAGCGCGAGCCCATACAAGCCGGGTCGTAGATGACTCCGGGGATTCCGTGCGAAGTGCTCTCTGCCAAGCGAACACGACGAGGGATCACGGCTTCGAAAAGCTTCTCGCCCACGAAGTCTTTGATCTCTTGATAAACCTGGCGTGAAAGGTTCGAGCGCGAGTCGAACATGGTCAGCAGCACGCCCTCTTCTTGGAGACCTGGGTTCAGCGCTTGCTTCACCAGGTTTGCGGTCTTCATGATGTTCGTGAGTCCCTGCATCGCAAAGAATTCCGATTGCATGGGAATGAGGTACGAGTTCGCCGCCGTCAGCGCATTCAGAGTCAAGAGACCCAGCGAAGGCGGGCAGTCGATAAAGATATAGTCGAAACCTGCGAGATCATTTTGAACCGACTCTTTGAGGCGGTATTCACGGCGCTCCACATCGACGAGCTCCACTTCCGCACCCGCGAGGTTCGAGTCCGAGGGAACCACAAAAAGGTTCTCAACTTTGGTCGCTACCGAGTTCGCCGCCAGGCTCCCTTCGCCCACGAGCGCAAAGTACGCGTTCTTTTCTTCGATCTGCTCTGGGGTCACATCCAGACCCGAGCTCAGGTTGCCCTGCGGATCGAGATCCACAAGCAGCACCTTTTTGCCAAGATTTGCGAGAGCCGCACCCACGTTGATGACCGTGGTGGTTTTGCCGACTCCGCCCTTTTGATTTATGACCGCAACGATTTTCATTTTTTGCTAACCCCTCTCAACCAAAGACATTTCTAACACAGTTTCTCAAAAAAGTGTCTAGCCCCCTCAGATCGAAAGGCAAATAAATGTCGCCCAGCAAAAATGGAGTTCTGGGCGGCCTCTTCGAGAGCCACGTCGCCTGAAAAGGCACGGGCGAGGAGCACGGGCTCCAGATCGCCGCACTTTTCGACGGTTTCACGTGAAACATCCTCAAGGCGCTGGGTCGCAATCCAGCAGCGCTTTTGAAGCTTGGGCTGAACGTTGCTCACGTAGTTCCGAATAAAGGCCGCCTTCTTGGGGTCAGGCTCCACAAAAAGGACATGTAAAACGTGAAACAATTGCATGGCTGGGATCCCCAGAATTCCCGAGCCCGCGCCCACATCCAGCATCAATTTGGGCCCCGAAAGCACCTCTGGGTCCAAGGAGTTCAGCGCTTCAAGGGACTCTTCGATGAGCCGCTGGGGCTTGGACTTGCCCACCAGGCGGTGCACTTTGTCCCAAGCGGTGATCTGATTGGCGTATTCATTGATCCAGGACACTTAAAGGGCCTCCATACAAAGTCCCCACAGGGGTGATTGTTTCACGTGGAACTGGGCTTTTAAGAAGAAAACCTTAAGGAGGGGGGCTTTTCGAGGGCTCCCCTGAGGGGGGATTGTTTCACGTGGAAAGGGAAAAGAGGTGGAAGTGGGAGCTTTTTTGAAGCTCCCTCGGTACCTAGATTGTTTCACGTGGAACCGCATTTTCAGGGGGTGGATTCATGATGGCGCCAGGGTGGCGGATGATGGCAAGCACGGCCGAAGGGGTCACGCCGCTGATGCGTGAGAGTTCGAGCACGTTGCGAGGCTGGGCCTTGCGGATCTTCTCACGGTCTTCCATGGAGAGGGCGGCGATGGCGGCGACGTCAAAGCTGGGGCTGAGCCCCCAAGCCTGGGCGCGACGAAGCTCCTTGAGCTCGGACTCTACACGATGCAGATAGCCCGAGTACTTGGCGTCGATCTCAATCTTCTCAATGGCTCGGTCGGAGAGATCACCTAGATCTTCAGTGTCCATCATGGGTGCCAGGGTTTCCCACTGCACGTCAGTGCGCTTCAAGAGTTCAAAGAGCGAGACCATCTTGTCGGCACTGAGGCGGTGACGATGCGAGCTGAGTTTGATTTTGAGCGTGCTCACGTCGCCGGCGACCTTGTCGTGATAGCGTCGTTGCTGTTCGCTCACAAGTCCTAGCGATTCGCCCAGAGAGCGCATGCGCTCAAAGGCGTTGTCTTCGCGCAGGAGCAATCGGTATTCGCTGCGACTAGTGAACATGCGGTAGGGTTCTTCGGTGCCTTTGCCCACGAGATCGTCGATGAGCGTTTCAAGATAAGAGCGCGAACGATCCGGACGCAGCTCTTCTTCATTCTTAAGAAAGCGACTCGCGGCAATGCCGGCCCAGAGTCCTTGCGCCGCAGCCTCTTCGTAACCCGAAGTGCGATTCACCTGTCCTGCGAAAAAGAGTCCGTCGACAAAGCTCGACATCAAGCCCGGCGTGAGCTCCATAGGATTCATGGAGTCGTATTCGACAGCGTAACCCGGGCGGGCGAGTTCGACACTCTCAAGACCTTCGATGGTTCTAAAGAAATCCACTTGCGCATCGGCGGGCAACGAAGTGCTCATGCCATTGGGATAAATGGATTTCAGGTCCAAACCTTCGGGCTCGAGAAATATTTGGTGTCGCTCGCGATCGGCGAAGCGACGAACCTTGTCTTCGATGCTCGGGCAATAGCGAGGACCTTCGCCGACGATCTCGCCGGAGAAGAGCGGTGCCCTATGAAAGTTCGCGCGAATCACATCGTGCGTTCGCGCGTTGGTATAAGTCATGAAGCAAGAGATCTGCGGCAGGCGATTGGAAGTTTCGCGCCAAGAGAAACGGCGCTGTTCAGGATCTCCCCACTGCCGCTCGAGATTTGCAAAGTTGATGGTCGAAGCTTTGAGCCGCGCGGGAGTGCCGGTCTTGAGTCGCTTGAGCGAGTGACCGGTGCGCGCGATCGATTTGGAAAGTCCGTTCGCCGCCTGGTCACCAAAGCGACCGCCCACCGAACGTTCATCTCCGCAAAACATCACCGCTTGCATGAAGGTGCCAGCGGTGATTACCACGGCACGGGCCGCGATAGAGGTGCCGTCGCTGAGAAGCACTTTCGAGATCCGTTCTTTGCCGTCGACTCTCTCCCAGTCAAAACCAAGAAGTTCCGATTCAAGGACACTCACGCCGGGTAGGGCGCCGATAGCGCGAACCATGTGCGAGGCGTAGCGAAGCTTGTCGCATTGAAGGCGTGTGGAGCGAACCGCGGGACCTTTTTTGAGGTTGAGCCGGCGCGACTGAATCGCGGATTCATCCGCAGCCGAACCCATGAGACCACCGAGCGCATCGACCTCGAAAACAAGGTGCGACTTGGCGACGCCGCCGATGGCGGGGTTGCAGGACATCGCGCCGATCTTGAGTCGGTCGAGGGTCACGAGCGCAACGCGATGGCCACGGCTCGAAAGCGCGCGCACGGCTTCGATGCCGGCATGCCCTCCGCCCACGACGATGGCGTCAAATTTGGTATCGCTCATTTCTTTCCTCTTACTTACCCAAACAGAACTGCGAGAAAATCTCTGCAATGTACTCGTCCGAGACCCGGTCTCCGATGCTGGTCCTGAGGTGGGATTCGGCTTCTAGCAAAGATTGCCCGCAGAGCTCAATCGGCAAATCTTCGCCAAGTGCGGAAAGGGCTTCGTTCAGCGATCCCACGGCCGAAGCAATCAGCGTGGCCTGGCGGGCAGAAATCCAAAAGTCTCCGGGCTTGCCCTCAAGCTCTTTGCGGGCCAGGGTCTCGCCGAGCCACGCTTCGATGTGCTGGATCACGCGGCCCTGTTCGCTCAATAAATCAAAGTGGTTGTTCGCACGCTGGGCAGAGGGCTGCTGGTCGGCGTGGCTGTAGATCTCTAGAATGGGGGCCTTGAGGCGAGCGCCGACTTCGCCGAGCTCGTCACGGGCTCCGGCCCTTTTGACCAGTAAAATGGCGTCGGCCTCTTCGGCCAAATCCAGGGCCCGTTGCACCCCGGCCCCTTCGACCCGGCCGACCTCATCGCCGAAGCGGATGCCGGCGGTGTCGATGGCGGTCACCCGCACCCCGGACCTCAGGCGGACCTGGGCATCCACGAAATCGCGGGTCGTGCCGGCCTCATCGGAAACGAGCGCCCGCTCCCCGCCCGAAAGCAAATTCAGCAGGGTCGACTTGCCGACGTTCGGCACGCCGAGGATCACCACACGTAGGGCGGATTTGTTCTTAGAAAAATTGTCATAGCTCGAGAGCAGCGACTGCACCGAAACCAGCGCCTCTTCGACGAGGTTCTGGGCTGCGCGAACTTCGGAGGCTTGTTCGCTTTCGGCTTCGGGATAATCGATCGCCGCTTCCACCCGGCCGCGGGCGCGGGAGATCTTGTGCAGTGCCGAGGCGATGCGTTCCTTGGCGGCCGCATCGCCGAGCTTGGAAAAGCCGACCAAATGCTTCGCCCAAGCGACGTTTAGAGACGTATCCGAAAGCGCGGTGTTCAGCGCTTCGGCTTCCTCTAAGGTCATCTTTTCATTCAGCACCGCCCGAAAAGAAAATTCTCCGGGCAGGGCGAGTTGGGCCCCGGTCTTTTGAAAGGCATCGGTGATGGCGTTCACCAGGGCGGGCACGCCGTGGCACTGGATCTCGAGCACGTCCTCTCCCGTGAAGGAGTGGGGAGCTTTGAACGACAAAACCACCGCTCGGTCCAGGTCCGCAACCTTGGTGTAGGTCACGACCCCCGGCGAGGGTGGTTTTGAAAATAGACTATTATATATAGACAAATCTCGACCACTCACCCGGAGTATCGCCACGGGTCCCCCGAGTGCCGTCGCCGGCGCGATGATCGGAGAACCACGTCGCAAAAAATACTGGGCCGTGGTCGACATCTAACTAATTGTTCGAACCCGAACCGTAGGTCGAAGAGTAAAACGGAGACTCTTCACCCGGCTTCAGGCGATTACCGATGTTGTCATCGATGTTCGAATCTTCCTCTGGCGCGATACGGTTGCCGTTGACTTCGGGTTGGTTCGGACCGCGGTTGCCACCGCCGTTGGAGTTGAATTCACGACGGGGGCCGCGTTCACCGCGCTGACCACCGCGACCGCCTCGGCCACCACGACCACCGCGACGGTTGCCACCGCCTTCAGCGCTGTTCGCACGTTCGCCTTGAGGACGTTGACGGCGCAGAGGCGAGTCGTCTTTGAGACGAACGCGAATGCGTTTGAAATTGCCTTTTCCAATCGACTCGGAAACCACATCACCGAGTTCGATGAGATGGGTGTGAATGACTTTGCGCTCGGCCGGCGAGAGGGCCGAGATGTAGGCGGGCTTGCCACCGTTATCAAGAACCTTCTGACGCTGTGTGGCGGCGAGTTCTTTGAGTTCGAGCGTTTTGCGCTCTTTAAAACCACCTGCATCGAACGACACGTAAAACGCGTTGTTGCCTGTGGTGGCTTCGCCTTCGGACTGTGGGGTGTTCGAAGCGCCTTCACCCTTGCGGATGATACGCATCGAAATGTGGGAGAGGGCTTCGAGCAGGTTCGGGCACTCGGCCATGAGCGACTCAACTTCCGAGCCCTCAACTTCGTAATGCGGGCGGCCATCGCGTTCTTCTTTTTTGAAGTGGATGTCGTAGCCCATCAGCTCGGGAAGAGTTTGTAAAAACTCGTCGAGACCTACCGAAGACGCTTCTCCCTCTTTCTTAATACCCAATAAATTGAGTGCGGATTTCATGAAACCAACCATAAATTATGCTCCTTCTTGCACAAGTGCAGATTTTTTTGAGGCCCGTAGGAACATGACTTGTTGAATGATTCCTACCAGGTTGCTGACGACCAAATACAGATTGAGACCTGCGGGCCAGTCTTTCGAGATAAAACCGAAGACAAGGTACATGACGTACATCATGTATTTCATGTTCGGCATACCGGGCTGAGTTTGCGTTGCCTGAGGGTTGAGCTTCATCGTGAAGTACATGCTCACCGTCCACACCACAGGCAAAACGTAGAACGGATCTTTTGCGGAGAGATCCGTAATCCAAAACGCGAATGGCGCTTGGTAAAGATTGATCGAGTTCGAGATCGAAACGTAGAGACCAAAGAAGACGGGAATCTGCAAGATCATCGGTAGGCAAGAACCCATGGGATTCACCTTGTGCGTCTTGTAGAGATTCATGATCTCCATGTTCATTTCGCTCGCCTTAGACTTGTCGCTGCCGTACTTAGCGCGAATGCGCTCCATGTGCGGCTGCAGCGCTTTCATCTTGAGACCCGACTCGAACATCTTTTTGTTGAGAGGCCAAAAGAGAAGACGCACGAAGATCGTGAGCAAAATGATCGCCACGCCGTAGTTGTGCACAAGACTATAGAGCGAATTCAGAGCCCAAAGCATGAAGCGACCCACGGACTCGAACCATCCGAGTTCGATGGCCGACTTGAGTTGTGGATCGATGTTGGCAAGGGTTTCCGTGTTGCGGGGACCGGCGTAAAACGTCAATTGATATTCAGTGCCGTTCAGCGCTTCTGCGAGAATGGGGTAGCGTACACCATACTTAAAGACATCGTCGGTGAACGAGTGAAAGATGCTCGGGTTAAACGAACCGCGCGGCACAAAAGCCGAGAGAAAATACTTATCACCAAACGAAAGCCAAGAAACTTTTCCACTGAGGGATTCGATCTTGAGAAGATCTTTTCCGTGTGTGTTGTCCTTGGAACCGTCGAGCACATACATGAAACGGTGCGGGTTCTGCGACTGCGAAGAGATGAGTTCTGCTTGGCCGTTTTTGTTTTTGGCAAAAAAGCCCGCATCTTTAGTGGAAAATTCCACGCTTCCTTGCGCGCCGGCAAAACCTTTGAGCGCGAGGCGTGGGAAAAGTTCTTTCGTCTTTTCATGATCTTTGATTTCGTAAGTCACGCGGCATTCGCCCTGCGCAGTCACAGCACTAAATGAAAGCTGTGTAGCATCGGTGGGCTTGAGCGCGTTGAGACACGACTGAATCTCAGCATTGGACGACGACCAAGCGATGCCGTCGGTCAGCAGCACCACGTCTTTTTGTGTATTGTCGTGTAGCTGATAGTTGGGCAAGTGAAAGTTCGCGAGCACGCCGTTGGCGTACGCTTGGAAATGCACGTCTTTATTGAGCGAGTGGCTCACGCCTTGGCCAAGCGGCCCCTGTACGGGACCAGCCTTTTCTTCGGCTTTCACGTTCAGAGGGGCGGGAGTTTTTTCGGTAGTGGTGTTCTGTGCAGTTTCTACTGCGGTGGCTGCGGCCTTGGGAGAGTTGTCGCGCAGCTTTTTGGTGTAAGGGTTGATGACGAAGTATTGCCACGCCAGCATAAAAGCGACGATGGCACCGATGATTTTCCAGTTGCGTTTCATAGGGTGTCCTCTACGGGATCAGGTCGGTAAGCCGTCCAGGGATTGCAAGATAGGAGACGGCGTGCAGAATTGCGGAAGGCCCGCGGTAAGGGGTTGGTGAGGAATTGTTGTTTAGCGAAGTCCGAACAAGAAACAGAATGGCGACACTGTTGGTAGGGCCCGGAAAGGGCCCAGAGCATCGGCTTAAAGACAAAGCGGTACACCGCGAAAGTCATTTCAATGGTGTACTTTTTAAAAAAGCCTGCATCTTTTCCAACAGAGGTTGCCACTCCACAAGAGTGATGGCCCTCGACAGGCGATGATGTGCAGAAAGGCGAATCCATAATCCTTTAGATGAAGAAATTTGGTCAAGCGAGCCACGGCGTACCAAATAGCCGCGGATCATTCGGCGAAAACGATTTCTTTGGACAGCGTTGCCACAGGCGGCAGGAACACTAATGACGAGTCTGATTCGTTTCGTTCTACTACTTTGCTTCTGGGGGAGGGTTTGTGCCCGGCGAATTTTTTCGTCACTCACGCGAATGATTGTCCAGGTGAGTGGCCCTTCTCGCTTGCCCTTATCTAGGGGGACAAACCATCCCGACCATTTTTTCTTTTTTCTAATTGCTACTTACTTCCAGCAGCGCTCTTTCCGGCAACAACCACCGCAAGTCTTGCGCGACCTTTTGCCCTGCGAGCAGCGAGTACTTTACGACCGCCTGCAGTAGCCATACGAGCGCGGAACCCGTGGGTTCTTTTTCTTTTAGTTCGACTTGGTTGATATGTCCGTTTCATATAGGTAAAGGCTTATCTCACACGTTTCGGCTTGAAATCAAGCACAGAGTTGTGGTGGAGACGGAGTTTCTGTTGTGATTTTCTGCATATGCACACATATTGAGGTTCATGAGGGGTTGGACGGCAAATGACGGACTTGTTTGAGGCGGCGAATCTTCGCGGCTACGGTGACACGAACGATCTCGAGGCCCCTTCCGGGATCCAGGTCAAAACGGTTTCGGGCGAGCTATTGTCCTCAAAGTACTCTTTTGAGACCTTTGTGGTGGGCAAATCCAACCAATTTGCCCACGCTTCGGCCGAGGCGGTAGCGAACCGTCCTGGAACCTATAACCCCCTCTTTATTGTAGGGAAAACGGGCCTGGGCAAGACCCACCTTCTGAAGGCCATCGGCTACCAGATCGCCTCCCGGGACGCCACCAAGCGCATCTGCTACCTCTCCACGCAAAAGTTCATCGAAGAGGTGATCTCCTCGATCCGCCGAGACGCCCGTCATGAGC
>Ga0247823_10004284_pt1 | contig 11465 bp, 10 predicted proteins | sample 13C_PalmiticAcid_2_FD_192426 | JGI IMG/M metagenome (GOLD analysis project Ga0247823, IMG submission 192426) | Soil microbial communities from agricultural site in Penn Yan, New York, United States - 13C_PalmiticAcid_Day30 | ecosystem: Environmental > Terrestrial > Soil > Agricultural land...
GTGCAGGCGGCGCCGACACGATAAATGGCGGGGACGGCAACGACTTCATTATCGGAGGCGCTGGCGACGACCAATTGACGGGCGGTCAGGGCGCGGATTTGTTCCGTTTCGGCCTAGGAAGTGGTGACGATGTCATCACTGACTTTGGCTTGGGCAGAGACGCTCTTGATGTCTCGGCGTACCTCAAGGCCGGCATGAAGGCTGTGGTGCAAGATGTCGATCATGGCTCTGTGATCAGCTTCAGCTCCGGCGACTCGATCACCTTGATGGGGGTGGACGCTTCTCATCTGAAGGCGGTCGCAACGGGCTTCATCTTCAACTGATTGAAGTCATCTGCTGAGTCTTTCTGAGGCGCGCGCCACGCAAGAGGCGCGCGCCTCTTTTATATGGTCGTGCAACAAGTTTATCTCTGCGGACGCTAAAGTGGCCGCAGGCCGCTTACACTCTGTTGGGAACTCGGCTCTATAGATGGCCACATGCTCGACAGGCAGGTTGTCGGCATGACGCGTGGATCACTTGGATGATACGCGCGACTTTTCAGCCGAACGTGGACGACAAATGAGCCCATTCGAGAGCCCCGCCAGATCTCCGCAAGAGGAGGTGAGTGCGGAGACGGCTGCGTTAGTCCGCATCGGTTTGCTCTGGCATTCGGCGAGTTCGGGCAACCTTGGCGTCGGCGCCCTCACGATAGCCAATCTGGCGATCATTCGCCAGGTTGCGATCAACATGGGCCTTGCGCCCGTGTTCACAATCATGGGCATGCGCGAACCGAACCGGCCTTATCTCCCGGAAGCCGATGCCGGGCGCTACGCAATTGACACTCGCCGGTTGTTGTTGCCGAGCGGATTCTGGGCGGCCGTCGCGCAGCAAGATTGCGTGTTCGACATTGGCGCGGGCGACAGCTTTACTGAAATCTATGGCCCCCGACGCTTTGCCTTTCTTTGGCTTACGAAAATGATGACCTCAGCTCGGGCTAAGCCGTTGCTCCTGTCGCCTCAGACCATCGGCCCGTTCCGAAAGGGCAGCTATAGGCTTGCCGCCAGGCTGGCGCTAAGCCGGGCCGTCGCCGTAGTCGTGCGCGATGAAATGTCGTTGCGGGCGCTACAGGAACTCGCGCCCAGGGCGCCGGGGGCCTTGTCGGTCGATGTGGCCTTCGCTCTGCCCTATGCAGACCGGAGCGCTATGCGCGGCGAGGGGTGCCTCAAGGTGGGGGTGAACGTCTCTGGATTGCTCTTCAATGAAGCGGAGTCCGGCCGAAATCGCTTTGGGCTGAGCGTCGATTACGCGGTCCTCATGCGCAATCTCATCAGAGATCTCGCCGGCCAGCCTGGCGTTGAGGTTCACTTGGTGACCCACGCGTTGCACGCCACCGATCCCTGGGATGACGACGGTCGAGTCGCAGACAAGCTTTCGAAAGAGTTTCCGCAAGTAATCCGCGTTCCCGATTTCTCTGACCCGTCTGAGGCGAAATCCTACATTTCCGGCCTGGATTTTTTGATCGCCGGGCGGATGCATGCTTGCATCGCGGCTTACTCAGCGGGAACGCCGGTGGTCCCGGTCGCCTATAGTCGAAAGTTCACCGGCCTGTTTGGCATGCTCGGCTACAAATGGCTGGTGCCCGTCAACGGCGTGAGCGGGGAGGAGGCGCACGCCTTCCTGTTAGATTGTATTGAGCGCCGAGCGGAGTTGGCGCAGGATATGACAACCGGGATGAGCAAGGTCGAAGCGTTGCTGGAGGTCTATCGCGCTGAGGTCCGATCGCTGCTTGCGGGGCTGAGGCCGCGCTGATGCAACGCTCTCGGACACTCACGCGAGTTCTTGACGGGCAGCTGTGCACGGGGTGTGGGCTCTGCTCATCCCTGGCTGGCTCGGCGATTGAAATGCAGACGGAGAGTCCTGGCTATAGCCGGCCTGTGCAGCGCACCCCAATTTCCGACCTTGTCGAAGGTACGATTGCGGCAACCTGCCCTGGCGCGATTGTCGCCGGATGGGGCGAGGCGCGTGAAGTCCACCCCTATTGGGGTCCGCTGACAAGTGTTGGCACAGGCCACGCCACCGACCCCGCAGTACGCTATGAGGGCTCATCGGGCGGCGCGCTCTCGGCGTTGCTCATCCACGCACTGGAGACGGGGCTGGTGGATCGGGCCATCCATGTGGCGGCGGATCCCGACGAGCCGACCCGCAACGTTACTACCGTCTCAAGAACTGCTGCTGAGGTCCTTTCCGGAGCGGGCTCACGGTATACAGCTTCTTCTCCGCTAGAGCAGATCGACGCCGCGCTCGTCGAAGGTGGCTCGATGGCGTTCGTGGGCAAGCCGTGCGATGTTTCGGCATTGAAGCGTCTGGCGAAAGTCGACGCACGTGTCCAAAGGCATATCCCAATCTCAGTGTCATTTTTCTGCGGTGGGCTACCCAGCCACGACGGAGTCGAAAGGATCCTCACGACCATGGGGGTTCGTCGCGAGGAACTCGTCGCGTTCAGATATCGGGGGCGGGGCTGGCCCGGTACCGCCGCGGCGACCACGCAAGACGGGCGAGTGCTGGAGATGAGTTACGCCGACAGTTGGGGAGGGCATCTCTCAAAAGAGGTTCAGTTTCGCTGCAAGGTGTGTCCCGATGCGGTGGGCGGCGTGGCTGACATCGCCTGCGCTGACGCATGGTACGGTGGTGAGACGGGATATCCCACCTTCGAGGAGCAAGATGGCCGGAGTCTCGTCATCGGCCGATCGGAGGCTGGGGAGCGACTTCTTGAGAGTGCTCGTGCAGCCGGAGTCCTGGTCATTGAACCCCTCAGCGCGAATGAGATCGATCTCATGCAGCCCTCGCAGGCCCGGCGAAAGCGACTGATCGCCGCCCGCACCGCGGCTCTCTTCGTGACGCTCCAGCCTAGGCCGGAGATGTGGGGGACCCTGGTCGGACAGGCCGCCAAGCGGGCGAAGCTAGTTGAAGCGATGCACAATTTCGCGGGTACCGTGCGCCGAGTCGTTATGGGACGCCGGTAAGTCCCGGCGAGCAGTCGAGACGCCATGCGAGGGTGTCGGCTCTGCTTGCCCGGGCGAATCGTTCGTAAGAGCTTCCAGCAGGTGGCCTGCCTTTTGCATATTGCGTAGGTCACTAAAGGTGGGAGAGACATTTCTCCGCCACTGTTAGATAGTCGCTCTACCAGGGCGGAGGGATTGTTTGCATGGTCTATGGAAAAGTGGCCGCTCGCGTCCTCGTGGGAACGGTCGCGCTGTCGTCATCGGCGGCTGCGCAGGAAACTCGCAAGCTGGATCTCGGATTTCAGGCACAGGTCGAGCACCACTCCAATGTTGCTCGGGCGAACAAAAGCGCCGCTGCACTACGGGGCTTGACTCGCGCGGATACGATATTCACGCCCAGCTTTACGGTCGATTTCCTTGCACCCGTCGGACGCCAATCCATTTTCCTGCGCGGCGCTGCCGGCTATTCGTTTTACGACAAGAACGACCGGTTGGATCGTGAGCGCTTTGACATCACGGGCGGTGCAAATGGCAGGCTTGGGCCCTGCACTGCCGTGCTGACAGGCGGGTACACGCGAGGCATCAGTCAAGCTGGGGACCCCGCCCTGATCGAGAATGTTAACAACATACAAGAGACCCAATCGATTGGTCTTGATGTCGGATGCATACGAGAGCCCGGGTTTGGCATCGTCGCCGCAGTGTCGCAGGACTGGACCAACAACGATCTGGCCACTCTGGAGTCCTCGGATTCGGAGCAGGCCTCCGCAATGGTTGGCGTAACCTACGGACGGCCAGCCCTAGGAACCCTCACCGTTTTTGGAAACCATCAGCAGACAGACTATCCAAAACGGATCATTAGCCCAGGCTATGACTTAAACTCGTTCGGAGTCACCTTCGAGCGGCAGTTCGGCGCCCGGATACAAGGTTCCGTCACGGGCGCGTTCGCCACAATCGATCAGCGCGGCGTAGGTGGTTTTGGCGGCGATGGGGACAGCGAAACCTCCACCTATTCGGCCGCCCTCTCGTTCAGGGCGAGCAGCCGTCTCCGTTTCGAAGGATTATTCGATCGGTCGGTGACCCCGTCGTCCGCTGGTGGGCGGTCGTACGACCTAACCGAGACCAACCGCGTTACCGGCGTCTATGATGTCGGGTCACGGATTACCATCACCGCAGGGGCGGGCAGGGTGAACAGGGACTCGAGGGGCGTAATTTTCACACCGGCGATCCAGCTTGTGGAATCGAGGACCACGAACGTGTTCGCCTCCTTGCGATATAAGCAAAGCGAGAGACTATCGTTTATTCTTGATGCTGGACGCGAGAAGCGAACCACCAACGCGCCCCAATTCGACTATACGGACGATTGGATCGGCCTAAGAGCCGACGCCTCATTCTAAGCGGAGACGGAAAAGAGCCCATGGCTATTCGGCCTGTTTTTCTTCCTTTAATGGGAATCTGTTTAGTGGCGGCCGGCGCGCCGGCGACAGCCCTGGCTCAGTCACCATCGGCTGTTGCGCCACCCGTCGTCCCAGCCACGCCAACTTCTTCCGTGACGCCCGCTGACAGCGCCGCGTCTGCGGAGTATGTGCTGGGTCCTGAAGATGTAATTGAAGTCGAGGTCGTGGGCCAGCCTGACAAGGCTAGGGCCCGCGTCTATGCAGATGGTACCGTTCAGCTCAATCTCGTTGGCAAGCTGACCGCCGCCGGAAAGACACCGCGGCAACTCGGACAACAGATTGCACAGGCCCTGAAGGCGGGCGGCTTTTACGCTGATCCGGCAATTAACGTCGAAGTGTCCAGCTATGCGAGCCGATACGTGACGGTTCTTGGAGCAGTAGGGACGCCAAGCCTGGTGCCGATCAACCGCCCGTATCGAATTTCCGAGATTGTAGCTCGAGTGGGTGGAGTTAGGAGCGACGCTGCTGACTATTTGATCGTTCGACCTGAAAACGGCGAGGAGAAGCGTTACCTAATCTCGGAGCTCGCGACGGGGAACTCCAGCAAAGACCCCTTCGTGACACCGGGCGATAAAATCTTTGCGCCTGTCGCTGAGGTTTTCTACATCTCTGGGCAGGTAAATTCACCAGGGCCATTCCCGATCAAGACCGACTTGACTGTCCGGCAGGCCATTGCTCGTGCCGGTGGTCTCACGGCGTCGGGTTCGGACAAGAAGGTACAGGTCAACCGCGACGGAAAAAAGGTCAAGTTGACCGGGGATGCTAAGGTCGAACCCGGCGATGTGTTAATTGTGGGCGAGCGATTGTTCTAGTCGGCTTGGCCGGAGACGTTAAATGAGCCTCTTTCAGTTCCTGAGGATCCTGTGGGCGCACCGTTGGGTGACCTTAGCCACAACGATCTGCACTCTCGTTGGAGCATTGATCGCGATCCTTATCGTACCGCCACGGTATGAGGCCGTCTCTCGGGTCATGCTCAACACACTCAAGCCGGATCCGGTCACGGGAGAGGTGATTTCAAGCGTTGGTTCGCGAACATACATCGCGACCCAAACCGAACTCATCAAGGATTATGAGGTCGCTGGTAAAGCGGTCGATCAACTTAATTGGGCTTCCAGCCCAGATGTCATTACAAGTTATCAGACCAGCAATACGAACGGGATGGACATCCGGCGGTGGCTCGCGCAGCGGATCATCGCGGCTACGACGGTAAGAGTCGTCACCGGAACGAACATTCTGGAAATTTCCTATCGCGCCTCCACGCCGACCGAGGCCAAATCGATGGCTGACGCTCTGCGAAACGCCTACATCGAGTCCACGCTTGACAGTCGTCGGCGAGAAGCGACGCGGACCGCCAATTGGTACGAGGCCCAAGCGGCCAAGGAACGAGCACTTCTAAACGCGGCGGACGCAGCCAAGACTGCATACGAAAAAGAGCATGGCGTCGTCATGCAAGGCGACACCGACGTGGACAGCGCGCGACTGCGCGCTTTGTCTGGTCAAACAACAGCTCCGGGGGCTTCGATTGCTCCGATGATGCCGGTGACGGCGCCGTCCGCCCCGCAACTGGCTCAGTTAGATGCAGCCATCGCCCAAGCTTCAAGAAACTTGGGTCCGAACCACCCCCAAATGGTTCAACTTCGAGCTCAGCGCGCGGCATTGGCCCAGGTCGTGGCCCAAGAACTCAACTCAGCGCGTGCAATGGCCGGCGCGGCCGCCGGAGCCGCGAGCGCGAGCGCCAGCGCACTACAGCGCGAGGTCGCTGCGCAGACATCGAAGGTGATTGAAAAGCGGGATAAGATCGAGCGGCTGACCCAATTGCAAGCCGACGTAAATTTGCGTCGTGAGCAATATAACAAGTCAATGGCTCGGATCGCAGAACTCCGCCAAGAGGCCGCCATTGCCGATACTGGGATTACCAGTCTGGGCGAAGCTGTCACTCCGCAAAGCCCGAGCTTCCCAAATAAGCCTCTCATCCTCGGTGGCGCGCTGGGCCTTGGGTTCGGGCTGGGCCTATTGCTGTCGCTGCTGCTTGAGCTTTTCGGACGTCGGGTCCGAAGCATAGAAGACATTCAAGACGCTATCGACGTGCCGTTGCTAGCAGTGATCCAGGGACCGCCGGTCGACAAGCATGAGTCGCGAGCCTCGACAATTCTCACCAGCCGGCGCCGTCGACGCCCCGTCGCGGATAAATTGGTCGCCCAAACATGAGCGCGGAAATGCAAGTCGTTGACGGTCCAGCCGGGACTGGTGTGGCCGCGCCGGTCGGTCCTAGCGGAGCGGGCGCGCCTCGAGCCGAGTACAGCTTTTCGCCTGAAGTGGTGATGCTATCGGATCCAAACGGAGCCCGCGCCGAAGCCGTTAGAACATTGCGCACGCACATTATGGCTCAACATGTGGAGGATGGCCGCCGCGGCCTTGCCATTTGCGCTCCGAGCGGGGGGGTTGGAGCTACCTTCACCGCTGTCAACCTCGCCGTCGCGCTTGCCCAGATTGGTGTCAAGGTGATGTTAATTGACGGTGACTTGAGGCACGCACAGTTCGGTGAGTTCATTCGGCCTGCGCGGGCGGTTCAGGGGCTGCGGCAGTGCCTGGAATACGATCAGGAAGACTTGTCGAACTGCATCCAGAGCGATGTCATCGATAACCTCTCTGTCATGTTCGCAGGTCTCACATCGAGCAGCGCGCAGGAACTGCTCGCGCGCGACCGCTTTGCCGAGGTGGTGGAGCGCTGTCTCCGGGATTATGACTTGACCATAATCGATACTCCTCCGGCCAATAGTTGCGCCGATGCGCGCCGTATCGCGACGGTCGTCGGCTATGCGGTTATCGTCGCAAAGCGACACCAGACCTTCGTCGGTGATGTCAAAGCACTGGCGGCCCAGCTGCGCGAGGATCGTGCGCAGGTTATCGGCTCCGTGTTGAGCGAGGGCTGATCGTGACTACGGCGATGGCTTCGGCCGCCCGTGGCGGCCCCACGTCTAAGTTACCGAGTTCATGGCCACTGCTCTTCGCTCTCGCCGTGTTGGCGGTGCCGACCGCCGTTACCCTTGGCGGGCAGGTGTGGTCGACCGAGGCTGGCGCACATGGCCCGATCGTACTTGTAACTGGCCTTTGGTTACTCTGGCGTAGGCTACCAGAGCTTCGGGAGGCGGCAAAACCAGGCGCGTGGTGGTTCACGGCGCTGCTGCTAGCCATCGCTCTGCCAATTTATGTATTCGGGCGTGCCTACGACTTCATTAGTTTGGAAGTCGCAGGCCTCTACGGCGTCGGCGTCGCCATCATGTACGCTCGCTTCGGTTTCCAGGCGCTTTTAAAGAACTGGTTTCCGTTGCTTTATCTGGCGTTTCTTGTGCCGCCGCCCGGTTGGGTGATGGACGGTATCACTGCGCCGCTGAAGCTCTTCGTCTCATATGTGACGACCGGCGCACTCCAATTATTCGGCATTCCAGTCTACCGAGAGGGTGTCACGCTGATGATCGCACAGTATCAATTGCTGGTGGAAGATGCTTGTTCTGGCATGAACTCCATGACCGGCCTGATCGCGATCAGCCTGTTCTACATCTACCTGTTGCGTAACGCATCGTGGCGTTACTCCTTGTTCCTGGTGTGCCTCGTCATTCCGATCGCGGTGATCGCCAATATTATCCGTGTGGCGACGCTGGTGTTGCTGACCTATTTCTTCGGAGATGCCGTCGCCCAGGGGTTCCTGCATATGGCGGCAGGCCTGCTGCTCTTCACCTCTGCCTTGTTGCTGGTCTTCCTGGTGGACAATCTGATGTCCTATGTTCTTGGGTGGCGGGAGAAGGCGGCATGATCGCGCGTCGCGATCTCTTGATCGGCGCAGCGTGCATCGCCGCCGCCGGCACGGCTTACGCGTTGAAGCCTCGAAAGCGGCTCGTCCTGCTCACTGGCGGAAAGATGGCCGATGCGCTGCCGATCCGTTTCGGCGATTGGTCAGCCGAGCAGTCCGACGGCCTCGTACAGCCTAAGACCGAGGGAGAACTGGCCGCGCTGCTATATAGTGAGATAGTCGGTCGCATCTACCATCAGGCGTCCACTGGCACCGCAGTCATGATGCTGGTCGCGTACGGCGACACCCAGAGCGACATGCTCCAACTCCATCGGCCCGAGTCCTGCTATCCCGCCGTCGGGTTCAACATCCTGTCAAGCGTACCTGGCGAACTGGTGCTGTCGGGAGGAACCGTGGTGCCGGTGCGTCGTGTCGTGGCCGCCGCCCAAGGACGACAGGAGAATATCGTCTACTGGGCTCGTATGGGCGAGTATTTGCCCGCCAGCAGCGGCGAACAGCGCAAGGTGCGTCTGCAGACCGCAATGGAAGGCTATGTGCCTGACGGTGCACTGCTCCGATTTTCGAACGTCGGGGCGGACTCTGAAGCATCGTTCCGCGCCTTGGATGCATTTGTTCGGGAGCTGTTGAGTTCCGTCGTTGCGGACAAGCGTCGCGCGCTGATCGGCACGCGCTTGGCCAAGACGATGCAGGCGTAGGATTCGCCGTTCCGAGGCCGCTGGGACTCACTCCCGCCGTTCCTGGTGAGTGTCGAGCAGGACTTCCTGGGACCAAGATCGGATGAAGGAATCGCGGTCTGACCCGGGCTGTCCGATCAAAGCATGATCGGCTTTAATCTTCAGTCACTCCGGCCGTGGATGATGACGCCCTGCCGGATGGTCGGAACGGTTATCGAGAGGACTAGCCTTTGACACTGTGTGGCTTGATCTCCGGGAGGTCTTGGTGAGTCGGACGCCACGCGTGAGCGTGATCATTCCGCACTATCGCGACCTTCGGGGGCTGGATCTTTGCTTGCGGGCTTTGGCACGACAAACCTATCCGCTCGACGACTTCGAAGTCATCGTTGCCGATAACAACTCACCGGAAGGCGAGGCAGCGGTGGCCGAGGTGGTCGCGGGGCGGGCGCGCCTCACGGTAGTGCCGGAAAAGGGTGCGGGACCGGCTCGCAATGGCGGCGTTGCAATCGCTCGGGGCGACCTTCTAGCCTTCACTGATTCCGATTGCGTCCCGGAAGCCGAGTGGCTTGCCGAAGGTCTGGCGGGGTTGGAAGGCTATGACTTCGTTGGCGGTCGAGTGACCGTGCTGGTTGACGATCCGACAAGCATGAGCGGGGCCGAGGCTTTCGAGCGGGTGTTCGCCTTCGACTTCAAGACCTACATCACCAAGAAGGGCTTTACGGGCGCCGGCAATCTCTTCTGTTCACGTGCCGTCTTCGATCAGGTCGGGGGTTTCCGCGTAGGGGTCTCGGAGGACGTTGAGTGGTCGTACCGTGCGCGCGGCAAAGGGCTGCGGCTGGGATACGCGCCCTGCGCCATTGTTGGCCACCCGGCTCGACGGAACTGGGAAGAGCTGTGGGGAAAATGGCGGCGGGTGAACGCAGAAACCTACGGTCTTTATCGCGAACGCACTGGCGGCAACCTAACATGGTTGGCGAGAAGCCTGGCGCTGCCGCTTTCAGCGGTGCTGCACACGCCGCGGGTCTTCACAAGTGATCAGCTCAGCACCGCGCGCCAGAGGCTGGCCGCGGTGGGGATGTTGTTCAAGCTGCGGTTCTGGCGGCTTGGGCACGCGCTGCGATTGCTTCGCGAGCGGGAAGGCTGACATGCATGTGGCCGTTTGCCTTGTCGGCTTCCGAAATTCCGGCGACATCGCCGCTTGCCTAGCCGCGCTGGAGCGCTCCACCTACGCCGATTTCGATGTCATCATCTGCGAAAATGGTGGGGCAGAGGCCTTCCAAGCGTTGCAGAGAGTCGCGCCTAGTCGGTTGTTTGGCGGGCAGCCGGTGCGCGCCGTCCAGGCGTCGCGAAATGTTGGCTATGCAGGTGGGGTCAATATTGGCATCCGCGAGACAAGTAGCGCCGACGCTTGGTGGATATTGAATCCGGATACCCAGCCCGACCCAGATGCTATGGCGCTGCAGGTGGCTCGCCTGTCAGTCGGCGACTGCGAGGCCGTGGGATCCACCATTTATCTGCCCGACGGGACGGTGCAGTCGCACGGCGGACGTTGGCGGCCTTGGCTCGCGCGGGCGGAGTCCATCGGGCATGGAAGTTCGTTGTCGGTATCGCCCGATCCGCAGGTCATTGAGCGAGATCAAAACTACCTGAACGGCGCGTCGATGATGATCAGCCGCCGCTTCCTTGAGATCGTTGGCCCTATGAGAGAGGAGTACTTCCTCTATTGCGAGGAAGTCGAATGGTGTCTGAGGGGGCAGCAACTGGGGATGCGACTAGGGTTCGCGCCGGGTGCGTTCGTCCTGCACCATGCAGGCACCACGACGGGATCCTATGCGGACATTCGAAAGCGGCCCAAAACACCGATTTATCTCAACGAGCGCAACAAGATGCTCACGACGCGAGATATGTTTCCGGGGCGGTTCGGCGTCGCCGCGCCGAGCGCGTTGGCGCTGATGCTGTTGCGGTTTGGTCGACGTGGCGCATGGCGGCAGGTCACCTACGGGCTGTCAGGGTGGATGGCCGGCCTATTCAATAGACGCGGAGCGCCCGCATGGCTGAAGACTTGATCGTTTCCTGCGCCTAGCACTTGGTCATTGAGCAATTTTAGATAGAACTTCTCGGAAACGCTGTTGTGCGGCGATGCAAGGATGTTTGCCATGGGGCTCGCTGATACTCGTGATCCGAATTCGCTTTCGACCCGACTGCGCAGGCGGCGCGATATCAAGCTGCGGCAGCTGATCGCGTCGATCGCCACGCCGAAAGGGTCGATTTCCATTCTTGATATGGGCGGAACCGTTGAATACTGGGAGCGCGTCGGGGTCGAGTTCTTGCGCGACCATGGAGCGAGCGTCACACTCATCAACAGGTTCGCGGGTGAACTTTCGGATGCCAAGACCTATGGTGGCACTTTTAGTTATGCTGTAGGCGATGCTTGCGATCTGTCCCAGTTCAAAGATAAAGTTTTCGACCTCGCGCATTCAAATTCCGTGATCGAACACGTCTACACGTGGGAAAACATGAAAGCATTTGCCGGAGAGACGCGGCG
>Ga0247823_10004287_pt1 | contig 11462 bp, 12 predicted proteins | sample 13C_PalmiticAcid_2_FD_192426 | JGI IMG/M metagenome (GOLD analysis project Ga0247823, IMG submission 192426) | Soil microbial communities from agricultural site in Penn Yan, New York, United States - 13C_PalmiticAcid_Day30 | ecosystem: Environmental > Terrestrial > Soil > Agricultural land...
GGTCGCGGATCGTGCCGATCTTGAGATTGTGGAGCTGCGCGAACGAGACGAGGTCGTCGAGCCGGGCCATCGTCCCGTCGTCCTTCATCACCTCGCAGATCACGCCCGAGGGATTGAGCCCGGCGAGGCGCGCGACATCGACCGCGGCCTCGGTATGGCCGGCACGGACAAGCACGCCGCCCTCACGCGCGACGAGCGGGAAGACATGGCCGGGCGAGACCAGATCGGCGGGGCCGTTGCCGGCATCGATCGCCACCGCGACGGTGCGCGCGCGATCGGCGGCGGAGATGCCGGTGGTGACGCCTTCCTTGGCCTCGATCGACACGGTGAAGGCGGTGCCCATGCGCGTGCCGTTCTTGCGCGCCATCGGCTCGAGCCCGAGCTGGTCGATGCGCTCGCGCGTCATCGCGAGGCAGATCAGCCCGCGGCCATGCTTGGCCATGAAGTTGATCGCGTCGGGGGTCGCCATCTGCGCGGGAATGACGAGGTCGCCTTCATTCTCGCGGTCCTCGTCGTCGACGAGGATGAACATGCGGCCGTTGCGCGCTTCGTCGATGATCTCTTCGGGCGACGACAGGAATGCATGGCGCAGGCGCGCCAGCTCAGGCTTGGCCACGATGGGCCTCCATGCGTTGGAGATAGCGTGCGAGCACGTCGATCTCGAGGTTGACGGCCTGGCCCTGCGCGAGCGCGCCAAGGGTCGTGACGGCCTGGGTATGCGGAATGAGGTTGACGGTGAACTGCGCGGTGCGGTCGCTCTGGTCCGTCACGGTGTTGACGGTCAGCGAGACGCCGTCGATCGTGATCGACCCCTTGGTGGCGATGAACGGCGCAAGGGCGGCAGGCACTGAAAAGACGATGCGCCGTGAATCGCCGTCGGGGGCGATGTCGAGCACGGTGCCGGTGCCGTCGACATGACCGGTGACGATATGCCCACCCAGTTCCTCGCCGAGCTTCAGCGCGCGTTCGAGGTTGAGGCGGCGGCCCTGCGCCCATTGATCGGCGGTGCGCGAGACGGTCTCGTGCGAGACGTCGACGGCGAACCAGCCCGGTCCCTTGTCGACCACGGTGAGGCATACGCCCGAACAGGCGATCGATGCGCCGAGATCGACGGTGGCCGTGTCATAGGCGGTGGCGACGCGCATGCGCAGGTCGCCGCGGTCCTCCACCGCGTCGATGGTGCCGATATCGGTGACGATTCCAGTGAACATACCGCTATTCTGAATCCCGATTGCTGGCGCGCTCGTAAACCTCGAGCCGGTCGCTGCCAAGCATCCGCGTATCGGTGAGGTGCCAGCGGCCATGGGCGCCGCCGAGTTCGGTGAGTCCGAGATCGGCGATGCCCGGCTTGCCGCCAAGAAGGATGGGCGCGCGATAGAGCAGCAGGCGATCGACCAGATCGGCGCGCAGGAAGGTAGCTGCGGTCATCGCGCCGCCCTCGACCAGCAAATGATCGACCCCGACCAGTGTCGCGATGGCCGATGGCTGGGAGATCATGTGCCAGCCGTCCGCGGTGCGTGCCGACAGGAGGATGCGGCGCGGTTTGCGTGCCTCAAGCCCCGGCAGACGCACATCGAGCTGCGGGTCATCGCGATCGAGCGTGCCGCGGCCGACCAGGATCGCCTCATGCCGGGCGCGTTCGAGATGCGTGTGCGCGCGTGCCTCGGGTCCGGTGATCCAGCGGCTTTCGCCATCGGCAAGCGCGATGCACCCGTCGAGCGAGGTGGCGAGCTTGAGCGTGACGTAGGGACGACCCTTGAGGCGGCGCGTGAGAAAACCGGCGATGGTGCGGCGCGCTTCGGCCTCGCCGATGCCGGTCGCAACCTCGATCCCCGCCGCGCGCAGCCGGGCGACGCCCTTGCCGTCGGTGCGCGGATCCGGATCGCCCATCGCGACGACAACCCGCGCGACTCCCGCCGCGATCAGCAGATCGGCGCAGGCGGGGCCGCGCGCCGATTCATGCGCGCACGGTTCGAGCGTGACATAAGCGGTAGCGCCGCGCGCAGCGGCGCCGGCCTGATCCAGCGCCATCGCTTCGGCATGCGGGCGTCCGCCGGCCTGGGTCCAGCCGCGGCCGACGACATGGCCATCGGCGACCAGCACGCAGCCGACATTGGGATTGGGCGCGGTGATCCGCTGGCCGCGCGAGGCCAGCGTCAGCGCCGCGCCCATCCAGCGGGCGTCGCTCAGAGACCCCATGACTTCAGCTTGTCGTCGACCTTCTTATATTCGAGGCGTTTCTTCTCGGCCTTGGCCTTGGCCGCGGCCTCGCGCTTCTGCCGCGCTTCCTCGTCGATCTTCTGCTGGGCGATGATCTCGTCCAGCGTGCGGTCGGCGCGCCAGTTCTGGACGTAGATAATCTCGCGCTTGTAGGCGCGCTCGAAATAGGAATCGAGATAGAAGCCGGTGAGGATCAGCGCGGTCGTGGCGAATGCCGCGAGCAGGAACCAGAGCTGGTAACCGTGACGGATGCGCAGTACCGCGCGCAGGTCCTGAAGCGGCCCGACCGACGAGACATGCTTGTTGCGCCGAAGAAAGAACATGGAGCGCAAGATAGGCGTCTCGTGCGGCCGGGACCAGTCCTGCTTACTCCACGATCTGGAAACGCAGCGTCATCGTCTTCCACCCCTCGACCGGCACGCCGTCGCGCGTCGCCGGTTTGAAGCGCCAGCGGGCGAGCGCCTGTTTGCGGGTCGCTTCGGACAGGTCGTCGCTCGGGCTCTTCACGATATCGATCGCCTTCACCCGGCCGTCGGCCCCGATCAGGACGCGCGCGGTGACGCTTCCTTCGGTTCCGCGGCGGATTGCCGCGGGCGGATAGGGCGGCTGGAGCAGCGCCTCGTAGCGCGGATCGACCGAGGGGCCGATCAGCACCGGCGGGCGCGGCGGATCGACCGTGACGGCGCCGCCGCCGACAGGGCCGATGGGGCCGGGCGGTTCGGTGGAGACCGGGCCGATCGCATCGGTACCGGCGATGCCGCCATGATCGGTCGGCAGATCGACCACCCGGTCGGGAACGTGCGGCAGCGGCGTGGTGACCGTCTTGCGCCGATCGTTCTGCGGCTGCGGCTTGGGGTCGGCCGGTTTGGGCGTTTCGATCGGGATGTTGTCGATGACGATCGGCGGCGTCCTGAACACGCCGGGCGCGATGGTCGGGCCTGCAAAGTAGAGGCCCAGGATCATCGCGCCGCTGATCAGAAGCGCGCCGCCGGCTCCGGCCGGACGCGACGCGGTGGAGTGATACCGGTTGGCATACATGGCTGCTCTCCTTGTCTCCGGCCTGTCTCTGCCGGACGGATGCAAGGATATATCATTACATTATCTGCGCAAGGTGATTTTGTATCATCGGACCGGCGCGCTCAGCCGCGCAGGCGGGCAAGCGCGCGGTCGCGCCCGATCAGCGGAAGCAGCGCCGCCATGTCCGGCCCCGAATCGCGGCCGGTGAGCGCGCGCCGCAGCGGCAGGAACAGCGCCTTGCCCTTCCGTCCCGTGGCATCCTTGAGCGCGGCGGTAAGCGCGTGCCAGGGATCCTGCGACCAGTCGAGACCGGCGGCGGCCCGTGCCGCCGCGGCGAGAAATTCGGCGTCTTCGGGATCGGGCGTCGCGACGACCGGCCCTTCGACCACCTGCCACCAGTCCGCCGCTTCGGCGAGCGTCGACAGATTGGGGCGGATCGCATTCCAGCCCGCGGCATCGATTCCGGCGGGCAGGCGAGCCGCCACCGCTTCGTAATCGAGCTGATGGATGATGCGCGCATTGAGCTGGGCGAGCTCGGCCTCGTCGAAACGCGCGGGGGCGCGGCCGAAGCGCGCGAAATCGAAGCTGGCGAGCAGCGGTGCGACATCGGCCTGCGGCTCGACCGGGTCGCTGGTGCCGAGCCGGGCGAGCAGGGCGACGATCGCCTGCGGCTCGATCCCTGCCTCGCGGAAATGATCGGCGCCGAGCGAGCCGAGGCGCTTGGAGAGCTTGCCCTCCGCTCCGGTCAGCAGCGCCTCATGCGCGAAGGCGGGCGGCGTGGCGGCGAGCGCGTCGAACATCTGAAGCTGCGCCGCGGTGTTGGAGACATGATCCTCGCCGCGCACGACATGGGTGATGGCCATGTCGATATCGTCGATCACCGAGGGCAGGAGGTAGAGCCACGAGCCGTCGGCGCGGCGCACCACCGGGTCGCTCATCGTCGCGGGATCGAAGCGCTGGGGGCCGCGAATCAGGTCGTGCCACTCGATCGGCGCCGAGCGATCGAGCCGGAAGCGCCAGTGCGGCCGGACGCCCTCGGCTTCGAGGCGGGCGCGGTCGGCGTCGGTCAGCGCAAGGGCGGCGCGATCGTAGACCGGGGGCAGGCCGCGGCCGAGCAGGATCTTGCGCTTGAGGTCGAGCTCCTGCTGGGTCTCATAGGCCGGGTAGACGCGCCCGGCGGCGGCGAGCGCGGCGAAGCGGCGCTCGTAGAGATCGAAGCGCTGCGACTGGCGCTCCTCGCCGTCGGCGACGAGGCCGAGCCAGGCAAGGTCGTCGCGAATCGACACGACATGCTCCTCGCGCGACCGCTCGGCGTCGGTGTCGTCGATGCGCAGCAGGAAGCGCCCGCCGGACTTGCGCGCCCACATCCAGTTATGGAGCGCGGTGCGGATATTGCCGACATGGAGACGGCCGGTGGGGCTGGGGGCGAAACGGGTGACGACGCTCATGCAACGCCCGCTAGCCGATTTCCGCGCGGTGCGAAATCGGTGCGAGGTTTACGCGCGCGCCGAACCCGCCTATCGGGGCGCTCACGGCCATGCGCCGGGCGCTTAGCTCAGTTGGTAGAGCATCTCGTTTACACCGAGAGGGTCGGCGGTTCGAGCCCGTCAGCGCCCACCATCGCCTCTCGGCGATAGCGGGAAGCGGCGGTGGCCGGTCGGGCCGGCCTAGCTGGCGGTAATCGTCGCCTTGCCGTTCGCGAGCTTGAGCGTGATGTAGCTGTTGTCGCAGATATTGGCGGCGTTCCACACTTGGGTCGTGCCGTCCTCGAACGTCGCCCTGAGGTCGTAGCGGCACTGATTCGCCGCCTTGTCGAAGCGGACCGTGGTCTTGGCCCCGACCTTGATCACCGGCTCGCGGCGCGTTTCCGGATCGACCGTCTGGGCTTTCCAGTCGGTAGTGCCGCTCGGGGCGAGCTCGATCGTCTTGATCGGCTTGCCCGAGCTGTTGGTGAGCATGAAATCCCAGTCTTCCGCCAGTGCGGGCGCCGCTCCGAGCATGATTGCCGCAAGCGTGATGGCATACTTCATTGGTGCATTCCTCCCCTAAGGAACGTGCCGAGCATGCGCTTCAACCGCCGGCTTCGCAAGCGGCGCGGTCAAAGCTGGCGGATAAGCTGTACCGCGCAGGCGATCCAGGGCGGGTCGGCCACGACCTGCTGCCGTGCGCCGGGGCCGAGCGGGAGGATGTTGAGGCGCCCGCCTTCGCCCTCATGCGCGATCAGCCGGCCGAACAGGAAGCGGCCGGCGGGGCGCGGGATCAGCACGTCGCGGTTGAGCGCGGAGGCGAAGGCGCCGGGCATGAGGCGGCGGCACCAGATGACGTCGCCCGCACGATAATCGCCGATGCCGCCGCTGACGGTGACCGCGACCAGATCGGACTCGACATGCGGCGGCGCGACGGTCGCCGGGCGGCGCAGCGCCTGCGCGCCGGTGGCGTCGAGCATCGCGGCGACGGCGAGGTCGGGACGGTCGGGCAGGCGGACGAGGTCGGCGGCATCCACTTCGAGCGCGGCGGCGATGCGGTTGAGCCAGGCGACCGAGACGGTGCGCGTGCCCGTTTCGAGCCGGCCGATCGTCTGTGCCGTCGTCGGCGGCGCGCAACGCGATGCCACCTCCTCCAGCGTCAGGCCCTTGGCGCGGCGGACTTCGCGGATGGCGGTGATCATGGCGCTTCCTGAAATAACCCCAGTGGTTAAATCATTTTCCTACAAGCATGACAATATGGCAAGCATGATTCGGTAGTGGCGGGAGGGACGGATGCGCGAACTGGCGGAACGGTCGATCGAGGGCGGCTTTGTGATCCGCAACGTGCCGGCGGGCAAGGCCGGACGGCGGGTAACGGTGAACCTTGCCGAATCGCCGCTGGGCTGGCTGCGCGCGCGCGGGTTGGTGGATACGCGCCAGTTCGAGGCGGGGGAACGGCTGCGCGCCGACTATGAGGCGGCGGCGCTGGGGCAGCGGGTGACGATGCGCTGGGACGCGGCGCCCGCGGCGCGGCGCGGGGGCGCGCAGCCGCTGGGCCTGGATCCCACGCTCGCGCAGATTTCCGCGAAACGGCGGTTCGACGCGGCGGTGGCTGCGGCAGGGCCGGGGCTTGCCGATATCCTGTGGCGAGTGATCTGCGCCGGCGAGACGGTGCCGGTGGCGGAGAAGGCGCTGGGCTGGCCGGTGCGCGCTGGCCGACTGGTGCTGACGCTCGCGCTCGACCGGGTGGCGGGCCATTATGGGCTGAGATGACGTGCGGAGCCTGCCTTAGCTTGGCGGAGCGGATGGCTGTTCCGGCGCGGTTCCGAGGAAGCGGTTATAGACCCAGCCGATGCCGATCAGCGCGACACCGAGGCCGAGGAAGGAGAGGATGCGGAGCAGCCCGTCGAGCGCGGCGGCGTCGATCAGAAAGACCTTCAATGTCACCGCGGTGAGCATGGCCAGGCCGGTAAGGCGCAGATCGCGTGCGCCGCTGCGGATCCCGAGACCCAGCCAGACCAAGGCGAGCAGGAGGAACCCGGCGGAATAGCCGTAATTCTCCCCCGTCGCGATCGGGCCGGTCAGAAGCGAACCGTGCGCCGCCTGGCGTATCGCGGCGGCGACTGCGGCGATGGTGAAGGCCATGCCGAGATACCGCCAGATCGGCGCGCGCGTGAAGGTCCAGCTCCACAGGGCCGCCATGGCGAGGTGGATCGCGGCGGCGTTGAGAAGCGGGATACCGCCCACCTGCTGCGCCACGAATGCCGGGTTGAGCAGCAGCAGGTCGAACCAGACGATGCGGATAAGACCAAGACCGAACAGGCAGAGGCCGAGCGCGCGGAACGGAAGGCGGCGCATGCTGAGCCAGCCCCCGGCGAGCAGCGCCTGCGTGATGACGGCACGCTCGACAAATCCCAGCGCGGTGAAGCGGGGCTCGTCGGCAATCGCGAGCGGCAGTTTGGCAAAATGGTAGAGCAGGATCAGGCCGAGCGCGATGGCGCCGCACAGTACCGCCGGGCGGAGCCGGCCGAACTGCGTCCGGTCGCCGAGAAGCAGTGCCGCGGCGGCGATCGCCGGAAGCAAGTGGCGAAGCGCTTCGGCAAGAGCGGGAAGCGCGCGATAGGGCAAGTGCGCGCCGCTGGCGGAATCGGCGATCAGCCCGGCATAATGCGCGAGGGGTTCGATCCCCGCGATCAGGATTGCGGCGAGCGCCAGCGCAGGGAGCAGCTGCAATTGCGGGTCGCCGGTACGGCGCGCCCACCAGCCCAGCGCGACCGCAATGGCAGCGAGGGGAAGCGCGATCCAGCCGGCGCCGGCGATCTGTCCCAGCGCGGTTGCGGCGAGGGTCGCAGCCAGGGTCGCGCCGCCGATCAGGCCTGGGTCGCGCTTGCCGGTTTCGCCGCGGCGGCGCCAACTGACCCAGCCGGCGAGCACGGCGGCAGGAAGCTCGAGCATCGCCCATTGCCAGTCGCTCAGCCGGCCCGGGTCCACGGCGTTGGCGAGCAACAGCGGACCGGCGATGCCGCCAAGCGCTAGGATGGCCCAGGCGCGGGCGCGGTGGAGGAGCCACAGTCCCGGTCCGGCAAAGAGCGGGGCTGCAACGATTGCGGCGGTCCAGCTGGCGCCGGGCGAGGTTTGGGCAAGGCCGACCGCGATCAAGAGGAGCGTGAGGGCCAGCGCCGCGAGCGCGCCGGGAAGATAGGTGGCCTCGCGCCAGGCAAGAACCAGCGATGCCGCGGCCAGCGTCAGATAGAGCGCCCAGGCGAGGCCCGAAAAGTCGAGCGCGGGCGCAAAGGCGAGGAGCTGGACAAGACCCGCGACCAGCGGCGCGAGACGGAGCGACGCCAGTTTCACGCCGGCGCGCGGCAGCGCGAGGCTGGCGCCAATCGCCAGCAGCACGACAAAGGCGGCGGGGGCCGCCAGTTCATCGTTCCCCAGCGCCAGAAGCAGGAAGTTGAGCCAGGCGAATGGGGCGGCCGTCGCGGCGATCGCGAGCCAGGCCCAGCCGCGGTGGACCGCGAGGCCGAACAGGGCGGCGGTGAACAGCGCGAGATAGACCAGCAGCGGGCCGATCCCCGCGGCGTCGTAGCCCGCGACCAGCGGCGCGACGAACCCGCCGGCGAACGCCAGCACCGCGGTCGGCGGGCCGTGGCGCAAGGCGAGCGCCAGCCCGAGACCGGTGACGGCGATCATCAGGAGGAAGGCGGGTAGCGGTGCGATCAGATGATAGAGCGCGGCGGCGATGTAGAGCGTGCCATAGGCGCTGGCGATTCCGGCGCCGGCGAGCGCTTGCGCGATGCGTGGATCGTCGCGCGTCGCAGCCAGACGGCGCACTACCTCGCTACCCGCGACGAGCAGCGCGGCGAACAGCGCCGCAAGGACGGTGCGGACGGCGGGGCCGAGGAGGCCGATTTCGATGGAGTAGCGGACGAGGAAGAAGCCCGCGACGACGAGCGCGACCGCGCCGATCCAGACCGGGAGGCGCGCGCCGATCAGCGATTCGAGGCTGGGGCGCGCGGCGATTGCCGGTTTGGGCGGTGGCGCGGGTTCGGGAGCCGGCGGCGCAGGTTCGCGTACGGGCGGCGGCGGCGGCGGCGGCGCGCGGAGCGGTGCCGGATCGGATGCGGGATGCGCGAGCGTCTGGCCGCGCTCGAGCCGGTCGAGGCGGCGGGCGAGCGCCTTGAGCCGCTGCGCCTGCGCTGCAGCAACGATGCCGAGCACCACGACGGCGAGGAACAGGATACCCGTCATCGGCCATGCTTGTTGCAGCTTGGGTCCGCCGACGCCAGCCCGGCTTTGCCCGCGCCAAGCCGATCTGCGGTTGCGCGCCGCGCTGGCAAGCCTAGATGCAGGCTATGCGGCTGACCTTCACCAAATGCCACGGATCGGGCAACGACTTCGCCCTGCTGGACGCGCGCGCGCTGACCCTGTCCGACGCGGAATGGGGCCGCATCGCGCGAACGCTATGCGACCGCAACGGCCCGGTCGGCGCCGACGGCCTGCTGCTGCTGGGCGAAGGCAGCGATGGCGCGGCGTTCGCGCAGATGGTGGTCAACGCCGACGGATCGATCCCCGAAACCTGCCTCAACGGCCTGCGCTGCACCGCGCGCGCCGGGTTCGAGGCGCTGGGGATCGAGGCGGCGACGGTGCGGCTCAAGACCAGCGACGCGCAGGTGGCGCACGACCCCGAACTGGCGGCGGGCGTCTATACCGTGCGCACCACGGTGGGACCGGCGTCGACCGATCCGCGGGCGGTGGGGATCAACCTGGCTGCGCCGGCGATCGACACGCCGGTGCCCGGCCTGCCGAGCGAACGCAATTTCACCGCGGTGGCGATGCCCAACCCGCACCTCATCGCCTTTGTCGACACGATCGACGTCGCCGAGCTGACCGCGCTGGGCGACTGGTGCGAGTCCGGGTCGGACCTGCTGGCCGACCGCGCCAATGTGAGCTTTGTCGAGCTGCGCGACGACGGGCTGTTCGTCCACACCTATGAGCGCGGCGTCGGCCTGACCAACGCCTGCGGCACAGCGATGGGCGCGGCGACCCATGTCGCGGGGCTGACCGGCCGCATCCCGTTCGGCGAATGGATCACGGTGCACAATCCCGGGGGCCGCGTGCGCACGCGTGCCGAAGGACCGGCGGGCGGCGACGCCGTGACGATCGCCGGCAATGCGACGTTCGAATGGGACGCACAGGTCGAGATCGATCCGGCGACCGGCGCGCTGGGCGAGCTGACCGTCACCCGCCGCCGCGACGACGAGGTCGCGGCGTGGGCGGCGCTGCGCGAGGGCTAGGCCCGGTTACTGCTTCTTCGGCTTCTTCGCCTTGGCGGGCGGCTGCCCGTCGATCTTCACCAGCGAATTGAGGCGGCAGCGCTCACCGCGCGCGATGACCGTCGAGAAACGGTCGATGGCATTGCCCGCGGTGCCGGTGTCGAAGCCGATATTCCACGCCCAGGGCAGTTCCTCGCATGGCGCGAAAAAGGTGCCGCGATACCAGTCGCGTCCGGCGCGCAGGTAGATCGTGTCGCGATCCTCGGCACGATAGTCGCGGACCATCGAGGCGAAGGGGATGCGCGCTTCCTTGGGAGCGGACGTGGCCGGGGTCGCGCCGGGCGCGTCCTGCGCGGCGGCGGGAAGGGCGCACAGCGCCGCCCCGGCAAGCGCCGCGACGGCAAACGGACGGATCAGTCGGTTCATCATGGGTCGCCCCCTAGCCTCCAGGAACTGAACGGAGACTGAGCCTGGCAGTCAGCCAAGCGAAAGGAGCTGCAATCGAACCACAGTCTGGAAGATCGGCGAACCAAATAGGAAAAATGTTCTTGACATCGTCACGCTGTTCAGGTACAAAACAGGAACGCTGAAGAATTGCGAGTCGGGTGGAGGCCTCTGGCGAGAGCGGGCGGCTTTCATGACCGGGCGATCCACAGGATGCGCCGCGGGGCGGGTGCTTCCCCGGCTCGCAGCGAACGGGCCGGTGCGCCGGAAGGGCGGCGCCGGCCCGTTCGCATATGCAAGGATTCCGGAACGGGCCGGGGGCGACGCCCTGCGGCCCGTTCGCGTGTTTGCGGGAGTGGATGATGGCAGAGAAGCTGGAGCCGGGATGCCGGCGCCCGATCCAGAAGAAGCGCGTGCCGGCCACGGGCTGGACCAAGGCCAAGCGCGAGCTGTTCCTCGCCACGCTGGCCGAGAGCTGCAACGTGCACAAGGCCGCGGCGGCGGCGGGGATGACGCCGAGCGGCGTGTATCAGCTGCGCAAACGCGACGCGGCCTTTGCCGCGCTGTGGGCCGAGGCGCTGGAGCTGGGCTATGAACGGCTGGAGACGGCGCTGCTCGCCCATGCGCTGACCGGGGTCAATGCGATCGATATCGGCGGCGCGATCGAAGGGCGCGATTCCGGCGGCCCCGATCTGGTTTCGGCGGGCGCGGTGCAGTTGGCGATGAGTTTGCTGACCAAGCATCGCCAGAGCGTGGACGGCAAGCCGGTGATGCAGCGCGGGCGGCGGCCGACCCCGGCCGAAACCGACGCGGCGCTCAAGAAGCAGCTCGATGCGCTCGAGCGGCGGCTGCGCGGGAGCGGACGACGGCCGTGAGCGGCGATTGCGAAGACGATGACGATCCCGTCGCGCTGCGCGAGGTCGACCGGCTGGCGTTGTTGCGCGAGGCGGACCGGAACACGGTGCTGACGCGGCTGACACGGCTGCAGCAGATCGAATTGCGCGAGCGCTGGGACATCTGGGCGCATGGCGGCATCGCC
>Ga0247823_10004288_pt1 | contig 11462 bp, 7 predicted proteins | sample 13C_PalmiticAcid_2_FD_192426 | JGI IMG/M metagenome (GOLD analysis project Ga0247823, IMG submission 192426) | Soil microbial communities from agricultural site in Penn Yan, New York, United States - 13C_PalmiticAcid_Day30 | ecosystem: Environmental > Terrestrial > Soil > Agricultural land...
AAGAGCAGCTTCATCATGCACTGCCTCTATCCCGAGGCGTCAATCGTCGCGCTCGATCTCCTCGAAAGGAACATCGAGGTCGCAAAACTCCTCTTCGGCTGCTCCGCTCGCCTGTCGTACCAGGCCGGCAACGCGATGCACCTCGATTTCGAATCGGCCTCCTTCGACCGCGTCCACTGCCTCGAAGCCGCATTTCACTTCCCCGATCGCCGCCGCTTCCTGAAAGAGGCGTTTCGGGTGCTGAAGCCCGGAGGCCGCTGCGTCGTCGTCGACTTTGCCTGGAAGCGCCCCGAGGATCGCAACCTGGAGCATCCGCAGACTCGGATCGTCCGCGACGTCTGGCAGTACGACGACATGTACACCGTGGACGAATACCGCTCCGTCGCCGCGGAAGCCGGCTTCTCGGTGGTCGAAGCGCGGGACTGGAGCAGCCGCGTGACGGCCCCGTTCCAGGCGACGTTCGACGCGCTGCTCAAGCTCCGCACCCGCCGCTGGCTGTGGCGCCGGATCGTGGGGGTAAATCCCCTGCTCGGCTGTTTCACCGAACGGGACTGGGAGCAGCTCGCGGAGATCTCCCGCGCACAGGACCACGTCCGCCGGCGCACGAATTACATGGCGTTCGTGTTTCAGAAGAACGCGTGACTCTCGCGGCGGCGCATTAAAAAACGAACCGGCGTGTAAAGGCCACGCCGGTTCGTTGTCGTTGCCGAGCAAGCCGGAATCAGTTCCGGCGCCTGTTCGATCAGTCAGAGGGGCCCAGGAAGAGGGATGAGTGGATCGGAGAGGAGATGATCCGTCGTCGACGATGGCATCGCCCGTACTTCCGTCACCTGGTTCCCGCCTGCAGGTGGACCAGACTCGCTGGCGGGACGGAGAGCGAAAGCGTTTCGATGTTTCCCGTCGACCGGTGATCATCAGTCCGGTCTGACACGTCCGGCGTCTGGCCTCCTTGCCGTGGATGCCTTCTCGAGACAGCGTCTTGTCCGCGCGGTCCGAAATGGCAGCGGCCGAAACAGGTTGCGATGTGCAGACGATCGAAGTATCGGCGGCGGCAAAGTGATGTTGCCCGTCCGCGAACTTCCGACGGCGTCGCGGGCGACCTTGCGGAACGAAAGAAGCCGCCGGGGATTGCTCACCGGCAGCTTCTTCTCGTGACTCGGTTGGTCGCCTGTCGCCTGCGTGACGCGGGCTCGGCTCAGACGAGCTGCTTCTTGCGGCTGACCAGCGTGCGGATCCGTTCGGCCAGCAAAGCGGCGTCGAACGGCTTCCGGAACGTTTCGCTGAACAGCGTGCGATCGAAACCGCTGGCGTTGTCGTCGTCCGTGAGGAGGGCGATCAGGACGGTGTCGTTGTAGTCTGCGTTGCGACGAAGGTTCTGAGCGATCATCAGGGCTTCGTTGCGGCCCATGCCGAAGTCGATGACCACGGCGTCCGGATCCAGAGATTCCGCCTGGATGCCGGCTTCGAATCCGCTCGCGGCGAATTCCATCTTGAAGTCTTCCGCCGAGAGAACGTCCTTCAGCCCGCCCTGGACACCCGTCTCGACGCCCACGAGGAGCAGCTTGCCCATCGCTTCGTCTTCGAGTTCGCCAAGGGGCATTCCGTGTTCCTTGAGGAACCGGATCAGATGTTCGCGGGGAATACGGCGGTCCTGCGAGCCGGGGATCCGGTAACCGCGAAGGCGGCCCGAATCAAACCACTTGCTGACCGTACGGGGCGCGACTTTACAAATCTTGGCGACTTGTCCAGTCGTAAAAATCGTCCTCATTTGCGGGCTCTCCGAATCACATGCGGTTCTGGGTCGAAGGGGGCGTCACACCCTTCGGGTTGAATTCACCCATCCATCAGCCGGTCCGTTCCCCCCGTGTCTTTCAGCTGCCAAGCTGAAAGCAACGGACTCGTCTCATGGGACCGAATGACGAGGAGTGCAGCTTTCGCCGCCGGACATGAAGGTTCGGTACACGCGGGATGTCCGAAACTGCCAAGTCCTTTGGCACATTTCGCCTTGGAGGCCGGAGATCTGAATCAGCCCGGCGCAAGCGGAGAGCAGGACGAATTGCCCGGGCCAGACTTCCCTGTCCGGCAGGCGAGCAATCCAGTTGTCCTTATCCCCCCTTGCACGGCCCGGCCAGGTTTGAGTGATTGCCTCTTGCAATCCGGGGTCATCGCAAACCCCCTCAGACCGGATCGAACCGTCTGGGTATTAATTTCGTCGAACGTGTGCGAACGTCTTCAGTCGTTTTGCCGTGCGCCGGCGGGTTATCGGGCTGATCCGGCAGGACCGTCCCTCCAGGACCCCCTCCAAACCGTCACGGTTGGCGTCATCGCTACAACACTACGTCTGCCCCGCCGCCCCAACAGGCCCGTTAAGAATCTCAGGCACAGAAATGTCCGTTGCCGTTTCGCCACACCAAAGCACAACCGCTACAGACGGCCCTGCAGTTCCTTAGCGCGCAAACGATCGCTGGAGTCCCGCCTTCAGGCGGCTTTGCCAGCGCCCCCCCGCGCACGCTGGGTGCCACTGGCTCCGCCAGTGCGATCAAAGTGGCGATCTCCACCCACGGCAGCCACCACCAGCTCTCTCAATCGAAAGTCGTAGGCCAGGTCCCCCCGTTCCTGGCACGGCCATCCTGGCCGTGCGATGGTCAATCCGTGACCACGCGCAACCCCCTCCGTCACAACGGAGGACCACATGCACAACCACCCCTTGGTGTTCAGCCTTCAGGCTGCTTCCCGCAGGAATCCAGCCTTCAAGCTGCCAAGTGTGACCAGCGGTTGCGCGCGCAACTTTCTGTGCGCACACCAGCGCCGGACGGATGGATACTTGGACGCTTGCCCTCAAACATTGAGAAAACACAAAACTCGCCGGGCAACCATCCGGGTGCTTGCCCCGATTTCGATGCGCCACAGTCCCAAACGCCCCCATCAACCATCCAGAATCACCGTGCGCGCGCAACTTTTTGCCCCCTCAAAAACTTGGCGCAACTCACCACGTCATGATTGACGCCTTGCAACCAGTGCTCGACTCTGCCGACGTGCGTACCAACCAAACTGCGAATGCTCCTGTAGCCCCCATCCGCCGACTGCGGCGATGCGGCCCGTTCGTCGTTGCGATCATGATACTCGCCGCGGTGCTGCTCAGCGGCCACCGCGGACTCTTCGGAGTACGGCTGGCCGAGGCCCCGGGACTGACGCTGGACGAAGGCTTCAACGTCGCGATGGGCGTCTACACGGTCCGCTCACTCCAGCAGGACGGACTCGGCAGCCTCCACCCGGACACCGTGAAGGACGTCTACGGATCGCCCAACTACAACCCCGATCACCCCCCGCTCGGCCGGTGGGCGCTGGGGTTCGTCCACGAATGGCTGACCGACCCGCGGGCGCAGGTCGCGTTCAACGAATTCGACGCCCGCCCCGCCTCGGCCATCGCCTATGCCCTCACGGTTCTGGTCATCGGCTGGTTCCTCCAGAAATGGTTCGGACCAACTGCGGGAACTCTGGCGGCGATCTGTGTGGCGATCCTCCCAAGGCAATTCGGGCACGCGCACCTCGCGTCCCTGGAGACCTTCATCGGCCTGGCGTATGTCACCTGCGTGATGGTCACCGCCGACCGCTGCCGGCCGGCAGAAAACTCGACCGGCTGGAAAGCATTCGCCCTCGCCGGCGTCTTCTTCGGACTGGCGCTCCTCACCAAGATTCAGGCCGTCTTCCTCGGCCCGGCCGTCGGCTTCTGGGCCCTGACCCAATGGCGGTGGAAGGCCATTCCACGCGTCGCACTCTTCGGGGCCGTGGGGCTGTTGGTCTTCTTCGCTGGTTGGCCCTGGCTGTGGCTCGATCCTGTCGGCCATTTCAAGGAGTACTTTGCCCGAACAACCGAGCGTCAGACGCTGTATTGCTACTACTGGGGCACCCGCTGGGCCGACGCGGATGTGCCGAGGCACTACCCGTGGGTGATGACCGCCGTGACCGTTCCGATCGGCCTCCTGTTCCTGGCGGCGTGGGGTCTTTTCAGCGGACGCGTTCTCCGGGAGGGCGAGGCTCCCGCCGAGCCGCAAACGTTGCCGAGTTCGGCCGTTCCAAAGGGGAACAACGGCGGCCGTCAGGTGACTGACGCCCCCCGCGGGCCGGCGAAATGGCTCAAGATCGATCCGCGAATCCAGCTCACGCTCTGGGCGATCGCAATTCCACTGCTCGTGTTCACCAAGCCCGGCATCCGGATCTACGACGGAGAGCGCCTGTTTGGCGTGGTGTTTCCGCTCATCGCGGGACTGGCCGGAATCGGCGCCGCGGCCATGCTGCACCGTTTTCCAGGACGTGCGGCCCGAGTCGTCCTGGCACTGCTGCTGGCCGGCCAGGCATGGGGATTGGTCGCAATGAACCCCTTCCAACTCAGCTATTACAACGCGCTCGTCGGCGGGTTCGGTGGGGCCGATCGCCTCGGCTTCGAACGCAGCTATTGGATGGAAGGGCTGACCGAGTCGTTCCAGCGGGAGATCGTCGACAAGGTCCCACGCGGCGGCCGGATCGATGTCGCCCCCGTGCTGCACCCGGTCTACCTCCCGCACCTGCTGGATGTCTCGCCGACCTTACAGGGAGCGAACCTCACCCTCGGGGCCTACGACGACAAACAGGCCGGGGGATCCAGGTACGTGCTGCTGTTCCACCGCAAGGCAGACCCGTGGGCCTCGCTGACCCCGCCGCCCGAAGGGACAAAAGTGCTGCTGGAAACAAAGAGAGCGGGCGTGCCGTTGGTGACGTTGTTCGAGCTACCGTAGGTCGAGACCGCGTTCGAGGGCGACGTCAATATGTCAGATACCTTTTCCGTTGACCTTGAATGGTGCGGCAAACGCCAACTGATCAAGGGCGGCGGGTACCTGCAGATCAATTCCGACAACGTCACTCGCGTGGAACTAAGGCTTCAACGACTTGCTGCTCCGTGCGATGACTTCCCGATCGATGCCCTTTGCACGGAGATCGACCTCTGCGATCGCGATGGACGGGTCTGGACGGCGACTTCGACAGTCACGGCCGATCTGTTTGTCCGACACATGTTCGACCTGAGTTTCTCGGACAAAATGAGTCTTCACCGCCTCGAAACTGCGCCGGCAGTCTTGCTGGCCAGACTTGACACCCAAATGCGCGTGAAAGGCTTGCGGTCATCGCAAGATGACCGGGCTTATCGGCAACTGATCTTCCGGGATGGGGATGACATCGAATTGGTCCCTGTTCTCTTCAAATACGTGTCGTTCGAGTTCGACATTGCCGGCATCGGGCATGATTTGACCGTCCGCGTCAACGAAAGGCAGCCGTCCGCACTCGTCGATAAAATGACGAGTGAAGATGTGGGCGCATTCCTGTTTCAGATGCACACCTGCTATCTGTTGCGAAACAATGCGATCCTTGAGAACAACGTGTGGCGAGAGAACCCGTTCCCTCAATCGCTCATTTTCGAACTGACTGATCGCTCAGGGATCGCACAACGTCACGTCTGTGCAAGCTGATCGCTGTGCTACCGTCACTTACGATCACTCCCAAGCTGAATGCAACTCGACTCCACCAACTCCGCCCAGCTCACCTCCTCCCAGCGCCCCGTGCCCCTGGCGATGCGGGCGGATCTCGTCGTCGAAATGATGGCCTATGGCGACGCGCTGTATGCCGTCGTCAAGGATCCGGTCGCCCTCAAGTACTACCGGCTTCAGCCTCAGCAACACGGCCTGCTCCAGCGGCTCGACGGGAAACGCAGCCTCGTCGACCTGCGGGACGAACTGCAGCGGGATTTTCCGGCGGTGCATTTCAGTATCGTCGACGTGCAGTCGCTGGTCACCGACCTGCATGACAAGGGGCTCGTCGTTTCGAACCGCTACCGGCAGGGGGAGGTGCTGCGGAGAAAGTTCCGCGAGCATTACGCCAAGAAGGTGCGGCAGACGCTGATGAACCCGTTGTACATCCGGCTGCCAGGCTGGGACCCCGATCAGACGCTGACCTGGATGTCCCGCTGGTTCGGCTGGCTGTTTCATCCGCTCACGGTCCTGATCTTCCTGACGATTGACATTGCGTCACTGGTCTTCCTGGCGGTGCGGTTCGACGACATCTCGGCGCGGCTTCCCGAGTTCCACCAGTTCTTCGCGTGGCCGAACATGGTGTACCTGTGGATCGTCATGGCCTTGACGAAAGTGATCCACGAATTCGGGCACGGGCTGTCGTGCAAGTATTTCGGCGCGGAATGCCACGGCATGGGCATCATGCTGCTGGTGTTCAGCCCGACGATGTACTGCGACGTCAGCGATTCGTGGATGCTGAAAAACAAGTGGCACCGCATCGCCATCGCCGCGGCCGGGATGTACATCGAAGTGTTCATCGCGGCGCTCGCCATCTTCATGTGGTGGGGGAGCCAGCCGGGGCTGTTCAATCACCTCTGCCTCAACGTCTTCTTCATCTCGACGGTGACCACGGTCATCTTCAATGCCAATCCGCTGATGCGTTACGACGGCTATTACATGCTGTCGGACTACCTCGAGATCCCGAACCTGCGGCAGAAGGCGTCGCGGATGTTTCAGGAGGTGTTCTCGAAGTACTGCCTCGGCTCGGAGCTGCCGGTCGATCCGTTCATGCCGTCGCAGAAGCGGCACTGGTTCGTGATCTACGCCGTCGCCACGACGGTCTACCAGTTCGTGATCCTGTTCGGCGTGACGCTCTTCCTCTACTCGGTCCTCAAGCCGTATGGTTTACAGAGCATTGGCATCATGGCGGCCGTCCTGTCGCTGTCGATGACGATCGGCGGCCTCCTGTGGAGCCTGATTCAACTGATTCGCATGCCACGTCCTGAACCGCTCAGCCGCTGGAAAGTCTCGTTCACGCTGGCCGCCGTGGCGGGGCTGATTGCGCTGGGCGTGACGGTGCCGGTTCCGTGGTATGCGGAAGCGCCGTTCACGATTGCCCCCGTTCAGGAGGAAGTCGTCTTCGCCTTCATGCCGGGGACGCTCAAGGAAGTGAAAAAGCGGGCGGGGGACATTGTCGAGAAGGGGGACGTGATCGCTGTCCTCGAGAATGAGGACCTGGAGAAGAAGCTCGAAGAGGTGAAGGCCGAAGAGGCGGCGCAGAAGAAGGAAGTGGAGTCGTACCACGACCTGGATCGGCCGCGGGACCTCCTGCTCGCTCAGCAGCACCTCGCCTCGCTGCAGGCTCAGCGGGCCGAGGCCGAGAAGATGCTGTCCGAGTGCACGATCCGGGCGCCGCAGTCAGGTGTGATCGTGGCGGCGGAACGGAAGCCGGAACAGACGATCGAACAGTCCGAAGAACGGCTGAGCGGCTGGTCGGGCGATCCGCTGGCTCCGAAGAACATCGGCAGCCTGATCGAAGCCCGGACGCCGGTGTGCAGCATCGCGGCCCGTTCGGAGTATGAAGCGAGGTTGCTCATCGATCAGGCCGATCGCCGGGACCTGGCGGTCGGGCAACGGGTGCGAATGAAGCTGGAGCACCTGCCCGAATCGACGCTGGACGGCCAGGTGGAATCGATCTCGGGGCGGGCGATCGAGAATGTCCCGGCGGTGCTGTCGAACAAGTACAAGGGACCGCTGCCGACCGTTCAGGACCAGCAGGGCCGCGAGCGGCTGACGAGCCCGGCCTACCAGGCCGCAGTTCCGCTCGATGTGGATCCCCTGGTGGTGCGGACGGGGATGCGGGGACGGGCGCGAGTGATTATCTCCCACCGCTCAGCCTGGGACTGGACGTGGCGCTGGCTGCGGACGACGTTCCAGTTCAAGGTTTAGGTTGGTTCACCTACGCCACCACAGCCCGGCGTGACGTGACGTCGAGGGACGGGATTTCGCCGGTCGCTTCGAGTTGACGCGCTTCGTCCTGGACGCCTTCAAACGCAGATCGCAGCGTGCGGATGATTCGGGCGGCGTCGTTCCAGGCGGCGGGGGTGTTCACGTTGAGACAGTGATTGCAGAACGTCAGCAGCCGGCGGACGTTCTCGGCCCCGCCATCGGTTCCGGGTTCGACCCCTTCCAGGATCGCCAGGAGCTGCTTGCGGGCGTGCACGGCTTTCTCGTTCGCAACCGCGGGTTCATTCCGCTCGAGCGCGGCGGCGCCGGCGAGGAGCGTGCGTTCGGTCGCCGCATACAGGGCGACAAGAAGGTCGATCCGGGTCCACTGGGTCTGGGTGGAACGGCGGTAGGCCTGGGCGAATGACATCGTGTCTGTTTTGGCCGGCGAGACTGGGAACGCTCAACAGAGACCACTCGCTTCGGCATTAATCGCCGTTGATCCCGGCCAGCTGGGCCGACAGGTAGGTGCCCGTCGTCTGCAACTGTGAGATCGTGGTTTCCAGAGCGATGAACTGATCGTTCAGTTCCTTCTCCTGCTTATCAAAGAAGTCGTTCTGGCGATCAATTGCGGTCTGAAGAGCCTTCAGCTTGTCGTCAAAACCGTCGTTAACGATCTTGATCCGGCCGGTTGTCGCATCCAGCATTTTCCCGAGAGTCTGGTCGAGCCGCGATCCGATGCCGCGCGTCATCGTGATCGTGCCGTCGACTCCGCCGACAACCTGGGACGACGTGAGGCTGACGCGGATCTGCAGGCCGTCGGTGTTGGCGTTGCCGGCCCGGCCCTGCAGCAGGCGGCCCGTGCCGGTCGCCAGTTCTTCCTTGCCGTCGATAATGAACTTGCCGGCCACGTCCTTGCCGACGGCCGTCTCCGTACCGGCGAAGCCGAGGGCCGCGGCGGCCGTTCCACCGGTGATCGACACCTGCGACGTCGAGCCGAACGCCTCGGACTGGATCGTCAGTTTGTCGGTCGCGACGCCGACGTTGGCGATGCGTCCGGACAGCGCCTGGTTGCTGTTGAGGGCGGACGCGAGCGCCGCCGCAAGGCCCTCGCGGGTGTAGGTGCCGTGGGCCAGCTTGATGTCCGTCGCGGCGCGGCCGTCGAGCAACGCCGCCAGCGTGTCGTTCGAGCCGTCGATGACGATCGAAGTGCCGATCGAATTCGTGGCCGTGATCGACGCCCGTTCGGCCGCCTGGGTGATGTCGACCTGGATGCCGCCGGCGGGGGCTCCGGTTTTCGACGACCCGAGGAGAAACTCGATGCCGCCGTTCGAACTCTGGCCGTCGAGGGCGAACAGTCGTTTGACGTCGTTTGCGCTCACTCCCGCTGTTTCGCCCGCGAAGATCTTGTCGAGCTTCGACGAATCGAAGGCCAGCTTGCCGTCGTTGCCGACGGTGACGCCGATGGCCGACAGCCGGTTGGCCTTGGAGTTCACACCGGCGACCGAACCCAGGACCGATTCGCGGACCGATTGCTGGAGGCTCTGGGCGGTCGAGTTGCCGAGAAGCAGGCCGGCTTCGTTGTTCTCGGACGAGTACTTGAACTGAGTCGCGAACTCGTCCATCAGCGAGTTGTACGAGTCGACGAAGTCCTGGACGGCCTTGGTCGCCGCGCCGGAATCGCGGGTGACAGTGACGGAATAGACCTTGGCCGGGTCGGCCTGCTTGAGGTTCAGCGTCACGCCGTTGATGAGATTGCCGACGGTATTGGTGGCGCTGGAGGAGGTGACGGCGCCGGGGCCGGTACCGAGCTGAACGACGGCATCCGCGGCCGCCTGGACGGGGTTCGCGAAATCGAGGGTCGGCTTTGTGGCGCCGCCGGCGGAGTCGCCGAGGCTGTTGGTGACGGTGATCTGGTTGGCGACGCCGGTCTTGCTGGAGGTGAGCAGCAGCTTGAACCGTGCCGACGGGTTCGAGGAGTCTTCGACGATCGAGGCCGAGACGCCGATGCCGGCTCCGGTGATGGCGTCGGCGAGTCCCTGCAGGGTGTTGTTGGTATTGTCGATCGTGATCGTCGCGCTCGAGCTGGATCCGGCCTGGAGCGTGAAGACGCCCTGGGTGATTTCGGAGTCCGCGCTTGAAAAGCCCTGCGAGGCGACCTGGTGGGCCTGGGCGAGGGAGTTCACCTTGATCTGGTAGACGCCGGCGGCGGCCCTTGAGGTCGCGGTCGCTTCGACGGCGTCCTCGTTGGAACTCGAGACCTTGCGGGCGTCGAAAGCGTTGTTGAGCGAGCGCGAGAGGGAGCCGGCCTGGGAGCGGAGCGAAATGATGTCAGCTTCGATCAGCTTGAAGGCGGCCTGCTGATTGCTGACTTCTTTCTTCTGGGCCGTCAGCACATCAATCCGCGTTTTGCGGATTTTCAGCAGTTCCTGGACGATCGAGTCGGTGTCGATGCCGGTCGCGAGTCCGCTGATCGTGGGCATGGGAGGAGGGAGTCAGGATCCAGGAATGAGGAACTGGGAAAGGCAGGGAAATCATTCCGCCGACAATCGTGCGGACTCCATTCTTCGTCCTTCCGCCTTCATCCTTAAGATCGGCCATTCGTCGGGCCGGCGGTCAAATCCGGGGCGGCCGACAACGAAAATCCGTCGGAAGGCAGTCGTTGCCCTCCGACGGATGTTGACGAGTCGTATCACACTCAGGAGCGGCGAAAGCTCCCGGCATTTCAGTCGTTAGTTGAGCAGCGACAGGGCGAGCTGCGGCTGCTGGTTGGCGTTCTTCAAGACGCTCGTGCCGGCTTGGACCAGCACCTGCTGCTTGGTGAACTCAGCAACTTCCACCGCGAAGTCCGTGTCACGGATGACCGATTCCGCGTTCACGGTGTTTTCGAGGGTGGCCTGGAGGTTGGCGGTCGTCGACGCCAGCGTGTTCTGCTGGAAGGCGCCCAGCGTACCGCGAAGGTTGGTGACTTCGTCGATCGCTTCGTCGATGATGGCCAGCGAGTCCTGGGCCTTGGAGGCCGAGGTGACGTTGATGTCATCCAGGCTGTTGAACTGGTTGCCGTCGACACCCGTTCCGAGGCCGTTCGGATTCACCTTCTGGATGGCGATCTTCGCGGTCTGGTTCTGGTTGGCTCCGATCTGGAACACCAGCGAGTTGTCGGTGACCGCCACGGTGCCTTGGGCGCCCGTGACGGTGCTGATCGCGGTCGCGCCGGTGCCGGCGTTCAGTTCGACCTTCAGGCCATTGGCATTGCCTGAGGTCGCGGTCAGAACGTTGCCCTTGCCGGTGAAGCTGGTGCCGCCGATGGTGCCGACAACGTCGACGCCGGAGTCGGTCAGTTCCGTGGTGCCCAGTCCCGAGCTGGTGACAGCGGCGGCAGTGTTCGAGATCACGGAGATCTCGGCGTCCGAACCGAACTGCTCGGAGTACAGCCGGGTGGCCGTGCCGGTGCCGTTGGCGTCAGCGACGACGCCGGTCTGAGTGGTGAATTCGTTGATGCGGGAGATGACGCCCGCCTTATTGAGGCCCGCGGCGAGCGTGATCGACACGCCGTTGACGACGAGGGTCTCTTCGGCGGCGAGGGCGCCGGTCTGGACCGTGCCGGCCTCGACGTTGGCGCGTTCGCCGACGGTCGTCACGGCGACGGCATAGTTGCCGGCCTTGGTGTCGGCCGTCGCCTTCAGCACGGTGACG
>Ga0247823_10004289_pt1 | contig 11459 bp, 12 predicted proteins | sample 13C_PalmiticAcid_2_FD_192426 | JGI IMG/M metagenome (GOLD analysis project Ga0247823, IMG submission 192426) | Soil microbial communities from agricultural site in Penn Yan, New York, United States - 13C_PalmiticAcid_Day30 | ecosystem: Environmental > Terrestrial > Soil > Agricultural land...
GCAGCAAAGAGGGCTTCTCTTCACTGCAAAGCGCGCTTGAAAATGGCAGTGGACGCATAGCTCAGTTGGTAGAGCAGCTGACTCTTAATCAGCGGGTCCTAGGTTCGAGCCCTAGTGCGTCCACCATATTTTCCAATGACTTAAGACAAATCGCCCGGCGTCATTCCGACACCGAGCGATTGCCCATTCCGACAAAATGCGAATTTACGAGAAATTCTCGCCGCGGTCGCGATGGGGGTCAGTCAGCCCCATACGGCCCACTTCGACCATCATGTGGAACCAGTTCTCGTCGTGCTCCACGAGTTGGCGAAGTGCTGGCAGGATGCCAACGCAGCCTTCAGGGAGCCATTCCAGTCGGTCGCGCAGCAGCGCCGTGACGATCTGTTCGTAATACGTCCCATCGGCCTTCCCAGTCTGGTCTGCGCGATATGCATTGCCAATGAACTTTGCCGCGAGCCGCGGGTCGAATTTCAGCTCAATCTTCATGTAATTTTCCTTCGTGGTTCAGGTACGGATATCGGTCAGGCCGGCGGAAAGACTGGGCGCGCGCGCCCAGTATGGACAAGGCGTGTCAGTCATCATCGCCTCCGGCGTCCGCGCTGGCGATTTCAGCGATGTGTTCACGGCGACGCACAGCGATCCGGCGGGCCTTTTCTTCGCTCGCCTTGTTGTAGATGGCCGTGGTGTCGAGTTTGGAGTGCCCCGAAATCGAGCGGAGGTCGGTCTCGCCGGCGTCTCCGATTTCTGTGGAACCACCGTGCCTGAAGCCAGTGAAGGTCATGGCCTTCGGGAGACCCGCCGCCACGCAGATCCGGCGATGCACCGTACTCATCCGCCGATGCTTGTATGGCGCGCCTGTGCGCTCCTCGACCACGATGGAGCCGGTCGCGGTCCCTGAGGGGCGAACCATCGCGAGACGCGCTTCCAGCTCAGGATAGAGCATGATGCGCTCGCCGTCCGGCATTCGGTCGCAAAGCGGGATAGTCAAAAGCTTACCGGTCTTCGACTGACGGATCGTGATCGATACGCCCGGGCGATAATCTTCCCACTGGATACCGCGGGTCTCGGACTGAACGCCGGCAAGGTCGGGATCAGGGATGCCGAATACATCCCAGACGCGTTGAATCAGCTCAAAACCAAGCGCGGCAGCCGCGGCCATCGAGGGAAAGCCCAGATCGATCGCAGCTGCGCAGTAGCGCTCGTATTCTGACCGGTTTGTGGGGCGATTGCCGTTCTTCGCCTTGTAGCTGATCCCCATGCCAGCCCACGGATTGTCGTTTCGTTTGACGCCCGTTTGCTTTTCGTATCGACCGGCCAGGTTCCAGACCGCGCGGCAGACCTGCACGACGTACATGGCTTGACGCTCGCCCCGGGGGGCGAATTTCTCGTAAACCTTGTCGGCAACCTCGGTGTCGACCTTGGCGGCAGACCGATCGCCGAAAGTGCCAACCCGCAACGGCAGATTGGCAACAGCCTCCATGATCTTGAGATAGTCGGCTTGGGTCTTGGCGGCGTTCTTCGTGAATTTTCTTTGCGTCTGGTACCATTGGAACAGCCAGAGGACGCTGCCAATTGACACCCGGGTGGTGACCACCCCCTGGCGCCATTCATCAAGGGCTTCGTTCAGGCTCGCCGCACTGACCAGTGCTTTGGCGAGATCCGTGCCCAAGGCCGAAGCCGTCACCGGACAGACACGACCAAACCGTGTTGCCGGACGCCTCGCCCAGTGCGGAGGTTCCCAGAAGAAGGCGATTTCGCCTGACCTCAGTTTCTTGGCGCGCATGTAGCGGTAGAGCGCTGCCTTAGCCAAAGTCGAAGTCCTCTTCGATGTTGACCGAGGTCGGCGCGAAAAGTGTCTTGAGCAGCTGATCGAGCTCTGAGCGGAGAAAGATCCGCGCTCCATTTCGTCCTGCTCGGCGGGCCGAAATCACGCCCAGTTTCTGAAAACGACGGAGCTGCAGAGGCGACAGAGACGTGTATGCTAGGGTTGCCTCCCAGGTGAGCGCGGCAGGCCAGACGCCCGCATAGGGCGATTGCATTGAGCGGTCCGGCAAAGGGGCTTGCAGAGGCGCTGCCGGTCGCTTGTCGACAAGAAGTTCCAAATTTTCTTCCTCGGGCGATGAAACGCCTCGAGAATCGTCATTCTTATTGCTTCCCACGCGCGCGCGCGCCGCCTTGGCATCGGGAACAAGTTCAGGAAGTGGCAAAGGCAGTTGTGACATGCCGAAACCAGCTATCGGCGCTGCTTCACATTGTCCCGAAACCTACCCCCAAAAAATTCATCGTGGCGGCAGAGGGCGTCGACCGGCTTTGCGAGTGAACGAGGCCGAGCTCGATCCGCCTCGCTCGCGCCAGTTGGATCGGCGGATCAGAACACCCGTCGTGTCACGACAATTTAGCGGCTCGTTAGGTCAACCTAAGTGGTGATGCATTCGGCAATGCCCTTTCGGGACCGACGAAGCCATAGAACGCGGTTGAGGTTAGTATGCCTTCAAGCCTGTGTAAGCGTGGTCAGGAAATCGCCATCGATTAGCTGTCGCGAGATTTAGCGTCGGCGTAGGCGGCTCTTCCCTGCGCCCGTCGCTTGGCGAGCTTCGCCATGCGTGCGTTGATCTCGTCGGGGCCGATATCGGTGGGATTGAAGACGCCGCCATACCATTGCACCATGGACGCGCGCTCGGGATGGCGCGGCTTGGCCATAGCATTGAGGAACTCCTCAAATCCCGGGGTTCCGCCGACGTCTTCGGGTGGAGCACGTCGTTCGCCATCGACGAACCGCGGGTAATCGATGCCGGGAATTGCGGGTGTGATCTCTTCGATATCGATGCGGTGGCGCCAGTCGTCTCCGAAATCATAGGTGTAGGCGAAGCTGGTTATGCCGCGCTCGACGAGCTTGCTGATCCGCATATGGGCGGCATCGCGGGTGCGGATCATGAAATGATCGTCGTCGAAGCGGATGCCATAGGCGGTGTCGCCGATGTCAAAACGGAACAGGTGGTAGTTCTCGAAGAGCATGCAGGCCTGGATCGCGAGGTGCAGGGTCTTGAGGCTGTTGGTGACGGGAAGTTCGAAGCGGCGCCATATGGCGGGCTTCATGTCTTCGAGCGTGATGCGAATCCGGGCGATCTGGTCGGTCATGCCGCCATGCTGACGGGCGCGCTTTGCGCTGTCCAGTTCCACGGCATAACTCGTCCAACCGGGATGCGGGCCAGCCTGAGGCAATCTTCTCGATGACGTCGGCGATATAGGCCTGCGGCTCGACGCCATTGAGCTTGGCCATCTCGATGACGACGAAAGGAAAGGCCATCGACACCGTGGTCGCAACTCGTCAGGAATGCGGCCTCTGACCGGAAACGACCGATGCCGTCGATGGCACTATAACTGGCCGGTTTCAGACAGGCAGCTTCCGGGGACTAATTCAAGAAAGCCGACATTCTCAGAGGTCTCGCGTGGACGACCTGAACGACCGAAGTCGGTCGTGGCAGCGAGGCAAAAAACTCCCCATTAGCTGGCCTTTTTCAATGCAAGCCAAGTCCAGAAGACTCCGTTTGCTTGATTTCTGGCCTGCACCGACGCAGCCTCCGTCCGTTGCACCAATTCGAAGCCACAAAGGCCCGCCGCGCTAATGGTCTCGTCTGCGGACACCGGGAACACTTGTCGCCCGTCGGCTCCGGGGCCGTGCCGAAGCGACATGATCAGCAGGCCATCCGCAGTTGTCATATGCGCGAGATTGGCCATGGCGAGCGCTCCTCCGCTCCGAAGGTCGGCAAGGCCTGATGGCAGGTTTTACCAGTCTTATCAGCTTCGGCGCAGCCCTGTTCGCTCTTTTGCTTGCGCCCGTCGGCATCGTCGCGGCGCTTCGTGAAACGAGCGTGGTGTTTGGGATGTTCATCGCAGCATTTGTGCTTCGCGAGCATGTTGATCGCCGTCGAACTGCGGGTGCCGCTGTGATCGCTGCCGGTGCAATTCTCATCCTTGCCACGGCAGCTTCTTCAACAATTTAGCCACAAAACTGCTCGTCCTCTTTCCACCCCGTTTCAGCCTTTCGGCGCCGATCCGGCTGAAATGACGGCATCGATCGGTTTCCGGCGTTTAAGCAAGCAGGTCGTCCTTGGTCATAGCTGCCGCAACGGTCAGGTCCGGCAATGAAGCGATTCCTGGCGTGCCATCGCCGCGCCAGATCGCACACACGATTCCAACAACATTGCCTCCCGCTGCTTCGACAAGCTTTACGGCCTCAACGACTGCTCCGCCCGTCGTTATGACATCTTCAATGAGAACGACCCGCTTGCTCGCCACATCGGCACCCTCAACAGCTAAGCAAGTGCCGTAATTTTTAGCTTTTTTCCGCACAAAAGCTGTTGGCATTCCCGTATCTAGCGAAATGGCCGTTGCGATAGGCACGCCGCCAAGCTCCAAACCTGCGAGGACTTCGGCACGGTCCGGCAACAGCGGGACCATCTTCTTCGCAACGCGCTTCAACAGGTCAGGGTTAGCTTCAAAACGATACTTGTCGAAGTAGGTGGAGGACGTTTGCCCTGATCTCAGAAGAAAGGCCCCGGTAAGCGTAGCCACCGCAGCGATGTCTCGGGCTAGGGTTTCGTCTGTCATCAGATGTCTATGACAAGTTCAGCGACCGCTATCCAGCCTTTTGCGCGGAAAGCCACCAGTCTGCTCCCCCCACACATGAGACTTTCCGCCAAATTTTCCGTCGACTGGAAATTAACCGCTGGATCTGGCCGATAGGCGAATGTCGGGTTTGGAGCGGAGTTGCGGCGATAGCCGACGCTTACGCAGCGTCGGCTGCTGACCAACTCAAACCGTTTCAGGGCCCGCGCTGCAACGGCTGCCATCACCGCAACCTGCCGTTCCAGAGCGACGAGCGTCAGTCGAAATCATATTCGTCGACGGATCGATTCGCCTGCCGAATAGTAGCCGCGTCATTGAGAAGCGATTGACGTTGGTCCAAGGGAGTCTGGATATCGAGCCCCTTTGCTTCGAGAATGCGAGCGCCGAGCAAGCGATCCTGCACCGTCTCAGAACGGACCTTTCGCCGCGCAGCCTCTGCACCTTCATAGTCCTTCTGCATTAGCTTTATTTCGGCTTCGATACGCTGATAGGTGTCTTCGCCGCCCTGCCTAGGACGCAAATGGGCCGCGTCCCGCCGGGCCTCTTCGTAGCGCTTACCGCGCGCCGCAGCCAGAGCACGAAGACGGCGAACCCCCAGCGCCCCGCGTGTTTGACGGTTCAGGACAGCAGTCAGCAGTTCATATGCGCCTTCGAAATCACGATCACGATTCATCAGGATCGTCGCCGCGCGCGAGTCGGCCCGCCCATCATCGAACGGCATCGCACGAAGCCGTCCAATTTCACGCTCGGCCTCTGGAAATTCGCCTGCGGCGACGAGAATCCCGATTTTGATGTCCAGAAGGACAGGGTTGCGCTCCACCCTGCGGACCTCTTCTTGCAGAAGCGTATCCAAATCGGTCCACCGCCCGAGCAGTTTGAGGCAAATGGCAAGATCGGCGATCACGCTGTTCATATATTTGCCGATCTTGCGTGCTTCGCGAAGTAGCAAAACAGCGTCGTTCAAATCGCCATTAGATAAGCGAAGCTGAAACGCCTCAAGATAGGCGGCTGATCGGAAACCGCTGTCCTTGATGAAACCGAGCACTCGGTTGGCATCGGGAGAGCCAAGCCGGACCAGCGCACGCAGCAGGTAAGACAGGATCTCCTCTCGGGTATTCTCGTCCATTTTCATGTCGATCGCGGGCATTCCCCACGCCACGACGCGATGAAGAGCGTGGTCATCGATATGACGTCGATCATAGGCGTCACGCACGAGGTCTTGCAGGGTTGAGGGCAAAAGAAGGCCCTCGAATTCCTTGGGGAGCGTGCCTCCCTCTAGCGCGGTCATGTAGACAAAGGCATCGAACAATTCGGCTCTTAGTTCGTCATTTTTGACGGCGGCGGCCCATTCTGCCTTCAGAAAGCGCGCGAAGATGGTGCGGAGGTCGGTGCTCCCGTAACCATGCTTCCGGCGAAACATCCCTCGGATCGGCGCGGAGATGAGGTAGTTGGCACCGCTGATCTGCATGAGGCAGCCGGCAATCAAAAACTCGATCGTCTCGACCATTTCCTCTTGTTTGATGTCGTGATGGTCTTGAATGATGTCGGCCATCATTCGTCCATTAAGCTGAGGAACCCAGCTCAGAATCGAGAGGATGTCACGCTCGACCGGTGTCAGGCGATCAAAGCTGAGGCTTTCCGCTAGAATCTCTTCCTGAATATCATGGAGTTGCTTTGGGTCATTATCGACGACCACCGGGCCACCATGGGCAATAAGGCGGGCGACGGTACGCGCTACGGTCGGATGCCCGCCGATTGACTGGATCACCGTGTCGTTCGGCAAAGCAGGTGTTCCTCCAAAAATCGGTATTGTCTCCAGAATCAGAGTCCGAATGTCAGGCGCCTCGAGCTGCTCGACGTCCACCTGTTGAACATTCTGCAGCGGCCGCAGGTCTTTGAATCTCAACTTACGCGCGGAAATCAGACATAGCTTGAGTTGATCATACTGCGCGGCAGCGCTCAACAGCGCAGCGGCCCAAGGCTTAAGCTCACCGCGATCCTCGTACAGGCCGAGGCCAATGGCGATCGTCACCGTCTGGCCAAGGTCAGCGAAGTGGGACATCGACTGGAGGATTTCGTCGACCTGCTCGTCGATCGACGCATCATTGAAAGCAGCCAAGGCGGTTTCGAATTCTTTGATCGAAAAGTGGTCTTCCAACTCCTGTCGAACGGCGCGGTAAATGTCGCTGAGGTCGGCATGGGGCGGAAGTTCAAATTCCGGCCCGTAGTTCATCTCAGGCCGTGTTGGGAAGAGCGTCGGAATGAGAAGGCGTTTGACCGTTCGGCGGCCAATGCCGGCGTGGCCGGCGAACAGGAACAGACCTGGAGCGACCTTGTTTGTGAACGTGGCATTCTGATACTCACGGCGCGCCTTGTCGACAAGGCCGCCGCGCCCGAGTGGCGGCAGAACCGTCCCGCTAAGTTCTGCCATGCTCGCCAGCGCACCACGTAGATAACGGGCAATATCTTTGGCGGTATGGCCGGCCGATGGAACCCACGCCTCGCGCATCCAAGCCGGGAGCTTGGCACGGTCAACACCGGGCTCAACCGGGAAGACAAAATATCTGAACCCTGGCTTCTGGATTTTATTGAGACGCGCGCGCTCAATCTCAAATTGAACCCAAACGGAATCGACTGACGCGCGCGATGCGAACAGTACGAATATGCGGCTCTCCGCCACCCGCTCTTCCATCGCCGAGATAAGGTTCTCGCCGTTCTCAAAGCTCTTCGGGTAGAAATATGCCATTCCGGGCGGAATGTTGCGTTCGACGTTGCCGACAAAATTTACATCGACGCCGGAAAGCGACAGAAATACGGTCGGCAGCATAGTTCCCCGAATTCATTTCAGTGTGATCAAGTTAGCGACCACGTGTAACGAAAGCCTTGGATTCGTTACAGAGGCATTTTTAGGGCAGATTATCGGCTTTAGGGCAGATTATCGGCGCCACGTTCTCCTTGCATCCTTCGTTCGGCTGAAGCTAGCCGAGAAACGTCCCAGCGGAACCTAGTATCGCGGATCGCGTCAAGGATGTGAACGAAGGGCAGCTCTCCGTGTTGCGCCATGCACTAGCGATCAGATGGCGAGCGGGACGTCCTCGGTTAACTTATGACGGCATCCGTGCGAGGAATCACGGTCTGCTCTCATCGAAAGCCCTCATTCAAAATTGTGCCTCGGTAACGACGGGTTTCTCCTCAGCCCCGGTCATAAACAGAATGTCCGCTTATCGGCGCGCTAATTTCCCAGCTGAACGCCTGACATCGGGCGCGTTGCTGACACGGTGTTGTAACAGTCGCGAACGTCTGGTTTCGGGCCGCGATCTCGCGGCCAGCCACGACCGATATTGGGCGCGGAGCTGTCGGAAATCTTAGAGGGACCGAAGCGCATCTGGAAAGTCCGCGATAGCTAATTTTCAAGCTTTTCCGGAAACAAGCCGGGCATCCAGCGCGAGGCCAGCACGGCAGGAAACGCCATACGAAGGGGCGCGCGGCTGCTTTCCGAAACCACAACGCCCAAGTCGAGCAGACTGCTCGCAATTCGCCGGGCTTGCCGTTCGCCAGTGCCGACGACCGCCTCAAGCTCACCGCGAGGGAGCTCGCCGCGATAGAGGATCGCATCAATGATCGCGCCCGCCTTGAGCGGCAGAGTTCCGAGATCAGCTTCTTCCTCTATCCACCGGTGGATGCGAGTACGAAGGCGGTTAGGTGCGACGAGGCTGCTCATGAAATCGACTTGATCGATACAGGTCTGCAAGAAATAGGATGTGAAGGCGGCCAGTTCTTCCTCGCTGAGCGCGCCGCGCCCGTCGAGATCGTTGCGACGCGGTAGATCGCACGAAGCGAGGTGCCGCTTGTAGTCCTGCACCGTGCGGCCCAATCCGCGTGCTACCGACCAGACGCCGCCAGTATCGAGCGTCTCAAGCAGCATCGCGTGCGACATTAACCGGGCGACACGACCATTACCGTCGAGGAACGGGTGTATCCAAACGAAGCGATGATGTGCGGCGGCAATGGCGATGATCCCATCGCTGCGCCCGAGCCGTTGATACGCCCATTCGAAATGGTCGAGAAATCGGGGAACTGCGCCGGGGCTGATCGCGACATGACGCCCAACTCGGACATCGTGCGTCCGGAGCTCGCCCGGCTCGACACGGATACGTTCGCCGCCGGGCAGATCTGCCCAGAGGAGACTCTCGGGTAGATTCTCGCAAAATCGCGCATGGGTTTCACGGAGACCATCGATGGTCTGCGCGCGTCCGGTGAGCCCGCCCCCGTCGATCCATTCCTGAACTGCGATATGCGCGCGCGCCTCAAGTTGGAGGTCGCGCTGCTCGGGATTGTCGCTGAAATCATTGTTGAGCGCGCGCTCGATGTCGACCGGGTGAGTATCATGCCCTTCGATGAGATTGCTGTAATAACAGTTCATCGCGCGGACGAGGTGAGCGAGAGCGATCTGGATTTCGGCAGGGAGACTGCTGCGGAAAGAGGCAGCCTTGGCGGCGAGATCAACCGACAGGTCGCGCAGCACGGCGACGCGCGGCGATCCCTCGCCAATCCGCATCGGCTGCATGATGTCGATGGTTTCTCCGCGATCCTGACTCATCAATGTCCGCTTTAAAGGCCATTTGTGAATATAGCAAAAATGGCGAATTCAGGTGATTTCAATCGCACACATCCAATGCGTTCGTCCACTTTCATGTCCGGTTCTATGACCGGTTCTATGACCAGTTCAACCTATCGCTTGGCGATTCAAGAGCCCGACTGTTCCGCTTCGACCTTGAGCGATGTCCAAATATGGACTATATTCAAATCTGGAGAAAGCTATGACCGTCTCATCGAATGCCCCTGCCCTCGACACCTCACCGGCGAAACTTGACGCGTCCCGGTTCGAGCCCGCCAATCGCCGTCGCCTCAGCGCGCCAGGTTTTCGGACTTTCCTCGCCATCGCTGACCTTTGGGGGCTGACCGAAGAGCAGCGTCGGCTAATCCTCGGCTACCCATCGCGGTCCACCTATCATAATTGGGCAAAGCAGGTTCGGGAACATCGCGAGATCACTCTCGATGTGGATGTATTGACCCGCATATCCGCGATCCTGGGAATCCACCAAGGGCTCGGCATTTTGTTCTCGAAAGAACAAGACGGCGCGTCCTGGCTCAAACAGCCCCATCATGCGCTCGTCTTCGGCGGACAACCGCCAATCAATCTCATTACCAACGGGACGCTGGACGGCCTTATGATTGTTCGTCGATTTATCGATGGCGCTCGAGGTGGTTTGTATATGCCGCCAACGCCGGATGAAGCCGGCTTTGCGCCTTACGAGGATAGCGAGATCATCTTCCAGTGATCGGCAACCTCTCTGCAGCTCCCCAACCTAGCTATCGGCTCATCCCCTCGCGCTTCCCTCCCGTCGGGCTCTTTGACACTGTTGCGACTGCTGCCGACGCGGAGGCGGTCATGGAACTCGTTGGATGGACCAATGATCGGCTAGTTGCTGAACGAATAAATCGATTGCCGGAGGATCAATGGGTCTACGGCCGGCCCAATTCCAGCGTGATCATGGCTTCGTTTCTTCACGTCGCGGATGGCGGCATGCGCTTCAATGGGCCTGACCTCGGTGCATGGTATGCTGCGAAGGAAATCGAGACCGCCATAGCGGAGGTCGCCCACCATCTTCGGCGCGAGGCACTCGCACGGCGGGAGCATAGCATGAGCCGGACCTATCGGACCTATTCGGCAGAATTGCTCGGCTCCGATTATCAAAACATATGCGGACTGCGGAGCAAGCATCCCGATATCTATCGCTCGGACAGTTATGCGGCCTCACAGGCATTTGGGGAATCCGTTCGGTCATCCGGCCAATCGGGCATCATCTTCGACAGCATGCGTCGGGCAGGCGGGACGAGCATGCTTTGCTTTATCCCGCCTAAAATATCCAACGCCGTACAGGCCGATCACTTCAGGATCAGCGTGGAGGCCAAGGATCGGAAAATCCTGGTCAATCGCCTCGCCGCTTGACGAGCGTCAGACGCGTTAGCTGCCCTCCCCTTGGTTATCGATCAGCTTCTGCACCGCTGCAATCGGCGTTCCATCTTCTGGGCGAATAGTCTCGCCGCACGATTGGCATTCGATCGTGCGTTTAAGCCGGAGCGTGCGATAGCTGACGCTAAAGGGATTGCCGCAGGCAGGGCAATCCGCTGATGCGCGTATGTCGTCGAGCTCATGCGCCATGCTGCAAATATACACCCTGCCAAGCCCCGGCGGAATGAGAAATCTTGGCGGACGCACTCCACTACGCGCGCGCGATTACTTCTGGGGGTCCGCAAGCGGTGGCTACGCGGAACGGGCACACGACATTCGAGAGCCATCGACACCCTTCCGACTACTCCCGTTCGTTTCGACGCTGCCGCTCAAGCATAGCAAGGTCGCGCTCAAATTCCTGCGCCGCCGCCTGCTCGGCGGCATCCAGGTGAGTGGCGAACCGCGCGAGCCCCTGTTTCACAGCAGCGACAAGGCCACGATCTGGCAGCACGGATATTGCCTGTGCAACGGCTTCACGAAATGGCGAGATCTTTTCGAGAAGTTCCTCGCCTTCCGGTGACTGCTGAAAATCAACGGAAGGCTGTCCATTTTCTTGTCGCTGGCCCTCGTCCAGGACCCCCTTCCCCCAACCTGTGACGGCCGCCGAAAGCGCGTCGGTCAGCCTAGCTGCCCGTCGCGTGATCGCTGCATCCAATCGCGAAATCATGGGAACGAGACGATGTTTCACCACCACGAGTCGTTCAAACAGAGGCTGATCCTCGCCATTTGATCTGGTCTTTAGATTGAAAGGTTT
>Ga0247823_10004290_pt1 | contig 11459 bp, 6 predicted proteins | sample 13C_PalmiticAcid_2_FD_192426 | JGI IMG/M metagenome (GOLD analysis project Ga0247823, IMG submission 192426) | Soil microbial communities from agricultural site in Penn Yan, New York, United States - 13C_PalmiticAcid_Day30 | ecosystem: Environmental > Terrestrial > Soil > Agricultural land...
TCCCGAGCTGCTTCGCACGCTGGGGCTCTCTGTCGTCGAGGCGAAAGACGAGGTCCACGTCGTCGCGAGCTACGCGCGCGCGGCACGGGACGAGGGCGACGACGTCATCATCGTCGGCGTCGACAAGCGTTATGCGCAACTCGTGAGCGAGCGCCTCTGGTGGTACGACGCGAACAAGGACGTTCGCTATACGCCCGAGATTGTCACCAAGCGCTTCCACGTTCCGCCTGCCGCGGTAGGCGAATGGCTCGCGCTCGTCGGCGACGACAGCGGCAACGAGGCTCTCCCGGGTATCAAGGGGATCGGCGCGAAAGGTGCGACGACTCTCATCGATGAACACGGGTCGATCGCCGCGGCCATGGAGAAGCTCGATTCGCTTGAAGGCCGGCTCGGCAAGGCGCTCAAGGCTTCGAAGGACGACGTCTCGCGCGAGCTCGCGCGAGGACGGCTCGATACGAAGCGGGCCCTCCCCATCGCGCTCGACGCGCGCGACCTCGCCTACGAACCGCCGAACGCGAAGGTGCTGAATACGCTCTACGAAAGACTCGGCTTCCGAGAGCTGCTCTCGCTCGACAATAGCTCGATTCGCGTCGAGGTCTGCGAAGCGAAAGGCGACGCTATCACGGCCATCGAGCGGCTCTCGAAAACAGGCGCGCCCCTCGCCGTCCACGCCATGATGGAGGACCCTGCGCCGGTTCGTGCGGCGCTCGCTGGGATCGCGCTCGCCAACGGCGCCGGCGAGACCTGCTACGTACCCTATGCGAGCGACGCATGGCCGGAGCTCGCGGCGTGGCTCGCCGATCCGCGCGCCCCCAAGGTCGGGCACAATCTCGTCGGCACGATCGTCGAACTCCGGCGCGCCGGGCACGATCTCGCGGGCATCGTCGGCGACTCCGCGTGCGCCTCGCATCTCACCGAGTCGAGCAACTGGGCTCCGCACGAGCTTCCGATCGTCACGAAACACGTGCTCGGCCGCGCGCTGCCCGAGGACGATACCGTTCGTGGAGTCGGGAAGCAGCGCAAGGCGTGGGGCGCGATGAGCGTGGGCCGCGTCGCCGAATACGCCGGTCAGCTCGCGGACGCTTCGGCGGCGATCTGGCAGAAGCTAGGGCCAACCGTCGGGCCGAAGGACCTGCTCGCGGACTATCTCGAGATCGAGGACCTGTGCGCACGGATGGAGCTCACGGGACTCATCGTCGATCCGGCCGAGCTCGACCGAGCCGAAATCGCATTTGCGGACATCGAAAAAGAGCTCGAAGCCAACATCAATGACCTAGCGGGACACCCATTCAACATCAACTCGTCGAAGCAGCTCGGAGCCGTCCTCTTCGAAGAGCTGAAGTTGGCAATCGTCAGCCACACGAAGACCGGATGGAGTACGTCCATCGACGCGCTCGAGCGGATCGAACATGCGCATCCCATCGTGCCGCTCGTGCTCCGATGGCGTGCGCTCCGACGCCTCCGCGACAATTGGGTCATCTCGCTGCGAAGATCCATCGACTCCGATGGCCGCGTGCATTCACGATTTCATCCGGCCCGCTCGTTCTCTGGGCAATTGGTCAATACGAATCCCGATCTCAGTCGCGTGCCGGGACGCACCCCAGAGATGGCACGAATCCGCCGAGCGTTCGTCGCCGCGCCGGGGCGCCTCCTCATGTCGGTCGATTTCAACCAGCTAGGTCTTCACGTCCTCGCTCACGTGACGAAAGATCCAGCACTCGTCGAACCGCTTCGCCGAAGAGCCGACATGCACGTGCTGACGGCAGCCGCCGTTCTCGAAGTGGCGCCCGAGGACGTCACCTACGAACAGCGACAGCTAGGCAAGGTCGTCAACTTCGCCACATTCGCAGGCCAAGGCGCCAGCGCACTCGCGCTGCAGCTCGGCATTTCTGCGGCCGAAGCGAAAGAGTACATCGCGCGATTCGATCGACACTACGCAAAAGTTCGCGAGTTTCAGGACGAACAACTGCGCGCTGCGCGCGAGCAGGGCTACATCGTCACGCTCGCCGGGCGGCGCTGGCCCATCGGCGGCCTCTCGTCCCTCGACTCGCACGACCGCTCCTACGCCGAACGCCTCGCGCGTCGTGCCACCCACGAGGCTTCTGTACAAGACGTGTCACGACGCGCGTTGCTCGAAGCGGATCGCGCCATCCGCCGCGAGGGTCTCGAAACCCGCCCCGTCCTTCAGATCCTCGACGAGGTGCTCTTCGATGTCCCCGAAGCCGAGCTCCATGAAGCGGCTCGCGTCTGCTCGCACGCGATGATCCACGCTTTCGAGCTCGAAGTGCCGTTGGTCGTCGGCGTCGAAGCGGGAAAGAACTGGGCAGACCTCGAGCGCGTGAGCCTCTCGTAATCGCGGCGACGTTCATCGCTGCGGCTCGAGGCGCGGCATCAGGACGGCATCCGCGCGCCCCGGCGACCGGACGACGCTCGCCACCGAGCGGCCCATCGCATCGAGGACGCACGAGCCGCCTTGTCCAGCGATCCGCACGACACCGGGCCCCCAGTTCGCGTTTGCGACGGAGATTCCGTAGCGACGAGCCACCGATGCGAGGAGCGGCAGCCGCGAATTTTCGTCGTCGACCCACGCGCTCGTGAAGACGAGCAGGTCGGAGCGAGACAGCGCATCCGCGGCCTCCTCGTCGAGGAAGTGACCGTCGTAACAGATGGCCATCGTGATTTTCACCGACCCGATCGAAAAGACTGACGGCGAAGATGGCCCCGGTGTCGCCCACGTCTCGGGAAACCAAAGATGGCGCTTTCGATAGGACGCGACGAGCCCATTCGGCCCGATGACGGTCGCCGCGTTGTACAGGTGTCCACCTTCCTCGAGGACGAGCGGCGTGACCAGATGCACGTCATGTCGGCACGCCATTTCCGTCACCGCGCGCGTCGTCGGACCGTCGATCGGCTCCGCGAAAGGCGAGACGTCGAAGTCCCCTCGGGGCGAAACGTACCCCGTCAATGCCAGCTCGGGAACGATGGCGAGATCGGCTCTGCCCTCCGAGAGCAGTCGATCAACTTGCTCGAGCGCTGGCTCGGGCGGACCCCACCGCGCCGGTAGCTCGAGCACGGCTACGCGCATCACGCCATCATTCCCGCGCGCCCGCGCGTCACGGCTCGAGGACGATGGCGCCAGACAACACCGGTAAGCATCGCCCGATGAAAGCCGATTTCAACCTTCGCCGCAAAGGCGGCGCGGAGCGTGATACGTCCTTCCCTACCTGACGAAGTTGCCCTACGAACCTGGTCGATGCGTCGTACACGCCGCGCTGCGCTGCCATCGACAGCCTCGTAGCGATCGGCGAAGAAGGGATGGCGTGATGACCGAATACGTGAACAATCCAGCGCTCTGGCACCGGATCCAGTTCGCGTTCACGATTACGTATCATTATCTCTTCCCTCAGCTCACGATGGGCCTGGCATGGTTCATCGTCTTCTGGAAGTGGAAGGCGCTCCGCACGGCTGAGCCCCGATACGAGCAGGCGGCACGCTTTTGGACGCGCATCTTCGGCCTGAACTTCGCGCTCGGCGTCGTGACCGGACTCCCAATGGAGTTTCAGTTCGGCACGAACTGGGCGAGCTTTTCCCGTTTCTCGGGCAACATCATCGGGCAGACGCTCGCGATGGAAGGAATGTTCGCATTCTTCCTCGAGAGCGCACTCATCGGCGCCCTCATCTGGGGAGAAAAACGCCTCGGCCCTCGTGCACACTTCATCGCGTCGGTCGGTGTCGCGACCGGGAGCTGGCTCTCGGGCTTCTTCATTCTCGTCACGAACGCCTTCATGCAGCGGCCCGTCGGTTACGCCCTCGCACCGGACGGCACCCTCACATTGAGCAGCCTGAGCGCCTACCTCGGCAACCAATGGGCTTGGATTCAATTCTCGCACAACCAGTGCGCTGCGCTCGTGACGGGCTCTTTCGCGATCACCGCGCTCGGCGCATTCTACACGTTGCGCGGCGTGCACGCGGAGCAAGCGAAGATGTATCTTCGTGCGGGCACGATCGTCGGATTGGCGGCATCGGTCGCCGTCGCGTTTCCGACGGGAGACGCACAAGCCAAACTCGTGGGCGAGTTCCAACCCGTCACGCTCGCGGCGATGGAAGGGCGCTTCGAGAGCGCGACCCACGCGGACGTCGTCCTGATCGGACAGCCCAACGTCAAAGAACAGCGCCTCGACAACCCGATCGCCCTGCCTGGTGGCCTCAGCTTCCTCGCGTATGGCAAGTTCGACAGCTATGTGCGGGGCCTCAACGAGTTCCCGCGAGACACCTGGCCGGACAACATCGAGCTTCTCTATTACGCATTTCACATCATGATAACGCTCGGAACGCTCTTCATCTTGCTGATGGCGTACGCCAATTGGCAAAGATGGCGAGGCAGGCTCGAGTCGCATCGGGGCCTGCTCTGGGTACTGCTCCTCGCGTTTCCCTTCCCATACATCGCCACGAGCCTCGGCTGGATGACGAGCGAGCTCGGGCGTCAGCCCTGGCTCATCTACGGTCTTCTGCGGACCTCGGACGGCTATAGCAAAGTCGTCAGCGACGGTGACGTCGTCTTTACTCTCATCGGATTCGTCGCGCTGTACTTCGTCCTCGGACTTCTCTTTCTCTATCTCGTCGTCCGCGAGATCTTCCACGGTCCCCGTGAAGGAGCCCATGCGTGATGGTCCTTGTCTGGTACGGCATCGTGGCGTTCATGCTGTCGACGTACATCGTCCTGGACGGGCGCAACTTCGGCGTGGGAATGGTGCAGTGGCTCGTCGCGCGAGAGCGTGCCGAACGTCGTCAGGTCGTCGCAGCCATCGGGCCCATGTGGTTGTGGCACGAGGTATGGCTCGTCAGCTCCGGTGGCGTGCTCTTCGTCGCCTTCCCGCGGCTCCTCGCCTCCGCGTTCTCGGGGTACTACCTCGCGATGTTCCTCATCGTCTGGTCCGCTATCCTTCGTGGAATATCGATTGAAGTCGGCGGGCACGTCGATGACGGAATGTGGCAATCGTTCTGGGACGCCGTTCTCTTCTTGAGCAGCGTTCTGCTCGCCGTACTCTTTGGAGCCGCGCTCGGCAACGTCATTCGTGGCGTCCCGCTGCACGAGGACGGGACCTTCCATATGGCGTTCTTCACGAACTTCAAACCATATGGCGACGTCGGCCTCCTCGATTGGTACACGGTCTCGGTCGCACTCTTTTCCGTTTTGGCGCTCGCGGCGCACGGTGCCACCTACCTGGCCCAGAAGACCGAGGGCCCGGTCCATGACCGCGCAGCACGGCTGTCGCGCCAGCTCTGGACTCTTGCGCTGCCCGCCTTTCTCCTCGTCTCGTTTCTCACATGGAGGGTGCGCCCGGAGCTGCTCGGAGGCCTGACGGGCCGCCCCCTCGCCTGGCTCGGTATCCTGTTCTGTACGGGATGCGCGGGCGCTCTCGCCTACGCGCTTCACCGCCGGCAGGAGCAACGCGCCTTCGTGAGCGCAACCGTCCTCCTTCAAGGCATCGTCGTCACCGGCGCGATCGCGCTGTATCCGGTGATGCTGTGGTCGACGCTCGATCGCGGCGACACGCTCACCGCGGACAAGGTATCGGCGCCACATCAAAGCCTCGTGACGGCGACGGTGTGGTGGCCGCTCGCCGCCGTCCTCGCAGTCGTTTACTGCTCGTCGATCGTGCGCTTTTATCGCGGCAAGGTCGGTCCCTCGCGAGATGGTCAAGGGCTGTACTGAAGAGCGTCGGGGGCGACTGCCTCGAGCCTAGGGGGCGCGTGCCCTCGCGCGCACGCCGAAGACGCCTGCGATCTCATCCGAAATTTCCGGCGGGCACTATGGATCGGATCGTGAACGCACCACGGTCATGCACTCGAAGGCGCTCGTGTGTGGTGCAGTCGTCTTGATCCTCTCGGCGTGCTCATCGGACTCGTCGTCGAACGATCCAGGCACGGGAGGCGACGCCTCCACCAACGACAACAGCAACAGCAACAGCAATCCGGGAAACGCGGCCCCCGACGACGGCCTCCTCCCGAGCGACTCGATCTGGCGGACCAAGAGCGAGTGGTATCGACCGATCGATGACGCACCGGTCGCAGAACACTCGTCGGAGATGATTGACGCCCTCGAACGTTGGGGCACGAGCGGCCGGTTCCAAATCGACTTCAGCTTCAACGTTCTCGAGGCGACGAATCCGACGCCCGTCACTTTCCCGCAGGACGACGAGGCGGACAACGTGCCCGTTCCAGTCCCCGCAAAGGGGTACATCGAGGGCGACTACGACTACGGCGAGTGTCCCCAAGGCGAGGACTGCCACATGCTGATCCTCGACACCCCCGCGAAGAAACTTTACGAGATCTACGAGGCGCACAAAGACGGAGCGAACTGGTCGGGCTTCGTCGCGATGTGGCAGCTCGACAAGGTGTATCCCCGGCACAATCGTGGGCAGGGGTGCACGAGCGCAGACGCCGCAGGATTGCCCATCGTGCCAGGACTGATTGGATATCGTGAGACGAAGAAAGGGACCATCAGTCACGCCCTTCGCTTCATCATTCGCAATGACTACATTCGGGGAGAGGAGGGCAACAAGAACTTCCCGAATGTCGCCTACCCCGCGAGCCACGGGAGCACGGCAGGAGCCTCGGCAAACGGGATCCCTTACGGCGGGAGACTCCGCCTCAAGTCCACGGTGCTCGACGATCCGCGCATCACGTCACCTGGTGCAAAGGCCGTTGTCCAGGCACTCCACAAGTACGGCATGATCCTCGCCGATGGCGGGAACTTGCCGCTCGTCGCCGAGAGCGTGCGCGTCCACAAAGACAGCGATCCCAGCGCGACGTGGGACGGCATCCTGTCGCCACAAGACCTAATTTGGATTCAGCCGAGCGATTTCGAGGTTATCGGCATTCCGAAAGACGTCCCGGGCGGCGCCCCGGGGTGGTACTCCGCGAAGGCCGAATACGAAGGCCAGCTCAAGAAGCCGCTCGGCTGCAACGTGGCCGTGCAGCCCTGAGGGGTCGCGACAACCACACGCCGAGCGACTTCTCTGAACGCAGACACCGTCTCTGCCGATGTGTGCCACGAAAACTGGCACAACCTGACGACAGTGTCCGGCGGGGCTTTAGCCCGAAGCTACATCCTCATGAAATTACGGCACTTATGAACCGGCTTGCGGTTGGACCGACTCTTGCTGAGGTTGTGCCCAGCAAGGAGCTTAGATCGACATGTACCCGAAGACCGCTCTCGTGAGCCTCGCAGCGCTGGCCTCTTTTGCGATGATCGGATGCGGCCCCTCCGGCGGAGAGTCCGGAGAGCACACCGACACGTCCCGCGCGAAGCTGCATCGTGCCAAAAGCTGTGGAGACCTGCTCAGCGATCTCAAGGCGGACGCGGCATACAAGCTGAACAAGGGTATCGATCTTCAAATCAAGAACATCCGGACCTGCATAACGAAGTACGGCGACGCTCAATGCGCCTACTACGGAGGCTACGGGTACTCCGGCGATCCGGGCGTCGCCGTGAACGCCGGGACCGCCGCGCCGGAGTCCGCGCAGACCGACGCTGCGGGCGAGAAGGCGAGCAATTCCAGCAGCGGGGGCGCGAACTCCCCTGCCGGAGCGAACTCGTACTCGGAGACGAACACCCAGGTGGCGGGCGTCGACGAGGCCGACATCGTCAAGAACGACGGCAAGAACCTCTACCTCCTGCACGGGCGGGCCCTCAAGGTGATCAACGCCTGGCCGGCCAACGACCTGCAGGAAATGTCGACGATCGACATCGAGGGCACGCCGACCGAGATGTTCGTCGCGGACGGCAAGATCGTGGTCTATTCGGAGGTGAACGGCGCCGCCGTCTTCACCGCAGCAGGCGTCACCCCGAAACCGGCCTACGGGTCCGGGTATGGCTACGCCACGCCCGCGCGTGCTCCGCAGCCCGCCGACGACGCCGAGGGCGGTTCGCCCGGGTCGGCCCCCGACCAGCCCTACATCCCGCTCACGAAGATCACGGTGCTGGCGCTCGACGGTACGACGCCGAGCGTCACGCGCGAAGTCTACTTCGAGGGCAGCTACCTCGACTCGCGGCGAGTGGGCACGCACGTCCGCACCGTGCTGCAGGGTTACCAGTACGGTCCGCAGTTGAAAAACGACGTCTACGACCTTCGCGCGCCGTCCCCGGCCGCAGAGACGACGGAGAATCCGTACCCGACTACGGGGACGCAGATGATCAGCGCGCTCCAACAGCTTCGCGCCCAAAACCTCGCCATCCTCAACCAGAGCCAGCTATCGGATTGGCTGCCCTACACCTTCGTGAAGGACGGGAACGCCGTCAGCGCAAAGACCGTCGCGTGCGAGGACTTCTATGTCCCGACGGCGGGATCGACCGAGAGCGGCCTCACGGACGTTGCGTCGATTGACCTCTCGGATCCCACGGCCGTCCCGCAGGAGACGGTGATCCTGGGTCGCGCGGACACGGTCTACGGCAACGCCGACACGCTCTACCTCGCCGCTCACGCGTGGGTCGAGCCTCCGTTCGCTTGGCACGATCAGGGTGAAGTTGCGGTCTCGGACGGCGGTTCTGCCAACGAGGGTTCCACGGCGCCTGCTCCAGCGCCCGATTCGGCTCCCACCGCGAACCGGGCGTTCTCCAGCAATCTCGGACCGAAGGCAGCGTCCGGTCCGACGGGCACCGTCCTCCCGTGGGTGCAGAATCGCACGCACGTGCACAAATTCGAATTCAAGACGGATCCCAAGTTCCCGAACTACATTGCATCGGGCACCGTTAACGGGAGCGTCAAAAACCAATTTTCGCTCGATGAGAAGGATAACCGCCTTCGCATCGCAACCACGGAGAACCGTGGGTACGTCACCTCGGACGGCAAATACGTGTCCGCCGACTTCTCGCCTCCGAGCAACGGCAGCCCGCCCCCGGCGCGTCCCGCGATGGTGAACCACCTGTTCGTCCTCTCGCAGAACGGCGCATCGCTCGAGCAGACGGGTGACGTCGGCGAGCTTGCCCCGAACGAGCAAATCTACAGCGTGCGCTTCGTCGGAAACCGCGGATACGTCGTCACGTTCCGCCAAGTCGACCCGCTCTTCGTGATTGATCTCACCACGCCACAGACCCCCACGCTGCTCGCCGCGCTCAAGATCCCGGGCTTCAGCGAGTACATGCATCCGCTCGGCGACAACCACCTGCTCACCATCGGACGCGACGCGAACGCCGAGGGCCGCGCCCAGGGACTGCAGCTCCAGATCTTCGACGTCACCAACGGCGCAAACCCGATCGTAAAGCACAAGTTCACCTACAGCGGCTCGGAGTACGGCTACAGCGAGGCCCAGTACGATCACAAGGCGTTCACCTACTTCGCAGAGAAGAACCTCCTCGCCTTCCCCTACTACTCGTACGACGGGCAAAGCGGGATGCGAAGCTCGCTCGAGCTCTTCAAGGTCGACCTCGGCACCGGCTTCGCCAAGCTCGGGAGCATCGACCACACGTCGCTCGTTCAAGCGAACCCGACGGGCTACTGCGGCGGCTACTACAGTCCCGCGGTTCGGCGCGGCGTCTTCCTCGAGGACTTCGTCTACAGCATCTCGTATGGCGGCATCGTCGTGAGGGACTCGAACAACCTCGCCGTTGGCTCGGAGCTCGCGCTCGCCGCTCCCCTGAGCGCCCCCGGCTACGGCCCGTACTGCTACTGATTGTCGTCATCGAGGTACCTTCTCCTCGAACTCCGACGTTTCCCCGAACGGGCCGTGGCTCTCCACGGCCTGTTCGCGTTTGGGAGCAAAGCTCGGCTGACACGCTGGGCAGCGATACGTGGAGCGCCCCGGCGCCGAGCCTTGGAAAAATCGCTCGATGGTCGCGCCGCACCGAAAACACGGCTTCCCGTGGCGCCCATACACCCAGAGCGTACCTCCGCCGGCCGTCGGGCGGGTGACACGAGGACCGACGCGAACGTTGTGGCGAAGCAGACGATGCGCGCGGCGCAAAACGGCTCGAAGCGCGTCGTCCCCGACGGACGCGGTCGGTGCTCGCGGATCGAGGCCCTCGAGGAAGAGGACCTCGGACTTGTACACGTTGCCGATCCCCGCCACGGCGCGCTGCACGAGGATCGCTTCGGCGACGGGGCATGTCCCGAGGGCACGCAAGCGGCGGATGGCTTCGGCTTCGTCGTAGTCGTCGTCAACGAGATCGGGGCCGAGACTTGCCAACGCCCTCCGTACCTGCACGGCGGTCAGCAGCCGAACGACGGGAACTCTGTGCCCAACGATCGTCGCCTTCGGTACCGCTCGCGCGATCGACGCGTCCGTAACGGTATCGACGACGACGAGGCGCATCTCGGGCGGAAATCGCTCGGCCGCAACGACAGCTCGCGGGCCCGAGAGGACGAAAATCCGTCCCTGCATGCGTAGGTGCGCCAAGAGCACCCGCCCGTCGTCGAAGACGATCAGCAGGTTCTTGCCCTTCGCTCGCACCTCCACCACGCGACGCCCGACGAGACTGCGCGTGACATCGTCGGGAAGTCGTCGCGCTGTGAACGACGCAACCGAGCGCCCGACGAGGACGTGTGAGAGGCGCAGGGCGAGCGTATGAATCGAGTCACCTTCGGGCATGACATCGCACCTCCACGTTCATCGCTCGACCGCCCTCGAACCGGGGTTCATGGCCATCACCCCCGAACGACCAGCAGGCGCTCCTCGGTCATGTCCGCCATCGCATAGCGAACGCCCTCACGACCGACGCCCGAACCTTTGACTCCGCCATACGGCATGTTGTCCACGCGGAAGCTCGGCACGTCGCCAATGATGACACCGCCGACCTCGAGTTCGTCCCACGCAGCGAGCGTGTGCGGAAGGCTGTCGGTAAAGACTCCGGCTTGGAGGCCGTATTGACTACGATTGACCTGCGCGAGCGCGTCGGAAAAGTCGGAGAAGCGCTCGAGGAGCGCGACCGGACCGAACGCTTCCTCGGCGTAGAGCGGTTCGTCGTGAGGAACGTTCTCGACGAGCGTTGCCTCGAGCATCGCCCCGGCGCGACCACCACCGGTCAAGATCCGCGCGCCGCGCTTCGCGGCCTGGGCGATCCACCCTTCGAGACGTACCGCGGCCGGCTCGTCGATCATCGGCCCCAAGAACGTCTCCTCGTCACGCGGGTCCCCCGCCTTGAGCGTGGACACGCGCGCAACGAGTCGCGCGCGAAGGTCGTCGTAGAGTCGTTCATGCGCAAGGATGCGCTGCACGGAGATGCACGACTGACCCGACTGGTAATACGCGCCGAAGACGAGACGCTCGACGACGGCATCGAGCTTTTTCGCCTGATCCTCGTCGACGATGCAAGCCGCATTGCCGCCGAGTTCGAGCACGACCTTCTTGCGACCGGCGCGCGCCCGCAGGTCCCACCCGACCTTCGACGAGCCCGTGAACGAGAGCAGCGCAATGCGCGGATCTTCGGTGAATGGGGCGGAGTCCGGAATGCGGCAGTT
>Ga0247823_10004291_pt1 | contig 11458 bp, 12 predicted proteins | sample 13C_PalmiticAcid_2_FD_192426 | JGI IMG/M metagenome (GOLD analysis project Ga0247823, IMG submission 192426) | Soil microbial communities from agricultural site in Penn Yan, New York, United States - 13C_PalmiticAcid_Day30 | ecosystem: Environmental > Terrestrial > Soil > Agricultural land...
GCCGAGACGCCGATCTGGCCCGTGGCATAGCCGCCGATTTTTTCGAGCTTGACGCTCAGGGGTTGGGGCTGGGGCGCGGGCGGTGTGGGGGTGTCACCGTTGCCTCCGCCACCGCCACAGGCCGCGAGGGCCGCGGCGGCGATCAGGGTGGCGGCGAAACGGCCCAGGGTGGGCCGGCGGGTGGCGCGTGTCATCGAATCTCCTCGTGCAAGTAAGAACAAAGCACGAGGTTGTAGGCAGCGGCCATGACGGCCGCGTGTTGGATCGATGGCGTTTGTGTGACAGCTACTGCCCGAAGCGCGGCCCGTCCTTCAGGAAGGCCAGTTCCTCGTCCGTGCTGGCGCGCCCCAGGGCTTCGTTGCGGTGCGGAAAACGCCCGAAGCGGGCCACGATGTCGCGGTGCAGCCTCGCGTAGCGCAGGTTCTCGTCCAGCGTGGCGTGGCAGAACGCCGGGGCCTGCTCGCGCAGGCGCTCGAAGCAGCGCACGGCCTCGTCCTGCAGGGGCAGCGACTCGGCGTGCACCAGGGGCATGTAGAGGAACACCCGGGCCACCACGGCCATGCGCTCGTCCTCGCCGCTGGCCACGGCCGCGTGCGTGAGCGCCTGGGCGCGCGGATCGCCGGCGAAAGCGCGCGCCTGACGGCGGAACAGGTTGCGCGGCAACTGGTCCAGCAAGAGCACCAGGGCCAGGCGGCCCAGGGGCGAGTCGGCCCAGTCGGCCAGGCCGCCGGCCAGCGCTTCGTCCACCAACGCGCCGTAGCGCTGGCGCAGCTCCTCGTCCTGCTGGGGGTCGAAGCCGAACCAGAGCTTGTCGCGCGGCTCGCTGGGCCAGTGGCGGGTCAGGCCGTCGCCGCACCACTGATCGAGCAAGGGTTTGGCCTGAGGGGGAATGTAAAGATCGGTCGCCATTTACGTGTTGCTACAGCTTTGACCGAGCGTGGGGTGCGCGCGGCCCCGGCATTGTCTGTAATTCAGGTGCGGCATGCCGCCGTCGCTCCGGAGTCTCCCCATGAATACCCTGTCTCTCAGCCCCCGCCATTACCGCGCGCTGCGCGGCCTGGCCCTGCTGTCGCTGGCCGCTGGCGCCTGGGCGCTGTCGGGCATCGCCAGCCAGGCGCAGGCGCGCGACAACGTCTATTGGTCCATCGGCGTCAACTCGCCCGGTGTGCACGTGGGTGTATCGAACGCGCCGACCGTGGTCTACAGCTACCCGTCCTACGGCTATCCGGTGTACAGCCCGCGCCCGGTCGTGGTTTACCCACGGCCTGTGGTCGTGCACCCGCACCCGGTGGTGGTGCATTCCTACCCCGTGTACCAACACCCGCGCCAATGGCGCCACGACCGTCCGCCGAAGCACTGGCACAAACACGGCTACCACAAGGGCTACAAACACGGCTACCGCGACGGCCGTCGCGGCGGTTGGGACGACTGAAACGATGACCCCCACGCGCCACCGCTTCACATCGCGCGGAAGCGGTCGGCGTAGAGGCGGCTGACGGCGAAGGCCTCATCCAGGCCGCGCACCGTGAGCCGCCATTTGCCCGCCTCGTCGCGGGTCACGCGATCGATGGCATCCACCCGCACCACGGTGCCGCGGTGGATCTGCCAGAACCCCTCGGGGTCGAGCTGCGGCAGCAGTTCCTTGAGCGGGGTGCGGATCAGGAATTCGCGCCCCTGCGTCAGCACCCGAACGTACTTGTCGGCCGCTTCGAACACCAGCACCTCGTCGATGGAGACGCGCTGCACGCTGTTGCCCGCGCTGGCCATCAGGTGGCGCAGCCTGGGTGTGGCCGAGGGCGCCCCCGCGAGCAGGGCGCGCAGGCCCGCCCAATCGGGCGCCACGCTGGCGGCGTGGGCGCGCAGGGCGGCCTGCACGCGCGCCACGGTGCGCTGCAGCCGCTCGGGCTGCACGGGCTTGAGCACGTAGTCCAGCGCCTGCGCCTCGAAGGCCTGCACGGCGAACTCGTCGTGCGCGGTCACGAACACCAGCGCGGGCAGGGGCTGCTCGGCGGGCCACTCGTCGGCCAGCGTGGCGGCGGCGTCCAGGCCGCTCAGGGCGGGCATGCGGATGTCGAAGAACAGCACCTCGGGACGCAGGGCCAGGGCCTGTTTCACGGCGGCGGCGCCGTCGCCCACGGTGGCGAGGATGCGCAAGCCAGGCCAGGCGCGGGCCAGTTCGGCCTGCAGCGCCTGCGCGAGCAGGGGTTCGTCTTCGGCGATGAGGGCGGTGGCTTTCATGTCGGCAGGGGCAGAACCAGGCGGGCGCGCGTGCCTTGGCCGGGCTCACTGTGCCACTCCAGGCGCGCGGCGGGACCGTGCAGGGCCTGCAGGCGCTCGCGCACCTGCGTCAGGCCAAAGCCCTCGCGCGCAGGCGGCTCGCTGCCCACACCGTTGTCGCTCACGCTCAGGCACAGGGTGTCGCCCTCGCGCTGCGCGCTCACGTTCAGTTCACCGCCGCGCGCGCTGGGCTCCAGGCCGTGGCGGATGGCGTTCTCCACCAGCGGCTGCAGCAGCAGCGCAGGCACGGGCAGGGGCGCCAGCACCTCGGGCAGGTCCAGGCATACGCGCAGGCGCGGGCCCATGCGCACGCCCATGAGGGCGAGGTAGTCGTCCAGCCGCGCGAACTCGTCGCGCAGGGTGTGCCGCCCGCCGTGGGCGTCGCTGCGCGAGGCCGCGAGCGTGGCCCGCAGGAAGCCGTTGAGCCGGTCGAGCATGTCGATGGCGCGCGGCGGATCGGTGGCGATGAGCGCGCGCAGGTTGGCCAGGGTGTTGAAGAGCATGTGCGGCTCGAGCTGCGACTCCAGCAGCCGCAGCCGCGCCTCGCTGGCCTGGCGTTGCGCCTCTTCCTGCTCCAGCCGGGCCTTGGCCAGCATCTCGCGGCTGGTGAAGTAGTAGGCACCGAAGGCCCCCAGCGCCAGCGACATGAGCAGGAAACCCACCGTGGCACCGGGCAGATTGTTCGTGCTGGACAGCAGCGGGCGGCCCGTCAGCAGGTTGCCTGAGGCCAGGCCCAGCGCGTAGCCCGCGAACACGGCCACCACCACCAGCACCGCCATGGGCCGCACACCAGGCCAGCCCGTGGGCGACAGCAGGTAGCGCCCACCGTCGATGCCTGCCCAGATGTAGAAGCCGATGAACTGCGAGTACAGCAGCGTGGTGGCGAAGCTGTCGCCCTTGATGGCGCTGATGGCCAACGCCAGCACGGTGTTGAACACCGCGGCGATCAGCACGCGGCGCGCCACGGTGCGGGGGTTGAAGGCGACCATGGGCGCAGTATGCCGGGGGTGTGGGCTCAGGGCCGCTGGCCGCGCTCGCGCTGCAGGCGCTCGCGTTCGCGGTCCATCCAGTGCTCGTACAGGCCACCGCCGCCCAGGCGCACCCACACGGCCACGCCGTGGATGAGCAGGCCCAGGCCCCAGCCCAGGGCGGGGTAGATGGCCCAGTCGCGCCCGCTGCGCATCGACAGATAGACCAGGCCCGCGTTGACGGCGAGGAAGATGAGGGCGTGCAGCGTCCAGCCCATGCGGGCGGCCACGCGGCGGCGCGCGGTGCGTTCCAGCTCCTTGTCGAACGTGGTGGAGGCAGTGTTCAGGGTGGTGTTCATGGTGAGCTCCTTCAGGGGTGGGTGTCAGATGAGGCCGAGCCACTGGCCCCAGACCACTTGGCCGAGGTAGCGGTTGGGCAGCAGGGTGAGCGCGCCGGTGACGATGCAGGCGCTGACGTAGAGCACGATCATGATCAGCCGGTGCGAGCGGATGCGCCCGTGCCGCAGGTGCCAGAACGCCAGCGCCAGCGAACCCAGCGTGATGGGCACCAGCAGGTGGATGGGCGTGTAGCCGGCGATGTTGGGCAGGCGGTAGTCACGGATGAACACGGCCGTGATGGCGACCATGAGCATCAGCGTGACCCAGGCGTAGCCCGCCGCGCGGTGCAGCACGGCGCGCGCCTGGCCGCTGCGGCGCGCCCACAGCGCCACGGGGCCGATGGCCAGCGCCGCGAGCGCGGCGCTGAGGTGGATGGCGATGACGGGGGTGAGCTGCATGGCGGTCTCCGGTGGGTGAGACCGCACTGTCGGCCGCCGGCCCCGCGCGCGCCACGGGGCCGAGACGAAACGCCGCGCCGGTGCCGTGAAACGCCGCTGGCGCGGCGCGAACGGAAGCGCCCGTGAAGGCGCCGATGGCCGGCGCCCGGCCCTCAGGCCTCGGCGTCGCCGCGCGGTTGCAGGCGGAACACCCGCACCGCCTGGTGCATCACCTCGGCCTGCGACTGCAGCGAACTCGCGGCCGCCGCGAGCTGCTCGACCATGGCGGCGTTCTGCTGCGTCACCGAATCGAGCTGGCCCACGGCCTGGTTGATCTGCCCGATGCCGCTGGATTGTTCGCGCGTGGCGTGCGTGATGTCGCCGATGAGCGCGTTGACCTGCTCCACCGCGCCCACCACCTGGGTCATGGTCTGGCCGGTACCGTGCACCAGTTCGCTGCCGCGCCGTACCTTGTCCGACGAGTCCTCGATCAGGGTCTTGATTTCCCGGGCCGCGTCCAGCGTGCGCTGCGCGAGGCGGCGCACCTCGGCCGCCACCACGGCGAAGCCACGCCCCTGCTCACCCGCGCGCGCCGCCTCCACCGCCGCGTTGAGCGCCAGGATGTTGGTCTGGAACGAGATGCCGTCGATGACCTGGATGATTTCGCCGATGCGCGACGAGCTGTGGCTGATCTCGCCCATGGTGGCGATGACCTGCGACATGGCGCTGTTGCCGTCGCGCGCCACGGCGGCCGCGCGCTGCGCGAGTTGCGTGGCCTCTTGCGCGGTGCTGGCGCTTTGCGCCACGGTGCCGTTCATCTGTTCCATGGACGCCGCCGTTTGCTGCAGGCTGCTCGCCTGGGCCTCGGTGCGCGAGGACAGGTCCTGGTTGCCGCTGGCGATCTGGTGGCTGGCCACCTGCACACCCTCGAGCTCGTGGCGCACGTCGGCCACCACGGCCTGCAGGTTCACGTTGAGCTGGTTCAGGGCCGAAGCGAGTTCGCCGAACTCGGCCGGGCCGCGCATCGTCAGGCGTGCGGTGAGGTCGCCCGCGGCCATGGTGTTGGCGAAGCGCACGGCCTGCGCCAGCGGTTGCGCGGTCTGGCGGCGCAGCGCCCCGGCGGCGAGCAGGGCTGCCGCCAGCAATGGCACCGCCAGGGCGACCTGGGCCGAGGTGCCCAGGCCGGCGCCGATCCCGCCCAGCGCCATGCCGGCCAGCGGCAGAGCCACGCAGACCCCGCCAATGGCGCGGCCCAGGCTGGGCCGCAGGGCGCGGCGCAGCCAGCCCCTCAGGCCTTTGTGCACCACCTGGCCGCGCCGCAGGCCCATCGTCACCTGGCCACCCTCGCGCTCGGCGCGCATCCGCGCATACAAAGCCTCGGCCGCTTGCACCTGCTCGCGTGTGGGTTTGGTGCGCACGGACATATAGCCAACGGCCTGGCCGTCCTGCACGATGGGCGTGGCGTTGGCCATCACCCAGTAGTGGTCGCCGTTCTTGCGGCGGTTCTTCACCAGGGCCGACCAGGGCGAGCCGCTGCGCAGCGTCTCCCACATGTCGCGAAAGGCCTCGGGGGGCATGTCGGGGTGCCGCACGATGTTGTGCGGCTGGCCCATGAGTTCCTCGCGGCCGAAGCCGCTGACCGCGACGAAGGCGGGGTTGCAGTAGGTGATGTGGCTCTGCAGATCGGTGGTGGAGACCAGGGTCACGCCATCGGGGATGACGTATTCCTGTTGGGAGACGGGCAGGTTGGAGCGCATGGATCGGTTCGGGAAGGGCGGCACCTCGGTCGGCCGCCTCGCCCATGTTCTATCGGCCCTTGCTCACCGATATGTAGCGCCGCGTGCATGCCCGGCGCCGTTTCAGGCACCGGGTTTGACGCAGATCAAGGTTTCACGGTTTCGATCGACAGCACGGTGTAGGTGCCGTTGATCTGGTCGGCCGTGAAGCGCACCTTGTCGCCGGCCTTGATCTTGGCCAGCAGCGCGGGGTCGTTCACCTTGAAGACCATGGTCATGGGGGGCATGTCCAGGTTCTTGATTTCGCCGTGCTTGAGGGTGATTTCCTGGCCGGCGGGGTTCGTCCGGCGGACCTCGCCTTCGGTGAGGGTGGGTTCGGCTGCGAAGGCGGTGGCGGCTACGAAGGCCACGGCAGCAGCAAAAGGATAAAGGTTCATGTCTTGTTCCGATGTTGGGTCATTGCCCAGGTCAGTGCCGATGGCACGGCTCAGACCTTGATGGCGCTTTCGGTATCGACGTTCTCTGCTTCTGGCTTGTCATTGGGTTTGCTGGCCGGCGCAGGCTGCGGAACATTTCGAGGCTGGGCGCTCCGTGTCTGCTTGAGGCCGCCAATGCGCCAGTGCACCTGATCCTTGTCGTTCAACTGGCCGATCTGGCTATGCAACTCCTTCACGTAGTCCTTCATGGTGAAGCCATCCGCCGGTGGTGCTTTCAGAGCCATGGCTGCGAATACTTTGAGAACCATGTCGCTCGCCGCGTTGAAAGCCCTCTCACCACAGTAGATCCTGGCGCTTCGTTCATACAAGGCCAGCACCATCATCGTCACGGCCGCCGATACGCATTCCGCGTGTTCATAGATCCCGGCACCCACGGCCACGCCATGCAGCTTCTTGTCCCGAGGCGTGCAGCCGTCCCACAGCTTGACGCCTTTGCCCGCGCTGGTGGCCATGTCGTAGAGATCCTCGAGGCGGTAGGCAATGTCTCCGCTTTTGTAGCGCTCGCGCATGTCCGTGAACGAGTAGAACAGCGAATCGATCATGTGGCCATCTTTGCTCAAGAGCGTGTTCTCGGGCTTGAACTGCCCTGGGCCGCCATGGAACACACTGGTGCTGTAGTCCGGGGGGTTCAAGTGTCCCTTTCTGTCCTTTCGTGCGATCGGAAGTCGGGTTGAGACCGCGCCGCTACCCAGGGTGGCAAGAGGGACCACGTTCTTCACCAGCACGGGCGTGATCTCCATCAAGTTGCCCTTTGCCGGGTTGTTGAATCGTGTTCTAAAGCCGTCGCCGTAGATGGCAATGAAAAGCATCGCGATCTGCATGAAGGCCTGTTCTTCTTGCCCCCAGCAGGGGCTGATCAGCTTCAGGGCGCCTCCGCCGCCTTCCGGCGCGCCCGCGATCACGACGCAGTCGCCCGGCACCGGACTGTTTTCCGGTTTTTCGACGTTGCCGGCATAGGTCAGGTACCCACCAACGCTGCACGCCAGCAGCGACTGCGCCGTCGGCACCGTGGCGAAACGCTCGAGGAGAAAGTCGTCATCCACGGTCGGGTCGTAGCTGTGCACCTCGATGCAATGGTCCAGCATTTGAGGATGCGCTTCCAAGTACGCGTCCATGAAAGTAATGGCCCGCAGGAGCAGTAGTGCGCGGTTGCGCTTGGACTCCGGGGTGACTTTGTCCCGGTAGTGCTCCTTTTCTGCGAGTCGGTAGTCCTCCCAATCGTTTGCGCGGAGTTGGAGCTCATGCGCAACATGCTGCATCCTCGATTTGGTTGCAGGCCAGGAGTCCTTGAGGGGCGTGCTCGTCAGGACGGTTGTGCAGTACCGGTTCCTCGGTGTGTGCTGGGCATCGGAAGCCTGGGTCTTGCTTGTCCGTCGATATGCATTCGCGAAATGCGCGGCGTCGATTCCCACGCCAAGTGTGCTGAGTCGTTTCATGGTTGACTTCTATGTTGAAAGGGCCATCGGTGACCAAGTTCGATGGCCCGGTTCCGCGTGCAATGCCTGCGTGTTTGTGCACTCCTCTTCTCGGGCAATTGGATTGGATTGAATGTGTTGGTCAATCGGTCGAATGGGTTGGACCGGCACTTCCGTCGTCAGCGGTGTTTGAAGTACGACTGGTACACCCGCGCCGTGCCATCGCGTTGAACCAGCAGCACGTCGTACGGGTCCTGGCGGCCGCCGTAGACGGGGTCGTCCATGCCCGGGCTGCCCACGGGCATGCCGGGTACCGCCAGGCCCAGGGCCTGGGGTTTCTCCACGAGCAGTCGGCGGATCTCGCGCGCGTTCACGTGGCCTTCGATCACGTAGCCACCGATGAGCCCGGTGTGGCAGGACGCGTAGCGCTCGGCCAGGCCCAGGCGGCGGCGCACGGCGGTGTTGCCCGTGTCGTGCACCTGCACGGTGAAGCCGTCGGCCTGCAGGTAGGCGATCCAGTCCTTGCAGCAGCCGCAGTTGGGGTCTTTCCAGACCTGCAGGGTGGGCCGTGGCGCCTTGGCCTGCGCAACGGCCCAGGCCGGCAGCGCCAGCGCGGCGCCAGTCAGCAACAGTTGTCGACGGTTCATGGTGTTCATCCTTTGCGTGGCAGCACGCGGATCGTGCCGCGCATGCCGGCCTCGAAGTGGCCGGCAATGAGGCAGGCGAACTCGAAATCGCCCGCGCGGTTGAAGTGCCAGACCAGGTCACCCTGCCGGCCGGGTGGAACGTGCGCCATGTAGGGCTCCTCGTGCTGCATGCCGGGGTGCTTCTTCATGAGTTCGGCGTGCGCCTGCAGTTCCTCGCGCGTGCCAAGCACGATCTCGTGCATCACCGCGCCCGCGTTCACCGCGCGGATGCGCAGGGTTTCGCCCTCGCGCGCCTCGATGTGGTTGGGCGTGAGCTTCATGTCGTCGGTCATGCGGATGGTGAGGGTGCGGTGCGCGTCCTTGGCGTTGCCGGCAATGCCCCACGGCTTTTGTTCCTTCACCACGTCGGCGGTGGCGCCGTGGCCCTGGTGGGCGTCGCCGTGCGCGCGCGCCAGGGGAAGGGCCAGCGCCAGGGGCAGTGCAAGCAGGGTGCGTCGTTGCATGTTCATGGGGGTTTTCCTTCGGTGGGTCAATGGTGTTCGTGGCCGGCGGGTTTGCGGGCGCTGGCCTTGGGTTCTGGGGCCTGTCCGGTGGCGCGGGGCCCGGGGCGCGGTGCTTCGGGCGCGCTCGCGGTCTCGACCAGGCGGGCCTGCGTGCCGGGCGGCTGGGCGTAGGGACCGGGGTCGCTGTAGTCGCCGGGCTTCTGGTCGGCGCGTACCTTGAACACGGTGAACATGCCGCCCATCTCGATGGGGCCATGGGGGCCGCTGCCGGTCATCATGGGGAAGGTGTTGGCGGGCAGTTCCATCTGCATCTCACCCATGTCGGCCATGCCGCGTTCGCCCATCACCATGTAGTCGGGCACGGCGCGCTGCAGCGGGGCCACCAGGCCGCGGTGGTCGGCGCCGATCATGGTGGGCACGTCGTGCCCCATGGCGCCCATGGTGTGGTGGCTCTTGTGGCAGTGCATCGCCCAGTCGCCGGGCTCGTCGGCGATGAATTCGATCTGCCGCATCTGGCCCACGGCCACATCGGTGGTCACCTCGGGCCAACGCGACCCCTTCGGCGTGGGGCCGCCGTCGGTGCCCGTCACCTCGAACTCGATGCCGTGGATGTGGATGGGGTGGTTGGTCATGGTGAGGTTGCCGATGCGCACGCGCACGCGCTCGCCCTGGCGCGCCACCAAGGGGCTGATGGCGGGGAACACGCGGCTGTTCCAGCACCAGATGTTCTGCTCCAGCATGGTGTTGACCTGCGGCGTGCGGCTGCCGGGCGTGACGTCGAAGGCGTTGAGCAGGAAGCAGTAGTCGCGCTGCGCGTCCTCGATGAGCGGGTGCTTCTGCTTCGGGTGCGTGACCCAGAAGCCCATCATGCCCATGGCCATCTGCACCATCTCGTCGGCGTGCGGGTGGTACATGAAGGTGCCGGGCCGCCGTGCCACGAACTCGTAGACGAAGGTCTTGCCGACGGGGATCTGCGGCTGGTTGAGGCCGCCGACGCCGTCCATGCCATTGGGCAGGCGTTGGCCGTGCCAGTGGATGGTGGTGTGCTCGGGCAGGCGGTTGGTCACGTAGATGCGCACGCGATCGCCCTCGACCACCTCGATGGTGGGACCCGGGCTCTGGCCGTTGTAGCCCCACATGTTCACGTGGAAGCCGGGCGCGACCTCGCGCACCACGGGCTCGGCCACGAGGTGGAATTCCTTGACGCCGTCGTTCAGGCGCCAGGGCAGGGTCCAGCCGTTGAGCGTGACCACGGGTTGGTAGGGGCGGCCTGCACCGGTGACGCCCGGCGGCGTCCAGGGGGCGGCGGTGTCGGCCGATGTCTGCTGCGGGGCTTCGGGCAGCGCGGCCAGGGCCACGCGGCCCACGCTGGCGGCGGCCACGGCGGAGGCGGCGCCAGCGAAGAGGTGTCGTCGTTGGAGGTTCATGTCAGTGGCCTGCGGTGGCGCTGCCTTCGGCGGGCGCGGCGGTGGGTGGGGTGTCGGGGTTGAAGTCGGCGCCGGCGAGGAGGGCGTCCCAGCTCGCCAGGGCGCGCCAGAAGTCGCGTCGCGCCAGCAGCGCCGCGTCGAGTGCGGCGCTGTGCGCGCGCGCGCTGGCGAGCAGTTGCCAGGTGCTCTCGAGCATGCCGTTGTAGCGTTGCAGGCTTTCCTGCTGCAGTGGGGCGCGCAGCTCGCGGGCCACGCGCTCGGCGTGCTGCGCGCTGGCGTGGCGCGCGTGCAGGGTCAGCCAGGCCTCGCGCGCCATGGAGCGGCGCTCGGTGGCGCCGCGCAGCAGCTTGGCGCGTTGGCTGTCGGCCTCGAGCAGGCGCGGGTCGCGCAGCAGGCGCGGGTCGTGCAGGTGCGGTGGCTCGGCACGGCCGGCCTGCGGCTCGGGCAGGGCCACCAGGGCAGCGTCTTGCGCGGCGCTCCAGTCGGCCCAGCGCTCGGCGCTCACGCCGCGCAGGCTGCGCTCGGCCTGCGTGCGTTCGATGGCCAGCAGCGGGTGCGCTTCGATCGCGGCGGCTTCGACCCCCGCCGCGTCCGGTGCATCCACCAAGGGCGGCAGCGCGGGCAGGGTGGCGGGCAGTCGCTGGGCGAGCGCTTCCACCTCGTCGGCACGCCACAGGCCCAAGGGCCGGGCCAGGCGTTCGGTCGCGCCGCGCGCTGCCACGGTGGCGTCGCTGGCCGCCTGCCAGGCCTGTGCCTCGACGGCCTGCTCCTGCAGCAGGCGGGCCTGCGGCCAGTTGCCGGCCCGCACCATGCGCCGGCCGAGCTCACTGCCCGCGCGCGTGGCGTCGAGCACGGCGGCCATGAGGCGTTCGCGCTCGCGCTGCGCCACGGCGTCGATCCAGGCGTGTCGCAGTTCGCGCACATGGGTGGCGTAGGCCACGCGGACGCGGGCGCGCTCCAGCGGGCCCATATCGCGGTGCGTGAAGAGGTCGGGGCGCAAGCGCAGCGAGGCACGCAAGGCCTCACCGAAGTCCATGGGGCCGGCGCTCGCGGAGCCGTCGGCCCGGGCGGGCGAGGGCTGGGCTTTCTCCCAGCGCAGCAGGTCGATGTGGCCGCGCGGAAAGTCGGCCACGCGGGCATTGGCCTCACGCCAGGCGGCGAGCGCCTGGGCCAGGTCATCGGGCAGGCTGGGGGCGTCCAGCCGCTGTGCGT
>Ga0247823_10004293_pt1 | contig 11457 bp, 8 predicted proteins | sample 13C_PalmiticAcid_2_FD_192426 | JGI IMG/M metagenome (GOLD analysis project Ga0247823, IMG submission 192426) | Soil microbial communities from agricultural site in Penn Yan, New York, United States - 13C_PalmiticAcid_Day30 | ecosystem: Environmental > Terrestrial > Soil > Agricultural land...
CGACCTCAAATTCCTCAAGTCCCACGAGTGGGCACGCGTTGAAGGCAGCGGTCGCGTCACCGTTGGTATTTCGGACCATGCGCAAGGACTGCTCGGCGACCTGGTCTATGTCGAACTGCCGAACGTCGGCGACCGCGTAGAAGCCGGCAACGCCGCTGCGGTGGTGGAGTCGGTGAAGGCGGCCTCGGACGTCTACAGCCCGCTTACCGGTACGGTGGTCGAAGTGAATTCGGACCTGGCCGACAAGCCGGAGACGATCAATGAAGATGCCTACGGCGAAGGCTGGATCTACGTGCTGGAGATCGAAGAGCCCGACCAGTTGAACGACCTGTTGGCGCCCGACGACTACGCCGAACTGCTGGAGGACGAGGATCACTGATCCGGTCCCGCCCGCTTCCAGCACCCGCTACTGGCCGCCATGTGCGGCCGGTTTGCTTTTGGGGGATCCGTTATTTGCCGGGAGCGGAGACCCTCCATCGCGTGCCGACGAATGGCGTACGAGCGGTCGGCCGAGTTGTTCGTCACTCCGTTGCGGAACCGGAAGCGGGAGTTTTCCTGCGCTGGCAGGAATCGGAATCCGGCGATCGCGATGCGGATGCACGAACGTCGCCGGTCGTCTTCGAGGTCGCGGCCGCGACCTTCGACAGCCGAAAAAGTTTGCGCAAATCCGCGCATTTGGACTTCTGCGAGGCCCGAACGAGCGGTTCGCCGCAATGCCGCAGGCGCTTCCGTTTATTCCTCAGCAGGCGTCGCATCGACGCAATGGCGCGGCGTGGATCGCGAGCGCGTATCCGACGACGCGAAAGCGCTGCTGCAAAAAAACCGCATTAAACGCGGCGTTTTTGAATGCAGCGCGCTTGCGATGCGAAAGCCGGCGTGCTCGCGTCGGCGCGATGCGCGCAAGCTCTCGGTCCGGGCGGCGGGATCGCGGTCGGGGCGGGGGCGAAAATATTTTTGCAAAACTGTTGACACATCGAAAAAGCGTGATTAGGTTTCGCCCCAGCAGACGTTTCCTGCGGAAGCAAGTGAGCCGATCATCGCGACAATAAGCAAAACAAAACGGCCCCCCACCCGCGCCCTCGGCATGACGGACGCAGGCTTCGCTTCCCCGACGAAAACGCAGACCCCTTCCCGATACCGCACCCGCGCCGTATGCGACGCGGGTGTTTTTTCATCCGCGCCGACCGGCGCGAACAGGCACGGCCGTTCCCTGGCCGGGCTTGCCACCATCCGTTCCGACGCGCCTGGCGCGACGGCGGCTGCCTGCGGGTCCGACTCCCGCGGCGTTCCATTGCAACTGGGCTTTGTAAACGGATTCACCAATCCATAGTTCACTGACGAGGAGCCATAACATGGCAACGAAGAAAGCTGCTAAGAAAAAACCCGCCAAGAAAGCCGCCAAGAAATCGGCAGCCAAGAAGGCCGTGAAGAAGACCGTAAAGAAGGCCGCCAAGAAAGTAGCCAAGAAGCGTCCGGCTAAGAAGGCTGCCAAGAAAGTAGCGAAGAAGGCCGCCAAGAAAGTAGCCAAGAAGAAGCCGGCTAAGAAGGCAGCCAAGAAGACCGCTAAGAAAGCCGCCAAGAAAGTAGCCAAGAAGAAGCCAGCCAAAAAGGCCGCTAAAAAGGCTGCCAAGAAAGTAGCCAAGAAGCCGGCCAAAAAGGCCGCCAAGAAAGCTACCAAGAAGGCTGCCAAGAAGAAGCCTGCTAAGAAAGCCGCCAAGAAGCCTGCCAAAAAGGCAAAGAAAAAGGCTCCGGTAGCGCTGCCGCCAACCCCGGCTCCGCTGATCTAAAAAAAGAAATCCCGATTACCTGTAAACCATAGAACTCTCTCCCCGGCGCCCAGCGGGGAGGGAGTTTTTTTATGCGCCAGGGTGTAGCCTTCCTCTGAACCGAGGAGAGCGTGCATGAAAATCCTGAAGTGGCTTTTGTGGGCGGTGGTGGTGCTGGCGGTGCTGATCGGCGGAGGCGGGCTGCTCTTTCCGGCCACTTCCCATCTGGAGCGGTCGAGCCTCATCCAGCGTCCTCCCGCAGAGGTATTCGCCACCCTCAATTCCTTCGGCCGCTTCAATGAGTGGTCGCCCTGGTTCGAAATCGATCCCACCGCCAAATACACCTATAGCGGTCCGGCATCGGGCGTCGGCGCCAAGATGGCCTGGGTGGGAAACAGTTCGGTCGGCAGCGGCAGCCAGGAAATCATCGAGAGCGTGCCGGACGGCAGAGTCGTCAATGCGCTGGACTTCGGCGGCAGCAAAGCCAAGGCGACCTTTCAGCTGACTCCGGACGGCAACGGAACCCGGGTGACCTGGTCGCTGGACAGCCAACATGGCTACAACCCGATCAATCGCCTGTTCGGCGCATTGCTGCTCGACCGCATGGTCGGCAAGGATTACGAAAAGGGACTGGCCAAACTGAAGGGCGTGCTGGAAAGCGGTCCGCGTTGAGGGGGGAGCCTTGTCCGCATCCGGCGATGCATGCCGGAGAGCGGATACCCGCTTACTGATGCCGCTTACTTGGGCGAAGCCGAAGCCTTGGTCGAAGAGCTGCCGCTTTCGTTGGCGGGGGTATCGGCCGATTCGGCCATCAGCAGGTCGTTGCCGATCGGCATATCCAGCCATTGCTGCGCAGGCAAACCCATCGCACGGTCCAGGATGGTGGGCAACAGTCCTGAGGGCACGCTGCTGTCGCTGTTCCACAGGATGGCGATGCCCAGGTCGCGTTCCGGCACCAACGCCACCAGGCCCCGGTAGCCCTGCACGGCGCCGGCATGGAATACCACCTGATGCCCGGCATAGTCGAACACGCGCCACCCCAGCGCATAGCTGGCCGAGTACACCCGTTCGCGACGCCAGCCGGCGCGCATTTCGCCCGGTGTGCTGATCAGCGGCGCATGCAAGGTCGCCAGCAACGGCGCGGGCAACACGTCGGGACGATGTCCCGTCTGCGCGATCAGCCACTGCGCCATGTCGCTTGCGCTGGCATTGACGCCGGCCGCCGGTGGAAGCTTGTAGTAAGTCGGCTTGGGCATCAGCGACACCCAGCCGTTGCGGCTGCGCACGTGCGGACGCGCCCAGCGCGGGCTGCTTTCGATCCCGGTCAGGCCGATGCTGGCGTCGTTCATGCCTAGCGGTTTGAAGATGCGCCGATCCACCGCCTGGTCGTAGAAGCTGCCGGTAGCTGCGAACACCACATCGCCGATCAGGCTGAAGGCGACGTTCTGATAGGCATAGCATTGCCCCGGCGCGCAATCGAGCGGCGCGGAGGCCAGCTTGCGGGAGACGCCGTAATAGTCGGCGTTGGATTCGATGTCGCGGTCGAAGGCGTTGTGGGCGTGCAGGCCGACGCGATGGCTGAGCAGGTCGGCCACGGTGACGCGCTGCGTCGCCAGCGGATCGCTGAGTTGGAAGTCGGGTACGTAATCGGTGACTTTGCTGTCCCAGCGCAGAGAGCCGTCGTTGACCAGCAGGCCGGTCATGGTGCCGGCGAAGGCCTTTGACAATGAGGCCAAGCGGAAAACGGTATGGCCATCCACTAGTTGCGGCTCGGTCACATCGGTCACACCATAGCCGCGCGCACTGAGCACGCGTCCGTTCTGCACGATGGCCATGGCAAGGCCGGGGACACGCTCGCCCACGGTCAGTGAGTTGGCCATGTTTTCGAATGCCGCCACATCGAAGCCCTGTGCCAGCGGCATCAAGCGCTGGCTGGCCAGGCTGGTGCGGTACGCCTGCGGTTGCGCGGGCGATCGATACTGCGGGGCGGCGACGGGGCTGGGGGTAGTGCTGGCAGTCTGGTTCCAGCGGAGCGGAGTCTGCGCGGTGGAGGAAAGCGTCAACGGCAGCAGCAGGCCCAGCAGTCCGATGCGGATGGACCTTGCAGGCCGCGAATTGCTGTTGTCTTTCATCGTGTGTCGCGCCTGCGTAAGCTGTCTCTGTCCCGGATAATAGCGCCGGTTTTTGCAATTGCACAAACGGGGAGAAGTTCGATGACCATCTTGTTCATATTGTTGGTGATTGTAGGCCTGGCAGTGGTGGTCGGCTTGTGGGGCGTTGGCATTTACAACGGGTTGGTCACTGCCCGCAACGCGTTCAAGAACGCGTTCGCGCAGATCGACGTTCAGCTTCAGCGCCGCTTCGATCTGATTCCCAACCTGGTGGAGACGGCCAAGGGCTATATGAGCCATGAGCGCGAGACGCTGGAAGCGGTCGTTGCCGCACGCTCCGCCGCGCAATCGGGTCTTTCGGCGGCCAAGGCCAATCCCGGCGATCCGGCGGCGATGGCGCAGTTGGCCGCGGCGCAGGGGCAGCTGAATGCGGGGCTGGGGCGGTTGCTGGCGGTGGCCGAGGCCTATCCGGATCTGAAGGCCAATCAGAACATGATGCAGCTCACCGAGGAGCTGACCACTACCGAGAACAAGGTGGCGTTCGCGCGACAGGCGTACAACGATTCTGTGATGGCGTTCAACAATAAGCGCGAGGTGTTTCCGTCCAGCTTGCTGGCGGGGATGTTCAATTTCGCGCCGGCGGCGCTGCTGGATATCCCGGCGGACAAGGCCGAAGTGCGCGAAGCGCCGAAGGTGCAGTTCTGAGTTCTTCGCGCTGACTTTAGTTTGCCAACCCTTCCCCCGTTTACGGGGGAAGGTGCCGAAGGCGGATGGGGGCGCTTTTGGCGCGGGCCATCCGATCAGAGCAAAAGCGTTTCGCGCGTTGCGCGAGTCACTTTTCTTTGAACGGCAAAGAAAAGTAACCAAAAGAAAGCCGCCCTAACGCCGCGCCCGGCGATGAAGCCGCCGGGTCCGCAAGTGGCGCAGGAATTTCCGTAAGGCGCATCCTGCGCCTCCGGAAACGGCGCACATCCTTGTGCGCCGCCCCTGCGGGGTTTACCTGCGCCACTTGCCGCTGCTCACGGGGATTGGGTCCAAAGCAAAGCAAAAAAGCGGAAAGCGGAAAGCGGAAAGCCGAAAGCCGAAAGCCGAAAGCGAAATCCGGCACCAATCGCGAACCAACAGGGCATCATTCCCTCTATGAACTTCTTCGAGCACCAGGCCAAGGCACGCAGCAGTTCCACCCGTATGGTGGTTCTGTTCGCGCTGGCGGTGGGCGGGATCGTGTTGGCGGTGGATCTGGCGGTGCTGGTGTTGTTGGGGACGCAAGTGGAGGGCGTTGGCGGCATTGCGGTGTTGTTGTTCATCGCCACGGTCGGTACGTTGCTGGTGATCGGTCTGGGTTCGATGTACCGGATGGCTTCGCTGCGCGGCGGTGGCGAATCGGTCGCGCTGCAGATGGGCGCTACCGAGGTGCCCGCCAACACCGGCGACTTCCAGCTGCGGCGCCTGCGTAACGTGGTGGAGGAAATCGCCATTGCTTCCGGCGTGCCGGTGCCCAAGCTCTACGTCATGGAGCACGAGGCGGCCATCAATGCCTTCGCCGCCGGCTATTCGCCTTCCGATGCCGCTATTGCAGTCACCCGTGGCGCACTGGATCGGCTCAACCGTAGTGAGCTGCAGGGCGTGATCGCGCACGAGTTCAGCCACATCCTCAACGGCGACATGCGTCTCAACATCCGCCTGATGGGTACGCTGTTCGGCATCATGATGCTGAGCATCATCGGCCAGCGCGTGCTCATCTACGGCCGTGGCGGCGGCAAGAACGGCGGCGCGATCCTGGGCGTGGCCCTGGTCGCGCTGATCGTCGGCAGCATCGGCGCGTTCTTCGGGCGCATGATCAAGGCCGGGGTCAGCCGCCAGCGCGAATTGCTGGCCGACGCCTCGGCGGTGCAGTTCACGCGCCAGACCGAGGGGCTGGCGGGGGCGTTGAAGAAGATCGGCGGTTTGCACGAAGGTTCGCAACTTACCGACAAGGCCAAGACCGAAGAAGTCAGCCACATGCTGTTCGGCGAGGGGCTGTCGATGTCCGGCCTGTTCGCCACCCATCCGCCGCTGGTGGAGCGCATCCGCCTGCTGGATCCGTCTTTCAACGAACAGCAATTGCAACGACTCGCGACGCGCTGGATGGCCGCGCCGCCCGACGGCATGCAGGAGGACCTGGCGCTGGGTCTGGCCGCCGCACCGCCGCCGCTGCCGCCATTAGCAAGGGAAATCAACGTCACCCCGCCGATGATCGCCGCGCAGGTGGGCCTGCCTGCCGAGGATGACTACCGCCGCGCGGACAGCATCGCGCAATCGTTGCCGCCGGAACTGCGCCAGTTGGCGGCGCAGCGCGAAGGCGTCATGCCGTTGCTGCTGGGCCTGTTGATCGACGACAACCCCACCATCGCCGCCAACCAGCGCATCGAGGTAGGCGCGCGGCTGGGCGAAGCGGTCGCCACGCAGGCCTGGTCGTTGCGCGCCCAGCAGCTCGCGTCTCTGCACCCGATGCTGCGGCTGCCGCTGGCGTCGCTGGCCTTTCCTGTCCTGCGTCTGCGTCCGCGGCCGGAACTCGACGGCTTCCTCGCCGCCGTCCATGCCATGGTGCATGCGGACGGCAAGGTCTCCTTGTTCGAATACTGCCTGGGCAAGCTGCTGGAAGTGCAGGTACGCGAATCGCTGGATCCCGCGCGTTATGCGCGCTTCGGCCGCCGCAAGCCCGGCAACGTAAAGCAGGAATTCGCGACCTTGCTGGCGGTGGTCGCGCAGTCCGGTAACGACGATCCCACCACTGCGCAACACGCTTACCTGAGCGGGCTGCAGCGGGTACTGCCGCGCGATCATCTTCCTTATGCGCCGCCACCCGAAGGCGTGCTGGCGCTGGAGAGCGTGTGGGAAGGACTGGATGCGCTGGACCCGCTGGCCAAACAAGTGATGGTGGAAGCCATCACCGCCGCGATCAGTCACGACGGCCGGGTCAGCGTGACCGAATCGGAACTGCTGCGCACGATCTGCGGCGTGCTGCATTGCCCGTTGCCGGCGATGCTCGAACGCGGATGAGACCAAACTCCGCGACCGACCAAAGTCGTGATGACTCGATGGCCGATGCGAACGATGATGCGCATCGGCGCATAGCGGATATCCAATGAGCAATTCCCCATCGGCCACCCGGAGCAGCAGCGGCTTGTCCGTGCTCGGAGTGGCGTTCGTCGTCGTCTGGTGCACGGGTTATATCGCCGGCAAGTTGATGCTGGACCATGCGGCACCCTTCACCGCACTGATATGGCGTTTCGGATTGGCCGGACTGGTGTTCGCCGTGTTCGCGCTCGTGGCGGGGGCTCGCGGCGGCGGTCGCGATGTGCTGCACAGCATGGTCGCCGGCATGCTGATGCTGTCCATGCAGTTCGGCGGCGTCTACCTGGCCATGGGCTGGGGCGCGAGCGCCGGGGTGACGGCACTGGTGATCGGCATCATGCCGCTGCTGGTGGCGTTCCTGGCCATGCTTGCGGGCAGCGAGCGGTTGGGTCCTGCGCAGTGGTGCGGTTTGCTGCTGGGCTTTGCCGGCGTGTTGCTGGTGGTGGCCGACCGCGTGGACGGCGTGACCCCTGTGCGGGCCTGGATCGCATTGGCGGTGGGCCTGGTGGGCATCAGCATGGGAACGCTCTACCAGAAGCGCTATTCGTCGAAGATCGATCTGCGCCTGGGCCTGGCTATACAGAACGGCGTGGCCACGCTGTCGTTGCTGCCCTTGGCCCTGGCCGAAGGGTTCCGCTACGAGGCCAGCATGGCGTTCTACCAACCATTGGCCTGGACGGTGCTGGTCAACTCGGTCGGCGGATTCGCATTGCTGTTCCTGCTGATCCGCCGCGATGCGGCGACCGGGGTGGCCGCATTGTTCTTCCTGATGCCGCCCGTCACTGCCGTGTTCGGGCATCTGCTGCTCGGAGAGCACCTGACGTTGCTGAAGGTCGGTGGTTTCTTGTTGGCGACGGTGGGCGTGTGGTTGGCTACCAGGACATCCACCCCGGTGCATTCGACAGGATAATCCGTTCGGCCGGAATCAACCCAACAAGGGTTTGCCGAGGATCAGATCCGAAGCGCGCTCGGCGATCATGATGGTGGGCGCGTTGGTATTGCCGCCGATCAGCGACGGCATCACCGACGCGTCGATCACGCGCAACCCTTCCACGCCGTTGACCCGCAACTGGCTGTCGACCACGGCGGTCTCGTCGCTGCCCATGCGGCAGGTGCCAACCGGGTGGTAGACGGTTTCGGCCTTGGCGCGGATGAATGCCACCAGCTCGCTGTCGGTCAGGTCGCTGCGCGACGGCTGGATCGGCGTGCCGCGATAGGCGTCGAAGGCTTTCTGGGCGAACAGTTCGCGCGACAGCTTGGCGCACTCCAGCATCATCTTCAGGTCGAAGCCTTCCTCATCGCTCAGGTAATTCGCTTCGATGCGCGCGTCGGCACGCGGATCGGAGCTGTTGAGCGTGATCTGGCCACGGCTGCGCGGGCGCAGGAAACAGGCGTGCAGGGTGTAGCCGTCGCCCTTGAGGCGGTTGCGGCCGTGGTCGTCCAGCATCGCCGGCACGAAGTGCAGCTGGATGTCGGCACGCGCGTCCGGCGCCAACGACGAACGCAGGAAGCCGCCGGCTTCGGCGATATTGCTGCTGCCCGGACCGCTGTGGTGCTTCAGGTAGTAGTGGTAGGCGATCGCCAGGTCGCCCACGCGGTCGTAGGTCACGCGTTGGGTGGAATGCTGCAGCGTGCAGATATCCAGATGATCCTGCAGGTTACGGCCGACGCAAGGCGAATCCACGGCCACGGCGATGCCGTGTTGCTGCAGATGATCGGCCGGGCCGATGCCCGACAGCATCAGCAGCTGCGGCGAATTGATCGCGCCGCCGCTCAGCAGTACTTCGCGTTCGGCGCGGGCCTGGATTTCCTGGCCGCCGCTGGCGTAGGCCACGCCGACGGCGCGGCCGTTCTCCAGCAGGATGCGCCGCACCAGCGCGCCGGTCATCACGTCCAGGTTGGACCGGGATTTGGCCGGTCGCAGGTAGGCCACTGCAGACGAGCAGCGCGCGCCGTCCTTCTGGGTGACCTGATACAGGCCCACGCCGGATTGTTCGGGACCGTTGAAGTCGCTGTTGTGGCGAAAACCCGCCTGCTGCCCGGCTTCGATGAACACCGACGACAGTGGGTTCGTATAGCGCAGGTCCGAAACGTACAGCGGGCCGTCGCTGCCGTGCAGCGCGTCGCTGCCGCGCGAATTGCGTTCGGAGCGCTTGAAGTAGGGCAGCGCGCTGTTCCAGTCCCAGCCTTCGGCGCCGCCGTTGGCCCAGTCGTCGTAGTCGCCGGCCACGCCGCGGATGTAGCACATGGCGTTGATCGAGCTGGAGCCGCCCAGCACCTTGCCGCGCGGCCACCACAGGCGGCGGTTGTCCAGGTACGGCTCGGGCGCGGTGTCGTAATTCCAGTTCACGCCTTTCTGCCCGACCAGCTTGGCCAGTCCGGCGGGCATGTGGATGAAGGGGTGCCAGTCGCGGGGGCCGGCTTCCAGCAGCAGTACTTTGACGGCGGGGTCTTCGGAAAGGCGGTTGGCCAGCACGCAGCCGGCGGAACCGGCGCCAATAATGATGTAGTCGTACACGCGCAAGCCTGCTGCGGAAGTCCGGCGAAGCTAGCCGCCGGAGGTAGAGCAAATGCTCTGCGCGCCCCCATGGTGCCTAAGCGACTGCCTAAGCGACTGAAAGCTGGTGGGGATTGGGTTTTCCAACGCTGGCGATGTTGCAGTGCATCGGATACCGTGCGCGCTGGCGTGGCGGTAAAGGACAGGAACGGGGTCATGCAGCCGAACCAGGGGCGCATCCACATGGGCGAATGGCGCGGTGTCGCTATTTCGTTCGTCTATTTCTTCTGCGTGCTGGCCGCCTATTACATGATCCGCCCGGTGCGGGAACAGCTGTCGTCCGCGGTCGGTTCGACCCAGTTGCCCTGGTTCTACGCCGCGACCTTCATCGCCACGCTGGTGTTGACGCCGGTGTTCGCCGCGCTGGCTTCGCGCTGGCCGCGCCGGGTGCTGGTGCCGGTGGTGTACGTATTCTTCATCGCCTGCCTGCTGGCCTTCATGCCGGCCTTCACCCATACGGGCCTGCTCAGCCCGCGCGTGCTGGGCATGGTGTTCTTCGTCTGGGTCAGCGTGTTCAACCTGATCGTGGTATCGGTGTTCTGGATTTTCATGTCCGACATCTGGAGCCTGGACCAGTCCAAACGCCTGTTTCCCATCATCGCCGTCGCCGGCACGCTGGGTGCGCTCGCCGGGCCGGCGCTGACCCGCTCGCTGGTCAGCGTGATCGGCGTGGCGCCGTTGCTGCTGATATCGGCCAGCCTGCTGGGCATCGCCACGGTCTGCGTGATGCTGCTGAACCGCTGGGCGCGCGTGCACGGCGCGCGCCGGCATGAAGCCGGTCACGAGGACGCGGTTGGCGGCGGCATGTGGGATGGTCTGAAGCAGATCTTCGCCGACCCGTTCATACGCGGCATGGCCGTTCTGCTGCTGCTGGCCGACGGCATCGGCACGGTCAACTACGCGCTAATGATCGATTACTCCGGCGCGACCTTCGCCGACGCGGCGGCGCGCACGCGCTTCCACGCCGACGTGGATCTGGTCGCGAACCTGCTGACCGTGATCGTGCAGGTCACCTTGACCCGCTGGCTGTTGCCGTTGCGCGGTCCGGGCGCGGTGATCATGCTCTGGGCGCTGGTCAGCATCGCCGTGCTGCTGGTGGTGGTGTTCTCGCCGGATCCGCATGCGCCGCTGTTCACCCTGCCGTTGCTGCTCGGACCGGTGGCGCCGACCGTGCTGGCCCTGATCGTCAGTCGCGGCCTGGCCTACGGCATGGCCGAGCCGGCGCGGCACAGCCTGTACACCCGTGTGCCGCGCAACGTGCGCTACAAGGGCCAGGACGCGGTCGACACCGCGGTCTGGCGTTTCGGCGACTTGGCCATCGCGACCGGCATGAACGGTCTGAAGTCGCTGGGCATGACGGTCGGCGGCTTCGCGGGGCTGAGCGCGCTGGCTGCATTCGCCGCGGCGGGAGTCGGTTGGCGCTTGTGGAAGCGGGTGGAAAAGGTGGGGGAAACAGTGCCCGTGCAGGCAGAAGCTGGCAAATGATCCGTTCGTGGTGAGCCCCGGACCTGATCCGGAACTCACCACGAACTGGAATTTCTCCCGCGCAGTCTTCCGGTATGCTGGCCTGAACCGAATCACCAGGGGCCGACATGCTGATGCTTGCGCAAATCCTGACCGCGCTGGTCGCCTTGCTGCATGTGTATTTCCTGGTGCTGGAAATGTTCCTGTGGACCAAGCCGCTGGGCCTGAAGACGTTCCGCAACTCACCCGAGAAGGCCGAGACCACCCGCGTACTGGCCGCCAACCAGGGGCTCTACAACGGTTTCCTTGCCGCGGGTTTGCTCTGGTTCCTGTGCGCCGCGCAGTGGAACGTGGTGCTGTTCTTCCTGGGCTGCGTGCTGGTCGCCGCGCTGTACGGCGCCTACAGCGTCAGCAAGCGCATCTTTTTCGTGCAGGGTGTGCC